>Ga0335083_10008060_pt1 | contig 12900 bp, 8 predicted proteins | sample Lox_Sample_42_FD_206716 | JGI IMG/M metagenome (GOLD analysis project Ga0335083, IMG submission 206716) | Soil microbial communities from Loxahatchee National Wildlife Refuge, Florida, United States - Lox_Sample_4.2 | ecosystem: Environmental > Terrestrial > Soil > Wetlands | place: USA: Florida...
GGCAAGCATTCGGATGGCGAAAAGACGCACACCGTGAAATCAGGTGAAAGCTTGTGGAGCATCGCGCGGCGTTACTCGCTGGACGTCAGGCAGCTGCAGCAATGGAATCATCTGCAAAGCGCTGGCGTGAAACCGGGGCAGATCTTGAAGGTCAGCGCTCCCAGCTGACACCCGTCGTTGCAACGGGGATGCCTGGGCGCTGCCGGCGCACAGGTGAATATCGTTTCGCGCCGGGTGCAATCTGACGTTCGCACAGGAACAGTCATCACGCGGCGTCATACGGTCCACAAAAAAGGCAGCCCACGAGCTGCCTTTTTCGCTTTGTCATCAATCGCAGGGACTACATGCGGTCAGCGGCAATCTTGATTTCCGTCTTCGCCTTCAGTGCGTCGAGGAACTCCTGCGTGGCAAGAATGCCGTAGGCCTGCGCCATCTGCGTGCGCAACGCATCGCGCTGCTCGAAAGTCACCTTGGACAAATCGCCGTCCTGCACCTTGTCGACCGCCACCAGGGCGTAGCCGCCCTCTGCGGTCGCGACGCGCGCAAACTGTGCCTTGCCTGCCGCCGGGTGCGGCAACAGGAAGGCTTGCACGAGCACTTCGGGCGCCACGTTCTGCTGCATGCGGACGGCGTCCGGAACCGTCAGCAGGGCTGAACCCGCCGAGACCGCCACCGCCTGCATGTCCTCGCCCTTCTGCAGGCGGGCCAGCAGTGCATCGGCGCTCTTCAGCGCTTCGGCGGCCGCGCGCTCGTCGAGGATCTTCTGGCGCACCTGGTCACGGACTTCGGCCAGCGGACGCGCAGCTGCCGGCACATGTTTGTCAACGCGAACCACCACGGCGTGGTCAGGACCCAGCTCGACCAAGCCCGAGTTGTTGCCCTGCACGAGCACGTCGTCGGAGAACGCCGCCTGCACGAGCTTGGCGTCGGAGGCGATACCTTCACCACCCTTGCGGGAAATCATGCCCGTAGTCTTGATGGCCAGCCCCAGCGCCTGCGATGCCGGCTCGAGCGACGACGGGTTCTGGTAGGTCTGGTCGGTAAGCTTGCCCGCAAGTTCGCTGTACTGGCGATCGCGCTCGGTGCTCAGGTAGTCCTTGGCGATCTGGTCACGCACTTCGGCGAAAGGCTTGGCATCGCCGCTGCGCACGTCGCGCAGGAACAGCACGTGATAGCCCTCGTCGGACAACACCGGCTTGGAGATCTGGCCCTTCTGCAGCGCGAACATCGCCGAGTCAAACGCGGGAGTGGTCACACCCTTTTCCAGCCAGCCGAGGTCACCACCCGAGCGCTTCGAACCCAGGTCGTCCGAATCCTGTTCGGCCAGCTTGGCGAAGTTGTCGGCCGTGGCTTCGCCGGCGATCTTCTCGGCCTTGGCAAGCGCAGCCTTCTGCTGGTCCGGCGTGGCGTTCTTCGGCACGTTCACCAGGATGTGGGACACCAGGCGCTGCTCAGGCTGCACGAAGCGCTGCTTCTGGTCCTCATAGCGCTTCTTGAGCTCATCCTCGCTCGGCTGTGCATCGACCTTGAGATCGCTGCCGTTGACTTCGATGTACTTGAGCGAGACCTGCTCGGGGTTCATGAAGTCGGCCTGGTGTTCCTTGTAATACGCCTCCAGTTGGGCGTCGGCCACCGTGGTGTCGGCCAGCGCGGGGCGCGGGATGGCAAACCAGCGTAGGTCGCGACGCTGATAAAGCAGCGTCAGGTAGCGATCCATGTCCGCATCGGTCACCACGGCGCTGTCGATGATGGCGCGTGGCACCAGGCTCGGCTCAAGCGAAGCGCGCTGGCTGCTCTCGAACGACGCCGGCGTCATGTTCTGCGCGGCAAGAATGGCGCGGTACGTGGTGGGATCGAACTGGCCGTTGACCTGGAATTGAGGCGCGCCAGCGATACGCTCGCGCAACGCGAGGTCGGACACGCGCAGGCCCAGCGACTCGTTTGCCTGACGCAGCAGTTGCTCGTTGATGAGCTGGTCGAGGATCTGGCGCTTCGTTTCCGGCAGCTCGAACTGGGCAGCGTTGAATTGGTCGCCCATGCGGGCCATGGCGTCGCGGCGAGCCTCGTTCGTGCGCTCCTGGAAGTCACGCTGCGAGATCTCGTGCTTGCCGACCATCGCAACGTAGGTCTCGGTGTGCGATGCGAAGTAAGACTCGATGCCGAAGAACGAAATAGCAAAAACGCAAATGCCCAGAATGACGATGGAAGGCCATCCGTGAAGCTTGTTACGCAGTGCCTGCAGCATGGTGTGGTCTCGGCTATGTCGTTGTTCGGCGCACCATGTGCGCAGTGCTTAAAAGGCAAGGGCGCCACGCGGGCGCCCTTGCGAACTTGGCGGAGCGGACGGGACTCGAACCCGCGACCTCCGGCGTGACAGGCCAGCATTCTAACCGACTGAACTACCGCTCCGCATGTTTCTGGTGGGTGCTGTAGGGATCGAACCTACGACCCTCGCCTTGTAAGGGCGACGCTCTACCGCTGAGCTAAGCACCCGAAACTAAGCAAGTAGCCGCTTAGTTTAGGGCATCCTTAAGGGTCTTGCCAGCCTTGAACGCCGGGACCTTCGAGGCCTTGATCTTGATCGTCTCGTTGGTGCGCGGGTTGCGGCCGGTACGGGCAGCGCGCTTGCGCACGGTAAAGGTACCAAAGCCGACCACCGACACATCGTCACCCTTCTTCAGCGCCTTCTGCACGGTCTCGAAGAAAGCCTCGAGAGCACGGCCGGCGTCAGCCTTGGTGAGTTCGGCCTTCTCGGCAATGGCATTGATCAGATCGGTTTTATTCATTGAGACACTCCCTTAAACGGTTATGCAGCCCGCGTGGTCATTCTGGGACCAGGCGACACCCTCGCAGTGGTGCGTCCGGGTATCGCCAAGCAACCCCGCATCACTGCGCATCGTGCTCGACGTCAGGCTGCGGTGCCGCCTTTATACCAGTGGCCCCTAGGGTCCGCAATGACAAGGTTTTCCAAGGGTTCGCACGGTTCAGCCTGTTGCGCGAACGCTTGCAAAGTGTGGATTGAAACGTTATGCGATGTGTGTTCCAAACCATGACACGCTCATGAAAAACGGGCGGTCTCCCGCCCGTTTTTCAACGACCCGCGTCACGGATCAATGAGGTCGCGTGTACGACTCCTGGGACTCATCCTGGCTTTCCTCCCGGGGCGCCTTCGCCTTGCCCTCCACCTCCGCCGCCTGCAACGGCTGGAGCGGCCGCTCCAGCGCGATGTCCAGCACTTCATCGATCCAGCGCACGGGATGGATATCCAGCGAAGCAGTGATGTTCTGCGGAATGTCGGCCAGGTCCTTCTTGTTCTCTTCGGGAATGATGATTGTGGTGATTCCGCCGCGATGGGCCGCCAGCAGCTTTTCCTTGAGCCCGCCGATCGGCAGAACGCGACCGCGCAGCGTGATCTCGCCGGTCATGGCCACTTCGGATCGCACTGGCACCCGGGTCAGGACGGACACCAACGCCGTGCACATGGCGATGCCTGCGCTCGGACCGTCCTTCGGCGTGGCGCCTTCGGGAACGTGGATGTGGATGTCGTACTTCTGGTGGAACTCCGGGTCGATGCCCAGCCTGTCCGCGCGCGCACGCACCACCGACAGCGCAGCCTGGATCGACTCCTTCATCACATCACCCAACTGGCCGGTATGAACCAGGCGACCCTTGCCCGGCACCACCGACGCTTCGATGCTCAGCAGGTCGCCGCCGACCTGGGTCCATGCCAGGCCGGTCACCAGACCCACTTCGTTCTGGAGTTCTTTACGGCCAAAGTCAAAGCGACGGACGCCCAGGTACTGCTCCAGGTTGCCCGAATTGACGGCGACACTGGCCGGCGCCTTGGATTTCGACTTGGACGTCTTTGCTGCCGAAGCGGAAGCCTTCGCCGCTGTCTTCGCGGGCGCGGCCTTCTTGACCTGGCCAAGCGTCAGCTCCTTCACCACCTTGCGGCAGATCTTGGAAATTTCGCGCTCGAGATTGCGAACGCCGGACTCGCGCGTGTAATAGCGCACGATGTCGCGGATGGCCTCTCCGTCGACACTGAGCTCCTCCGGCTTCAGGCCGTTGGCTTTCAGCTGCTTCGGCAGCAGGTATTTCTGCGCGATGCCGAGCTTCTCATCCTCGGTATAGCCGGGGATGCGAATGACCTCCATGCGGTCCAGCAACGGGCCCGGGATGTTCAATGAATTGGCCGTCGCGATCCACATCACCTCGGAGAGGTCGAGATCGACTTCCAGGTAGTGATCGTTGAACGCGTGGTTCTGCTCCGGATCGAGCACTTCCAGCAGCGCCGAAGACGGGTCGCCACGGAAATCCATCGACATCTTGTCGATCTCATCCAGCACGAACAGCGGATTCTTGGTGCCGACCTTGTTGAGGTTCTGCACGATGCGGCCCGGCATCGAACCGATATAGGTACGGCGATGGCCACGGATCTCCGCTTCGTCGCGCACGCCGCCCAGACTCATGCGGACGAATTTGCGGTTGGTCGCCTTGGCGATGGACTGGCCCAGCGACGTCTTGCCCACGCCGGGCGGACCGACGAGACACAGGATCGGACCGCGCATGGTGTTCACGCGCTGCTGCACCGCGAGGTACTCGAGGATGCGTTCCTTGACCTTTTCCAGCCCGAAATGATCGGCATCCAGGACTTCCTGGGCGAGCTGCAAGTCCTTGCGGACTTTGCTGCGCTTCTTCCAGGGGACTCCAACCAGCCAATCGAGGTAGTTGCGCACCACGGTCGCTTCGGCAGACATCGGCGACATCTGGCGCAGCTTGCCGAACTCCTGACGCGCCTTGGCCAGCACCGGCTTGGGCATGCCAGCCGCTTCGATCTTCTTCTGCAGCTCTTCGATTTCGTTCGGGCCTTCCTCGCTCTCGCCGAGCTCTTTCTGGATGGCCTTCATCTGTTCGTTGAGGTAGTACTCGCGCTGGCTCTTCTCCATCTGCGTCTTCACGCGGCCGCGGATGCGCTTTTCCACCTGCTGCAGATCCATCTCGCCGTCGACCAGGCCGATCAGCAGCTCAAGGCGTTGGCCCACGTCGGAGGTCTCGAGCACTTTCTGCTTGTCGCCCATGCGGACGGACAGATGCGCCGCGATGGAGTCGGCCACGCGCGACGGATCGTCGATGCCAGACAGCGTCGCCAGCACTTCGGGCGGCAACTTCCGGCTCTGCTTGACCAACTGCTCGAACAGCGAAATGAGCGTGCGCGACACAACATCAAGCTCGCGCTCCTTGTTGCTGTAGATCGGCTCGATGACGCGCGAAGTGGCGGTGAGCATGCCACCGTCCTCGCTGTACTTCTCGATCTGCACGCGCGACTGCCCTTCGACAAGCACCTTCACGGTGCCGTCGGGAAGCTTCAACAATTGCAGCACGCCCGCAAGCGTGCCGATGTCATGCAAATCGCTGATCTTCGGATCGTCGATGTCCGGGCTCTTCTGTGCGACCAGCAAGATCTGGCGCTCACCCTCCATCGCGCGCTCAAGCGCGCGCATGGACTTGTCGCGTCCGACGAAGAGTGGAAGAACCATGTGGGGATACACCACCACGTCACGCAGCGGCAGCACCGGCAATGCATCCAGTGTGGCTCCAGTGGCCTGGGGTTCGGGGGCTTTTTTTGCCATCGAAGAGAATCTCTCAGGGATGAATAGCGTCTTTTGCCCCGACACTGCGCCGGGGCCTTCTGTACGTCAAGTGGTGGCAAACCGGGGCTTGCACAAGTGCATGACAAACCACGCAAACAAATTGGCCCCGGCACGAATGCCGGGGCCAATCAGTGGTTTCTCTCGCGTTAAGAGCGCGATCAGGCAGCGTCACCGCCCTCGACACGCGACTGCTTGAGGTTGCCGCGATAGATCAGATACGGCTCGGCCTGGCCTTCGATTACCGCGTCATCCACCACCACCTTGCTGACGTGCTCGAGTGACGGCAGCTCGTACATGGTGTCGAGCAGCACCTGCTCAAGAATGGTGCGCAGGCCACGGGCGCCGGTCTTGCGCTTCAGTGCCTTGCGGGCAATCGCCTGCAGGGCTTCCGGGCGGAACTCCAGCTCCACGCCTTCCATCTCGAACAGTTTCTTGAACTGCTTGGTGACGGCGTTGCGAGGTTCGGTGAGGATCTTCACCAACGCTGGTTCATCAAGCTCATCCAGCGTTGCAACCACCGGCAGACGACCCACGAACTCGGGAATCAAGCCATAGCGGACGAGGTCGGACGGCTCAACATCGGCGAGCAGCTTGCCAAGATTCTCCTTGCGCTCCTTGCTGCGCACTTCCGCCGAAAAGCCGATGCCCACCGTATCAGAGCGCTGCTGGATGACTTTCTCGAGTCCGGCGAATGCACCGCCGCAGATGAAGAGGATGTTCTTGGTGTCCACCTGCAGGAATTCCTGCTGCGGATGCTTGCGGCCGCCCTGCGGCGGAACGGAGGCCAAGGTGCCTTCGATCAGCTTCAGCAGCGCCTGCTGCACGCCTTCGCCGGAAACGTCACGCGTAATCGACGGGTTCTCGCTCTTGCGCGAGATCTTGTCGATTTCGTCGATGTAGACGATGCCCGACTGCGCCTTGTCGACGTCGTAGTCGCACTTCTGCAGCAGCTTCTGGATGATGTTTTCCACGTCCTCGCCGACGTAGCCGGCTTCGGTGAGCGTGGTGGCATCGGCGATGGTGAACGGCACGTTGAGCAGGCGCGCCAGCGTTTCGGCCAAGAGCGTCTTGCCCGAACCCGTGGGGCCGATCAGGAGGATGTTGGACTTGCCCAGCTCGACGTCATCGCTCTTCTGGCGCGATTCCATGCGCTTGTAGTGGTTGTACACCGCCACCGCCAGCGCCTTCTTGGCGCGGGTCTGGCCCACCACGTACTGGTCGAGCGTCTCCATGATCTCGCGTGGCTTGGGCAGCTGGCTGCGCCCCGAGGCGGCCTTTTCCTCAAGCTCTTCGCGGATGATGTCGTTGCACAGCTCTACGCATTCGTCGCAGATGAACACGGAGGGGCCCGCGATCAGCTTGCGCACTTCATGCTGGCTCTTGCCGCAGAAGGAGCAGTAGAGAATCTTGCCGCTGTCGTTGGAACGGCCCTGCCGATCGTCGCTCATGCCTGGATCCTGCTAGTAAATCGATTGCGGTTTGAGAATAGCACAGCGTTCCGCGTCTGCAGCGAGACGCGGAACGGCTTGCAAACCCGATACCAAACGCCTGAAATCAGGCCGATTTCACCGTATCGACGGCCCGACGGTCGAGGACCTGGTCGATCAGACCGTAATCCCTGGCCGCCTCGGCGCTCATGAAGCGGTCGCGCTCCATGTCCCGCTCGATCTTGTCCAGCGGCTGACCCGTATGCTGAACGTAGATATCGTTCAGGCGGCGACGCAGGTACAGGATTTCCTGGGCCTGGATTTCGATGTCCGTGGCCTGGCCGCGGGCACCACCCGACGGCTGGTGGATCATCACGCGCGAATTGGGCAGCGAATAACGCTTGCCCTTGGCGCCTGCCATCAGCAGCAGCGAAGCCGCACTGCAGGCCTGGCCGATGCACATGGTGCTGACGTCGGGCTTGATGAACTGCATGGTGTCGTAGATCGCCAGCCCGGCGGTAACCGCGCCGCCGGGGCTGTTGATGTACAGATGGATGTCCTTGTCCGGATTCTCCGATTCAAGAAACAGCATCTGCGCGACCAGCAGGTTGGCGACCTGATCGTTCACCTCGCCCACGAGGAAGATCACGCGCTCCTTGAGGAGGCGCGAATAGATGTCGTACGAACGTTCGCCGCGGGCGGTCTGCTCGACGACGATCGGTACCAGGTTGAGGTTCTGGATCGGGTCCATGGCCATGCTTTGTCGCTCTCCGGTTGATTTGCCTGAAGGATGCCTCAGGCGCTGACCGGGCGCATCACCTCGTCGAAGCCCAGGTTCTGCACGGTGGTGGTGGCGTGATCTGCCACCCATTCCGCGACCTGGTCTTCCATCACGCGATTCTGCAGCCCTGACATCAACTGGGGGTCGCGGTTGTAAAGTTCAACAACCTGCTCCGGCTCCTCGTAGGTCGAGGCGATGGCGGCTAGCTGCTCGGCGACGCGAGTGCGATCGATCACCAGCGCCTGCTTGCGGGCAATCTCACCCATCAACAGACCGGCGATGACGCGCTTGCGGGCGATCGGCATGGCTGCCTCGACCAGCTGCGGGGGCGCCTGCTGGCCGCGCGGCACGCTGCCCTGGGCCAGGCCCTGGGCCTCGGACTGCACCATCACGTTCGGCACGTCCAGGTCCGGATGGGCATTGGCCAGCTTTTCGGCCACTTCGGACTTCAGGCGAGCCATCAGGGTGGCCTTCAGTTCGCGCTCGAGGTTGGCGCGCACTTCCTTGTGGAAATGTTCCAGGTTGCCGTCGGCGATGCCGAACAGCTTGGCAAACTCGGCGTCCACTTCCGGGAGCTTGGGCTCCTGCACCTTGATGACCTTGAAGTGGCAATGAGCCGTCTTGCCGACCAGGTTCTCGTTGCGGAAATCGGCCGGGAACTCGATGTCGGCATCGAACTCATCGTCGGCCTTGCGGCCGGTCAGCACGTCGTCCAGCGCCTTGAACAGGTTGCCCGAGCCCAGCACGCTGCCGGCACGCTCCAGGCCCTCGGCCGGGAAGCGGTAATCGCCGGCCTGCGCCGAATATTCGAACATCACGAAGTCGCCCTCGACCGAGGCGCGCTCGACCGGATCGAAGCTGCGGCGCTGCACGCGCAGGGTTTCGATCATCTTCTCGATGTCGGTGTCGCTCACTTCCGACGCCGGGCGGCTGATCTCGAGCTTGGCGACGTCGACTTCCGGGAACTCCGGCATGATCTCGAAGGTGGCGGTATAGGCGATCTCGCCGTCTTCCGGACGACCCGTGGTGTTGATCGACGGGTTGGCCACCGGACGCAGGTTTTCCTGGGCCACGGCTTCACGCAGGGTGGTGCCGATCAGGTCGGAAAGCACTTCGCCACGAACCTGGTCGCCGAAACGCTGATTGATCACCGCCGTCGGCACCTTGCCCGGACGGAAGCCCTTCAGTCGTACCGTGCGGCCCATTTCAACGATGCGAGCGCTTACCTGCGACTCGAAACGCTCCGCGGGAAACTTCACGGTGAGCTTGCGCTCGAGCTTGCCGACGTTTTCAACCGAAACCTGCATGACGTCTCCTGGAATACCGATGCTGAGCGCCCGTCAAAGACGCTTGGCGACCCTCTGGGCCGCCTGCTTATGAAAAATCAAAGGGATGGTGCGAAAGGAGGGACTCGAACCCTCACGGGGTTACCCGCTGGAACCTAAATCCAGTGCGTCTACCAATTCCGCCACTTTCGCATCAGAACAACTCTGCGAAGTTCCCGTAAGCATCGGATTTATAAAGGAATTGCGAAAGACCTGATCCTCGCATCCCACCCCGGAAGCCTGCGGGCGCTCCGCCCTAAGTCGATGATTCCCTTACACGAAAGCGAGTCATTTTACGGTTCGCCCGGGCGGCAGCACAAGCGGGGCGATGTGCGCGAGAGGACGTCTCTGCGCGAATGCGACGCGGCCATCAACGATCCGACGCTCATCGGCAAACCGGATCGCTCGCGTGTTGCAGCAAATGGGTAGCCTGCTTACTTGGACGCACTCCACCGGAGGCAATGGCGTCGCGTCGGCTCACAGTTCCCGCAGCACGCGAAAACCGACGCGACCGCTACGAACGCTGGCATCGGCGCCCTGCCGGTATGCCGACCGCACCTGGTCGGGCGAGCTTCCCCAGGAACCGCCGCGAACCACGCGCGAGCTGCAACCGGGATTGACCCATGAGCTGCCGTCCCGTGGTGCGCGCAGATAGCTGTCGTGCCAGCAGTCCTGCACCCATTCGGAAACGTTGCCGCCCATGTCATACAAGCCGAATGGATTGGGCGAGAAACTCATGACGGGCGCCGGGCCCCAGAAACCGTCGCGGTAACCGGCGAAAGCGTTACTCCAGCGCCGCCCGCTCGGCGATCGGTCATTGCCGCCGGTAAGGTTCTCGACCCGCCCTTTGGGCGGCCCGTCGCCCCACCAGTACCGCGTCGTCGTCCCGCCACGCAACGCATACTCGAACTCCGCTTCGCTGGGCAGGCGGTAAGCCTTGCCGGTGCGCTGGCTCAGCCAGTCCACGTACGCCTTGGCGTCGTTCCAGGAAATATTGACGACCGGCATGCGGCCGTCCGCCTGGCGCCCCACATAGTCGTCCTGCCAGGAGGCATTGGCGTCGTCGCGCATGGCGCCAGTGGCCTCGTCATAGACGCTGGCGCCGCCCAGCTTCACCGAGTCGGGCTGGTAGCCGGTGGCTTTCACGAAATCGCGGAACTGCGCCACCGTCACGTCCGCCCGCGCGATGGCAAATCCCTTCGCGATGGCGACGTCATGCTGCGGCGTCTCGGCGTCCAGCCGTCCATCCTCGTTGTCAGGCGCGCCCATACGGAAACTGCCTGTGGGCACGACCACCATCGAGGGCGCCTGCCCCGGAATGTCGAGGAATCGATCAGAGAACACTTGGCCTGGCTTGTAGCTGGCATAAAGGTGTGCGTTGGTCAGGCGCTCGCTGAAGTCCGACAGCCCCGCAAGATCCGGACTGATCGTCTTGGCCTGTTCGGCGAGCTGTTCGGCGAGCGCGAGGTTCCCGGCATCCAGTGCGGAACGGGCCTGCGTCAACAAGCCCGCGGCCCGCGTCTGGCGCATGCCGTCCACGCGGGTGCGCACATCGCTCAGGGCCGGGGAATCCGGTGCGATCTGGGCAGCCTGTGCCAACGCCTGGTCGGCGCCCTTGAAATCATTCTGCGCGACGGCCGCCAGGGCCCGGTCCAGCACGACCCGTTGCACCTGCAGCAGGCCCTGGGCGGCAACGGCATTGTCCGCATCCAGCTGCTGCACCTGCCGATAGAGTTCCAGCGCGTTATCGCCCTGGGGCTGGTCCGCCTTGCCCTGCTGCAGCAGCGTCGACGCCTTGGCGAGCAACGGCCGGGCTTGCGACAGTACCTTCAGCTTGGCCTGCAGCTGGGCGACGTCGTCGCCGGATTCGGGAATGGTTTTCAGGGTGTCGAGTAGCTCACTGCTCGATTCGGAGTCACCTACGGCCAGATCCTGGTCGATTTCCGCCACTAGGCGGGCCCGCACTTCATAGAGGCCTTGCGCTGCGCGACGACTATCGGGCTTCTGCTTCAGCGCCAGCTCGTACAACGTTGCGGCACTGCTTCCGCCTCCCGCCAGCTGCCCCGCCTTGAGCGCCTTGTCGGCCCGCGCGATCAGCGCTTCCACTTCCGGCGTATCGGCGCTCAGCTGCTCCGGAAGATTGGCGTTCTTGTTGCCCAGGCGCGCCACGATCACTTCCGTCGGTGCGAGCGTCACCGGCGGACCGGCGTCGATTTCGGCCACGCCTTGCGGCGCCGGGGTTGCCGCCGGCGCCAATGAGGGCGCCGGTCCCAGGTTCATGGCTCGATGCGCGGCACTCGTGGAGGGCTCGACGTGGAAGACCCGCGGAAAGAAGTGGTAGACGAGCGCCAGCGAAAGCACGATCACGCCAACGGCCCCGCCCAGCGCGCGTTGTCGTTGTACGGTTTCCTTGCTCGGCATGGCTTGGTCCCGGGGAGGCCTGTTATCGTGCGACGCTTAACCATAGGCAGAAACCGATGTCAGGACAATGCGCGAGTACGCGTCCTGCATCGCCAGGAAGACTGATGCATCCACATTCACTGACCGCGCCTGACGCCGAATGGATTGATTGCCGCGATGCCCTGGAGGCGTGGCTGGCGACCGTTCCTGACCGCGCAGCGCTCGGGCTCGATACCGAGTTCATGCGGCGCAATACGTTTTATCCGCAACTGGCACTGATCCAGCTGGGATGGAACGAACGCTACGCACTGGTCGATCCGCTGGCTTTCGATATCGGCGATGCATTGCAGCCACTGGTGGGCGAAAGCAACGCGGTGACCGTCATGCACAGCGCGAGCGAAGACCTCGAGTCGCTTTCGCCACTGCTGCCGCATGGGCCGCACCACCTGTTCGACACGCAGATTGCCGCCGCTTTCGTGGGCATGGGGCTGGGCATCAGCTATCGCGCCCTGGTGGCTGAACTCGCCGGCGCCGAACTGGACAAGGGCGAAACACGCTCGGACTGGTTGCAGCGGCCCTTGACCGAATCGCAGCGCGTGTATGCCGCGCTGGACGTGGTGTATCTAAAGACCGTGCACGAGCAGTTGGCAGAACGCTTGACGCAGCGCAATCGCGCCGCCTGGCATGCCGAAGATTGCGAACGACTCAAGCAGCGCGCTTGCTATCGCGAGGGCGACCCGCAGCCGCAGCGTACATTTCGCAGTGCGTCCGACTGGGCACCGGAGCGGCGCGCCCTGCTTCGCCGGGTACTCCTGTGGCGTGACCAGACCGCGCGCACGCTCGACCGCCCGCGGCCGTGGCTGCTTGAGGATGCCCTGGTCATGAACCTCGTGCAGCAACACCCCAAGGGCAGCAGCGATCTTGAGCAGCGTACCCGCGGACAACGGGCGCTCCGTTCGCCGCAACAGCGCGAACTGCTGGACGTCCTGATGCGTCCCGTCGACCCGGAAGAAGTGGCCGCCTCCGAACCGATTCCCGAATCGCCGCAGGGTGAAGCCAAGCGCGCGCTATCGGCGATGAAGGACCGCATCGACGCGAAAGCCACCGAACTCGACCTTCCTGCCGGCCTGCTTTGCCCGCGCAAGGCCCTGGAGGAATATGTGGTGACCGCACAATGGCCCGAATTCCTCGAGGGCTGGCGCCGCGCGGTGCTGCACGACGATTTGGCAAGCCTGCTGGCCTGAGCCTGGGACTTGGCGAATACCAAAACACGCTGCTAACATGCGTAGCTCGTGTGGGGCCATAGCTCAGCT
>Ga0335083_10008062_pt1 | contig 12898 bp, 11 predicted proteins | sample Lox_Sample_42_FD_206716 | JGI IMG/M metagenome (GOLD analysis project Ga0335083, IMG submission 206716) | Soil microbial communities from Loxahatchee National Wildlife Refuge, Florida, United States - Lox_Sample_4.2 | ecosystem: Environmental > Terrestrial > Soil > Wetlands | place: USA...
CCGGAGCCACCGCGAGCGGGTTGCCCGCGAGCAGCATCTTGAAGCGCAGCACGCAGTAGAGCGCGACGTTGAGCAGGAGACCCGAGAGCACGGCCGAGATCGGCGTCGGGCCTTCCGCGTGCGCGTCGGGGAGCCAGGCGTGAAGCGGCGCCAGCCCCACCTTGGTTCCGTAGCCTACCAGCAGGAAGACGAATGCCAGGTTGAGGAGCGCGGGATTGAACTCGGCAACGCGCGGGAGAAGCTCCGACCAAGTCATTGCGGGAAGGCCGGCGCCCATCGCAGGCTGCGCCGCTAGGTACATGAGCGTCGTGCCGAAGAGCGCGAGCGCAATGCCGACGCCGCAGAGGATGAAATATTTCCATGCGGCCTCGAGCGCCTCGTGCGTGCGATAGAGGCCGACCATCAAGACCGTCGTGAGCGTCGCTCCCTCGAGCGCCACCCAAAGCACGCCCAGATTATTCGAGGTGAGCGCCAGCAGCATGGACAGCAGGAAGGCCTGATACATTGCGTGATAGAAACGCAGGAAGCGAGGCTGCAAGCGCCCGATCCCCACCTCGTGCATGACGTAGCGCGCGCTGAAGAGGCTCGTCGTAAACCCCACAAAAGCCGTGAGCGCGATGAGGTAGATGTTGAAATCGTCGATCAGCACAAATTCTGTCGTCTCCGGCCGGTGCCAGAACGGAACCAAGCTCGCGGCGAAGGTCGCGAGCGCCGCCAGGACATTGAGGCGCGCGGCCACCGCGTAGCCCGGTATCAGCGCGAATACCAGGGCCGATGCCGCGGGAATGCCGAGGATGAGGTGCGCCGCGTTCATCTCCGCTCACCCCTGAAGCGTTCGATGTCGTGGACGTCGAGCGTGTCGAAGCGCTCGCGGATGTGGAAAAAGAAGATGCCGAATACGATGAAGGCCACCATCACGGAGAAGGCGATGCTGAGTTCCATGACGAGCGGCATGCCCTTTACGCCGACTGCCGCGAGGATGAGGCCGTTCTCGAGCGACATGAAGCCCACGACCTGGCTCACGGCATTGCGGCGCGTGATCATCATGAGGAGGCCCAGGAGGACGATCGAGAGGGCGGTGGCGAGGCTCTCGCGCGTGAGCGCGCCCGACGCCGCCGTCACCGGCAGCACCAGCAGGATCGATAAAGCTACCAGCGCCACGCCCACGACCATGGTGGGACCGATGCCAAGCGCGGTCTCGATGGCGCGATGGATATTGAGCTTCATGATGATCCAACGCAGCGCCACCGGGATGATCATTGCCTTCAGGACAAGGGCGATACCCGCGGTCACGTAAAGCCGCGGCGCATCCTGCGCATGCGCCTGCCAGGCCGCCGCAAGCGCCAGCAGCAGCGCCTGCACGGCGTAGATCCGGATCACCCCGAAAAGCCGTCTCTGGTAGAGGAGCGCAAAGCTCAGGAGCAGTACGCCGGTGTCCAGGAGGTGCGCGGTGTCGTAGGCGACGCTGCCGAAGACGGGCATCACAGGACCTGCGACACGTAGAGGAAAATTGCGGCGAGAATGCCGAGCAGGAAGGCCGCGCCCAGGAATTCGCCGTAGCGAAAGACGCGCATCTTGGCGATGCTCGTCTCGAAGAGGCCGAGGAGCACTGCGCCGCCTGCGAGCTTCAGCGCATAGGTGCCGAGACCGAGCGCGAGCGCGCCGCCACCCAGAGTTCCGACGGCCATGCCCCAAGGCGCGAAAATCGCCGAGATCAGGGAGAGGTAGAGCAGCAGCTTCACCATCGCCGCGGCCTCGATGAGCGCGAGATGGCGACCGGAATACTCGAGGATCATCGCCTCGTGCACCATGGTGAGCTCGAGATGCGTCGCGGGGTTGTCTATGGGGATACGCGCGTTCTCGGCTATCGCGACCATCACGAGCGAGACGAGACCCAGGAAGAGCGAGACACGGATACCGATGTCGTGGGTGAGAAGAAACTCCGAGATGCTTGCAATCGAGGTCGAGCGCACGACGAGCGCAACCGTGAAGGTCACCATGAGCATTGCGGGCTCCGCGAGCGAGGCGATCATCATCTCACGGCTCGCGCCGATGCCTCCGAAGCTGGTGCCGACATCCATGCCGGCAAGCGCCAGCGCGAAGCGTGCAGTGCCTAGGAGCGCCACCAGCGCGATTAGGTCGGCGATCCCGCTCACGCCGAGGTCGGTCGCGAAGGTCGGCACGATCGCCGCGGCGAGCCAAACCGCCGTGAAGATCAGGTAGGGGCTCACGCGGAAGAGCCAGGAGGCGTTCGGCGCCAGCACGGCCTCCTTGCGCAAAAGCCGCAGCAGGTCGCGATAGGGTTGGATCAAGGACGGTCCGCGCTTCGCGTTTAGGCGCGCCTTCACCTTGCGCGTTATCCCCGTGAGGAGCGGCGCCAAGGCGAGCACGAGCAAGAGCTGCAGCCCGGCGAGCGCGTATTCCCTCATTGGTTCACCGCCACGATCAGGAGCAGCAGCACGAGCGCCGCGAACATCAGGCTCAGATAGCGCCGGATGGTCAGGAACTGGATGACGTTGAGCCGGTCGGCGACGCGCGCGACGACCCGCGAGACCGGCCCATAGATGAATTCCCAGGCGGGGTCGCGGAGCGTCACTTCGAAGGTAGCGGCGCGGGTCTCGCCGGGTGCCGGCATATCCACGCGCTCGCGGGCGGCGAAGGCGGAGGCTCCGAAGACGCGGCGGATCGGCTGCGCGAAGCTTCCAGCGGTGTATTGCGTTTCAGGCCGCGGATCCGGGAAGCCGCAGTCCCATGCCGCCGAGCGGCGCAGTTGGTTGGCGGCGAGGCGGTGGATGACTACCACCAGCACCCCCGTCAGAAAGGAGATCGCGAGCAGCACGGCGATGCCGCTGTAGGAGCTGCGGCCCGCTTCGAGCGGGACGAGTTGGATCAAGCTCGATTGCGCGAGCGCCATGCCGCTTCCGGGCAGAAGCATCGCGATCGCCGGGCGCAGCAAATCCACGATCACGACCGGCACGATACCGATGAAGGTGCAGAGCGCCGCTAAACCCGCCATCGGCCAGATCATGAGGCCGCCGACTTCCTTGGCCGTGGCGGCCGCTTCCGTACGCGGCCGGCCGAGGAACACGACGCCGAAGGCCTTGACGAAGCAGACCGCTGCGAGCGCCGCCGAGAGCGCGAGCATCGCGCCCACCACGGGCACCGCGAATTTGACCAGCCACTGTGGCGCTAGCGCGCCCTGAAGGATCGCCTGGAAGGTCAACCACTCCGAGACGAAGCCGTTGAAGGGCGGGAGTGCGGAAATCGCGACCGCACCGATCAGGAAGACGAAGGCGGTGCGCGGCATCCGCCGGATGAGCCCGCCGAGATGCTCCATGTCGCGCTCGCCGGTCGCGACGAGAACCGCGCCCGCTCCCAGGAAGAGGAGGCTCTTGAAGAGCGCGTGATTGAGGACATGGAGGAGCGCCGCTGCGAGCGCCAAGCCCGCGAGCGCGTCGAGATGGTTTGCACGAAAGGCGAGTGCCAAGCCCAAGCCGATCACGATGATGCCGATGTTCTCCACGGTGTGATAGGCGAGGAGTCGCTTCAGGTCGTGCTGCATCACCGCGTAGAGGACGCCCATGAGCGCGGTGATGCCGCCGATCACGAGCACCACCACACCCCACCACCAGGGCTGCGGCCCCATGAGGTCGAATACGATCCGGATGAGGCCGTAGAGCGCCACCTTCGTCATGATGCCGCTCATGAGCGCGGAGACGTGGCTCGGCGCTGCCGAGTGCGCCGGCGGGAGCCAGACATGGAGCGGGAAAAGTCCGGCTTTGGATCCGGTGCCGAGAAGGGCGAGCGCGAAGAGAACGGCGGCCTTGCCGGGCCCGAGGGCTGCGCCGCGGAGGGCCTCGAACGCATACGAGCCGACGCCGCCCGAGAAAAGGCCGAAGGCCAGCAGCAGAGTGCCGGTGCCGATGCTCGCCATCACAACGTAGAGAAATGCCGCGGGTCGCGTCTCCTCCTGACGATGCGTCGACAACACCAGCAGCCATGACGCCAGCGACATCAACTCCCAGCTCGCGAGAAAGACGAAGGCGTCATCCGCCGCAAGCACCAGGTTCATCGCCGCGAGGAACAACGGATAAAAGGGAAGGACACGGCCCGGCTCCTCGTCGTGCCGGCCGTATTCGAGCGCGTAGATTCCGATCAGCGCCCCTACGCCGTTGAGAACGAGGAGAAAGAAGGCGGAGAGCGCATCGATACGGAAATGAGCGCCGAGCCAGGGAAGGCCCAACGGCAGCGTGATGCTCACGGGGCTCGCGGCCTCGACGAGATGCCGGAGCGCAGCAACGGCGAGGACCAGCCCGGCCGCGACCGAAAGGAGATAGACGCTCGCGAGACTTCGGCGGCCCCAAAGGCCAATGATCGCGGCCGCGCCATAAAGGCCAAGCCCTGCCGCGAGCAGGCTCAGCACGGGGACCCATTGGCGGATTGTCGTGAGCGGCGGAAGGAAGCCAAGAGGCGGGCCGTCCTCGGACGTGGCGCCGAAGTCCCGCTCGTCAGCGCCCGCCGACGCGCGATCCCGGCAAATCACAAGTTCGAAGCGTGGATTTTATCAGCCGCCGCCCGCGCTGCAAGCACGCATCACTGCACCGCGCGACCAAAACGGCCGCGCAGTGCAGTGTGCCTGCGACACTCCGACGCGCTTAATGCTCGGTCGCGAGAGCCCGTGCGAGCTGGCTGAGCGCTTCCTGATAGCGCTCGTTTGGAATCTGCGCGAAGTTCTTGGCCAGTTCCAGGCACATGCGCTCCCGAGCACTCTGCACCTTGGTCTGCGGCGCATCGAGCCCGTCGAAGAAAGTGCCGACAGAGACGCCGAGAGCCCTGGCGATCTGATAGAGTCGGCCCGCGGAGACACGGTTAATGCCCCGCTCGTATTTGTGGGCCTGCTGATAGGTCACGCCGATCATGTCGGCGAGCTGTTGTTGCGTGAGGCCGAGCATGATCCGCGATTCGCGGATGCGCGCGCCCACATGGCGATCGATGTCTTGAACGCGGGTCGTCATTTGATGGGTCATGATCCGGTCGAAAGCTCCCTACTGAGGCATGACACGCCATGGTCACAGAAGACTCGCCGAACCCGCCGCCGTCCGCGATACGGCAGCGACCCCTCGAGCCCCCATGTCAAAACTTCCTGATCGCGGCGACCGGTCCCGCTGTCTTTATCGCCGGCGCCCGACGAAGGACCATTTAGGTGGCGCGCGAGGATTTTCAACCGGTCGCAGCCGATTGCGGCATGGGCATGGCTGGCGCCCGCTGCGGGAGTTTGACAGGCCTTGTGCGCCCATTATAACGACGCCTGATCGCGGCGCTGGGGGATCGGGGGCGCGGCGGAGCCACGGGGGAACTGACGAGGACCATGCCGCGTATTTCGATCGGCGATTGCCATCTTTATTACGAGCGCCACGGCGCCGGTTTTCCGGTGCTCTTCGTGACGGGATTAAGCGGGTACGCTTCGTTCTGGCGCGAGCAGGTTCCGGCATTCTCAAAGGAATTCGAGGTGATCGTGCACGATCACCGCGGTGTCGGGCAGAGCGACCACAGCCGGATCTCCTATACGGTCGAGCGCCTCGCCGCAGACGTCGTGGGCCTCATGGACGCGCTCGGCATCGAGCGCGCCCATGTCGTCGGGCACTCGACCGGCGGGGCGATTGCCCAGGTGCTCGCGATCGAGCATCCCGAGCGCCTCGCGAGCGTCGTGATCTCCGCGAGCTGGACCAAGGCCGACGCCTATTTCCGCCGCCTCTTTACGCTCCGCAAGGAGATCCTCTCCCGCCTCGGTCCCGCGATATACCTGCAGACCAACACGCTCTTTCTTTTCCCGCCTTTCTACATCGCCCAGAACAACGAGAAGCTGCGCCAACTCGAGGCACAGAGCCTCGCGACCTTCTCCGCCCCGGAGATCGTCGCGAGCCGCATCGATGCCCTCCTTGCTTTCGATCGCACTTCCGAACTTCCGCGGATCAAGACGCCGACGCTCATCGTGGGCGCCCAGGACGACGCGATCACGCCGCACTACTACTCCGAGGAGCTCGCGCGCTCGATCCCCGGCGCTGAGGTTAAGATCTTCCCGCAAGGCGGCCATTGCTTCACGCAAGTCATGCCGCGCGAGTTCAACAACGCGGTCCTGCCATTCCTTAAGGCCCATACCTCGGCCTGAGGCCCTCTCGCGAGACACGGTCAACAGGTGGTAAACGCGCGCCGGATTCGGCGCGCAGCGGCGAGGCTTGCGCCGCCATCTCCGGGGCAGCGGGAGATGGGGCGAGGCAGGAGCATGCTGCGCTGCTCGCGAGCGGCCGCCAAGTATCGGCGATTTAAGGCTTCCTAAAGGCGTGATCTTCTAAATTTTTTCGCGCATCGCGGATCCGCGCGGCAGCAGTCTCAATCTCGTAAACGATGACCAAGGCAGCAGCACTCATATCCCCGCAGTCCCGATTTGAGCTGAGGACTCTGCTCGCCGCTCTCGATTGCGCGGGCGACCTCGCCTACGTCTGGGACGTCGCGACCGACGTGCTCTCCTGGTACGGGCCAGCAGCGGCGCGCCTGGGTGTGCGCGACCTTTCGGCCGTCGCCACGGGAAAGAGCTTCGGCGATTGCATCCATCCCGATGACCGCGCGCACCGCCAGTCGAGCATTGCGGCTCATCTCGGCGAGAGGGAGAACTTCGAGTGCGAGTACCGCGTGCGCGGCGACGGCGGAAGCCTCGTCTGGCTGCAGGATCGCGGCCGGGCCGAGACCGACGCCGACGGCAAAGTGTATCGCCTGACCGGCGTCGTCCGCGCCGTCACGGGTCGCAAAGCCGAGGAGCAGCGCCTGGAGCGGCTCGCCAATTACGACGAGCTCACGGGGCACTTCAATCGGACGCGGCTGCGCCAGGGTCTCGACCAGGCCGTCGCCACCGCTCTGCGCTCGAACTCGCCCGGCGCCTATCTCGTCATCGGTATCGACAAGCTCGCGACCATCAACGACGCCTTCGGTTACGAGATCGCGGACCAGGTCATTCTCGAGATCGGCCAGCGCCTCGACCAGAGCCTGCGCGAGAGCGATGTGGTTGGCCGCGTGGGCGGCGACCGCTTCGGGATCGTGCTCACGAACTGCCCCGAGGAGAGCGTGGCGATCGCGGCGGAGAAGGTCCTTTCGCGGATCAGCGATGTCCCGATCGGAACTGCCGCGGGTCCCATCTACACCACCGTCTCGATCGGCGGGACGAGTTTTCCGAGCCAGGCTCGCACTGCGCACGAGGTTATGGCGCGCGCTGACACCGCCCTCGCAGAAGCGAAGCGCGCCGGGCGCGACTGTTTCGTGCCCTATCGTCTCGAGGAGCCGCAGCGGCGGCAGCAGCGCGTCGACCTCGCGCTCGGCGAGCGCGTGCAGCGCGCGCTCAAGGAGGACCGGCTCCGCTTCGCTTATCAACCCGTCGTCGACGGCGAGACCGGCGTCGTCGAGTATCACGAATGCCTGCTGCGCATGGTCGCCGAGGACGGCAGCATCGTCACGGCGGGCGGCTTCGTGCCGACACTGGAGCAGCTCGGGTTCATCCGCCTCCTCGACCGCCACGTAGTCGAGCGCGCGGTGCGCGAGGCGATGCAGGACCCGCAGGCCGCGCTCGGCTTCAACATCTCCGGCCTCACCGCCGCCGACCGTGCTTGGCTCCGGCTCGCGGTCTCGCTGTTGCGCGACCGGCCGGACGTGGCGCGCCGTCTGACCATAGAGATCACGGAGACGGCGGCCCTTCACGACATCGAGGAATCCGCGCGCTTCGTCGGCACACTGCGCGAGCTCGGTTGTCGCGTGGCGCTCGACGATTTCGGCGCAGGCTTTACCTCCCTGCGGCATTTGCAGGCGCTTTGCGTCGACATCGTCAAGATCGATGGCTCCTTCGTGCGCGGCATCGCCGACAGTCACGACAATCAGGTGTTCCTGCGCCATCTCGTGGGCCTTGCCCAGGGTTTCGGCCTCATGACCGTCGCCGAGAGCGTTGAGACCGAGCGCGACGCCGTCATTCTGCGCAAGGAGGGTGTGCGGCTGCTACAGGGCTATTACTTCGGCCGTCCGAGCTTGGAGCGGAAATCCCCTCTCCCTTCGCAGAGTGGGGTCCGACGCGCAGCTTCGGGAGGGTGAGGACCCTCAGCCTCGCATCGCTCTGCGATGGGTCCGAGGGATTATTCTTTGCGGCTTTTCGTCAACTCTTCGATCTGCTTCTGCAGCGCGTTGATGCGCTCGGTCAGATCCTTCATGTCGCCACCGGCCGGTGCTGGCGACTCTGTCTTTTGCGCGGGCGTCTCGCCGGGCATGCCGAAGGGCGAGAACATCTTCATGGTCTGCTCGAAGAGCGCGAGGTTCTGCTTCCCCATCTCCTCGAGATTGGTGAAGGGAAAAAGGCCGCCGAAAGTCTGCTGCAGGCTCTTGCGCATCTGCTCCTGATTGCGCGCGAAAGCCGTCATCGCCTGGTCGAGATAGCGCGGCACGAGCCACTGCATGCTGTCGCCGTAGAGGCTGATGAGCTGCCGCAGGAATCCGATCGGCAGCAGGTTTTGCCCCTTCTGTTCTTCCTCGACGATGATCTGCGTCAGGACGGCGCGCGTGATGTCGTCGCCGCTCTTGGCGTCGTAGACCACGAAGTCGCGGCCTTCCTTCACCATGCGGCTCAAATCATCGAGGGTGACGTAGCTGCTGGTGGCGGTGTTGTAGAGCCGCCGGTTCGCGTATTTCTTGATGACCACCGGCTCCGGCTTCGCCGTGCCGCCGGATTGCGCTCCGCTCTGCTCGTCTGCCATGAGCCCGCTTCCGCTGTACAAGTTTGAGGCAGCATATCAGCTTTTGCGCGCGTGTGCGCGTAAGATGTTGCAACGCAACAACCTATCGCCCGCACCTAGCAAGCGCCATATTGCGCCGATATACTCCCGCGCCATGGCGGACCCGCCGGACCTCTCGGCCCTGGCCAAGCGTTATGTGGACCTGTGGCAGGATCAACTAGTCGCCCTTGCGGCACACCCGGAGCTGGCGGAGGGGCTCGCGCGCATGCTCGCAGCCTTCCCTCCGATGCCAGGCTTCGCGCCCCGTGACGGCAACGGTGCTGCCGCGGCTCGGCCCGCGTCCGCTGCCGCTTCATCTCATGGCGGCGATCGCGAGCTTCGGGAGTTCGCAAGCCGCCTTGCCGCTCTTGAAGAGCGGTTGGCTCGCCTGGAGACCGGAGCTCAGCGAAGCCGGAAGAGAGCTCGAAAAACAGCTCGGCGCCGTCGGACTTGAGGCACTCGCCACCGCGGTCGAGGCAGAGCTTCGCGCGCGCGCCGACCGTTTCCTCGCGGGGATCGAGCGCTACCGCGATCACCCCTATCGGCGCGATCTCGCGGATCCTCCCGCGATCTGGGAAGACGGCTCGACGCGGCTCCTCGACTACGGCATCGCGGGCAAGGGCACGCCGCTCCTCGTGGTGCCGTCGCTCATCAATCGCGCTTACATCCTCGACCTCATGGCTGAGAAGAGCCTGCTGCGTTGGCTCGCGAAGCAGGGCATGCGACCGCTGCTCGTGGATTGGGGAAAGCCAGAGCCGCTCGAGCGCGGCTTCTCGCTCACCGACTATATCGCGGGCCGTCTCGAGGCGGCTTTTGAGGCGGCCGCATCGGCCTCGAGCGAGCCCATGCCCGTCATGGGATATTGCATGGGCGGGCTCCTCGCCCTGGCGCTCGCCGCGCGTGGACCGCGCCGGGTGAGCGCGCTCGTACTACTCGCGGCACCCTGGGACTTTCATGCGGAGCGGCCGGAGCAGGCGCGGCTGCTGGGTGCGCTCGCGCCAATGCTGGCTGCATTCTTCCGGCCGCTCGGCGAGCTACCTGTCGACGTCCTCCAGACGCTCTTCGCGGCGCTCGATCCGCTGCTGGCGCTGCGGAAGTTCACGCGCTTTGCCGAGCTCGATCCCGCGAGCGAGCGGGCGAAGGAGTTCGTTGCGCTCGAGGACTGGCTCAACGACGGCGTGCCGCTCGCGCTGCCGGCCGCCGAGACTTGCCTCGGTGAGTGGTATGCCGAGAACGTGACCGCGCGCGGCATCTGGCGCATTGCCGGCGAGAGCATCGATCCCACGCGCTGCACGATGCCGACGCTGGTCGTCGTGCCGGCGCATGATCGGATCGTGCCGCCGCGCTCGGCACGCGCGCTGGGCGAGATATTGCCCCGCGCAGAGGTGCTCTCGCCGCCGCTGGGCCACATCGGGATGGTAGTGTCTCGGGAGGCGCCGAGCATGGTCTGGCAGCCGCTCGCGGCCTGGCTCAAACGAAAGGCTCGCCCGCGCCCCCGGCGACCCGCTGGGCGACGCTAAGATGACCGCTGTTTGCGTACACCCACGCCTGGACCGCGGGGGTGGCGTAGGTTTAAATTTTGCGCTGCGGCATTATTTAATGGGCAGGTCGCCCCCTTTTCAATCTGCAAGCTCAGGAGTCTCCGATGACCGAGGTCGTGATCGCCAGCGCCGCCCGCACCCCCGTCGGGTCGTTCAACGGGAGTCTCAGCACGCTTCCCGCACACGAGCTCGGCAAGGTCGCGATCCTGGAGGCGATGCACCGGGCCAAGGTCGATGCGAAGGAGATCTCCGAAGTCATCATGGGCCAGATCCTCGCCGCGGGCGAAGGCCAGAACCCCGCGCGCCAAGCCGCTGTTGCGGCGGGCGTGCCCTATGAGGTGACAGCCTATGGCGTAAACCAGCTATGCGGCTCGGGCTTGCGTACAGTCGCGCTGGGCTTCCAGGCGATCCGCAACGGCGACAGCGAGATCGTGGTCGCAGGTGGGCAGGAGAGCATGAGCCAAGCGCCGCACTGCATCCACCTCCGCAACGGCACCAAGATGGGGGATACCCAGCTCGTCGATACGATGATCCGTGACGGGCTCTGGGATGCCTTCAACGGCTATCACATGGGCAACACCGCGGAGAACGTGGCGCAGCGCTGGCAGATAACGCGCCAGCAGCAGGACGAGTTCGCGCTGCGCTCCCAGGCGCGCGCGGAGGCCGCTCAGAAAGCCGGCCGCTTCAAGGAAGAGATCGCGCCGGTGAAGATCGCGACGCGCAAGGGCGAGGTGGTGGTCGATGCCGACGAATATCCGCGTCACGGCACGACGCTCGACGCGCTGCAGAAGCTGCGTCCGGCCTTCGACAAGAACGGCACTGTAACCGCGGGCAACGCCTCCGGCATCAACGATGGCGCGGCGGCAGTGGTGCTGATGACCGATAAAGAAGCGGCACGCCGCGGGATCAAGCCCTTGGCGCGGATCGTCTCCTGGGCGACCGCGGGCGTCGATCCCGCGATCATGGGAACGGGCCCCATTCCCGCAAGCCGGCTCGCCCTCAAGCGCGCGGGCTGGAGCGTCGACGATCTCGATCTCATCGAGGCGAACGAGGCTTTCGCGGCGCAGGCCTGTGCCGTGAACAAGGAGCTCGGCTTCAATCCAGAGAAGGTCAACGTCAACGGCGGCGCGATCGCGATCGGCCACCCCATCGGCGCTTCCGGTGGGCGGGTCCTGGTGACGCTGCTCCACGAGATGATCAAGCGCAATTCGAAGAAGGGTCTTGCCACGCTCTGCATCGGCGGCGGCATGGGGATCGCACTTTGCGTGGAGCGCGGCTGAGCCGCGCGCTGCAAATCCAAAAAAATCTTTCGGGGAGGCTCGGATGGCACGTGTTGCAGTGGTGACGGGAGGCACGCGCGGGATCGGCAAGGCAATTGCTGTGGCGCTGCATGCGCGCGGCCACAAGGTTGCCGCGAACTACGCCGGCAACGACGCGGCGGCGCACGAGTTCACGGAGGCGACGGGGATCAAGGCCTACAAGTTCGACGTCGGCGACTATAGGTCCTGCGAGGAGGGCGTGAAGCGGATCGTCGCCGAGCTCGGCCCCGTCGAGATCCTCGTCAACAACGCCGGTATCACCCGGGACTCCGTGCTGCACCGGATGACGCCGGAGGCTTGGGGCGCGGTCATTCAGACGAACCTAACCTCCTGCTTCAACATGAGCCGTCTCGTGATCGACAGCATGCGCGAGCGCGGCTTCGGCCGCATCGTCAACATCGGCTCGATCAACGGCCAGGCCGGTCAATACGGGCAAGTGAATTACGCCGCCGCCAAATCCGGCATCCACGGCTTCACCAAGGCGCTGGCCCAGGAAGGTGCCGCGAAGGGCATCACCGTCAACGCAATCGCGCCCGGCTACATCGACACGGAGATGGTGCGCGCGGTACCGCAGAACGTGCTGGAGAAGATCGTCGCACGCATCCCCGTGGGCCGTCTCGGCCATGCCGAGGAGATCGCCCGGGGCGTGCTGTTCCTGGTCTCCGACGAAGGCGGCTTCATCACGGGCTCGACCCTCTCGATCAATGGCGGCCAGCACATGTATTGAGCCGCGTGGGCTCGCGACGATGGGCGAGGCAGCGGACTGGCAATCGCTGGAGCGGTTCTCCTTCGGCGATGGCCCGGAGCTCGCCGACGAGTTAGCGGCTCTGGTCCTGGCCGGGAAGAAACGCGCGACCTGCTGGGCGGCGAGCGAGGGCGCTCTCACAGCCATTGGAAAGCGCATGGTGATGCTCGACGGAGCAGGCGCGCCGCGGGCCGTCATCGAGACGGTCGAGCTTTCTCAGAAACGGTTCTGCGACGTCGACGCGGCCTTCGCCTATGACGAGGGGGAGGGGGATCGAACCCTCCCCTACTGGCGGTCGGCGCATCAGCGGTATTTTGAACGGCGGGGCGCTTTCGCCGCCGACATGCTCCTCTACTGCGAGCGGTTTCGCCTCGTCGAGCTTATTGAATGACTTGACCGGCGCACGCGGTGTCGGCAAACCCTCGCCGCGATGTCCGCGTCAGCTGCCTCGATCCGGCGGGCCAGCTTCGCCGGTGCGGCCGCTGTGCT
>Ga0335083_10008063_pt1 | contig 12896 bp, 8 predicted proteins | sample Lox_Sample_42_FD_206716 | JGI IMG/M metagenome (GOLD analysis project Ga0335083, IMG submission 206716) | Soil microbial communities from Loxahatchee National Wildlife Refuge, Florida, United States - Lox_Sample_4.2 | ecosystem: Environmental > Terrestrial > Soil > Wetlands | place: USA: Florida...
CCCTTTCGGGCCAAGGCCCGCTCGGCGCGAACTGGGTGATCGGCGTTTCCGGCGCCACGAAAGCCTTTCCTCCCGGCATTGCCGCCGGCCCCATCGCCATGGTCGGCCGCTTCACAGCGGAGGTGCCGGCCAGCAATTCCGTGCCAGGCAATATCGACACGGGCGAAGTGGATATGCAGTACCCGCAGAACCTCATAACACAAAGCTCGACGTTTTCGGGCACTTTCCAGTCGACGAACCAGGCCGCGCGCTGCACCATGAGCCTCACGCAGCAGGTGTCCACAATGACCTTTAGCGTTTATCCGGTCTCTTCATCCGGCGGCTTGCTGACCGAAGCTTTCGTCGTAGAAACCGACGCCCTCAGCCAGACCGCACCGTTCGTCACCGTTGGCAAGATGGTCCAGCAGGTGGGATATCCGTTCACCAACGTCGGAATCAACTCTTTTACGGCTCCTAGCGTTGGCGGGCTGTCGGGCAACGTGATCCCGCAAGGGCTGAGCACATACCAGCCTTTCGTTGCGGTCGGGCAGTTGAATCCGACGGGCGGGGGCAGCTTCACGATGCCCTTCTTCGAGAACATCGGCGGTGTGAGCGCAAGTTTCACTGGCGGCAGCGTCATCTCGGCGAATTTCGGTACCGGTGATTCGTTCGGCCGCGTCGACACGAATCTGGTGCTGCCGATTGCACCGGTGTTCTACGTATTCGGCCAAAACGCGGCGTTCTGCATCCTGGAGAATCTGAACGCACCCGTGCTCGGCGTTTTTGAGCCGCAGTCCACCGGCGGCTTCTCGACCAGCACGGTTGCCGGAGCATTCTCTGAAGGAACTGCGGCGCCCGACACAGCAGCTACCACGAATCTTTCCGGCGCGGTCGTAATCGCCAGCACCGGAACAAGCACGGGCACGATTGCGGGGACACAGGACACGAGCACCTCAGGCGCGAACACGGCCGGGCAAGCGGTCACCGGCACGGTCACTCTGAGTGGCACAGGCACTACGGACGGCACGGGTTCTGTTACCTTAACGGCCCCGGCGGCCTTCACCGGTCAGTTCATCATCGTGTCACCGACGAAGATCGCCGTGATCTCGACGACCGCTGGCGACACCAATCCCCAGCTGATCTATCTGGGGAATTGCGCCGCTACCTGCGGAGAAGACTAGGCACTTCGCAGGGCTCTCAGCTTAGTACGCCCAGCGCATTAGCACCGCGCCCGTGGTGTACCCCGCGCCTACAGCGATCAGCAGCACCAAATCTCCCTTGCGCAGTCGTTTCTGCTCGACCGCATCGACCAAGCCGAGCGGAATCGTCGCGGCCGTGGTGTTGCCGTAGCGGTCGATATTAATCACGACTTTTGAATCGTCCACGCCGAGCCGCTCCTGCATGGCGCGAATAATGCGCATGTTCGCCTGGTGCGGCACGACGAGCGCCAAATCGCGGCTGGTGAGTCCGTTGCGCTCCAGAATCTCGCAGGCCAGTTCGCTCATCCGGCGCACGGCGTACTTGAAGACCTGCTGCCCTTCCTGATGCACGAAGTGCATGCGCTTCTCGACCGTGTCGTGGGTCGGTGGATGGAGCGACCCGCCGGCGGGCATGTAGAGATTGCAGCCGCCGGACCCGTCGACATCGTGCACGAAATCGATGATTCCTTCGTTATTCGACTCCGCTGGCTCCAGCAGCACCGCACCCGCACCGTCGCCGAAAAGGACGCAGGTCGCCCGATCCTTGAAGTCGAGAATCGAGGTCATCACATCCGTACCGATCACCAGGACCTTCTTGTGGGAGCCGCCGCCGACAAACTGAGCGCCCACCGTGAGCGCGTAGGCAAACCCCGAACACGCGGCGGAAAGATCGAAACCCCAGGCTTTCGTCGCACCCAGCCGATCCTGGATCAGGCAGGCCGTTGCCGGAAAGAGCATGTCCGGCGTGACCGTGGCGACCACGATCATATCGATTTCTTCGGCGCTCAGCCCCTTTGCCGCCAGCAGTTTCTTCGCGGCTTCCGTGCCCAGATGCGACGACGCGATTCCCGGCTCAACATAATGCCGCTCGCGGATGCCGGTGCGCGTTCGGATCCATTCGTCCGTCGTGTCCACCATCTTCTCGATGTCCGCGTTGGTTACGACACGCGGCGGCACGAACCCCGCAACTCCGGTGATCTTTGCGGCAATCCGATGGCTCATCCATCACTCCGTTTCTGTTCAAACCGCCCGCGATTGTATTCAATCCCGCGCGACGGTGACAAGCAAAACACCCAAGTTTATCAGCGTCGCGTGGCCCCGCGCGGCACAAACTTTTCGTCCAGTAACGCAGGCTGAGGCATGATGGAAACATGCTTGCCGCCGAGCACACGCTTTGGATTTGCGACCGAGCCCACGCCGTTGGGTTCGATCTTTGCGGTGTCGCGCCGATTGCGGCGGATGCTGTGTTCCCCGAACTCGCCCGGCTTCCTGAATGGCTGTCCCGCGGCTACGCCGGTGAAATGCGTTACTTGCACGATCCGCGCCGCGGCGATCCGCACCGCGTTCTCGAAGGTGCCCGCAGTTTGGTGGTTGTGGCAGTCAACTACAATGCCGAGCCGCAAGCCTCAGCGGTTTCTGCGAATCGCATGCCCGAGCGCGAGTCGCCGCGGGGCTGGATTTCGCGCTACGCCTGGGGCGACGATTACCATGAAGCGATTCAGGAGAAACTACGCGCGCTGAGCGGAGACATGCGCGAGTACTTCGAGGAATCATTTGACGCTCGTGCCTACGTCGATACGGGACCGCTGCTCGAGCGCGTTGCCGCAAGATACGCAGGACTGGGCTGGCCCGGCAAGAACACTTGCCTGATCAATCAGAAGCTCGGCTCGTGGCTCTTTCTTGGCGTCATCGTCACCACGCTCGATCTCGCGCCCACGCTAGCGGCCGGCGACCCGCCGCCTCCGGATCTTTGCGGCACCTGCACTCGCTGCCTGGACGCCTGCCCCACGCAAGCGTTTCCTCAACCCTACGTGCTGGATGCGCGCCGCTGCATCTCCTATCTCACGATCGAGCTGAGAGATTCGATTCCCCAGGAACTGCGACCGCAGGTCGGCAATCACGTCATCGGCTGCGACATTTGCCAGGACGTCTGCCCGTGGAATCGCAAAGCGCCGGTCACTGCAGCGGCGGAGTTTCAGCCGCGCGGTCTTCCTAAGAACGACTTATCGCTCGTCGCCCCGGACCTTCGACGGCTCGCATCGCTCACTCAACAAGACTTCAGCGCCCTTTTTCGCGGCAGCGCGGTGAAGCGCGCGAAGTGGCGGGGTCTGGTTCGCAACGCGTGCGTCGCCTTAGGTAACTCGCGGCTCACAGCGGATGACGAATCGCACGCACCCATTATTGAACTGCTTGAGCGGCTGGCGGCCTCGGATGATTCACTCATTGCCGAACACGCGCGCTGGGCTCTCAATCGCCTGTCGCGAAATCAAACAGCGGGAAATCCCTAACCGAGGCCACACGTTCCGTCGCTGCAAGCGGCCGCTGCCGGCATTCGTACCGACTTGCCTTGCCGGCGAATCCCGCCTGCCGGGCGCCACTTGTCGACCGACGAGCTTTGCGTGTACAGAAAATCCGTCGTTAGCCAAAGCGGGTTCGTTTCGCCGCCGACCACCACGACGTTGATCTGTTGCGGGTCGTGAAACGGCGCGATCAGCGCGTCCTTGGGTAGCTTGGCCCACGACGCGAACGGCTCGATGCCCTGCCGCGCAAGGGGGCTCACCAGGCTGTAGATGACGTCCGCGTTCCAATACTGCCCCGCGGGCACTTTCACGTTCTCCGAAAGCCAGCGCGCGAGATCCCGTGTCGTTAGAAAGCCTTGCTCCTTCAGCCCCTTGGCTACCAGCGGGTCCATGATCAACGTAACCGCCGAGCGCAACCCCGGAAACGCTTTCATCATGATGGCAGTCTCTTCGTTCGCGGGCCGGATCGCATTTGCCGCGCCCATGCTGTTGATCACGCTCCATCCGCGAAACACGCTGACGACGCTTTCTTCGGGCTTGAAACCCTTCTGCACGTGAAAGGGCTCCCAGACGCTTTTCTCTTCGTTTTCCGCACAGCACATGTTGTTGTAGTTCAGGTTGTTGCCCTGCGAAGGCATGAATGTCTCGCCGAGCCGCGCGTCGGCCAGATTGATGGACATCAGCGTCCAAGCGCGTCCGATCACCGAGTTTGCGAAATTGAACGGGCTCAGCGCTCCCATTCCCGAGTTCATGCCGATTTCGTCGCGGATCGGCCCGTTTACGAGAACCATGCGGGCAAACGAAGTCGTCGAACTCGGGAACGCCGGCTCCTGCGTGGCGGCGATTGCCAGAATCACCGGAAAATGCTCCGGCCGCGCGCCGGCCATCACGGCATTTACCGCGACCTTCTCCACCGTGTACTCGATCTTTTCCTGCGTGATCGTGACCGTCATGCGGCCGACAACTTCATCCGGCGCGTGATTTGTCCCTAGAAGCATCTCCTCGACGCGTTCGCGCGTGGGAAGGACAATGGGCAGCCCGTCAGTCCAGCCGTTTTCCAGAAACAAGCGCTGCAGATTGTCCTCCGTGTCGGGTTCGAGGATTCTCACCCGCTCGTTCCGCGCGACGGGCATGGGATTCCGTTCACGGTCGGTCAGCGGTTTCGTCAGCGCTTCGATCACCTGCGGCGCGAGCGGCCGGCCTGAAATCGGATCCGCACCTTCCAGGTAGCGCTGCAGCACCGTGCGCTGCATCCCGACGACCGGGTACGGAGTAAAACTGAAGCGCAGGTTCATGCCGTGGTTCTGCGTGTCCCGTTCGATGAAATCGGCGAATCGGGACGTTACGATCGGAGCCGTCGGAACTCCGAACGCATGTTCCAGCTTCCTGCAGTGCTCGGCGACACTCGCCGAACAGCCGTCTCAACCGCCGACGCCGAAAATGACGGCGTGTCCCTTGTCCCGCACTTCCGCCCACAAATTAGGGTCATCCAGAAACATGTTTCCAGCTTTTCGGCGCAGGATCGTTTGAACCCCCGGCGCGTTCCGCGAAAACCACGCGCGCAGTTCTTCCAGGAACTCGTACCCTCCCGCAAATCCAACGTCGATCAGATAGACGATCTTCCCTTCGAGGGTGTCGAGCCGCGGAGCCATCGGCAGGGGCTCAAATACCCCCGTGGGCATGCCCTGAGGATTCAGGACCGTTTGCGGCGAACTGCGCAGCGTGCTCTGCGTCTGTGCCATGTCAGACCTCCCGGCGGGGCAACCGTCGTTTACCGGGATTCTACACCGCCGAAAGCTCGGCTAGAAACCCGCTGCCGCCTAATACGAACCCAAAACTCGGTAGACGTGAATTGCGGTTTTTGCGATACTTTTCCGTTCGAACGAGCGCGGTGTTCCTTCCGGGAATGCGCCGATCCTAATGAAAACTCAGGAATCAAATCGATGAATCGAAGGCAAAAAGTGATCGTTTGTTCGGCGGTGGCAATGCTGGCCGCCTTCGCGGTTTCCATGCTCTCGACCCGCGAGAAAGTCTCCGCCGCTCAGCAGAAAAGCTCTGCTGCGGCCGCTCCCGCGCAGGGCGCGGTCGAGCACGGGCGTTATATCGTGGAAAACGTCGGGATGTGCGAGGAATGCCATACCCCGCGCGATGCGAATGGAAATCTGGATGAGTCACGACGGCTGCAAGGCGCCCAGATTTGGATCATGCCCGTCCATCCGATGACGAATTGGGCCATGAATGCGCCGCCACTGGCCGGTTTCGGTGGGTTCACCGACGAGCAGGGAGCGGCGATTCTTGAAAAAGGTGTGGGACCGAACGGTGAGCCGATCCGTCCGCCGATGCACATCTATCACATGACGCACGCAGACGCCCAAGCGGTAATCGCGTACCTTCGCTCACTGCCGAGCGCCTATCCGCAATAAGCCGATCGAACCTGCACTACGGACCGTAGACATCAAGCTCGGTCTGCGTCCCGACGTACACCTTCCCGTTTGCAATCGTGGGTACTGCAAACTTCACGGCATTGCCCGCCTTGTCTGCTACCGAATTCGAGGAGTTGTACAGTTCAGTGACCACATTCGTCGCGTCGTAGGCGTGTAGCACCGCCGGTCCCAAGGAGGCGTTCGGCTGTCCGTAGTTCGTCGAATCGATCGCCCAGACGATTCCGCCCGTGGTTCCGTGTGCTGAAATCGACGGTGTGGCACCGGGGAAGCCCAGGAACGTGCCGCTGGCATGCGACGGGCTTGCGGCGAGGCTGCCGTTTGTAATCGGGAACTGCGTCAGATTGTCGCCGCTGCCCCAGAAATAGACGTTCCCGTTCCAGTAGGCCGGCATACTCCACATCCCGCCGACTTCGCTCTGCAATTCCTGCTTGATCTGCGTATCGCTCGCGCAGCCCTTGCAGATGTGCTGGTTTCCAGTAGTCATCTGGTCGCGATTAATCAAGTAGATCGTTCCTTCCTTCCCGACCTGAACGAGCTCGTGAGGAGTCCCGCCGGCCTGGTCCGGCAAAAGCAGCACTCCGCCGGAGCCGAGATCCTCGTCGGCATTATCAAGAGTCTGTTGATCGAAGGGAGTGAAGTAATCGACCAGCGAGAACGAAGTCCCGGTCAGAAGCAATTTCATGTTCGTGTCACCCAAGTCGATCGCCGGGACATGCGAGGAATCGAAGTCCCCATTTCCGGACGCGATGAAGATGTTGCCGCTCGAATCGGCGGCGACGCCCGCTCCCGACATCCAGAAGCCGCCTTCGCGCCCATTGGGGGACTCGTTGAAAACGGCGAGCTGATTCAACGCCGTGGCATCGTACGCGAAAATCCATCCGTGGTAGGGCTGGTTGTCGCAGTCCGATGCGTATGCCACGTAAACCACGCCATTGAGCAGCAGCAGCCCCGGCCGGTTCGTGTGCATCAGGGTGTTGAATCCGGTCGCCGTAATCGTCGCCGGCGGCGAGACTTTCTCGGATCCACTGGTGATGTCGAGCGCGTGCAGCCGGTGGAAAAAGTTCCCGTTCTCTTTCGTTTTCGACTCCACGTACATCGTCCCGGTGCTCGGATCGATCGTCGGCGTGCTGGTTACGCCGATCGTGGGGATCAAGTCACTGCACGCATTCTGATTCGGGTCCGTGCTGTCGATGGGCAGGGCCCCGGTGCCTGCCCCGTGCGCCGCGTCCAGCAGCGACACGTGCCACAGCGCAGCGCCGCTCGCGTCCGCGTCAAACGCATAGACGCTGTCGTTTTCCGTGGCCACGAACACCACGTTGTGCGTGCCCTTACCCTGAATCGCCACGTTCGGCACGTACAGCGGCTGGGCGTAGATGAATCCGTCCACGGCTTGCGAGAACTTCTTCCCGAAACTCGTCTGCACGTTCGCGGTGGTCAGCGCCGTTTCCGTCAGGTTCTGCCCCGTGCGCCCGATGTCGTTATGCTGCATGAACACGCCCGCGAAGCCGCTCGGATTCGAGGTGTGGTTCGTCACGCTTATGATGGTCACGCCCGTGATCGCGCCGGATACCGCCTTGATGGACGCGAATGCCGCGTTCACGCCGCCGCCCAGCGTTTTAGGCGTTACCATGCCCGAACCGCTGACCGTCGCGACTCCGGTATTCGTGGAACTCCACGTGACGGACGCCGTCAGATCTTGCGTGCTGCCATCATCGAAGTGGCCCGTTGCGGTCAAGGCCTGTCCGGCCGAATTATCGGCCATCACTGGATACTGTGGACTCACGACGATGCTTGCCAAGTTCGGGGGCGGAGGAGGCGGCGGAGGCGGAGGAGTCCCGCCGCCTCCCCCGCCGCATCCAACGACTGCAAGGATAGCAGTGCATATAATTGATAAGAAAAGGCTTGTGCGACGGAGATGGGTCGGTGCACAAAGCATGGTTGAAACCTCCACACACCCGGATGCTGGAAATGGTAACACGCCCGCAACATTCGGGCGATAAGCTAGCGCCTCTCAGAGGCATACATGGCTCAAAAGGTTATCCCCGACCCGCAACGCTTCTTCAATCGGCACCTGTCCTGGATGCAGTTCAATCACCGCGTCCTGGAAGAGGCCCGCGATTCGGCCAACCCGCTGCTCGAGCGGGTCAAGTTTCTGGGCATCACTGCCAGCAATCTCGATGAATTTGTGGAAGTGCGCCTCGCCGGTCTGATGCAGCAGGCCGAGCAGGGCCACCGCGAACTAAGCCCGGACGGTCGCACGCCGGAGCAATCGCTCGCTGAACTGACGGAGAGAATTCACACTTTTGTGGATGAGCAGTACGAATGCTGGCGCGAAGAGCTAGTCCCGGCGCTCGAGGCCGAATCGATTCGCGTCCTCGCCCTTCGTGATCTGAGTGCTGAAGCCCGCGAATATATCGAGGATTTCTACTCCAAGACCGTTGAACCGCTGCTAACGCCGGTGACCGTTGATCCAGCGCACCCGTTTCCGCACGTGCTGAATAAAGCCCTGTGCCTCGCGTTTCTTCTCAAGCGTAAGCGCCGCGTCTCGCAAGTCTACCTCGGCGTGGTGACCGTGCCGCGCGCTCTGCCGCGATTGGTGCGCCTGCCCTCATCCAAGGACCGCGTCGATTACATCTTTCTCCACGACGTGATCCACGCCTTCGCCGAACGTCTCTATCACGGCTACGAGGTTCTTTCGGCAGCCGCGTTCCGCGTCACGCGCAACAGCAACCTTTATCTCGAAGAGGAGGAATCGCGCAGCCTTCTCGAATCAGTCGACCTGCAGATTCATCGCCGCAGGAAAGGGTCCGCGGTGCGCCTGGAAATCGAAGCAAGCGCGAATCAGGAAATCGTGGACCGGCTGCAGGCGAATTTTAGGTTGTCGCCCGAGCGGGTCTATCGCGTGAATGGCCCGATCAATCTGTCGCGGCTGTTTCATCTCTACGAACAGACGCCGCGGCCCGATCTGAAATACCGGTCCTTCTCCCCGCGCGAACTCGAGCTCAAGCCGGGCCATTCCTCGATCTTCGAAGCGATCCGCAAGCGCAGCATCCTGCTCCACCACCCCTACGATTCCTATGCCAGCGTGGTCCGCTTCATCGAAAGCGCCGCGCAGGACCCGGACGTTCTCTCGATCAAGCAGACGCTCTATCGCACCAGCGAAAACTCGCCGATCGTGCGCGCGCTGATCGAAGCCGCGGCCAGGAAAGAAGTGGCCGTGGTGGTGGAACTGAAGGCGCGATTTGACGAAGCATCCAACATCCGCTGGGCCCGAAATCTGCAGGAAGCGGGCGTGCAGGTGTTTCACGGCGTAGTCGGCCTGAAAACGCATTGCAAGCTCGCCCTGGTCGCCCGCCGCGAAGCCGACGGCCAGATTCGCCGTTACGCCCACCTTGGCACCGGCAACTACAATCCCTCGACCGCGCGCTTCTATACCGACCTGAGCCTGCTGACCAGCGATGCGCGGCTCACCGCGTCCGTGCACCACGTCTTCAACTACCTCACGGCGCATTCTGAACGCTCGCAATACTCGCCGCTTCTTGTCGCGCCGTTGAATCTCGGCAAGAATTTCCTCGGCCTGATCGAACGCGAAACCCAACACGCCAAGGCTGGCCGTCCCGCCTTCATCTTCGCGAAATTCAATTCGCTGCTCGACGAGAAGATCATCCAGGCGCTCTACCGCGCCTCGCAGGCCGGCGTACAGATTGAGCTGATCGTGCGCGGAGCCTGCGCTCTGCGTCCCGGCGTGCGCGGGCTGAGCAGCCGCATCCGCGTCCGCAGCGTCATAGGGCGTTTTCTCGAGCACAGCCGCGTTTTCGTCTTCGGCAACGGCGGCAAGGCCGAGTTCTACCTGGGCAGCGCCGACTGGATGCACCGCAACATCTACGAGCGCGTCGAGGTGATCTTCCGCGTCAAAGACGCGGCGCTCTGCAACCAGATCTTTACCGAAGTGATTTCGCCTTATCTCGCCGATAACCTGAAAACCCGCATCCTCATGCCTGACGGTGAATACCTGCGTCTGCATGAATCGCGCCGACTGGCCCATCTCCGCAACGGCCACCGCTTCAACGTCCAGGAATTTCTCATCGATCTCACTGAGGGTCGCGAGACCCTCGACGCCATTCCCGCAGTTCCCAACGCAATCAGGCTCCGTCCTCAGCCGCCGACGATTTCGTAGGGGGATGGCACGCCGTGCCGGCGCAATTTGTCGAGGTTCCCTCTGTATAATCCTCACCAATGTTCGAACGTCTCGCGCACGCCGCCGACTGGCTGCTCGGCCCGGAAATCGCCACCGAAACACGCCCCGGCCACCTCTGGCCTCGCTGGCTGTTCCTTCGCGCGCTGGCCATCTGGTACTTCTCCGCCTTCTACTCGCTGATTTTCCAGATCAAAGGCCTCATCGGCCCCAACGGGATTCTTCCTGCGGGCGATTATCTCCAGGCCGTCGCCGGCGCCATGCACTCGCTGCGCTTCTGGTACGCGCCGTCGCTCTTCTGGCTCGGATCGAGCGACCGCGCCCTCATGGCCGTCTGCTGGATCGGGGCTATCGCTTCACTCGCGTTGTTTTTCAACGTCTGGCCGCGCGCTTCGCTGGCCGTCTGCTTCGTGTGCTTCCTGTCGTTCGTTTCTTCCTCGCAGGATTTCTCGAGCTACCAGTCCGACGGCATGCTCCTCGAAGCCGGCTTCATCAGCCTCTTCTTCGCGCCGCCCGGATTTCTGCCCGGACTCGGCCGCTCCCATCCCGCCTCGCGCGCCAGCCTCTACCTGCTTCGCTGGGAGTGGTTCCGCATCTATTTCGAATCCGGCTTCGTGAAGCTGGCCAGCGGCGATCTTTCCTGGCGCAACCTCACGGCCATGGACGACTACTACCAGAACGGCCCGCTGCCCACCTGGCTCGGCTGGTACGCACAGCACCTGCCGCACGGGTTCCACGCCTTCACCGTGATTCTCACGTTCGCCATCGAGCTGGCGATCGTCTGGATGGTTTTTCTCCCGCGCCGCTTCCGCATTTTCTGCTTTTGCATCGTCACGCCGTTCGAGCTCGGCATCATCTTCACCGCGAACTACACCTTCCTGAATTACTTGGTCCTCTCACTCGGCCTCTTGCTGCTTGACGACCGTTTCTGCGAATGGGTGCTGCCTGCCGGCGTCCGCGCATTCGTTGACCGCAAAGCGCCCGGCGCCCAGCCGCCGTCGAACTGGCGCGAAAAGCTGCGGCCGTTGCGCAGGTCGCTCTCCGCGATTTGCCTGGGCCTCGTCTTTTACGTCACCACCGCGCTGCTCGTCCTGAATTTCGTGCCCGCCGAGTGGCTCGACGCAAAGGCCGTCACCGTTCTTGAAAAGCCGATTACGGCCCTCGACCCCTTCCGCATCGCCAACCGCTACGGACTTTTTGCCGTGATGACACACGCGCGCTACGAAATCGAATTCCAGGGCTCGCAAAACGGAATCGAATGGACGCCCTACCCCTTCCGCTACAAGCCGCAAGATCTGAATCGCGCGCCGGGAATCTACGCACCCTACCAGCCGCGTTTCGAATGGAACCTTTGGTTCGCTTCGCTCGGCACGTGGCGCCAGTACCGCTTCGTCCTCTGGACCGAGGAGCGCCTCATCCTGAACGAACCGGATGTCTTGCAGCTTTTCGCCGGCGATCCGTTCGCCAGCGCGGCGCCCCGGCAAGTTCGCGCGGTGATCTATCGCTACTATTTCACCGACATGCAGACGAAGCGCGAAAAAGGTTTGTGGTGGCGCCGCGAACTCCTCGGCAACTACGCGCCTGTCCTCGAACGCGAAGCTGACGGCAAGATCGTCCTCCTCGATTTCAACACCGTCGACCAGTACGAGTAGCGCCGGCGTCCTCCCGCTCTTCGCCTTTGACTTTGGCTTTCGCCGCAATTCCGTTAGCCTATGAACGCCGCATGCGCCGCCAGCACACCGTCGAAAACAAGCCTCCCCGCGATCCCGACGTCACGCCCGGCGAGATCCTCGCTTTCCTCGCCGAGCAAGCCCGCCCCGCCAGCATTCGCGAGATCGCGCACGGGATGGACCTGAAGCATCGCGGGCGCCGTTATCTCCCACGATTGCTCAAGCAGCTCAAACGCAGCGGCGAGATCGAGGAAACTTCCGGCAGCCGCTATCGCCTTCCGGGACAGAAACCCGTGCCGCCGACGAAGCCCCCTGTGCCTTCTCCCGCGGCAAAGCAAAAGACGCCCGCGCCTGCACCGCAGCAACCCGCGCGAGCCCGCGATCCCAATCTGGTCGCTGGGCGCCTCGTGGCGCACCGGGACGGCTACGGCTTTCTTGTCCCCGATCACCCAATCCCGCGCGTCGACGGCGACCTCTTTATACCGCCCGACAGCCTGGCCGACGCGATGAACGGCGACCACGTGCTGGCGCGCATCGTCAGCCGCCGCCCGGACGGCCGCGCCGAAGGCCGCATCGTGCAGGTCGTCGAACGCGAGCACGCGACCATCGTCGGCCTCTTCCGCTATGGTCCGCACGGCAACCACGTGCTGCCCTACGACACGCGCATCCCTCACGAAGTTTCCATCGCCGCCGGCCAGGAACTTACGCCCGAGTTGCGCGAAAAAATCGGCCCGAGCGCCAAAGGCCCCGCCGCGCTCGCCCGCGTGCGCCTCCCCGAACTGGATGGCGCCGTTGTGAACGTGGAAATCACGCGCTATCCGCGCGCCGGTCTCGCGCCCGCCGGACGCGTGATCGAGATTCTCGGCCGCCCCGGCGACATTGGCGTCGACGTCGAAATCATCATTCGCAAGCACCACCTGCCGCACGAATTCGATCCCGAAGTCGTGGCGCAGGCCCGCGCCGTCGATCAGCAGGTCCCGGCATCCGCGCTCGGCAACCGCCGCGATTTCCGCGATCTGCCCATCGTCACCATCGACGGCGAAACCGCGCGCGATTTCGACGACGCGGTCTTCGTCCGCCGGCTTCCGCACGGCCACTTCGAGCTGCAG
>Ga0335083_10008064_pt1 | contig 12896 bp, 9 predicted proteins | sample Lox_Sample_42_FD_206716 | JGI IMG/M metagenome (GOLD analysis project Ga0335083, IMG submission 206716) | Soil microbial communities from Loxahatchee National Wildlife Refuge, Florida, United States - Lox_Sample_4.2 | ecosystem: Environmental > Terrestrial > Soil > Wetlands | place: USA: Florida...
GGGGTCAACCTTGAAGGCGCGATTCTGATGGAGAGCGATTTGAACGACACCAACCTGCTCCAATCAAACCTCACAAGAGCAGTTTTCTCGAGCACCAGGCTGGTTGCCGCTATTTTCGCCTCCGCCACCTTCCGCCTTGCCGATCTCTCCCAATGCGTCTTTGAAAGCTGCCGTGGCAACATGGCCAGTTTCGAGCGTGCCTCGCTCTTTTCGACTCGGTGGTCGGACACGGTCGTTGAGGACGGGAACTTTGAGTTTGCTGATCTGCGCAATGCGGTGTTTACTCGGTGCTGGTTTGGGCGGTCCTGTTTTGTAGGAACTGCTTTGGAGGGGACTCAGTTTATTGAATGCGATCTGACGGGCGCCGATTTCTACTGGTCGGATTTCGATGATTCGAAGTGCTTTGGCTGTGAACTGAAAGATATCCGCCGGCCCGAGGAGCAGAAGATTGCGTACGGGCCGAAGGGGGTGAAGCCTCCGGTGGTGATCCCTAAGCCTCTTTATCGGCAGGCGATTACCGAGGAGGAGCGGCAGAAGTTGCTGGCCAGTTGCTTGGAGCCTCCCTCCCAAACAACGGACCCTGAGCCGAAGAAATGATCTCGGATCACAGCTGGGAGTCCCGAACTTGACGCCGAACCGTATCTCTCTGTACCTCGCCGGGTTCTTCGGTCTCGTGGGGCTCATTTTTCTGATTCGTTCTGCCATGAACGGGACCATTCCTGCGCGAAAGACATGGCGCCGAATTGGCATTATCTTTGCCGCCGTAACCTTATTGCTGCTCGCGGTTCGCTTGAGGGTAATTTGATCTCCTTATGCTGCAATCAGATACAATGTTGCCCCATGGGTGCGGGTCACCCGGAGGGAGATCTATGACCCAGCCAGCCGACGTAGGTAGGGCGCTGACTCACGAGCAGTTGCCGCGCCTGCATCACATCACCAACGAAGTTGCGAAGATCTGTCGCGGGCAGTTGCGCACTTACCTTGATGCACTGGCGCCGCTGTTTCGTCCGCGGCGCGTGCTCGGCAATCACATGGATGGCGCGGGCAAGGAAACGGTGGCCGCCGCCGATCAGAACATCAATGAATTGCGCGAGATTTATTTCAAAGCCTGCGGACGCCCTTTCGATCTGCGCAAGGACCTGCCCACCCCGCTCGAGTCCGTGCCGGCCCAGATTCAGTTTTATGAGTGGGAATATCTGTACGACATTCGGTCCGACCGCGAACGGAAAACGATCACTGTCGTGTCGCCCCTGACGTGGGTCCTGGCCTATTCTTCGACTTATACTCTGTCGATGATGCGGCAAGTCGTCGCAGGCAAGCAGGAACGGGATGCCGAGGGTGTCCGGTCGTTTGTGCTGAGAGCCTGCCTCATGCAACTCCTGTTTGCCAAGGTCGTCGAGCTGCGCCCGCTTTTCGAGGGGTTGCGCTACAAGGTTGAGATTCGAAAGTCGCCGCAGTTGGGCGAATTGCCTCTGGTCACAATCTCCGCGCCAGTTACAACGTTGCGGCCGACAGATGATCTTTTGATGACGGCCACAGGCCTCTCGGGGCGGACGGGCTTTGAGGAAGTGATCGACGAGGACCAGGCAACTCACATACCCGATCCCCTGCAGGCGCAGTTGCTGAAAGTACTCGACGAGGCAAAATAGCAGGGAAACCGGAACGAAGCAATTAAGGTGGCTGGGCCGCAATGAGCAAACCGCAGAAAGTTGTCTGGACAAAAGGCATGTTTCTCATGCCGCAGCACTTTCAGGCCCAGGACGAGTATTTCGAGCAATCTCTTCACTTTCGCTCCAGCGTTTCAAACTTCGCCAACTGGGGAGTGAGCGGGATGGGAGTGGATGAGGCCAGCCTGGTGAACGGATTGTTTACCCTGCGTCACTGCGAAGGCGTTCTTCCGGATGGGCTGGTTTTCGAGATGCCAGCGAGCGACGACCTTCCTCCCGGACGGCAAGTCGAAGAGTTTTTCTCCCCGACGCAGGAATCGCTCGATGTCTATCTTGCGATTCCCCAGATGCAGCCGGCAGCAAAGAACTATAGTGCTACGGCGAAACCTTCCAGCGGCACGAACGGATATTCCTCCACTCGATATATCGCGGACACGCGCATCGTGACGGACGCGACGATCGGGGCTGAGGAGAAAGCGATCCAGATCGGAAAGAAGGCGTTCCGCCTGCTGCTCGGTGGAGAAAGCCTGGACGGTTTTACCGCCGTGCGCATCGCGCAGGTCGGCAGAAATGCTGCCGGCGCCTACGTTCTCAGCCCGAAGTTCATTCCTCCGCTGCTGGATATCGTGGCGAGCGATTACTTGATGATGCTGGCCCGGCGTCAGGTGGAAGTTTTGGTCGCGAAAAGCTCATCTTTGGGAACTCCCCGGCGGCAAAAGGGGCGCGACGTTGCCGACTTCACGACCGCGGAGGTGGCGGATTTCTGGCTTCTGCACACCGTGAATTCGTATCTTCCCGAGCTGAAGCACATATGGAAGGTGCGGCGTGGACATCCGGATGTTTTGTACCGCGCAATGCTGCGTCTTGCAGGTTCCCTGAGCACCTTTGCGTTGAATTCCGACGTGCGTGACCTTCCCGACTACGACCACGATAATCTGGGCGTTTGTTTCACAACCCTTGACGAAAAAATTCGCGATCTGCTCGAAACGGTGATTAAGACCAAGTGCATCGCCATTCCTCTGCAACTTACCGACCGGCTGGTCTGGTCTGGCCGGGTTGCAGACGAACGTTATCTGAAGGGTTCCCAATTCATCCTCTCGGTGAGTACACGCATCCCCGTGGATGAATTGATAACGAAGCTGCCCCGGTTAGCCAAGGTGTCCTCGCCCGACGAGGTGAATCGCCTGGTACGGAACGCATTGCCGGGCGTAGTTCTCCGACACCTGCCGTCGCCGCCATCGGCCGTTCCGCTGAAACTCGACAATCAATATTTCAGCCTGGTGCAGAGCGGCCCGCTGTGGGAAGGGATTGCGCAATCGCGCGTATTGAGCATTTTTGTGCCTGGCGAGATCGCGGACCCAAAAATGGAGCTGTTGATCGTCTTATCCTAGCGTGGTTGTTGCGGAACGGCGTGATCTGATCCGGAATTTCTCACGAAGCGAGAATGTAGGCTCCGAGCCCGATGTAAACGGACGGCGCTGCCCAACGACCCCAGCGGTCACTCAGGCGCAACACCGCGGGGTGATTTCCCAGCCACCTTCCCACGAAACACCAGAGTGCGACGAGCAACCCGTATGTGGCCAGGATCAGCCACAGCTCCGCCGTACCGATGAGGAAGAATGGAACGTATACGCTGATGTTGTCGGCGCCACTGGAAAGAGTCATCAGGGCGATCGACGCGACGCTCTCGGCGCTGATGTGTGGAGCAGAGTCGGGCCCGCGAGCCTGTAGGAAACGCTTCAATCCGATCGCCAGGGGTATTGTGCCCAGGAAATGAATCCAGCGATGCGGGATTGCGAGAGCAGCCCAGGCACAGAGCAAGCTAACGATAACGATGGCCGAAAAACCAAGATATTGGCCCGCCACGATTCGTCGCGTAGAAATACGGCGGGCGAAGAAGAGTGTCAGGAGAAAAGCGTCATCAATATTCGTAGCGGCGAACGTCGCGATGCTCGCAGCGAACACTCCCAGATATTGATTCACGGAACGATAGTAATCGTTACCTCCATGCGAGTTGGCGAACAAGTTAAGGCGATCGCCAAATACGTTCCTCAAACCGGAACGATGGTTGAAGGTTACTACTCATTTTCGTTGTGCATCATCATCGCTTCTCCGTCGATACAACGCTAGAACTTCACCATAATTGCGTACCTCATGCTGGGCTCATCTTTTCTCAGATCAGGGCAGAAACCCAAGCTGCCAGCCACGCACGTGAAGCCAGGTGTGGCGGAAAGGAATGGACCTGGTACGAACGTAGTGTTTCCCACCACCGATCCGGCACCTGGGTTCGGAATGGTGCTGGGATTGCCGTTGACACCGGGTGTAATTCCTCCGCGACCCGTCCAGTAAGGCACGTTCGCGTGGCGATAGCCGTACTCCGTTCTAAACGTGATGTATTGTTTCGGCATCCAGTCGAAGGTGATCGAACCATCCCATGCTTTGTACGGATCGCCGGGATTCTGAGTGAAGTAGGGCGAGCCGCTGATGGCATCGGCGCCATTGATCGGCGGAAGCAGAGTCAGGTAGCGTCCCGGATTGTCCATCGCGCCTCCCCCAATGGTGAGGCCGTATGTGTCCTTCTTGAACCACCACCGGTTGTAGAGCATCCAGCCGGCGAAGGTTTGCTTACTGCTGGTCGCAGAGTTGTGGTGGCAATTGACGTTGTTGTTGATGACTCTGCCCTGTGCGCTGACGAACGATCCGCTTCCGCCATATTCGCATCCCAGATCTCCGGTGAGGGAAAAGGCCATCTTGTCCAGAATTCGTTCCGGGTGGTCGTAATACTTGATTTCGACACTGTCGTCGGTGTGGAGGCGCGAGCGTCCGAACTGCCCGTTCCCGTTGCCCAGTGTGTCTTCACCCATGCCGTAGTTGTTGAAGACCAGAGACAGCCAGGACTTCGGGCGATATAAGATCTGGCCGCCAAGACCCGGCTTGCTACCCATCCTTCCGTAGGATTGCCAGCCGTTGATGATCCAGGGTTCAATTTTTAGTTTGTCCGTGGGGAACCACTGGATTCGCAGCCCGTTGAAGAACCAGGGAGTGTTAGACGAAACGTAGGATGGCTGGTAGGCCCAGTTATCGAAATTGTAGTAACTGAAAAGACCGATATAGGACACAAAAATCCCTGCGTCGACGTTAAGGCCATGGTTCACGTCGAAGTGATATCCGGCATTGGCTTCGGAAACATATTTATATGCCCCCCGAAGGTCCCATTGACCACGTCCGGCACTGGCGTCGTTGCGCGGCGTAGTTACACCGAACATGCCGTTCATGGTCAAGATTCGAGCGTTCACATTCTGCCAGTGAAAGTTGCCGCCGAAACTGATTTGCTCCACTTGAATCTCGTTCGAGCGGAAGATTTCCGTAGAGCCACCCATAGTGTCGTCCCGCGGATGGTTGAAGTCCGCGATGTAATTGACGTCCATACGAATTTCCGGCGTGAAGAATGGTGAATCCCAGACTGTGTCCTTATTGCGCGGATTCCCATTTAGCCACGTCCAGTCGGCATAGGCAAAGGGAATTGTAGCCGCCGGCTTCTCGGTTTTCTTGACGGTATCAGGTGCCGGTTGTGCTGCCGCGACGACAGGCTCGGGACTTGGGAAGGGGGAGGGTGCTGTCGTGGCCGGTGCCATTCGGGCCGGCGCCATGGCAGCCGCGGGTGCCGGTTCATACATCGCATGACTCTTCAATTCTGCCCTGAGCTGTTCGATCTCCGCCTGCATCGCGGCGAGCTGCTTCGCGACCGCGGGGGAGATTTCCGGATCCGGCGCGGGCGCGGCGGCGGCGGGCGCGCCGGCCGTTTCTCCCTCACGTTCTGGCATACCGGCCGGCGGTTCGTGGAGAGCGGCCACGGTTGCTGGAGTAGACGTCGTTGCCTCCCTATGCGTCTGAGCGTCACAGAGTGGTGCTGGAGCGGCCACAAAAACGAGACCGAGAGCGAAGGAGAGAATTGCTGTCTTCGAGTTTCTGCGAACGTCAGATTTCATGGTGATCACGCCCCGTTCTCTTGAGTTGTTTTGCATTGGGTCTCGGAGAAACCTGAGACTCATTCCCGAGTGGAACTCAGCGCCCCATCGAGATCCGATGTGGGCGCAACCAACAATTACAACCAGAAAGGCATAAAGATCGCGTAAACCAATCGTATGAAGTGCATAAACACAGCGTCCAACAGATAGTGGGTGAGGAGACCTGAGATACGACCGCTCATGTCTGACAGGACGCGTTGGAGTTGCCGCCGGGGGGACCGCTCGCGTCTACAACCACGTTGCACAATCTGCGAACCTGCTCTTCCAGCACCACGAAGCGTTGGTATTCGCGGCCTTCGACCAATCCCATGGAAACTCGAGAGTTGCGGTGCAGCATGGGGCTTGGGATGGCGCTTCGCAAGCCGACGTGAATTTCTCTCGCTCCGGTGCGCGCGACGAGACCGCGTGCGTTTTCCGGTTTGATGCCGCTGCCGGGCATTACGACGATGCGGCCCTCGGATTTCCGCACCAGCTGCGCGATCATCTCTTGCCCCTGCAACGATGTTGCTTCGCCTCCGGACGTGAGTACACGGTCAACGCCAGCGCGGCAAACATCGTTGAGGGCGCCAAAGAGGTCGGCAGTCATGTCGAACGCGCGATGGAAGGTAACGGAAAGCGGCCTAGCCAGATCCGCTAGCTGGCGGGTTCGTGCGACGTCGACGTGTCCATGCAGGTCCAGGATGCCGAGGACAATACCATTTGCTCCCAGTCGCTTGGCGACGGCGATGTCACGTTGCATGATTTCGAATTCGCTGCTCTCGTAACAGAAGTCGCCGCCGCGCGGGCGAATCATGACATGAATCGGTAACGAGACCGCCGCTCGAGTGACTTCAATGAGTCCGAAACTCGGTGTGCTTCCGCCTTCGATCAGGCTGCTGCATAGTTCGACACGGGCCGCGCCGCCCCGCTCTGCCGCGACCGCAGACGCCACGGAGTCGACGCAGACTTCAACCAGCACCGGAGGATGGTTCGTCATGCGTATCTATTGGATACCCAGTTGTCGCTGGATTTGCTCGAGCGGCACGCCCTTGGTCTCAGGAACCATGGTCTTGACCCAGATGAGTTGGAGGACCATCATTGCCGCAAAGAAGGAGAACACGTAACCAGGCGGGAAGGAGGATACCATCCTGGGGAAGAAAGTTGTGAGCAGGGCGGCGAAGATCCAGTGGGTAAAGCTGCCGAGAGTCTGGCCCTCAGCGCGGTGGCGATTGGGAAATATCTCGGAGATAAAGACCCAAATCACGGCGCCCTGTCCGATGGCGTGGGCGGCAATGAAAGCGAAGATACAGATCGGCACAATCGAGAAATGATTAGTGAAGAAGGCCCAAGCGACGAGGCCGAGCGAAGTGATATAGCCGAACGAGCCGATATAAAGAAGAGTGCGGCGTCCTAACCGGTCAATTAACCAGAGACCAACGAAGGTGAAGACGAGATTGGTAAGGCCGATGCCGATGGATTGCAACAGAGCGGCTTTTGCGCCGAGCCCGGTCAGCTCGAAGATGCGAGGTGCAAAGTACAGAATTGCATTGATGCCGGAGAGCTGGTTGAAGAAGGCGATCAAAATCGCGAGCAGGATTGGTTTCTGAAGGCGGCGAGTCCAGAAGTTTCCCGAAGCCCCCTGCTGCGAAGACGCAGCGTAGATCTCATCCGCCTGAGCGGCGATTTCAGTTTTCGAAACGTCCGGCTCGATCCGTTGCAGAACGTCGAGAGCGGCCTCGCGATCTCCCTTACGGCTCAGCAGCCAGCGCGGGCTCTCGGGGAGTGCGAAGCAGAAGACAGCATAAAGTAAAGAGGGAAAGGCGGCCACGCCCAGCATCCAACGCCACGCGTTTTCGCCGACACCGGCGAGCAGCGCGTTCGAGACAAACGCGATCAGGATGCCGAAAACAATATTGAACTGGAACATTCCGGCCAGGCGTCCGCGATGTTTGGGAGGTGCGATCTCGGAAATGTACATCGGAGCAACGACGGTTGAGATGCCGATACCCAGTCCACCAATGAAGCGCGCGATGATAAACATGGCGACGTTGGTCGCAAGGCCGGACCCCACGGCGCCAAGAAAATAAAGAACGCCGATCCAAAGCAGCGTGGCTTTTCGGCCGAAGCGATCCGCGGGCCAACCACCGAGCAGCGAACCCACCACGGTGCCGTAAAGGGCCGACGCCATGGCGATGCCGTGCAGGCCGGGGCTAAGTCCCCAAAGAGCTTGAATGGTCTTTTCAGCGCCCGAAATGACGACAGTGTCGAAGCCGAAAAGAAATCCGGCAAGTGCCGAGGTGAGCGACCAGAAGAAGATGCGACTGTTCATAAGTGGTGTACCGGGCCTCAGACTTCTGACTTCAGACCTCGGACTTCAGACTTCAGACTTTTGATTTCGGGCCTCAGGCTCCGAAGGTTCTGGCGACGATCCATGGCCTACAAGCTCCGAGGGTCGGCTACGATTTCGGTCCGGGCTCAAGCGGGTAGCCTTTCTCGCGCCAGTCGCGAATGCCGCCGTCCATCGAGATGACGTTGGTGTAGCCCATCTTTTGCAGGTTGTCAGCAGCAAGCGCGGAGCGGAAACCACCGCCGCAATAAAGGATCATCTCAGTATTGAGTTCCGGCACGCGTGCCTCAATGTCGCGCTCAATGATGCCTTTTCCCAGGTGAATCGCGCCGGGCAAGTGGTCCTTGGCGAACTCACTTTCCTCGCGAACGTCGACGAGCACGAATTTGTCACCACGATCCAAGCGTTTCTTCACCGCATCGACATTGGTTTCGCGTACTCGCGTTTTCGCGTCGTCCACAATTTTCAGAAAGCGCGGAGGATGTTGATGGGCCATTACGAACTCCTTTTTACATTGTGAGCGATGGGCGCGTTTAAGCAGCTCGTTTGCATCTGCCTCAATGCCCCACACATAGTACCAAGCCGGGAGCGGGCTTGCGACAGCGGGATTTCGCATGCAGCCGGCGGCCCGCTTCGATTAGCATGAACCGGTGCCAGCGAAAGAAACCGCGCGGAGGATCGGCTTGGCGCGTGCCTTGTCGAAGTTGGGATATTGTTCGCGCTCGCGAGCGGAGGTACTGATTCGGTCCGGCCGTGTGCAATTAAACGGGAGAGTGCAGCGAGATCCCGAGACGCCAGTGCGGTTGAAGCGGGATCGCGTGCTGGTGGACGGCGATGTCATTGATCCGCAGAAGAAAATTTATCTCATGATGAACAAGCCGCGGGGAGTCGTGACTACGGCGTCCGACGAAAAAGAGCGGGAGACGGTGTATGCACTTTTGGAGGGGGGTGGAGAATCTCCGCCCTGGGTGGCTCCAGTTGGGCGATTGGATAAGGCAAGCGAGGGATTGTTGCTACTAACGAACGACTCCGAGTGGGGGGCGCGAATCACCAGGCCCGAGACTCATCTGGAGAAGATATACCATGTGCAGATTAACAGGCTTGCGGACGACAGCCTCATCCAGGCGATGGTCAACGGCGTAAGGTCGGACGGCGAGTTGCTCAAAGCGGGGAGTGCCTCTGTACTGCGTTCGGGAGAGAAAAACTGCTGGATTGAGATCGTTCTCGACGAGGGCAAGAATCGGCAGATCCGCCGCATGCTGCAGGTTCTCGGAGTCGAAGTGCTGAGGCTCGTGCGGGTCGCCGTCGGGCCGCTGCTTCTGGGGGAACTGGCGAAGGGTGCCTTTCGAGCATTGACGAAGGAAGAGAAGCGGACGCTGGATCGCGCGCTACGAGCACGAATTGCATGAATGAACTGACTTTTCTTTCCGCAGTCGAAATGGCGCTCAAGATCCGCGAGAAGAAGATCTCTCCGGTCGAATTGGCCGATGCCCATCTCGCGAAAATCGAACGGCTGAACCTGAAACTGAATGCATTCGTGCACGTGGATGCCGATCAGGCTCGCCGCGAGGCTCGCGCTGCAGAAGCGAGTGCGATGAAGGGCGAAGCCCTGGGTCCGCTCCACGGCGTTCCCATCAGCATCAAAAGCTGCCTGGAAGTGGCGGGGCTGCGATGCGAATCAGGTACCCGACTCCGCGCAGGGCACATTGCCGAGCAAGACGCGCCACTGGTTGCGCGCTTGCGGCAGGCGGGCGCGATCGTTCTCGGCGTGACCAATACGCCGGAACTGTTGATGGCATGGGAAACCGATAACACCTTATACGGTCGGACGAATAGTCCTTGGGACGTCGAGCGAACACCGGGCGGGTCCAGTGGCGGCGAGGCCGCGGCGATTGCTGCGGGAATGTCGGCGGGAGGCGTAGGCAGCGATGGCGGCGGATCGATCCGGGTGCCCGCGCACTTCAGCGGAATTTGCGGGCTCAAACCGACTCCCGGCCGCATTCCATCGACTGGACACTTTCCCGCGTCGGGGGGTCCGTTCGCGATGATCGGTGTCGTCGGACCAATGGCGCGAACCGTGGCGGACCTGAAGGTACTCTTCGAAGTGATGCAGGGTCCTGACGATGGCGACACATGCGCCGCGCCGGTACCGTTGCGCTGGCCGAACGACCTGGAAACGCGGAAGCTACGTGTCGGATATTTCGAGGACGACGGCCGAACGCCTGTGACTCCGGAGACTCGCTCCGCGGTGAGAAAGGCCGCGGACGCCTTACGGGGCGCGGGATTTCAGGTTGAGCCATTCCGTCCTGAAGGTCTGGAAGAAGCGCGCTTGTTGTGGAAGCAGTTCTTTGTCACCGCCGGCGGGATGCTGATTAGTCCTATGTTTCGGGGACGAGAGCAGGAATTAAGCTCCGTCCTGAAACAGTTCCTCGAGTGGTCAGAAGCGGAGCCGCCGCTTGATGCCGAAACTCTGCTAGGGGCTTGGATCGGGCGCGACGTATTGCGGACACAGTTCCTGGCGCAGATGCGTGAGTTCCCGATTTTGCTGTGCCCAGCGGCTGCAATTCCTGCGTTTCGTCACGGCGAACGCAGCTGGAAAATTGAAGGCAAGACTGTCGAGTACCTTGACGCGTGGTCCTATACCGAATGGTTCAATCTGCTGGGGAATCCGGGGGCGGTAGTTCCAATGAGTCAATCCGACGAAGGCTTGCCGATCGGCGTACAGGTGGTCGGCCGGCCATGGGAGGAAGAGCATGTCTTGACGGTGGCTGCTGCTCTGGAGAGGGAATGCAATGCGTGGAGAGTTCCGCCTATCCGCTAGCGCGTTCGAATCCCTCTGTGCTCTGCGTGTCCGCTGTGGTTAAATCGTTATCGAGATGAATCTCCGAATTTCTGCTGGCCTCGTTGCCACCCTTCTTGCCGCTTTCGGCCTGCTTTCCTCCGACTCGAAACCGAATCCAATCGAGGCCGCACGCCTGAATAATCTCGGCGTTGCGTACATGAACCAGCAGCTTTTCGAGAAGGGACTGAAGGAATTTCAGCAGGCTGCCGAGGCCGACCCTAAACTGGCGATCGCGCGGCTTAACGTTGGCGTCGCGTACCTGAACCTGCAAAAAGTGGATGAAGCCAAGGTTTCGTTGGAAGAAGCTCTGAAGCAGGAGCCGAAGAATCCGAACGCCTGGTACAGCCTGGGAATGCTGGCCAAGAATACAGGCGATGCGCCGGCGGCGATCGATGCGTTCAAGCGGGTCATTGAGATCGATGGAAACGATGCCGACACCTGGTATTTCCTCGGTACGGCGTACGTGCAGGCCAAGCAGTTTCCGGAGGCCATTGAAGCCTTCCAACACGCGCTACAACTCAATCCTATTCATGCCTCGGGCGAATTCGGACTATCGCGCGCGTACCAGCAATCGGGCGACACCGACCACGCCCGCGAGCATCTGAAGAAGTTTCAGTATCTCACGCAGAACAAAATCAGCACGCCGATGAGCCTGGCCTATGGAGAGCAGGGACAGTACTCGCGCGCGGTGGAGTCGCCGTCGGCGGTGCTGAAGGCGCCGGCGGCGATCAAGGTGCGATTTGTGGATGTGACAGCGGAGGCGGGGATTGTCACAATCGGATCCCCGGGCGCCCTGCTGGACGTGGTGTCGGCGATGGCGCCGGGTGCGTGTTTCCTAGACTACGACGGCGACGGGAAGATCGATTTGTTCTTGCCCGACAACGGCACACTGGGCGGTATTTCGCTGTACCACAACTTGGGCGAAGGCAAGTTTGAGGACATCACCGCGAAGGCCGGTCTCGACCCGAGATCGCATGGCATCGGTTGCACGGCCGGCGACTACGACAACGATGGCGCCACGGACCTCGCAGTAACTTCTGCCTCTGGCGTCGCCCTGCTCCACAACGAGAAGAACGGCACCTTTAGAAATGTCACAAAAGATGCCGGGTTGATCCAACAGTCCACCGCAGGCGATCAGACAAAGCGCGACAAGACTACCCGAGAGATGCCCGGCAAGGGTGCACCGACGACTGGAGTACCGCTCGGTGTTACATTCGTCGACTACGATCACGATGGCGATCTCGACCTGTACGTCACCAAATCTCTGCCGGAGGGGTCGCCGCAGCCTTCCGGAAAAATCTGGTCTGAACAGGTCCCAGTTCCAGGCAGGAATGTGATGTGGCGAAACAATGGGAATGGAACTTTCACTGATGTTACTGCCGAGGTTGGACTTTTTGGGAGCAGTGCGAGCGTCGCGGCGGTTGGAACGGACTACAACAACGACCGCGCAGTTGACCTAGTCATCACTGGCGGGCCAAAGGGCGCCACGGTATTTGAGAATCCCCGCGAGGGGATGTTCGCCATCCGGGACGTATCGTCAGAGAGGATGCAGAAATCAGCAGTTGCTGTAGCTGTACTAGATTTCGACCATGATGGTTGGATGGATTTCGCCTTCACGCATTCGGGAAATCCGGCGCTCACGCTCTGGCGAAATAATCACGGGAAGAGCTTCGATCAAATAGACCTGCCTGAGATCAACTGGGCCCGGGCCTATAGCGTGGCTGCCTTCGACTATGACAACGACGGCTGGGTTGACCTCGTTGCCGTCGGCGAGACGAAAGACGGCAAGGGGGAAGTACGACTGTTCCGCAATCTCGGGCCTGATGGTTTCAAGGACGTCACCGCCGACGTTGGACTCGACAAGATTCAGTTGAAAGAGCCGCGAGCCATCATCACGGGCGACTACGATGGCGACGGAGCTACCGATCTGCTCATCACGCAGAATCACGGGCCGGCGGTGCTGCTGCGGAATGAAGGCGGGAATCAGAATCACTGGCTGCGGCTCTCTCTCAAGGGACTGGCCGACAACAAGT
>Ga0335083_10008065_pt1 | contig 12896 bp, 13 predicted proteins | sample Lox_Sample_42_FD_206716 | JGI IMG/M metagenome (GOLD analysis project Ga0335083, IMG submission 206716) | Soil microbial communities from Loxahatchee National Wildlife Refuge, Florida, United States - Lox_Sample_4.2 | ecosystem: Environmental > Terrestrial > Soil > Wetlands | place: USA...
CGCGCCTAGCCGGTCATCGAAAATCGTATCCATCGCACACGTGAACGGTTATGAGATAGGTTCTAGGCAAGTCGTTTGCCGCTTGCAGGGTCGAACAAGTACGTTTTCTCGGCTACCGGTTTCAGCTGAATGGTTTCGCCGGGCTTGAAGATGTGACGTTCACGCGAGACGACCGTCACGTCTATGCCCGACAGCCGACAGTAGACCTGCGTATCGGCGCCGGTAGGCTCGACCAGGACCACTTCCGCTGGCACACCGCCCTCGTTGATGAGGAAGTGCTCCGGACGCACGCCCAGCGTCACGTCGCGGCCATCCGCTTCCCGGCATGGAGGCGCGGGCAGCTCGCTGGCGTTGGACAGCTTGACTACGGCGGCGCTGCGCTGCGCAAAGCGACCGGGAAGGAAATTCATGGCCGGCGAGCCGATGAAGCCGGCGACGAACAAGTTGGCTGGGTTGTCGTATAGCCCCAGCGGGGAGCCGATCTGCTCCACATTGCCGCCGTTCATCACCACGATCGTGTCGGCCATCGTCATGGCTTCGATCTGATCATGGGTCACGTACACGGACGTGGTCTTGAGCCGCAAGTGCAGCTCCTTGATCTCGGTGCGCATCTGGACCCGCAGCTTGGCATCGAGATTGGACAGCGGCTCGTCGAACAGGAATACCTGCGGATCGCGGACGATCGCGCGGCCCATCGCGACGCGCTGCCGCTGACCGCCCGAGAGCTGGCGCGGGAAACGCTCGAGGTACTCGCCTAGACCGAGGATCTTGGCGGCTACATCGACGCGCTGCCGCATCTCGTCCTTGCTCCTGCCCGCCAATTTCATGCTGAAGGCCATGTTGTCGAACACGGTCATGTGCGGATAGAGCGCGTAGTTCTGGAACACCATCGCGATGTCCCGCGCCTTCGGTGGGACATTGTTGACGATCCTGTCTCCAATCCGAATCTCGCCGCTGGTGATTTCCTCCAGGCCTGCGACCATGCGCAGCAGCGTCGATTTGCCGCAGCCAGACGGGCCCACCAGCACGACGAACTCGCCGTCTCGAATGGAAATGTCGACGCCGTGAACGACCTCGACCCGGCCGAACGCTTTGCGCACATCCTTCAATTGAACAGAGGCCATCTACGGTCTCTACGCGGAAGACAACCGGACGCCAGCGCGTTCTAGTTTTGATTGTGCGCTGCAAGAGTGGAATGTGGAGAATGCCACTCCAGTCTCCTCCTAATTAAGTGTTGTTCTCGTTGGACAGGCAGTCTAACTGAATTGCCGATTTCGGGACAACGTTCGCGCATGCCGCTGCGGAACACTACGGTCGAGGCAACGGCCTGGCGCCGTGTGGCATACTAGTCCGCCTGAAAAGGGAGACAGCGAGCGTGAGCGGTAGATTGCAAGGCAAGTCTGCGCTGGTAACCGCCGCCGCCCAAGGCATCGGGCGCGCGACTGCATTGGCCTACGCGCGCGAGGGCGCCACCGTAACTGCCACGGATATCAACGCAGACAAGCTGGGAGAAATCGCCTCCACGCCCGGCATCAGGACGCGGAAGCTCGATGTCACCGACCCGGCAGCTATTGCCTCGTTGGCAAAGGAAATCGCCACTCCAAACGTGTTGGTCAATTGTGCGGGGTTCGTGCATCACGGAACAGTGCTCGATTGCAACATGAAGGACTGGGATTTCTCCTTCAACCTCAACGTGCGCTCCATGTACCTGCTGATCCAGGCGCTGCTTCCACGCATGCTCGACAACGGAGGCGGCTCCATCGTCAACATCGCTTCGGTGGCGGGCAGCATCAAAGGTATTCCCAATCGCTTCGTGTATGGGGCCAGCAAAGCCGCAGTGATTGGACTGACCAAATCGATTGCGATCGATTATGTCAAGCGCGGCATCCGTTGCAACGCGGTGTGTCCGGGGACCATAGACACGCCCAGCCTGGGAGATCGCATCAACGCCTTCGCGGACCCGGTGAAGGCAAGAGCAGATTTCATCGCCCGCCAGCCGATGGGTAGGCTGGGCACGGCAGAGGAGATAGCCGATCTGTGCGTCTACCTCGGCAGCGACGAATCGGTATTCATGACCGGTCAGACGGTGATCAACGACGGCGGCGTGTCGCTCTGATCGAGCTGGTGTGGCAGGTCGGAACAGACAATCAACGGGAGAATACGAATGAGATTGGTACGCTACGGTGATATAGGCAAGGAAAAGCCGGGAGTCCTGGACGCTCAGGGTGCCATTCGCGATCTGTCCGGCGTAGTGGCGGACATCGACGGCGGCGCACTGTCGCCAGATGGTCTCGCCAAGCTGCGTGGATTGAACGTGGACAGCCTCCCGAAGGTGTCAGGCTCCCCACGCCTGGGCTCGCCGGTGGCCATGCCAAGCAAGCTCGTGGCCATCGGACTGAACTACTCCGATCACGCCAAGGAAGCGAACCAGGCGATTCCCTCCGAGCCGATCATATTCATGAAGGCGACATCGTCGATCACGGGACCGAACGACGCGGTGATCCTGCCCAAGGGATCCAAGAAAGGCGACTGGGAAGTGGAGCTTGCGTTCGTCATGGGCAGGAAGGCGCAGAGCGTGAGCGAGGCCGATGCGCTGGGCTACGTGGCCGGCTATTTGATCTGCAACGATGTGTCGGAGCGCGAATGGCAACTCGAGCGCGGGCCTACATGGGACAAGGGCAAAGGGTTCGACACTTTCGCTCCGCTCGGCCCGTGGTTGGTGACCGCGGACGAAATCCGCGATCCGCAAAGCCTGGCCATGTGGTTGGATGTGAACGGCAAGCGCATGCAGACGGGTAACACCAACACGATGATCTTCAGCGTCAAGAAGCTGGTTTCCTACATCTCGTATTGCATGACGCTGCTGCCGGGCGATGTGGTGACGACGGGGACGCCGCCGGGTGTCGGTCTGGGTGTGAAGCCGAATCCGGTATTCCTCAAGGCCGGAGACACCATGCGCCTGGGCATCGATGGGCTTGGTGAGCAGAAGCAGCAGGTGAAGGGCGGTTAGACCTCACTCACGGATCGATCGCGAAGGGGCGCATCGATTCGATGCGCCCCTTTGTTTTTTGCCCGCTTGGTCAGCGGAGCTCATGAAATCCACAAGTCAACGAAGCGTAGGTTGATCGAGTCAATCCAAAACGGAGGGGAGTATGAAGATATTCGTGACGATTGCCGCCTTCGGCGCCGCACTCGCCAACCTGACTCAGGCGGACGCTGAGCAGGATGCGCTCGTCGAGGGCTTCAAGCTGGTCGAAGTCGCTTCGGTCGCCGACGCCATGGAACAGCTGTACGGCTCGAAAGCGTATATGACTCACGACATGCGGCCGTTAGCGCCCGCCAAGTTCGCCGGCCGCGCCGTGACTGTGTTGCTCAAGAAAGAGGAACATCGTGACGGCGCAGCCGCATCCAAAGGCATGCTCGATGCGATCGACAATACGGCACCCGGGGCGGTCTATGTCATGGTGGTGGAAGATGGCCTGGACTACGCAGGTATCGGTGGCCTCATGTCGACCGCGATGAAGTACCGAGGCTTTGCAGGCGCGGTAATCGACGCATCCGTGCGCGACACGCCGCAGATCCAGAAACTTCAATTCCCCGTGTTCAGTCGAGGGGTTGCGCCATCTACGACTATCAATCACTACCGTTTCGCCGGCTCCAACGTTCCCGTTACGTGTGCTGGTGTGCGTGTCAATCCCGGGGACATCATAGTAGCCGACATGGATGGCGTCGCAGTGGTCCCGGCCGACAAGGCGGAGGAGGTGCTGCGCAGAGCTCAGCAGCTCGACGACATCGAGCATCGTATGCTGCCGTTCATCGAAAAGTACAAATCGATCAACGAAGCGGTCAAACAGTTCGGACGGATCTGAGGACGGTGCGCGCCATCGGCTAGTCTCGATACGATGGCTCGGTGCGATCCAGCTTGCGCAGCAGGCCAGGCCATGCGAGCTGGCCGCCGAGTCCGCGCGTAGCGGCCTGTCCCTGCGCGGCGATGCCCGCGAGGACAGCATCCGGCACGCGTATCACCTCCCTGCCGCCGGACTGCGCCAAGACCTGAATGCGGCAGGCGCGCTCGAGCACGAACATGGCGAGAAATGCGTCTGCCACGCTGGGCCCGACGGTGAGCGTACCGTGATTGCGCAAAATCATGAAAGTACGTGGACCGAGATCGCGTACCAGCCGGGCCTTTTCTTCCTCGCGCAACGCCACGCCCTCATAGTCGTGGTAGGCCAAGGCGGCGAGCGGGAACAATGCATTCTGGGAGATGGGGAGCAGCCCGTCCTTTTGCGCCGACACGGCTACACCCGCATCGGTATGCAGGTGCATTACGCATTGGGCGTCGGCTCGCGCGGCGTGCACCGCGCTGTGTATGACGAAGCCGGCGGGGTTGATTTCGTAGGGCGAAGGCATGACCTTGCTCCCGCTGAGATCGACCTTCACGAGGCCGGAGGCAGTTACCTCCTCGAACAGCATGCCGTAGGGGTTGATCAGAAAATGATGCTCGGGCCCGGGCACGCGCGCGGTGAGATGGGTGAAGACAAGATCGTCCCAACCATACAACGCGACCAACCTGTAGCAGGCAGCCAGATCGACACGTGTCTGCCATTCCTCGGCCGAGACCTGCGAGCGCACGCTGCTTACGCCTGCCTTGTTGACGGTTATGTTCATGTCGAGGCTCCTCCAATCGCATTCATTGTCAGTATGCCCAAATGCATCGACTGCCACAGACCTTGTGGACGATCTCAGAGAACAGCCGCTTTTTTTGCAGGCTTCGAGCTGACATGTACCTAGCTGAATGAGCACACGAGCTCATGGCTGACATTTCTTTAACAGCCATTGCTCTGGCCTGAAGATTGCGTCGATGCAGGCACGATCTTGATGCGGGAGTCATCATGGGAAGTAGAGAATTCAGGGCACAGGTTGGCAAGGCCCGGCCTATTCTGAACGAGCGGGACTATCAAAACGCCAAGGCTCTGCTGGCCAAGGAGATGCACCAGAAACACACCGATCAGGTGTGGGCCCGTCTCGAAGCGCTGATGCAGGAAGTGGCCGAATACGAGCGGCGGTTTCTGGAAGGCGCGGAGGACGATGCCTCCCGCTGGGTCGAATACGCATATGCCTCGGCGCTAGACGAAACCGAGACGCCGCAGCGTCGCTGGACGGATACTTCCGGCGATTAGGCTACTCGCCTACTCCCCATCTCTCGTCGTAACCTGAATCTCTTCGGGATCCTGCCCGGAGCAGTTTGTTTTTCCTCGGCGTCCCATCCGGACGCTCCCGCGGTCGCCCTGGCAGCCATCGGGCGTCGGGGTCAAGCTCGATAGCTATCCAATCTCACCCTTCATCGCATTGGCGCGTGGCGCGCGTGGTGCGCCTACCGCTACACTGTGAGCTTTGCGTGAAGAGGTTCACATGAACTACGTCAATCTGGGCTCGACCGGCCTCAAGGTTTCGCGCCTCTGTCTCGGTTGCATGACTTATGGCTCGCCCAAGTGGCGCGATTGGGTGCTGGACTACGATCAGTCCAAGCCGTTCATCCGCAAGGCGCTCGATTCCGGCATCAACTTCTACGATACAGCCGATGTCTACTCTCTGGGCGAGAGCGAGGTGGTGCTCGGCCGGGCCATGAGAGAGTTCGGAGTGCAGCGTGACAAGGTGGTAATCGCCACCAAGGTCTGCAGCCCGATGGGCGACGATCCCAACCTGCGCGGCCTGTCGCGCAAGCACATCATGCACGGCATCGACGACAGTCTCCGCCGCTTGCAGCTGGACTATGTCGACTTGTATCAAATCCACCGCTTCGACAAGAACACGCCGATCGAGGAGACGCTGGACGCGCTGAGCGACGTAGTCAAGTCCGGCAAGGCACTCTACATCGGTGCTTCGTCCATGTACGCATGGCAATTTGCGAAGATGCTCTACACCGCGGATCTCCGCGGCTATGAGCGTTTCGTGAGCATGCAAAATCACTACAACGTGGTGTACCGTGAAGAGGAGCGTGAGGTGAACCCCTTGTGCCGCGACCAGGGCATCGGGCTGATTCCGTGGAGCCCCCTGGCGCGGGGCTTTGTCACCGGCAACCGGCGCAAGGAAGACAAGGGTGAGACCAAACGCGCGAAGAGCGACGACTTCGCTCATCAGATGTACTACCGGGACTCCGACTTTACGGTAGTAGAGCGCGTGACCGAGATCGCGAAAAAACGCGGTGTGCCCAACGCCCAGATCGCGCTCGCCTGGGTCCTGCAGCAGCCCGGGGTCACGGCACCCATTGTCGGCGCCAGCAAAATGACCCACCTCGAGGACGCCGTGAAGGCGCTCGAAATCAGGCTCAGCGACGAGGAACTAAAAGCGCTGGCCGAGCCCTACGAGCCGCATCCCGTGCTGGGACACTCCTGAGTTCCACCCGATTCCCTGCTTACACAACCGGTGCGGAGCTGCTCGCTGCAGGCCGCGGGTGGTCGAAACGTAGAATTCAAACTATGGACGCATACGCGCGCCGCTTGTGCACCGCGCCGATGATGGACTGGTCCGATCGTCATTGCCGATACTTCTTCCGGCAGCTGGCGCCACGTGCGCTGGTATACACGGAGATGATCACGACCGGTGCTTTGATGCATGGCAATGTGGCCCGGCATCTGCATTTCCGCCCCGAGGAGCATCCCGTCGCACTGCAGCTCGGTGGAAGTGACCCCGGCGAACTGGCGCAATGCGCCCGCCTGGGTCGCAAATGGGGCTACGACGAGATCAATCTCAATTGCGGCTGCCCCTCCGAGCGCGTTCAGCATGGCGCCTTCGGCGCGTGCCTGATGGCGGAGCCTGATCTGGTGTCCGATTGCGTAAAAGCTATGCAGGATGCAGTCGGCGTTCCGGTTACCGTGAAGCACCGCCTCGGCATCGACCGCGTGAACGATTATGATTTCGCGCGCAGGTTTGTCGATGTACTCGCCGCAGCGGGTTGCCGGACTTTCATCGTCCACGCGCGCAACGCGGTGTTGAAGGGCCTGAGCCCGAAAGACAACCGCGAGATACCGCCGTTGCGCTACGCTGAAGTCTATCGCCTCAAGCGCGAATTCCCGGACCTCACCATCGTGATCAACGGCGGCGTCGCCGCCTGGTTGGAGATCGAGCAACACCTCGTCCATGTCGACGGCGTGATGCTTGGCCGCGCCGCGTATCACGATCCCTATCTGCTTGCCCAGACGGATCGCCGCTTCCATGGCAACGCATCTTCGCCCACACGCGCGCAAGTAGTCGAGGCAATGTACGAGTATGCGCGAGACGAAGTAAAACGAGGTACTTCCCTGCGTGCTATTGCGCGACACATGCTGGGTCTGTTTCACGGCCAGCCCCAGGCGCGGCTCTGGCGCAAGATACTGAGCGATGCCCCTCGATTGATGCGCAACGATGCAGGATTACTGATCGAGGCGCTCGAAGCTACTGTCATCCGCAGCACCGAAGGGTCAGAGCAACTGGTATGCGCCGACAGAGCAGTTGGGCTCGGCGGCGCTGCCTCCTAGACGTCAGGGGGCACGCGCCGCGTAACGCTGCATGAGCGCGGAAGTCAATGCGCCCAGGATCAACCACATCAATGCGGAGATAGCAAGCGAGCCGATGACGAAGGCGCGCACGGCATCGGCGGGTAGTTCGCTGTCTACGTTGATTGCCTGCGGCGCGCCGATCAGATGCGGCAGCGCGACCAGCGCCACTCCCAGAAGCTTGAGCGGAACCGATTTCGGCAGAATGACACACGCCAACCCGGCCGCAGTCGTCATCGCGGTAGCCACCCACCACGTCTGCCGCGCGAAGAGATCGGCCGCATGCGCGCCGGGGAGTTCGGGCGGCAGACCAATCGCCGGCGCAAGAGAGAAGCTGGCGAACCCAGCCAGACCCCACAACAGTCCCCGTCTCCAGTTGACGCCTCGCCGCAATGCGTAGCAACCGGCCAGCAGTAGAGCGAACCCACATGCGCCTAGACAGGTGAAGAGCAACGAATAAAGCAGGCGCCCGGCGCCGGAGGCATGGGCATGCGCGGCCTCCTCCAGAGCTTCGGCTTGGAGAATGAGCGGGACCAGAAACAGCTGCTGCAGAATGGCGGCAATCATGCCGGCCACTAATCCAGCCGTCAGCGCGGGCAGCAACACGTTACGCAGCGACGCTGCGCTCTCCCCTGAAGCCGTCAATGGCACGGGAAGTTGAGACTGTGGCGTGCGTCGTGGGCCGCGTCATGGATGGCTGCAGGACTGGCGAAGCCCACCACATACAGGATTGCACATCCCAATGCGATAGCCGTCACGGCAGGCCAGAGCACCGAGCGTCGCTGAATGTCCCCCGCAACGCGATCCAGCCCTTCAGAACGTGTAGTCGATGGATGCATTTCGATCCCCCAAGCAATTCCGTGTTTTATAGACCACCCTCGAATCCTCCGCAAGCGCGGGGGTCGCTGGATATACTCTAGCGCATCGACACATCGTCAACGGGTCGCTAGAGCAATGTCAGGCAACACTGACTCGCCCCCCCAGAGCACGCAACCGAGCGTGCGCGTATGGGACGTTCCCGTGCGTGTATTCCACTGGCTGCTGGTCGCCCTCATCATCATCTCCTTCACGACCGCCCAGATCGGCGGCAATGCAATGCGGATCCACGAATGGTCCGGTTTCACCATCCTCACATTGGTGCTCTTCCGGGTGCTGTGGGGCTTCTTCGGCAGTTCCTATGCACGGTTCGCCGATTTCGTTCGCCATCCGCGCCACGCCATCGAATATGCGAGGGCGCTGAAGCAGGGGCGGCCATCCTTTTACGCTGGCCACAATCCGCTGGGAGGTTGGATGGTTGTGATTCTGCTGGTATGTCTGTCGGTGCAAGCGGGAACCGGGCTGTTTGCCAACGATGACATCATGACCGAGGGTCCGCTGTATGACTGGGTATCAAAGCAGACAAGCGATCTCTTGAGTCGGATTCATAAAACCAACTTCTACGCGCTGCTGGCGCTGATCGCTGTGCACGTCGCCGCGGCGCTTTACTACCTCTGGGGCAAGCGCGAGAACTTGATCCTGCCGCTGATCACCGGGCGCAAACGGCTGGGCGACGCGCGAGATGCCGCCGACTCGCACGGCGGCCCGCTTTGGGCAGCGGTTCTGCTGCTGGCAATGTGCGCGGCGGCGGTTTATCTCCTCGTCAGGTGACGGTAAGAGAAAGCCGCCTGCAATGCGCCCGGCGGCCGATTGAGATTTGCGACTTTTCTATTTGTTCTTGTATTTGTCGTGGCAACTCTTGCACGCTTTTCCGGTTTCGCCCACCTGCGCCTTCAGCGCGTTGAAGTCGCCGCTTTGGGCGACCTCCGCCAGCTTCGCTGTTTCCTGTTGCATTTTCTCCAGCTTGGATTTGAAGTCGTCCATGTTCTCCCAGATCTCAGGCTTGGCCTTCGTGTCTCCACCCATGTCGGTACCGGGTTGAAATCCACGAAGCGGCAATTTGCTTACGAAGGCCACGATCTCGGCGTGTTTGATCGCCGCATCCTTGTCGTACGGGATTTTGCCTTGCGCCATCGCCGCCAAGGGTCCGAAGTTCTGGCCGACCAGGAACATCGCAGACTGCCGGTATTTGATCGCATCTTCAGGCTTCATCTGAGCCCACGCGCTTGCACCCGCGCCAACTGCTATTGCGAGCAACGCGACCGCTGTAATGCGTCCGTTCATGGTCACTCCTCCACGTTGAAGACGCGGCGATTCTAGCATGGGGTGGTTGGCGGTCCGCTCGCGCCCGGCGGCCATATGGTACTCACTCCGGCCCTCACATCCCTTATAATCGGGGCAACCCGAATCCAGCGTGGATTCCCTATCAAACGCTCAAGCCGTACTTTCGAGAGGAGGCGCCTGTGATCGCTTCGTTGCGCAACCCATCACTACGTATCGTTCTTCCGCTGGCGGCTCTGTTAGCGTTGACCCGCTACCACTACTTCGCGAGTCTGCCCGATGCGACGCTGGCCGTGTTCCTGCTGGCCGGCTTCTATCTCCGTTCACCGTGGTGGCTCGGTCTGTTCATCGCCGAGGCGGCCCTTGTGGATTACATCGCTATCAACTTCGCCGGCGTGAGCAATTGGTGTGTCACGCCTGCATATGCGCTCTTGATTCCGGCTTACGCAATACCGTGGCTGGGTGGCTGGCTTTACCACCAGCTGCATCGTTGGGAGTGGCACACACTGTTTCCTCTGGTGGGCGTTGTCCTCGCCAGCGTCACCGCTGCTTTTCTCGTCTCCGACGGTAGTTTCTATTTCCTCTCGGGGTACTTTCCAGAGTTGAGCTGGAGCGGATATGCGGGACACTTCGCCACCTACTATCCGTACTACCTGGTCGGCACGGCCATATACGTGGCGGTCGCCACTCTGTTGCACGTGGGCGTGCACTCGATTCGTCCGTTAGGCGCGCGCGTGCACGTGCGAGCACGGCCACGCTGAAGGTAAGTTCTCTCGTGGGCGGCGCAGGGCGAAACGCCGCAACCTCGTGACGCGCCTTGAGTCAGGTGCGGATGAGCGCAAGGCGTCGCGACGCAGCTGAGGTAGGTACCTTAGCAGGGAGCGCAACCCAGCGGGTGTCGCACCTGGCGCAACCCGGCAATATTTCATCTCTTTCGAGGGACCGTGGCGATTCGAGCCGATGACTGCGCCGGCTCGTCCTCGTGCAGGCCGGCTACACGGCGTCACTCGCCGCCTTGTCCTCGCCGCGAATCGCCACGGTCGCGCACATGAGAATGGACCAGAGCTGCCCTGGCCGCCAATGCCCTGCACTATTGGTCGGCGCGCCGGCTTCTGGTCAAGGTAAAACGACGGTGACCGCGGCTCTCGCGCGCAGTCTACGGAGCCGCGGGTTGCAGCCGCGCGTGTTCAAGACTGGACCGGATTTCCTCGACCCCATGATTCTCGAGCGAGCCTCCGGAGCGCCGGTCCATCAGATCGATCTCTGGATGGTGGGCGAGTCCCGCTGTCGCCATCTTCTGTTTGAGGCCGCCGGCGAAGCCGATGTGATCCTGGTCGAAGGGGTAATGGGTTTGTTCGATGGCGAGCCGAGCAGCGCGGATCTCGCGGCGCGCTTTGGACTGCCGGTGCTCGCGGTAATCGACGCGGGCGCGATGGCTCAGACGTTCGGCGCAATCGCGCATGGATTGACGAGCTATCGCGCCGACATCCGAGTCGCTGGGGTAGTAGCGAATCGCGTGGCTGGGCCGGGTCACTCCGAAATGTTGGCACGCAGCGTCGGGGACGGGGTCGAATACTTCGGATACTTGCCGCATGACAAAGGATTTGCTCTACCCGAGCGCCATTTAGGCCTGTTTCAGGCACGCGAGGTCGTCGACCTCGATGCCAGGCTCGATTCCGTCGCCCGTGCCATAGAGACCTGCGCGCGATGCGTAGCACCGACGGTCACGTTTCATCCGCAGGACGACGACGATGTCCTGCCGCTGCTGGAAGGGGTGCGGATTGGGATTGCTCGGGATGCAGCTTTCTCTTTCATCTATCCGGCCAACCTCGCGCTGCTCCGCAGGCTGGGCGCCGAGCCTGTATTCTTCTCCCCTCTGGAGCACACGGCTATCCCGAACGTCGACAGCTTGTGGTTCCCAGGAGGTTATCCGGAGCTTCACCTCGATCGGCTGGCGTCGAACGATGCCATGAAATCGGCAGTTCGCGCACATCACGAAGCCGAAAAACCGATCCTGGCGGAATGCGGCGGAATGCTCTACCTGCTGGATACGCTGAGTACTACCGAAGGTCGTCACGCGGCGATGGCAGGGCTGATGCCCGGCGTCGCGGCAATGCAACCCGGTCTGATGGCGCTCGGTCTGCAAAGCGTCGATCTGCCGTGCGGCACGCTGCGCGGACATACGTTTCATCATTCCCGCCTTGAAACCGATGTCGCGCCAGTAGCGCGCTCACACGGTGTCGCTGGCCCGGGCTCGGAGGCGGTCTACCGGGTGGGCAGTCTGCTAGCCTCCTACGTCCATTTCTACTTCCCCTCCAACCCGGCCGCGTGTGCGGCCTTGTTTCGGCCGTCATGAGCTCGTCATCCTTCGCCAGCCGCTACCCGAGTCGCATCGTGTGCCTCACCGAGGAGACCACAGAGACGCTTTATTTGCTCGGCGAAGACTGGCGCATTGTCGGCATCTCGGGGTATACCGTGCGACCTGCGCGTGCGCGGCTCGAGAAACCCAAGGTGTCTGCGTTCACCAGTGCGAAAATGGACAGGATCGTCGGCCTGCAGCCGGACTTGGTGCTGGGCTTCTCCGATCTGCAGGCAGATATCGCCATGGATCTGGTGCGGCGCGGAGTGTCCGTGCACGTCTTCAACCATCGCTCGGTGCAAGGAATTCTCGACATGATCGCCGTGCTCGGCGCCTTGGTAGGGGCCACGGACAAGGCTCAGGCATTAGTGCACCGTCTGGAGGACCAGCTGGCCACGGCAACGCGAACGGCACGCAGCGCGGATTCCCGGCCGCGGGTTTATTTCGAGGAATGGGATGAACCCATGATCTCGGGCATCCGCTGGGTTTCCGAGCTGATCGAAATCGCAGGCGGAATCGACTGTTTTGCAGAGCTCGCGCCAAATCCGCTGGCCAAGCAGCGCATCATCGCCGATCCCGCCGAGGTAGTGCGTCGCAGGCCCGATATCATCATCGGCTCCTGGTGTGGAAAGAAGTTTCGGCCCGATCATGTCGCGCGCCGCCCTGGGTGGCAGGAAATTCCGGCTGTGCGCTCGGGTCATCTCTACGAGATCAAGTCGGCCGACATCCTGCAGCCGGGACCGGCCGCGCTCACCGACGGGTTGAGGCGGATGCGCGACATCATTGAGGGCTGGGCTTCTCATTCGGCGTCCAGCCACGACGTGCGAGTGCATGGAGGGCTAATT
>Ga0335083_10008066_pt1 | contig 12895 bp, 10 predicted proteins | sample Lox_Sample_42_FD_206716 | JGI IMG/M metagenome (GOLD analysis project Ga0335083, IMG submission 206716) | Soil microbial communities from Loxahatchee National Wildlife Refuge, Florida, United States - Lox_Sample_4.2 | ecosystem: Environmental > Terrestrial > Soil > Wetlands | place: USA...
GGTCGGCGCGCGCTTCGTGGCGACCTTGGCCTGCGCGAGGTCGACCATGCCGTGATCGACGGTCTGCACGAGCGCGCCGCCCGCGACCGTGCGGATCGACCACGCGCGCTCGCCCCGGGTCATCAATTCGGGCGACTTCGCCCCTGCGGCGAAGTCGACCGCGGGCGCCGTCCACGCGCCGTGCGCCGCGACCAGCCTGAGATTCTTCTTGCCGGCGAGCGCGTCGCGCGCGGCGGCCGAGTAGCCCGGCGCGATCACGCACTCGAGGAACGTCTCGGCGAGCAGCTTCGCGAGCGCCTCGTCGACCTCGCGGTTGACCGCGACGATCCCGCCGAACGCGCTCGTCGCATCGGCCTCGCGCGCGCGCCGGTACGTCTCGGCGAGATCGCGGCCGGTCGCGACGCCGCACGGGTTGTTGTGCTTGACGACGACCGCGGCCGGCTCGGTGAACTCGAGGCACAGCCCGAGCGCGGCATCGAGGTCGAGGATGTTGTTGTACGAGAGCTGCTTGCCGCCGAGCACCTCGCCGGCGGCGACCGTCGGCCGCGCCTGCACCGCGCTCGCGAGCGGCGAGCGGGCGTCGGCGTAGAACGCGGCGACCTGGTGCGGGTTCTCGCCGTAGCGCAGGTCGTAGAGCCGGCGCCACTGCACGCCGAGCACGTCGGGCAGGTCGCGGCGCGCGGGCTCGCGGTCGCGCCCCCGTGTCACGGCGTCCGTGTCCTCGATCGATGTCAGGTACGCGGCGATCGCCGCGTCGTACGCGGACGTGTGCGCGAACGCCTTGCGCGCGAGGTCGAGCCGGCGCGCCGGCGACACCGCGCCGCTCGCGCGCAGCTCGGCGACGATCGACTCGTAGTCGGCGGGATCGACGACGACCGCGACGCGCTCGTGGTTCTTCGCCGCCGAGCGCAGCATCGCCGGGCCGCCGATGTCGATGTTCTCGATCGCTTCGTCGAACGCGACGCGCTTCTCGATCGTCGCTTCGAACGGGTACAGGTTCACGACGACGAGATCGATCGCCGCGATGCCGTGCTTCGCCATCTCGGCGCGATGCGCCGGGGTGTCGCGGCCGAGCAGGCCGCCGTGGATCTTCGGATGCAGCGTCTTGACGCGCCCGTCGAGGATCTCGGGCGCGCCGGTGTGCGCCGACACCTGCACGACGGGAATGCCGGCCGCGCCGAGCGCGGCCGCGGTCCCTCCCGTCGACAGGATCTCGACCCCGAGCTCGGCGAGCGCTCGCCCGAGCTCGATCACGCCACGTTTGTCGGAGACGGAGAGCAGCGCGCGGCCGATCATGGCGTCTCGTGTACCACGGCTCCGCCCCGCCGACGCGGCTACCGCGGTGGCGGCCGATCGCAGTACGTGCTCGCAGCGCCGACTGGATGTCGGCGCGACCGGAAGAAACTCCCAGCCGTGCCGGAACTTTCTCCGACTCGGTTAGTTGTCGTCGGCCTTCGCCGCCGCCTGCGCGAGCAGCTCGGCGCCGAGCTCGTCGGGGGACGGCGAGCCCATCTTGAGCTTCAACAGGCCGCGCACCTCGACCTGACGGATGCGCTCGCGCGTCAGGTTCATGATCTCGCCGACCTCTTCGAGCGTGATGCCGCCGCGCTCGGCGACGTCGAGGGCGCACGTGTGCGACAGCTCCCACGGCTCGAGATCCGGGAAGTTGATCTTGATCGAGCCGGTCTCGGGGTTGATGTCGAGATAGAGGTGGTGCTTGCACGCCACCCACGGGCACGGCCGCATCTCCTCGCGGCACTCGGCGCGCGTGGTCGGGCGCGGGATGTCGACCGGCGGGTACATCAGCGCGCCGACCCGCAGCTCCTCGCGGGTCAGCCGCTTCATCGCGATCGTCTTGCTGCGCGGCCGCGTGCGGCGGCGCCGGCGCCGGACCTTGCGGCTGAGCTGCGGCAGCTCGCCGTCCTCGGTCGCCGTGACCGGCTCCTCGGCTTCCGGCGCTTCGGCTTCGGCCGCGGCTTGGTCTTCGTCGTCACGATCATCGGTCGGCATGGTGGTCCTCGAGTCGACGGCGCGGGTCACCGTCGCTAAAGCAGGTCCTCGGCGCCCCCCGCGGCGCCGGCGAGACGAAGGGTGTCGGTGCGCGGCGCGCCGATCCGGCGCGCCAGCTGGCCGAGCCGGTCGACGAGGCGTTCACCCTCGCGGCGCAGCTCGGTCAGCTCCTTGTGCAGCTTGGTGCGGTCCTGCGCGGGCAGCCGCGCGAGGTCACCGTCGAGGCGCGTCCACAGCGCCGTCAGGTGCTCGCCGACGCCCTCGATCAGATCGGTGTAGAGCAGGAACTGCTCCTGGATCTGCTCGATCGTGTAGCCGTCGGCCATCAGCCGCTTGACGTCGTTGATCCGGCGGACCGTCTTGGCCGGGTACACGCCGAGCGAGCCCTTGTGCTTGCCCTTGCGCCCGACGCGGCGGCTGCGCGGCAGAAGGCCCTGCTGGACGTACTTGCGAAAGCTCGCCTCGGAGAACTTGATCCCGCGGCGGGTGAACGCGTCGACGATCTGCACCGCGGTCAGGCCCGTCGGCGAGTCGGTCTCGATCGCGCGCAGATCCTCTTCCGCGAGGAGCGCGGTGCGCGACGCACCGCCGCTGCCGCTCGGTGCGTCGTCGTCGTGGCGTGCCGCGACGTGCACGTGAACCGGGCGCTCGTGCGCGCGGAACGGTAGGACGTTGTCCGTCGACCACGCAGCAAGCTCGGCGCCTCGAGAACGTTGAAACAAAACAGTCCCTCTCGACGACGTGATCGACGTCGGCCGCATCTCGACCGCAGCGCGGTCGCCCTCTACCTGCGTCGAACGCTGGAGAATCCAGTTTCCGACGAGGTATTGTCACGATATTCGTCTGAATAGAATCCGTCAATAATAGCGCGAGCGAGAGAATCAACTTTTTAACTGGAACCCTGTTCAGGTCGGCCATGCGCTACGTCGCTCGCGCTGCTCGCTGCTCGCGTCGATCGCGGTGCTCGCGCTAGCGTGCGAGGCGATGCGTCGCTCGGTGCTCGTGCTCGCGATCGCGATCGCCGTCGACGCGCGCGCGGATCTCGAGAACCAGGTCTACACGTCGAAGCCCGATCAGCTGCAGATCGTCGTGCCGCGCGGCTGGCGCGCGACCGATCAGCCGACGTACCCGGGCATCTTGCTGTCGATGATGCGCGACGATCCGGAAGCGCACATCGTGCTCACCGCCGAGCCGTTCACGCGCAAGGCGTACTGCAGCTGGCCGATCGCGTGCCGCACCAGCCACGACGCGCCGCCCGTGAAGCTCGCGTGCGCGCTGAGCAAGCAGCTCGCCGGCTTCCACATGCGTGTCGGCACGACACAGGCCGGCCCGCGCGAGAACGAAGCGAACGGGCTGCCGACCGTGTGGTTCGAGTACGACGACGGCCACCACTTCTTCCGCCAGGCCGTCGCGCTCACCGAGGATCGCATCGTCACGCTGCTGCTCTCGACCAGCTCGGCCGGCGACCGCTCGAGCTACGTGCGCGCGTTCGAGCAGGCGCTGCGCACGCTCAAGCCGCTCGAGCAGGAAGAGCCCGAGCCAGCACCAGCCGCGACCCCGCCCGACGGCGGCGTGCCAGCGGACGGCGGCTTGCCCGACGCGGGCACGCCGACCACGACGCCCGGCACGTTCTCGTCAGCGCCAGCCCCGAAGATCCATCCGGTCGGCTCGTGCGCGTAGCAGCGCCGCGCCGTCGCCGGGCTCGCCGGCGGCGTGCGCGACGTCGAAGTCCATCGGCCCGATGTCGACGCAGCCGTACGCGCGATCTTCCGGCGAACAATAGACGCGCACGTGCATGTGATCGTCGTGGCGCGCGCTGTCGCCGGGCTGGCGCAGCACGCGGCGCGCCTTCGCGAGGAGCTCGTCCGACGCGCCGGCCGCCTTCGCGTGATCGAGCAGCAGCTTGGCTAGTGGCTCGTAGATGAAGATGTACTGCACGGGCGCTTCGGGCGCCTCGAGCAGCTCCTTGACGAGCAGCCACGTGCGCGGCACGTCCATCGTGATGCCGCTGCCGTCCTTGGCGCGGCCGCGCGCGTCGAACACGCGCATCGCGTCGGGCTCCATCGGCTTGCCGTCCGCATCGCGCCAGTAGTAGAGGAAGTCGGCATCGCGACCGCTCTGGTGCGAGCGATGGAAGTCGTAGGCGCCGCCGCCGCCGCGCGCGGAGAGATCCGCGATCACGATCTTCACGTCCTTGACGTGCGTCGCCATCCGCCGCGACACGCCGGTGACGAGATCGATCAGCTCGTCGGTGCCGTAGCGATTGTCGCGCTTGATCCAGATGTCGCGCGTCGTGTAGCCCTCGCCCTCGTCGGGCAGGCGCGCGCCGTCGAGCAGGTAGCCGTGATTCGGCTTGCCGACCGAGATGCTCGTGCCGTCGGACACGACGCCGAGGTCGGCGCAGCCGGCGGCGGCGACCGAAGCGACGGTCAGAGCGAACGCGCAGAACCGCACGCGCACCGCCGGAGTATCGCACGCGAATGGCGGTGGCGCACGGCTTCCGCGTGCGCCGAGGCGTCGCCGCTACTTCTTGTCTTCGAACTCGGCGTCGATCACGTCCGAATCCTTCGGCGCCGCCCCACCGTCCGGCGGCGGCTCGCCACCGCCCTCGCCCGGCGCGCCGCCGGCCTGCTTGTACATGGCCTCGGCCAGCTTGTGGGCCGACGCCTGCAGCTTCTCGAACGCCCCGCGCAGCTCCTCCGCGTTGCCGGTGTCGCGGTTGCGCTCCAGCACGCCCTCGGCCTCCTTCATCGCCTCCTCGATCATCAGCTTGTCGGCGTCGGCGAGCTTGCTCGCGTTCTCGCCGACCAGCTTCTTGGTCCCGTAGAGCAGCGTGTCGAGCTGGTTACGAGCCTCGATCGCCTCCTTGCGCGACTTGTCCTCGGCCTCGTGCTTCGCGGCGTCGTCGACCGCGCGCTTGATGTCGGCCTCGGACAGACCGCTCGACGCCTCGATGCGGATCGCGCGCTCGGCGCTGGTCGCCTTGTCCTTCGCGGTGACGTTCAGGATGCCGTTGGCGTCGATGTCGAAGGTCACCTCGATCTGCGGCACGCCGCGCGGAGCCGGCGGGATGCCGGTCAGCTGGAACTTGCCGAGCGTCTTGTTGTCCTTCGCCATCGGGCGCTCGCCCTGGACCACGTGAACCTCGACCGACGTCTGGTTGTCGGCCGCGGTCGAGAACGTCTCGCCCTTGCGGGTCGGGATCGTCGTGTTACGCGGGATGAGCACGGTCGCGACACCGCCGAGCGTCTCGATCGCGAGCGACAGCGGGGTGACGTCGAGCAGCAGGATGTCCTTGACGTCGCCGGCGAGCACGCCGCCCTGCACCGCCGCGCCGAGCGCGACGATCTCGAGCGCGTTCACGCTCTTGTTGGGCTCCTTGCCGAAGAACTCCTTCACCTTCTGCTGGACGTACGGGATGTACGACGAGCCACCGACGAGCACGACCTGGTGGATGTCGGCCGGCTTCTTGCCGGCATCGGCGAGCGCCTTCTTGCACGGCTCGATCGTGCGCGCGACGATCGGCTCGATCATCTGCTCGAACTTGCTGCGCGACAGCTTCTTCAAGAGGTGCTTCGGGCCGGTCGCGTCCGCCGTCAGGTACGGCAGGTTGATCTCGGTCTCCTGCACGTTCGACAGCTCGATCTTGGCCTTCTCCGCCGCCTCCTTGAGGCGCTGGAGCACCATCTTGTCCTTGCTGACGTCGATGCCGGTGTCCTTCTTGAACTCGGCGACCAGCCAGTCCATCAACATGTTGTCGATGTCGTCACCGCCGAGGTGGGTGTCGCCGTTGGTCGACACGACCTCGACGACCTTGTCGCCGACCTCGAGGATCGAGATGTCGAAGGTGCCGCCGCCCATGTCGAACACGGCGATCAGCTGCTCCTTCGTCTTGTCGAGGCCGTACGCGAGCGCGGCCGCGGTCGGCTCGTTGATGATGCGCTTGACGTCGAGCCCGGCGATGCGGCCGGCATCCTTCGTCGCCTGGCGCTGCGAATCGTTGAAGTACGCCGGCACGGTGATGACCGCCTCGGTCACCGTCTCGCCCAGGTACTCCTCGGCGGCGCGCTTGAGCTTCTGCAGCACGCGCGCGCCGATCTCGGGCGGCGAGTAGCGCTTGCCGCGGATGTCGAACGCGGCGTCGCCGTTGCTGGCGCCCGCGATCTTGAACGGCACGCGCTTGGCCTCTTCCTGCGTGATCGGATCCTGGAACTTGCGTCCCATGAACCGCTTCGCCGAGAACACGGTGTTCTCGGGGTTCGTGATGGCCTGGCGCCGCGCGATCTGGCCGACCAGGACCTCGCCCTTGTCGTCGAACGCGACCACGGATGGCGTGAGCCGCGCACCTTCTTCGTTCGCGATGACCTTGGGCTCCTTGCCCTCCATGATCGCGACCACGGAGTTGGTCGTACCCAGGTCGATGCCGATGATCTTGCCCATGACTGTTTTCCTCGACTGCGGATGGATTTGTGTTTGCTGGCCAACCTAAGGACGGCCCAAGGTCCCGTCAAGGCTCGACAAGCCCTACCTGCCCAGGGAGCCCCAGACAGACGTTTGCGGAGGCTCGCTCTCGAGGGATCCCTGGGCGCCGCGCACACCGGGCACGGGCGCACGCCATCGCTACGCGCCCCTGTGGAACAGCCGGTGCAGCCAGGCGCCGACACCGCCGGGCGGATGGGCCGCGTGCTCGAGCACTTGTTGCAGCTCGTCGTCGACGAACCACACGCCGTGGCCGTGACAGCGCTGGATCGGGACGGTCTCGAGCGGCTCGCGCTCCATCGCGCGGTCGCACGCCGGGCACGGCTGGTCGGCGGGCTCGCCGTGGCGCGGCGGCATCTGCCAGTCGTCGCCGGTCATCTCGGCGACCATCGCCTCGAGCGCGACATCCTCGACGAAGCAGCCGCGGCACACCCAGCACACCCAGCGCTCGCCGGCGAAGATCAGGTCGCGCCGGGAGCAGCGCGGGCAAGCGAGCCTGCGGCCGCGGAACGCGCTCACGAACACCGACTGCGCGCGCGGCGCGTGCGACCACCGGCCGAACGGCAGCGTCGACGGCGCGTGCTGCGCGAACGCCTGGCCGATGCCGGCGATCGCGGCGCCGACGCTGCCGCTGTTCCAGTCGCCGAACGCGCGACCGACTCCCGCGCGCGGCTCGATGCCACCTTGCCTCGCCTTGCGCACGACGCGCGCATAGCCCGCGATCAGCGCGTCGCGCGGCACCCACACGCCGTGGCGGGCGCACCGCAGGAAGCGCCCGGCGAGATCGATCGTGTGCGTGTGCAGCGTGCACGACTGCATCGGCTCGCCGCAGCGCGGGCAGCGCACGTCGGTCGGCTGCGGATCGCGCGCGATCAGATCGGTCGTCGAGTCGTCGAGCTCGTGGAACGAGGCCGCGAGCTCGGCCTCCTCGATCAGCGCGCTCCGGCATTCGTCGCAGCCGAGGCGCACGCCGACCACATGGACTTCGGCGTCGTCGCAGCGCGGGCACCGCGTCATCGGTCGCGCTAGGCCCGCGGCTGGTCGTCGGACTGCGCCGCCTTCGCCAGATCGATGATCGACGGCGGCGGATCCTTGAGCGCGAGCGCGAGCACTTCATCCATGCGGCGCACGCTCAGGATCTCCATCTCGGCCTTCACTTCTTCCGGCACGTCGACGAGGTCCTTCACGTTGCGCTCGGGGATGATCACGCGCTTGATGCCGGCGCGGTGCGCCGCGAGCAGCTTCTCCTTGAGGCCGCCGATCTGCAGCACGTTGCCGCGCAGCGTGATCTCGCCGGTCATCGCGACGTCGGGCCGCACCGGCACGCCGGTGAGCAGCGAGACCAGCGCGGTGTACATCGTGACGCCCGCGCTCGGGCCGTCCTTGGGCACCGAGCCGGCCGGCACGTGCACGTGGAGGTCGACGTTCTCGAGGAAGTTGCCGGGATCGAGCCCGAGCTGGGCCGCGCGGCCGCGCACGAACGACAAGGCCGCCGTCACCGACTCCTTCATCACGTCGCCGAGCTGGCCGGTCAAGGTCAGCTTGCCCTTGCCCGGCATCTTGGTCGCCTCGATGAACAGGATGTCGCCGCCGACCGCCGTCCACGCCAGGCCGGTCGCGACGCCGGGCTCGCCGACGCGCTCCGCGACCTCGCTGACGAACTTCTTGGGGCCGAGCACCTCCTCGACGACCGGGCCGGTGATCTCCTCGTGGTCCTTGGCCTGGCCCTCGGCGACCTTGACGGCCACCGCGCGGCACACGCTGCCGATCTCGCGCTCGAGGTTGCGCACGCCGGCCTCGCGCGTGTAGCTGTCGATGATCTCGAACACGGCCTCGTCGGTGATGTCGCACCGCTCCGCCGTGAGCCCGTGATCGTCGAGCTGCTTGGGCACGAGGAACTTGCGCGCGATCATCTTCTTCTCCTGCCGCGTGTAGCCGGGCAGCTCGATGATCTCGAGGCGATCGCGCAGCGCCCACGGGATGGGATCGAGCTGGTTCGCGGTCGCGATGAACAGGACCTTCGACAGATCGAACGTGACCTCGAGGTAGTGATCGCTGAACGTGTTGTTCTGCTCGGGGTCGAGCACCTCGAGCAGCGCCGACGCCGGGTCGCCCCGGAAGTCGTGGCCGAGCTTGTCGACCTCGTCGAGCACGAACACCGGGTTGTTGGTCCCGGCCTTCTTGATGCCCTGGATGATGCGGCCCGGCAGCGAGCCGACGTAGGTGCGGCGGTGGCCGCGGATCTCGGCCTCGTCGCGCACGCCGCCGAGGCTGATCCGGCCGAACTTGCGGCCGATCGCGCGCGCGATCGACCGGCCGAGCGAGGTCTTGCCCACGCCCGGAGGACCCGCGAGGCACAGGATCGGGCCCTTCTTGTCGTTCTTGAGCTTGCGGACCGCCATGTACTCGACGATGCGCTTCTTCACCTTGTCGAGATCGTAGTGGTCCTCGTCGAGGCACTTGCGCACCTCGTTGAGCTCGATGTGATCCTCGGTCGAGATCGACCACGGCAGCTCGACGAGCCACTCGAGGTACGTGCGCGTGACCGTGTATTCGGCCGAGCTCGGCTGCATGCCCTTCAGGCGATCGAGCTGCTTCTTGGCGACCTTCTCGGCCTCCTCGGGCATCTTCGCCTTCGCGATCTTCTCGGCGAACTCGTCGAGATCGCCGCCGCCGTCGTCGAGCTCGCCGAGCTCCTCCTTGATCGCCTTGAGCTGCTGGCGCAGCACGTACTCGCGCTGGTTGCGCCCCATCTCCTCCTGCACCTGCGTGTTGATGCGCTCGCGCACCTTCAGCACTTCGAGCTGGCGCGACAGGAACTGGAGCACCTTGCGCGTGCGGGTCTTGAGATCGAACGTCTCGAGCACGTCCTGCTTCTCGCCGACCTCGAGCTCGAGATGCGACGTGATGAGATCCGCGAGGTGGCCGGCCTCGGTGACGCTGTCGACGAGCGCGCCGGCTTCCTTCGGCAGCTCGGGCATGAGCTTCACGACGCGCTTGGCGATGTCCTTCAGGTTCATCACGAGCGCGTCGAGCTCGACGTCGGTCGCGGCCGGGTCGGGCACGCTGCGGACCTTCGCCGACAGGAACGGCTCGGCGCCGTCGAACGTCGAGACCTCGAAGCGCGAGACGCCCTGCAGGATGACCGAGAAGTTGTCCTTCGCGAGCTTGATGACCTTGAGGATCCGCGCGGCGCAGCCGACCATGTAGAGGTCGCCGGCTCCCGGATCTTCGGTGCGCGCGTCCTTCTGCGTGAGAATTCCGATGACCGGCCGCTCCTTCGCGATCGCGTCCTCGACCAGCCGCACCGACTTGCGGCGGCCGACATCGATCGGGATGATCGCCCCGGGAAACAGCACCGAGTTGCGCAGCGGGAGGATGGGGAGCGTGTCCGGAATCTCCACCGGCTGCTCTCCCCCTGCCTTGGCCTTTGTCATGCTCGGAACCTAGCGACCTCCTTCTATAGGCGTCAAGCTGACCTGCCCGTAATGGCGGGCGGTTAGCGCGCGTGATGTGCGCCGAGAAATTCGTCGTTGACAGCTGTTCAAATTGGTCTTACCAATTGGTCAGTCCAATGCCGCTGACCCAGCCCGACCCCGAATCCCCGACCGCGATCGATCAGGTCTTCGAGAAGTTGCTCGGCTCGATCGTGAGCGGGAAGTTTCCCGCCGGTGCGCGGCTGCCCGCCGAGCGCGAGCTCGCGCGCCAGCTGGGCGCGTCGCGACCGACGCTGCGCGAGGCGCTGCGCCGGCTCGGCGAATGGAACCTCGTCGAGCCGCGCCGCGGTTCGGGCGTCGTCGTCCGGCCCTATCGCGACTGGTCGATCGAGGTGATCGGCGCCTACCTGCGCTACGGCAAGCCCGAGGCGATGCAGCCGACGATCTCGCGCATCGTGATCGACACGCTCGCGATCCGGCGCGCGGTCGTGCTCGAGGTCATCCGCCTGGTCGCGACGCGCATCCCCAAGCACGGCACGGCGTCGGCGCGCACCGCGATGGCGCGTGCATGGTCGCTGCGCGACACGCCGCAATACGCCGCCGAAGACTTCGAGGTCATGCGCGCGATGGCCGAGGCCGCGCAGTTCACGCCCGGGCTGTGGCTGCTCAACCGCATCGCGAAGCTATGGCTCGAGGCGGCGGCGACGATCCGGTTCGCGGTGCGCCCGCCCGACGACTACGTCGCGGTCTACACCAAGATGTTCGACCTGTGCGAGGCGCGCGACCCCGACGGCGCCGCGAAGCTGATGAGCGACTACCTCGCGCGCCACGACTCGCAGATGGCCGCGCTGCTCGGTGGTGAGGTGTGAGCGTGAACGCCGGCAGCCGTGCCGTCCTGCGCTCGCTCGTGCCGGTGATCTGCCCGCCCGATGCGGTGCCGTATGGCGAAGCGATCGTCGAGCACGTCGGGCTGTCGCTGGCGGCGACGCCGGTGCTCGTCCAGCGCGGGTTCGTCGCCGGCCTCGCCGCGTACGATCTCGGCGCGCTGCCGCGCTACCTGCGCCGCGCGCGCGCGCTGACCGGCGAGCGCGCCGAGCGCTACTACGCATCGTGGGAGCACGGGGTCACGCCGTTGCACGTGCAGTTCGCGCGCGGCGTGAAGCAGCTGATGAATCTCGCCTGCTACGAACAGCCCGAGATGATGGCCGCGGTCGGCTATCGCGTCGGGCCGTGGATCGAGGAAGTGCGCGCGAAGCGCCTGCGCGTGTTCGCCGACGACATCGCGAAGCAGGAGCGCCAGATCATCGCGCCCGATCCGCTGCGGCCGCGCGCCAAGCAGGAGGTCGCCTAGATGGTCGCCGTCGCTCTTCACGAAGGCGCGCATCCGCGCAACGTGTTCACGCGCCGCGATCTTCGCGGCGACACCGTGCTCGACTGCGACGTCGTGGTCGTCGGCTCGGGCGCGGGCGGCGCGCCGGTCGCGGCCGAGCTCGCCGAGGCCGGCTTCGACGTGGTCGTGCTCGAAGAAGGCCCCTACTACACGACGCGCGACTTCACCGCGAACACGAGCGCGATGATCCGCCAGATGTACCGCGGCGGCGGCGCGACGATGGCGCTCGGCTCGCCGCCGCTCCTGTTCCAGGAGGGCCGCGCGGTCGGCGGCTCGACCGTCATCAACGGCGGGATGTCGTGGCGCACGCCCGACGAGATCCTCGCGCGCTGGCGGCGCGAGGCCGGGCTCGACACGTCGCCCGAGTCGCTCGATCCGTACTTCACGCGCGTCGAGAAGCGCATCCACGTCGCGCCGATGGACGAGTCGGCGATCGGCAACGACAACTGGCTGCTCAAGAAGGGCGCCGACGCCAAGGGCTGGAAGATCGTCGGCAACCTGCGCAACCAGGTCCATTGCGTCGGCTCGAACCGGTGCGCGTTCGGCTGCCCGACCGGCGCGAAGCAGAGCGCGCTCGTCAGCTACCTGCCGCGCGCGCTGCACTTCGGCGCGCGGGTCTACGCCGACGTGAAAGTGGAACGCGTTGCGTTCCACGGCAAGCGCGCGACCGGCGTGATCGGGCGCAGCGCGGGCGGCCACCACGTGGTCGTGCGCGCGAAGCTCGTCGTCGCCGCGTGCGGCGCGATCCACACGCCGGCGCTGCTCGCGCGCTCGGGCGTCAGGTCGCGCTCGGGCCAGCTCGGCAAGAACCTCAGCCTGCATCCCAACGTGAAGGTCGTCGCGATCTTCGACGAAGCGGTGACGAGCTGGAAGGGCGCGCACCAGGCGTTCCAGGTCCGCGAGTTCGCCGAGCAAGGCCTCGGCTGCTTCGCGGCGGTCAACATGCCGCCGTCGATCCTCGCGATGTCGTTCCCGCAGCGCGGCGCGCAGCTCGGCGAGCTGATGGCGCAGTACGACAAGATGGTGCTCGCGGGGCTGCTCTGTGAAGACTCGACGAGCGGCTCGGTGCGCACGATCCACGGCGTGCCGCAGGCGTTCTACCAGCTCGCGCCGAAGGACCTCGCGCAGATGCAGCGCGGCCTCGTGCTGCTCTCGGAGCTCCTGTTCGCGGCGGGCGCGAAGCGCGTGCTGTTGCCGTTTCATCGCGCACGCGAGCTGCACGACGCCGATGACGCGCGCCGCGTGCTCGCCGAGCCGATTCCGGCGAAGGAATGGGAAGTGGTGACCGTGCACATGATGGGCACGGCGCGCATGGGCCGCGATCGCTCGCGGTCGGTCGTCGACGAACACGGCTTCGTGCACGACGCCGATCGCCTGATGGTCGCCGACGCGTCGCTGTTCCCGACGCCGATCCGCGTCAACCCGATGGAGACGATCATGGCGCTCGCCACGCGCGCCGCCGGCCATGTGATCGACAACGCCCGGAGGTTCCTGTCATGACCACCCCCGCCACGCCCCCGTCCGCTCCCAACGGCGCCCCCAACGGCGCCCCCAACGGCGCGTCCCCCAACGGCGCCCC
>Ga0335083_10008067_pt1 | contig 12895 bp, 12 predicted proteins | sample Lox_Sample_42_FD_206716 | JGI IMG/M metagenome (GOLD analysis project Ga0335083, IMG submission 206716) | Soil microbial communities from Loxahatchee National Wildlife Refuge, Florida, United States - Lox_Sample_4.2 | ecosystem: Environmental > Terrestrial > Soil > Wetlands | place: USA...
TGATGACGTTGCGCTGCTCGAGCCGTTCGCCGAGGGTCTGGTGGTTTTCGGCGCCCGCGACCTGCACGATGCGCCCGTTGCGGAAGAGGACCACGGCGCTCCGTCCGTCCCCGTGCGTCAGGAACAAGCCGCCCGTCTTCCCGCTGACCTGCAGGACCTGAAGGATGTCGCACAGCGGCAGGTCTTCGAGCCGGCCCTCGAGCGCCCGGGCGTCCGGCGGCGGCGTATCGGGCACGGCGGAGGCTTCCAACTCGCTCATCCCTTCTTGATGAAATCCATGACGCGCTGCACGGTCTTCAACTTGCGGTCGATGGACGCGAACGACTGCGACGAGACGAGCGCGACGGCCGCCTGGCCGGAGAGGAGCTCCAGCAGCTCCCGATCGAGAGGCGTGAACGCGGCCTTGTGCGAGAGCAGGGCGTAGATCGACAGGAGCCCGATCAGCCGGTCCTCGTGCAGGAGCGGGACGCAGCAGATCGGCCCCTCCTGCTCCTCGACGGCGAAGAGCGTGCGCTTCTCGACGACGGCGGCCTGCTCGAGCGGGTAGACGGGCTCGGGCAGATGCGTGATCTCGGGCGGCAGCTCTCCCTCGCGGACGCGCAGTACGAAATCGCTCCTGCCGTCCTCGAGGAGATAGAGCGCGAACTCGGCGCCGCCGATCAGATTGACCGTGATCTCGACGATGCAGCCGACGACCGCGTCCGGGTCGAGGGTGGCGTGGAGCTGGTACGTCGCCGCGTAGAGGTTGGCGAGGTTCGCCGAGTGTTCCTCGAGCTGCACGCAGCGTCGCGCGAAGTCGCGGTTCTCACGCTCGAGGTCGGCCGCCGGGCGCGTGGCGCCGTTGGCATTGCCGTTGCCGCCCGCCGCGGAATCGCCGTGGCCGTTCCCGTTCCCCGCCGCGCCCGCCAGCAGCGTCTGCGCCGCGTCGAGATCCTGCTCGAGCTCTCGGGCGCGGCGCGCCAGCCGCTCGGACTGTTCCGCGAGATCGGTCGACAGGGCGCGGCTCTTCTGCGAGAGCTCGCGCACCAGCGCCTCGAGGTTCGTCACGCGGGCCTCGCTCACGCGCGGCCTCCCGCCGGCGCCGCGGGACGCGCGGTGCGGCGCAGGATCGCCGCCGGAATGCGCTCGAGGGCCACGACCTCCTCGGCGGCCCCGCGGGCGATCGCCTCGCGCGGCATGCCGAAGACGACGCAGGACGCTTCGTCCTGGGCGAGGGTCGCGGCGCCGGCCTCGCGCATCTCGAGCAGGCCGCGGGCGCCGTCGTCGCCCATGCCCGTCATGAGGACGCCGATCGCGCCCGCGCCGGCCGCCTGGGCGACCGACCGGAAGAGCACGTCGACCGACGGCCGATGCCGCGACACGAGGGGCCCGTCGGAGAGCTCGATCTCGTAGCCGTCGGCGCGGCGGCGCACGAGGGCGTGGCGGTTGCCCGGCGCGATGAGCGCGAGGCCGGGCCGCACACGGTCTCCCGCCGCCGCCTCCTTCACCTCGACGCGGCAGAGGCCGCGCAGGCGCGCCGCGAAGGCGGCCGTGAACCCTTCGGGCATGTGCAGGACGGCGACGATCCCCGGACCGTCCGCCGGCATGGCCTGGAGCAGCAGCGTCAGCGCTTCGGTGCCGCCCGTGGACGCCCCGACGGCGACGATCCGGTCGGTTGTCGCGGCCACTGGCGGGCCCGGCCGGGGCGGCAGGACGGCGTCGGCCGTCAGCCGCGGGGAGATCGCGGGACGCGCCGCCCGTTTGGTCAGGCGCGCCTCGGCGGCGCCGCGGACGGCGTCCACGAGGACGACGGCCGACTCGTGCAGGAACTCGCGGATCGCGAGCCTCGGCTTGGTCACGACCGCGAGCGCGCCCTGCTCGAGCGCGCGCATCGCGGCGTCGGTCCCCTGTCCCGTCAGCGCCGAGCAGACGACGACGGGGATCGGGTCCTCCTCCATGATCCGCGCGAGAAATTCGAGACCGTGCATCCGCGGCAGTTCGAGGTCGAGCACGATCACGTCGGGCCGCTGGCGGGCCATTTTCTCCATCGCGATGTACGGGTCGGCGGCGGCGGACACCTCCATGCCTTCGAGGCCGAGGAGCGTCGTGACGGTTTGACGGACGACCGCCGAGTCGTCCACGACGAGCACCTGCAGCGGACGGTCCGGCCGGCGGGCTCCCGCCGGCGCCGGGACACCCGTCGTGGTTGCGCGCCGGCTCATGCGGTCCTCGCCGGGGCCGCCGCGGCCTTCGCCTTCGCGTGCGTGTAGACCGTCGGCACGACCGTCGTGACGCGGTCGGTCACCGCGTTCAGGCTCTCGGCGTGGCCCAGGAAGAGCAGCCCGTCGGGCGAGAGCACGTCGAGCAGGCGGTGGATCACCTTCAGCTTCGTCTCGAGCTGGAAGTAGATGAGCACGTTCCGGCAGAAGATCAGGTGAAAGGGCCCGCGCACCGGATAGCGCTCGTCGTTCAAGTTGAGGCGCTCGAAGCGCACGAGGTCGCGGATCTCGGGTCCGGCCTTCATGCGCCCCTCCTGCGAGGCGGTCCCGCGCAGCATGAAGGCGCGCCGGTACGGGAGCGGGATCTCCTTCGCCCGGTCGATCGGCCAGACGCCCGCCTCCGCCCGCGCGAGCACGCGCGTCGAGAGGTCGGTCGCGAGGATCTCGATCTCGCGGCCCGAGCCCGGCGGGAAATGATGGAGCAGCAGCATTGCGAGCGAGTACGGCTCCTCGCCCGTCGAGCAGCCCGCGCTCCAGAGCCGCAGGACGCGCGGCCCGCGCTCCTTCCAGACCGGGATGACCTGCCGCTCGAGGAACTCGAACTGGCGCGGTTCGCGGAAGAAGTGCGTTTCGTTGGTCGAGACGCAGTCGAGCATCTGGACGCGCTCCTCGCGGTCGTCCTCCTCGACGATGCGGCGGTAATACTCCCCGAAAGACGAGAGGTTGAGGGCGCGCAGCCGCTTGGAGAGGCGGCCGACGAGAAGAGCCTTCTTCGCCGGCGCGAGGTAGATCCCCGCCTCGCGCAGGATGAGCGCCTGGAAGAGCGCGAACTCGCGCTCGTTCAGCGGCCGGATCCGCTCGATCGCGTCGAGCGAGGATTCCGGCAGCGCGGCCGCGGCGACCGTCACGCGCGCTTCCCTTCCGCCGCGCCGCTCGCGGACGCCGCCGGGCGGGCGGCCGGCTGCGGCTCCGCGGCCGCGGCCTCCGCCGGGGCGGCCGCGACGTCGGCGAGCTCGGCCGTCGAAAGCACCTTGTCCGTGTCGAGGATCAGGACGAACGCGTCGCCGAGCTTGCCGAGGCCGCGCAGGTAGTCGACCCGGACCGGCGCGCCGAACGACGGCGCGGGCTCGATCTCGTCCGGGCGGAACTCGACGACCTGGTTCACCGCGTCGGCGAGCACGCCGAGGACGAGGCGGCCGGAATCCGAGTCCATCTCGACGATGACGATGCACGTGCGCTTGGTGACTGGGCTCTCGGCCATGCCGAATTTGCGGGCGAGGTCGACGACCGGGACGACGCTGCCCCGCAGGTTGATGACGCCGCGGACGAACGCCGGCGTCGAAGGCACGCGGGTCACCGTCTCGTGCTCGATGATCTCGCGCACGTTCAGGACGGCAATCGCGAACTCGCCGCCGGCGAGCGAGAACGTCAGGAATTGCGCCCGATCGGGCGTCCTGGCGGCGGCAGGCATCGGCATCATGGCTGGCACTCTCCTTCTCAGAACCGCCGGAACTCGCGCTCGGGCGCGCCGCCGAAGGTGGACGGGCGCCGCGCAGGCGCGAACGCCACGACCGGCAGCGGCGCGGCGGGCACTTCGGCCGCGAGCTCTTCCTCGCCCTCGGGCTCGGCGTCGCCGGCCGGCGCGGCGCTCGGTTCGGCCGTGGGCACCGCCGGAGGCGCCGCGGACGCGTCGGTGCGGAAGAACGCGACGACGCGATGGAGCGCCTGGGCCTGGCGCAGGACGGCCTCGGCCTGCTGGCGCATCGCGTCGGCCTGGCTCGACATCTCCTCGGCCGTCGACGAGAGCTCCTCGGCCGACGAGGCGTTGCGCTGGGTGATCTGGTCGACGTTGCCGAGCGCGCGGTTGATCTGCGAGACGCCCGAGGACTGCTCGAGCGACGCGGCCGCGACTTCCTGGACGAGATCGGTCGTCTTGCGGATCGCCGGGACGAGCTCGGCGAGAAGGTGCCGCGAGCGCTCCGCGACCTTGACCGAGGTGCCGGCCAGCCCGCCGATTTCCTTGGCCGCGGCCTGGCTCCGTTCGGCGAGCTTGCGGACTTCGGTGGCGACGACCGCGAAACCGCGGCCGTGCTCCCCCGCCCGGGCCGCTTCGATCGCGGCGTTCAAGGCGAGCAGGTTCGTCTGGTACGCGATCTCTTCGACGATCGAGATCTTCTCGGCGATCGCCTGCATCGCCGACACGGTGTCCTCGACCGACCGGGCGCTCTCGTCGCCGTCCTTCGCGCCCCGGAGCGCCATCTGCTCCATCTGGCGGCTGTTCTCGGCGTTCTGCGTGATCGAGGCGCTCATCTGCTCGAGCGAGGAGGTGGTCTCCTCGACCGACGCCGCCTGCTCGCTCGTGCCCTGCGAGAGGACCTGCGCCGACGCCGAGACCTGGCTCGACGCCGACGAGACCTGGCTCGCGACGCCGACGACCTGCCCGGAGGTCCGCGAGAGCGCGTCCGCGCCGGAGCGGACCTCGCCGACGACGCCGCGCAGGCGATCGGCCATCTGGGCCATCGCGGAGAGCAGCTGGCCGACCTCGTCGCCGCGGTGCGCCGGGACGGACACCGCGAGGTCGCCGCGCGCGATCGCCTCGGTGACGCCGACGGCCTGGAGGATCGGCCGGGTGACGCTCCGCGCGAGGCGGACCGCGAGGAAACCGCCGGCCAGGACCGTCACGAGCATGACGGCCAGCATCGCCCGCGCCGTCCACGCCTTCTGCGCCACGAGGACCTTCTCGCGGTCGCCCATGCGCTTGAAGTTCGCGGCGGCGACGTCGCCGGCCGCGGCCTCGAGGCGTTCGACGGCTTCCTTGTAGGAGTTCATCTCGCGGCTGACGTCGGCGGTCGACTTCAGCGACCGCTGCCGCACGAGGCCGACGATCCGGTAGAAGCCGGTCTCGTACGTCGCGAGGTCGGTGCGCATCGCGCGCGCCGTCTCCCTCTCTTCCGGAGCCTGGGTGTCGCGTTCGAGGCTGGCGAGGCGCTCGGTCAGGCGGTAGCGCTGGTCGTTCCAGCGCGCCAGGTCCTCGCCCTCGAGGTCGGAATTGCCGACGTGGACGGCGAGCTCGCGCTCGAACCGCCGCATGGCCTGGACGTCGGCGCGGGCCGACGCCGACACCGAAGCGAGCTTGGCCTCGTGCGCGAGCATCGACGACGTCATGTCGGACACCCGGGCGATTCCCGTGTATCCGAGCGCCGCCACGATCACCGTCGTGGCGACCCCGAGGGCCGCGAACAGACCGAGTCGGGCTCCGATTTTCATGCTTCGAAACATGGCGTCCTCAGGATTCCCAGGTCCGCCGGAAATCGCCGTCGGCCTGCCCGTTGCCGCCGCCGTTGCCGCCGCGCGCGGCGAGGAACGGCGCGAAGGCCGCGGCCTCGGTCGCTCCGGCGACCGCCTCCCAGGGATCCGCCGCCTCGGGCGCCGGCGCGGGCGCCGCGGCCGCTGGCGCCGGCGCATCGACGGTACCGCCGTTGCGGAAGAACGCCATGAGCCGGTGCAGGCTCTCGGCCTGCTTCAGGACGGCCTCGGCCTGCCGGCGCATCGCGTCGGCCTGGCTCGCCATCTCTTCCGCCGTCGACGAGAGCTCCTCGGCCGACGACGCGTTGCGCTGCGTGACGTGGTCGACCTGGCCGAGCGCCCGGTTGATCTGCGACACGCCGGAGGACTGCTCCGCCGACGCGGCCGCGACCTCCTGCACGAGGTCGGTCGTCTTGCGGATCGACGGCACGAGCTGCTCGAGGAGTGCCTCCGAGCGCTCCGCCAGGCGCACGCACGAGCCGGCGAGCCCGCCGATCTCCTTGGCCGCGGCCTGGCTCCGCTCGGCGAGCTTGCGGACCTCGGTCGCGACGACCGCGAAACCGCGCCCGTGCTCCCCCGCCCGGGCCGCTTCGATCGCGGCGTTCAGGGCGAGCAGGTTCGTCTGGTATGCGATCTCCTCGACGATCGAGACCTTCTCGGCGATCGCCTGCATCGCGAGCATCGTCTCCTTGACCGACGCCGCGCTCTCCTCGGCGTCCTTCGCGCCCTGGAGCGCCATGTGCTCCATCTGGCGGCTGTTCTCGGCGTTCTGCGTGATCGAGGCGCTCATCTGCTCGAGCGAGGAGGTGGTCTCCTCGACCGACGCCGCCTGCTCGCTCGTCCCCTGCGACACGACCTGGGCCGAGGCCGAGACCTGGCCCGACGCCGACAGGACCTGACCGGAAACGGCGACGACGTGCGACGACGCGCTGGTCACGGCGCTGGCGCGTGTGCGGACATCGCCGATGATCTCGGCCAGGCGCTCGACGAATCGGTTGAAGAGCGCGGCCATGTGCCCGATCTCGTCGCGCGAGGCGACGGGGATGCGGCGCGTCAGGTCGCCGCCGCCCTGGACCATCTGCTCGAGCGACGAGGTCGTCTCCTCGACCGACGCCGCCTGCTCGCTCGTGCCCTGCGACACGACCTGGGCCGAGGCCGAGACCTGGCCCGACGCCGACAGGACCTGACCGGAAACGGCGACGACGTGGGAGGACGCGCTGGTCACGGCGCTGGCGCGCGTGCGGACGTCGCCGATGATCTCGGCCAGGCGCTCGACGAATCGGTTGAAGAGCGCGGCCATGTGCCCGATCTCGTCGCGCGAGGCGACGGGGATGCGGCGCGTCAGGTCGCCGCCGCCCTGGACCATCTGCTCGAGGTGGAACGTCATCGCCGAGAGCGGCGCGCTGACGGCGCGGGTCACGATGAGGGCCACGCCGATCGAGAGCACGAGGCAGACGAGGGCGATGCCCGACATCGCGCCCCAGCGCCAGTGCTGGCTGGCGCGCGCGGAGGCGAACGCCGCCTGCACCGCGTCGCGGTCGTGCCGCGTGCGTCCTTTCAGGGTCTCGGTGATCTGGTTGAACTGCGCGGTCATGGACGTGAGGTTCTGCGTCAGGTCCTCGCCGGCCCTGGCCGAGATCATCTTGCGGCTCACCGTGCTCGCGAGCTCCCAGTAGTCCTGGAAGGCGCGGACCAGCTTTTCGCGCTCGTCGCGGTCGATGACGGGATTGTCCTTCTCGTCCTCGAGCCGCTTCAGGAATCGGTCGCGGAGCGCCGAGGCGTTCGTCAGAGCCTCCGCGTCCTGCGCGGCGACGGCGTCCTGGAGCTGGCGCTGGAGGGCCGTGAGCGTGTCCTCGAGGTCGCGCGAGAGCTCGAGCGACGGGACGAAGCCGGACTCGATCAGGCCGAGCTGCTTCTCCTCGCGGCGGCCGAGCACGAAGTTGACGGCGATCAGCAGAAGGAACCCGACCGCGGCAAAGCACGGAAGAAGGATCACCTTCCAACGGAGCGTCAGGTTCTGGAACATGGGTTCTCCCTTCTCCGTCGCCCGCTCAGTCGGTGACCGAGACGACTTTGACGCCCGTCACGTCGGTGCCGGCCCACACGTAGCCGATCGCGCCCGGAGCGTCGCGCACGTAGGCGACGACGTCGGCGTCGCTTCCCTTCTCGGGCGGCGGAACGCCCTTGCCCGAGAAGATCATCTGCTGCCAGTACGCCGAGACCGCGATGACCTGCTTGCCGAAGATCTCGAGGTCGAAGCGCTGCCGCACCGGCGACTTGCCCGGAGGCTCGACCGGCTGGATCGGGTGACCGTCGGCCCAACGGGGCGTCTTCTTCAGGAACATCTCCCCGAGCTTCAGGCGCGAAAGCTGCGTCGTCGGGTTCGAGACGTTCACGATCACCTTGTAGGCGCTGGCGTCCTGCGCGCCGATCCGGCGGGCCGTGAGGCCGAATGCCGCGAGGACGAGGATCCGAACGAGACGTTTCATGGCCGACTCCTATCCGCTCAGGCCGCCGTCGCGGCCGCGTTCTGAGACAGGTGGTTTTCGAGCAGCCCGGGCACGTCGAGGATGAAAGCCACCCGGCCGTCCCCGAGAATCGTCGAGCCGCAGAGACCGCGCACGCCCACGAAGAGGTCGCCGAGCGGCTTGATGACCGCCTGGCTCTGGCCGTGGAGCCGGTCCACGACGATCCCGACGCGGGACAGGTCGTGGCGGACGACGACGACGCTCTCGCGCTCGGGCTCCGAGCCGCGGACGCCGAAGAGATCGCGCAGCCGCACGAACGGCAGCGCTTCGCCGCGCAACTGCAGGATGCCCTGGCGCTCCCGCCGCGCGCCGCGCGCCGGCAGCTCCATGCACTCGACCACGCGGTCGACCGGGATCACGTAGGTTTCGCCGCCGATGCCGACGCCGAAGCCCTCGATGATCGCCAGCGTCAGCGGGAGACGGATCTTGATCGACGTCCCCGCGTCCGGCCAGCTCTCGATCGCGATCGACCCGCGCAGGGCCGCGATCCGGTCCCGCACGACGTCCATGCCCATGCCGCGGCCGGACCACTCGGTCACGCGCTCGGCGGTCGAGAAACCGGGCTCGAACACGAGCCGGTAGAGCTCGGCGTCGGGCAGCTTCTCGGGGCTCTCGGCGAGGCCGCGCCGGCGCGCCTCCTCGACGATGCGGTCGCGGTTGAATCCCGCGCCGTCGTCGGCGAGCTCGATGACGATCGACCCCGCCTCGCGCCACGCCGACAGGGCGATCGAGCCGCAGGGGTCCTTCCCCTTGGCCTGACGCACCTCCGGCGCTTCGATGCCGTGGTGCATGGCGTTCCTGATCATGTGGGTCAGCGGGTCGCGCAGGTGCTCGATGATGGTCGTGTCGACCTCGACGTCCTCGCCCTGGATCGCGACGCGCGCGAGCTTGCCCTGGGCGGCCGCGAGGTCGCGGACCGTCCGCACGTACTGGCGCAGCGTCGGCCCCACGGGGACCATGCGCACCTGCATGACGAGGTCCTGGAGCTCCGCGTAGAGCTGCGCCGCGTCCTGATGGGCCTCGAGGGCCGCCCCGGCCGCGCCGTCCTCGAGGAGCTGCCGCTGCCGGCCGCGCGAGATCGCGATCTCGCCGGCGAGCGTCATCAGGCGGTCGAGCTTGTCGATCGCCACGCGCAGGGTGCGGCCGCTCTCGCCCGGTTTCACGGCGATCTCGGCGGGGGCGGCCGCCGCGGCGGCGCGCGCCACCTCGGGTGCCGCCGGGGTCTCCAGCGCGGCGCTCCCCGCCTCGAGGCGCTTCAGGACCTCCTGGTGCTTCGCGCCGATCTCGTGGTTGCCCTCGACGGCGACCGGCAGCATCTCCCGCACCGCGTCGACCGACGCGAGCAGCGCCGTCACGAGCCCGGCCGTCACCGGCTGAGCCCGCTTGCGGAGCTTCTCGAGCTGGTCCTCGAGCGCGTGGGCGAACTCCGCCACGCCGGTGAAACCGAGCGACGCCGAGTTGCCCTTGAGCGTGTGGGCCATGCGGAAGACGAGCTGCAGGGTCTCCACGTCGTCGGGCTTGCGCTCGAGCGACAGCAGGCCCTCCTCGATCGCCCGGAGGTTCTCCTCCGTTTCGGCGATGAAGGTCAGCAGCAGGGCTTCGGCGTCGAATTCCATCGTCGTCCTAGAGCTTCGCCACCCAGGCGTTGCCGCGGTCCGTATGGAAGATCAGCTTGCGGCCCGAACGGCCGGCCACGTCGTGCGAGACGACCGGGACTCCCAGCTCCTCGAGGAGCTTGAAGGCCACGGCCACGTTCTTCTCGCCGAGGTGGCCCTGGCGCGCCTGGAACGCCTCGAGGACGCACGCGCCGCCGAACACCTTGGCCTGCAAGCGGCCGCGAACCGCGCCGGCGGCGAGGAGCCGCTCGACGAGCTGCGCCACGGCGACGTTGCCGAACCGCGGCGAGCCCTTGCCGGCGCCGGCGAAGAACGGCAGGAGGTAGTGATTCATGCCGCCGACCGACGCGATCGGGTCCCACAGGCAGATCGCCACGCAGGAACCGAGCACGGTCGTGACGGCGCTCGCCTGCGCCGAGGCGTAGAGCTGCCCGGGCTGGAGGTACACGCGGATCAGGTCGCGGCTCTCTTCGCGGAGCGACGCTCCCGGCTCGAGCTCGTCGACGAGCTCGCCCGCGGTCTCCGGCCAGGCGGCGCTGCGCCGCTCGACGGTCATCGCGCCGCCCCGGCGGCCGCGACCGCGCGCGACTGCAGCTCCGTGCAGTAGAGCGCGCGGGCGGCGTGGGTCGCGATCAGCTCGAAGAGCTCGTGGTCGAGGGCGACGAGGCCGCTCTTCTGGGGAAGGAGGCGGAAGATCGCGACGGCGCCGAGGAGGCGTCCGTCGTAGTGGAGCGGAATGCACGCCGCGAGGTCCTGCTCCTCCGGGCGCCGGCCGGCGTCGTCGTCGCGGCCCGACAGGAAGATCTGTCCGGTCCGGGCGCAGCGCCCGATGACGCCCCGCCCGAGGGGCAGGGTGCGGAACGGCCCCGGCTCGATGCCGAGCGAGGCCACGAGCGAGAGGGACGCGCCCGAGGGGTCGGCCTCGAAGAGGGCGATCTCCTCGGAGCCGATGAGGTTGCAGATGATGTCCTGGACGATCGCCAGGGCCTCGCCGCGGTCGAGGGTGGCGTGCAGGCGGTAGCTCGCGACGTAGAGGCTCGCGAGGTCGGTGTTCTGCTGCTCGACCTCGACGTACTGCTCGGAGAAGCGGCGGTTCTCCTCTTCGATCGCCGCGAGGCTCTTCTGGAGCCGGTCGCGCTCGACCCAGTGACTCTCGATGTCTTTCTGGAGGCTCGCGACCTGCTCGTTCAGGAACCGGTTCTCGCTCTCGAGCGAGGCGGTCAGCACGCGCAGCTTCCCGTTCTCCTCGAGGAGCGCCTGGACGTACCGGCGCGTGTCGTCCCGGACCTTCTCGACGTAGGACTCGGGCGATCCCGGCCCGGGCTTCATCGCTTCTCCTCGGCCAGGTAGCTCTCGATCTTGGTCAGGAGCTCGAGGCTCGAGAAGGGCTTGGTAATGTAGTCGCTGCAGCCGCTCTGGAAGCCGCTCTCGACGTTTTCCCCTTCGCCGCGCGTGGTGACCATGATGATCGGCACGCTCTTCATGCCGTCGTCCTCGCGGATCTTCTTGCAGACCTCGAAGCCGTTCATGCGCGGCATGATCACGTCGAGGAGAATCAGGTCGGGCTTCTCCGCGAACGCGCGCTCGACGGCCTCGGACCCGTCCCTGGCGGTGACGAGGTCGTAGGAGCCCTTGTTCAGGATCATGCGCTCCATCATCAGGACCGTGTTCGAGTCGTCGACGAGCAGGATCTTTTTCCGCGGCATCGTGTCCCTCACTCTTTGATTGCTTCTCAAACCCGGTTCACGCCACGCCCATCAGGGTCGAGGCGATCTGAGCGACTTCGGCGAGCGGCTTCGGCTTCTGGAGAAAGGCGTCGGCGCCGCGGCGGCGCGCCTCGGCCTCGATCTCGCGCGACCCGTAGGCGGTCAGCAGGATGATCCGCGTCTCGCGCGAGCGCGCGCGAACCGACGCGATGACGTCGAGGCCTTCGGCGCCCGGCGTGCCCGAGAGGCGCAGGTCCAGGATCGCGAGCGCGTAGCGGTTTTTCGCCAGCAGCGCCTCGGCTTCCTGGGTTTCGCGCGCGCAGTCGACGGCGTAGCCCTTCGTCGCGAAGTACTCGCGCATCGCAAACAGGATCGGCTCCTCGTCGTCGACGATCAGAATTCGGGTCGTAGTGGCCGGAGAGAGTGCAAGCCCGCGGCCAGCCCGGCAGGCCAGGCCCAACTCGTTTGAATGGAGTGGTTAGGCTAGGTTCGGGATATCTCGACTGCCACGATTTGTCTGAAACTCAGACGGTTGGCGTCCGAATTCTGAAAGTCAGACGGGCTAACGGGCCTTCGGAACCTCGATGCCGTGCCGCTTGATCTTCTGGTACAGCGAGCTGCGCGGGATGCCGAGGCGCTTCGCGGCCGCCTCGACGCGGCCGCCCTCGGCGCGCAGGACGCGCTCGATGTGCTGCTTTTCGACCTCGATGAGCGTCCGATCGAGGTCGTACGGCGCGGACGCGGCTTCGGCCGCCTCGAAGCGGAGATCCCGCACCGTGAGCGACGGGCGGCCGGAAAGCAGCACGGCCCGCTCGAGCACGTTGCGGAGCTCGCGGATGTTTCCGGGCCATGCATGGCGCGAGAGCGCTTCCGCGGCCTCCGGCTCGAGCGTCAGCTTCGCGTGGCCCCAGCGCGCGGCGAGGGCCTCGAGGATCTGCTCGGCGATGACCGGAACGTCGGCGGCGCGCTCGCGCAGCGCCGGCACGAGGAGCGGCACGGTGCTGATCCGGAAGTAGAGGTCGCTGCGGAAGCGCTTCTCGCGGACGAGCTCGGAGAGGTTCTGGTGCGTCGCCGTCAGCAGGCGGATGTCCACGCGGCGGTCGCGCACGTCGCCGATGCGCCGGAACTGTTTCTCCTCGAGGACCTTCAGGAGCTTCGGCTGGACCTGCGCGTCGACGTCGCCGATCTCGTCGAGGAACACGGTCCCGCGGTGCGCGACCTCGAGGAGGCCCGGCTTGGCCGCGGTGGCGCCGGTGAAGGCGCCCTTCTCGTGGCCGAAGAGCTCGGTCTCGAGGAACTCCCGCGAGAGGCCGGCGCAGTTCAGGTCGACGAAGGCCTCCTCCGCGCGCGGCCCGTGGTCGTGGAGCCAGCGGGCGAGGACGCCCTTGCCGGCGCCGGTCTCGCCCTGGATGAGAACGGGGCTGTCGGAGGCGGCGACCTTGCGCGCCTCCGCGGCGAGCGCGCGAATGGGGGCGCTCGTGCCGAGGAACGGGTCGCGGAGCTCGCGCGCCTGGCGCGAGCGGCGGGCGAGCTGCTGCTGG
>Ga0335083_10008068_pt1 | contig 12894 bp, 11 predicted proteins | sample Lox_Sample_42_FD_206716 | JGI IMG/M metagenome (GOLD analysis project Ga0335083, IMG submission 206716) | Soil microbial communities from Loxahatchee National Wildlife Refuge, Florida, United States - Lox_Sample_4.2 | ecosystem: Environmental > Terrestrial > Soil > Wetlands | place: USA...
CCAGGAGCGACGCACCCGGCGCATGGGCAGTTGTCCCGCAGCCATATCGCGGGGAACCGCAGCCGCCGTCCGCCGACGGCTAGCTCCAGGAGGGAATCAGCGGGTACGAGTGGCATCCCGGCCGGGAGGCCGCCGAGATCGCGCCGAACGCGGTGCGCGACCACACCGGCGCCTGGCACCGGGGCGACCTGGTGATCCTGTGCCCGGGTGCGGCGCACACCGGGGTGGCCGGCCGGTACCTGGCCTCGGCCGGGGTCCGGAGGGTCCGGCTGCAGATGATGCAGACGGCGCCGCTGGCCGGGCGGATCACCACGGCGCTGGCCGACGGCGACTCGCTGCGCTACTACCCCGCCTACGACCTGCCCGGCCGGGCTCAGCTCCCGCCGCAGGCGCAGGCGGCCGGCCGGGCCCGGGCCCAGCTGCTGCTGGTCCAGCGGGCCGACGGCGGGCTCACCATCGGCGACACCCACGAGTACGCCGAGCCGTTCGCGTTCGACGTGGACGAGGACGCCTACGACCACCTGCGCGACCGGGCCGAGGCGCTGCTCGGCGGGCCCATCCCCCGGATCCAGCGGCGCTGGGCCGGCGTCTACAGCGAGGTCAGCCCGGATGCCGCGCACGCGCTGTACTACCGGGCCGAGGCGGAACCCGGCGTGGTCCTGGTCACCGGGCCGGGCGGGCGCGGCATGACCTGTTCCCCGGCGATCGCGGAGGAGACGTTCCGATGACCCGTATCACGGTGGCCTGCCTGGACATGGCGGGCACGACGGTGTCCGACGACGGCGTGGTGCTCGAGGCGTTCGCCGCGGCTATCGCCACGCAACCCCTGCCCGCCGCCGCCTACCACCAGGCCATGGCCGCCGTGCGGTCGAGCATGGGCCAGTCCAAGATCGAGGTGTTCCGGCGGATCCTCGGCGAGGAGGCGATGGCCCGGAAGGCCAATGAGGCGTTCGAGGACCACTACGCCGCCGCCGTCCAGGCCGGCCAGGTCTCGGCCATGCCCGGGGCCGAGGAGACCTTCGCCTCGCTGCGCCGGGCCGGGGTCCGGATCTGCCTGGCCACCGGCTTCTCCCCCGCCACCAGGGACGCCATCATCGGCAGGCTCGGCTGGGACGGGCTGATCGACCTGGCCCTGTCCCCCGCCGACGCGGGGCGCGGCCGGCCGTGGCCCGACCTGCCGCTGACCGCGCTGCTGCGGCTGCGCGGCGGCGCGGTCAGCGAGCTGGCGGTGGCCGGCGACACCGGCAGCGACATCGAGTCCGGGCTGCGGGCCGGGGCCGCGATCGTGGCCGGCGTGCTGACCGGCGCCAGCACCCGCGCCGACCTGGAGCAGGCCGGCGCCCCGCTGATCCTCGGCACGATCGCCGGCATCCTGCCCCACATCGATCCCGCTGCCGGCTGATCAGCCGCGCAGGTTCATTCCGGGCGGCGGGAGACGAGGAGGACGGGCTGGTCGGGCAGCGACACTGAGACCGGGGAGCCCGGGGGACAGGGCGGCGGACTCGGCACTCGGCCGGTCGACCTGCACCGCGACGTCGCCGTCCAGCTGGACGCCGACCCGGGTCACCGAGCCCTCCGGGGGGCGGGGACCAAGATCCAGGTCTTGGCTAGACAAGTCGAGATGATGGCTAGCCAAGACCGACGGGAGGTGTCCAGTTCATGGCGGCCTAGCATCTGTTGGCGGTCAGCTTGATAGCCGCGGCCGGCCTCTGGCCGGGCGGCCAGCCGGGTGGCTAGGATGTCCGCTCAGCGACGTACCTCCGCTCCTATCGGGGGAAGCAGAGCGTCTCAAGCGTGGGTAGGCCGTGACGAGTCAGCAGGGCGGAGCGCAGCAGCCGGCGGGCATCCGCGACGTGGCCCGGCTGGCCCGCGTGTCGGTCGCCTCGGTGAGCTTCGCGCTGAACGGCCAGCCCGGCGTGGCGGAGGAAACCCGCCGCCGGATCCTGGCGGCCGCCGCCGAGCTCGGCTACCGCGCCAACCCGCAGGCCCAGGCGCTGCGGCGCGGCCGCACCACCACCTACGGCCTGATCATCCGCAACTTCAGCAATCCCTTCTTCCTCGAGGTGCTGTCGGGAGCCGAGCGGGCGGCGAGCGAGGCCGGGGCCACCCTGCTGCTGCTCGACTCGCGCTACTCGGCCGAGCGCGAGCACCTGCTGGTCCGGGAGATGGCCGCCCAGCGGCTGGCCGGGCTGGCCATCGCCCCGGTCGGCAAGGGCGAGTCGGTGCGCCTGTGGCAGGAGCTGCGCCCCGGCACCCCGGTGGTGGCGCTGAACGCGGCCGTGGAGGGCATCGACGGCGTGTCCCGGGTGTACCCGGACAACGCGGCCGGGGTCGCGCTGGCCATGCGCCGCCTGGCCGAGCTCGGCCACACTTGCGTCGCGTTCCTGTCCGCGCCCCGCGGCCTGGTTGCCGACCCGGACCGGCTGCGCCACTTCCGGCGGCTGGCCCGCGATCTCGGCGTCCGGCCGGTCGTCATGCGCTCGCCCCTCACGATCACCGACGTGCGCAAGGCGGCCGGGACGCTGCTGGCGCAGCCGGGCGCCCCGACCGCGGTCATCACCAACTCCGACTACACGGCTCTCGGGATCTACAAGACCGCCCGGGACCTGTCCCGGCGGATCGGGCCGGACGTCTCGGTCATCGGGCACGACGACCTGCCGACCTCCGAGCTGCTCGACCCGCCGCTGGCGACCATCCGCCTGGACGGCCGGGAAATGGGCCGCGCGCTGATGGCGCGGCTGCTGAGCGGCGACCGGCGCGAAGACTACGTGGCTCCGGTTGAACTGGTCGAACGCGCCTCCCTCCGGGCACCCGAGCAACCCGTTAACCCGGTGTTCACCGGGCTCAGTGCGGCAAGTCGATAACGTCCCTTGACACCCTCGCGACGGGTGTGTGAGCATGCGAACGCTAAACGTTTTAGATGCGTTTATCCTGCACTCTTACCTGGGGGAGGGGTGGGTCGGCAAACCGTTTCGGTAACGCCGCCCTGGGCCTTTCTGGCAGCCGTCATCCACCTGGGATAGGAAGCTTTTCAGGAGGCACTGGTGAGATCCTCATATCGACTGGCGCTCGCGGGCGCCGCCGCCGCAGCGCTGCTTGCGGCCGGCTGCTCCTCGTCGGGTTCCTCGTCAGGGTCCTCGGGCAGCGGGACCAGCAGCGCGGCCAACTGGGCCACGGAAACCTCCGCCACCGCCGGAGGGGGCATGAGCGCGCTGGTCGCGGCGGCCAAGAAGGAAGGCACGCTCAACGTCATCGCCCTGCCGCCGACGTGGGCCAACTACGGCACCATCATTAACACCTTCGAGAAGCAGTACGGCATCACCGTCAATTCCACCCTCCCCGACGGCACCAGCCAGCAGGAGGTCAACGCGGTGAAGTCGGAGAGCGGCAGCCCCAAGGCGCCCGACGTCCTGGACATCGGCATGGCGGTCGCCCTGGCCAACACCAGCCTGTTCGCCCCGTACGAGGTGAGCACCTGGAGCGATATCCCCGCGGCCCAGAAGGCGCCCAACGGCGTCTGGGTGCAGGACTACGGCGGCTACATGGCCATCGGCTACGAGGCCAAGTTCGGGACCATCACCTCGCTGAGCCAGCTGCTCAGCCCGAAGTTCAAGGGCGCGGTCGCGCTGAACGGCAACCCCACGTCGGCCAACGCCGGGCTGAACGGCGTCATGATGGCCAACCTCGCCGAGGGCGGGACGGCCAGCGACATCTCCAAGGGCGTGAACTTCTTCCACCAGCTCAAGGCGGCCGGAAACTTCAACCCGATATCGGCCACCGGGGCCACGATCAAGGCGGGCAGCACCCCGGTCGTGTTCAACTGGGACTACCTCAACCTCCCGAGTTACGTGGGGGTGTCAGGCTGGAAGGTGTTCGTGCCGCAGGGCGTGGCGCTGGGCGGGTACTACGCGCAGGCCATCAACAAGCAGGCACCGCACCCGGCCGCGGCCCGGCTGTGGGAGGAGTTCCTCTACTCCCAGGCCGCCACCGGCGGGCAGAACCTGTGGCTGCAAGGCGGCGCCCGGCCGGTGGAGCAGCTGGCCATGGCCAACAACGGCAGCATCGACAAGTCGGCGGCCGCCAAGCTGCCGAGCGTCACCGGGACGCCGGTGTTCCTGACCCAGGCCCAGTCGACGGACGCCGCTGACTACCTGGCGGCCAACTGGGCGAAGGCCATCGGCTAGCGAGGCGACGTGGCCGTCGCTGCGACAACTGAGGCCGGCGCCAGGCCCGCGAGGGCCCGGCGTCGGCCGTCCGCTCCGGCTTGGGCCGGCACGGTCCCGTTCTTCGCCTACGTCGCGATCTTCCTGCTCTGGCCGACCGGGATCGTCGTGGTCCACGCGCTCAAGAACCCGAACGGCGCCTGGGCGTTCTCCAACATCGGCGAGCTCGGCAACCCGCTGGTGCGCGGTTACTTCCTCGGCTCGTTCAAGCTGTGCCTGCTCTCGTCGGTGGCCGGGGCCGTGCTGGGCGCGGTCCTGGCCTATGCGGTGGCGTCGGGCGACCCGGACGGCTCGATACGCAGGCTCTACGTGGCCGTCTCGGGCGTGCTGGCCCAGTTCGGCGGGGTGACGCTGGCGTTCGCCTTCCTCGTGCTCATCGGCCCGGTCGGCCTGCTGTTCCACGCCAGCTGGTACTTCGAGTTCCCGTGGGGCATCACGCTGATCTACACCTATTTCCAGATCCCGCTGATGGTGCTGGTCTTCCTGCCCGCGATCGACGGGCTGAAGGCCCAGTGGCGAGAGGCGTCGGAGAACCTGGGCTCATCGGCGTGGCAGTACTGGCGGTACGTCGGCGGGCCGCTGCTGGCGCCGGCCTTCCTCGGTGCCGCGCTGCTGCTGTTCGCCAACGCGCTATCGGCCTTCGCGACCATCGAGGCCTGGGAAAACCAGATCGCTTACGTCGTGCCGCAGCAGATCCAGACGGCCATGTCCAGCGAGGTCGGGCTGAGCAACGTCAACGTGGCCGACCTGCTCGCCCTGGGCATGGTGATCATGGTGGCCATCGTCATGACGGCATACGCATTGCTGCAGCGCAGGGCGGCGCGATGGCTGCGCTAACCTCGGTCGGTGAGACGCCGCTGGACGCGCCGGCCAAGCGTCCGCCCGGCATGCAGGCTGGCCGGCGCAGGCGGCTGAACATCTTCCGGTACGTGGTGTTCACCGTATTCGGCGCGTTCTTCCTGCTGCCGCTGCTGGCGATGCTCCGGTTCTCGCTGGAGGGAGCCAATCTCGGCACCTGGTCGGTGACAGCCTGGAAGCAGATCGCCTCCTACCAGGGCTCGGGTATCCCTCCCCTGATCAGCTCGATCGAGATCACCCTGGAACTGGCCGTCATCACCTGCGCGGTCATGCTGGTGCTGCTGGTACCGACGATGATCTGGGTGCAGCTGCGGGTGCGGTGGCTGGCGCGCACCATCGAGTTCCTCTGCCTGCTGCCGCTGACCATCCCCGCGATCGTGCTGGTGGTGGGCCTGGCCGAGATCTACGACAGGCTTCAGCGCCTCACGCTGTCGGCGCTCATGCTGTTCTGGGTCTACGTGATCCTGGCGCTGCCCTACGCGTACCGGGCGCTGGCCGCCGGGCTGGGCGCGATCGACGTGAAGACCCTGTCCGAGGCCGCGCGCAGCCTCGGGGCGAGCTGGTTCACCGTGATGGTCCGGGTCATCGCGCCCAACATGCGGCAGGGCATCCTCAACGCCGTGTTGCTGACCTGGTCGCTCGTACTCGGCGAGTTCACCATCGCCTACCTGCTGCTGTACAACAACCTGCAGGTGGAGCTGTATTCGATCAGCCGGAACACGCCGAATGCCGGGGTGCTGTTCGCCACCTCGTTCGCCGTGTTGCTGTTCGCCTTTGCGCTGCTGCTGATCCTGTCCTACGCTGGCCGCCGCCGCGGCATCCGGGGATGAGGTACCGCTCGTGACATCTTCGCCAGTGACCAGAACGCAGGACGGCGCGGCCAGGACCGGCGTCGAAGTGCGGATGGAGGAGCTGAGCCGGCACTACGGTCCCGTGGTCGCGCTCGACCGGCTCGACCTGACCCTGCAGCCCGGCGAGCTGGTCGCGCTGCTCGGCCCGTCGGGCTGCGGCAAGACCACCACCTTGCGCCTGCTCGCGGGACTGGAGGACGCCGACAGCGGCCGCATCACCGTGGGCGGCCGGGACCTCACCCATGTCTCGGCGGCCAAGCGTGACATGGGGATGGTGTTCCAGGCCTACTCGCTGTTCCCGCACATGACCGTGCGGCAGAACGTGGCCTTCGGGCTGCGGCTGCGCAAGGTCGGCGCGGCGGCGCGGGACAAGAGGGGCCTCGAAATGCTCGACCTGGTGGGCCTGTCCACCCAGGCGGACCGGTATCCGCATCAGCTCTCCGGCGGGCAGCAGCAGCGGGTCGCCCTGGCCCGCGCCCTGGCCATCGAGCCGCAGGTGCTGCTGCTGGATGAGCCGCTTTCCGCCCTGGACGCCAAGGTCCGGGCCCAGCTCCGGGACGAGATCCGGCGGATCCAGCTCGAGGTCGGCATCACCACGCTGTTCGTCACCCACGACCAGGAGGAGGCGCTGGCCATCGCGGACCGGGTGGGCGTCATGAAGGAGGGCCGCCTCGAACAGCTCGCGCCGCCCACCGAGGTCTACTCGCGCCCGGCCACGCCGTTCGTGGCCGAGTTCGTCGGCTTGTCCAACCGGCTGTCCGGTGAGGTCCGGGGCGGCAGCGTGATCGTCCGCGGCTGCACGCTGCCGCTGGTCGAGGCGGCCACACCGGACGGCCAGGCGGTGGCGCTGGTCCGCCCGGAAGCGGTGACGCTGGCGCCCCACGACACACCGGAGTCCGGCCCGCTGGCCGGCACGGTGATCGCCGTCACCTTCCTCGGCGCGACCAGCCGGGTCTCCGTCGACCTGGGCGACGCCACGGTCCTGGCCCAGCTGCCGACATCCGAAGCGGCCACGCTGCCGGCGGGCAGCCGCGTCACGCTGACGATCCGCCCCGATCCGGTGCTCGTGTCGGCCGACGCTTCCCCGGCCGCGGCCGGGGAAGACGAGTGAGCGAGCCGGACGGCACCCGGACGGGAGACACGTGAGCGGTCGCCATCCCCTGCTGACCACCGATCGCCGGCTCGGGCCCGGAGCGGTACTCCGCCGGGGGCGGTCAGCTCCCTACCGGGTCATCGAGATCGGCCCGGGCGAGCCGCACCTGGTCCGCGGCGACTTCGGCGCGGGCGAGGGCGCGCCCGGCCCCGGCCGCCCCCTGCTCTGCCTGGCGCACATCACCGACCTGCAGCTCGCCGACGTCCAGTCGCCGACGCGGTTCGAGTTCCTCAACGCCCACTTCGCGGACCCCAGGTACGCCCAGATCATCCCGGTGCAGCGCCCCCACGAGGCGCTCACGGCGCACGCCGTCGACGCCACCATCCGCACGCTCGGCGCGGCCCGCGGCCCGGCCACCGGGCTGCCGATGCAGCTGGCCGTCACCACCGGCGACGCGATCGACAACGCGCAGTGGAACGAGCTGCAGGTGTTCCTCGCCCTGTTCGACGGCGGGCTGGTGTCCCCCGATTCCGGCGGCCCGCACTATGAGGGAGTCCAGGCGGCGGACTGGCCGGGCGACATCTTCTGGCGCCCGGACGGGCCAGGCGCCGGCGGCCCGGACTTCTTCCGGAGCGAATTCGGCTTCCCGCACCACCCCGGCCTGCTGCAGCGCGCGCTGCGTGAGTTCTCCGCCACCGGCCTGAGCGTTCCCTGGCTGTCCTGCTTCGGCAACCACGAGGCGCTCAACCAGGGCGTGGGCACCCAGACGCCGGGCCTGGCCGCCGCGCTGACCGGCGGCAAGAAGCCGACCGGGCTGCCCGGGGACTTCGATCACGACCAGGCGCTCAGGGACTTCACCGAGCGTCCCGAGGCGTTCATGGCCGGCCCGCACCGCCTCATCACGCCCGACCCGTTCCGCCGGCCGATCAGCAGGCGGGACTTCGTGGACGCCCACCTGCGGGCCGGATCACGGCCGTTCGGGCACGGCTTCACCGAACGGAACCGGCTGGACGGCACCGCCTACTATGTCTACGACACGGCCGCGGTGCGGTACATCGCGCTCGACACCAACTGCCTGGCCGGCGGCGCGTCCGGGTGCCTGGACCGCAAGCAGGCCCGCTGGCTGGAGGCCCGGCTGGCCGAGGTCCACTCGGCCTACCGGGGACCGGACGGCGAGGAGGTCCGGACCAGTCACGACGACCGGCTGGTGATCGTGTTCTCGCACCACGGCACCGGCACGCTGGACAACCGCCGCGGCAGCCATGAGGGCCCGGACGGCGAGCCGATGCTCGGCGCCGGGCTGGTAGCCCTGCTGCACCGGTTCCCCAACGTGGTCTTGTGGCTGAACGGCCACACGCACACCAACACGATCCGGCCGCGCCCCGACCCCGCCGACCCGGCCCGCGGGTTCTGGGAGGTGACCACCTGCGCGGTGGTGGACTGGCCCTGCCAGACCCGGGTGGTCGAGCTGGTCGACCACGGCGAGTACCTGTCCATCGTGACCACGATGGTGGATCACGACACGCCGGCGGCGCCGCCCCGGTCCCCGCGGACCCAAGATGACCTCGCCGCGCTGCACCGCGAGCTGGCGGCCAACGTCCCCTTGGACATCACGGCGATGGCCGGCACCCCCGGCGACCGGAACACCGAACTGCGCGTCGTCCCGCCCTTCCCGCTCAAGCGCCTGCCCGGAGCTTGACCCGCAGCGCGTCCAGGTCGCCGGCGCTGAAGCCGTGATCGGTCAGCCATGACGCGACGCCGCCGTGGCGCGCGTCCATCTGCTCCAGGAACGCCGTCATCGTCTCGGGCCGCGGCCGGTGCAGCTGAGCGGGCTTGCTGTCGATATCGCGGGCGTACAGCCGCGATCTGCGCAGCCGGGCCATGATGGCCTCGGTGCGCTCCCCCGAGGCGGCGTAGTCGGCGACCACGGCGGGCGCGGGCACCCCGGCCACGGTGAGCGCGAGGGCGACCACGACCCCGGTACGGTCCTTGCCGGCCGCGCAGTGGACCAGCGCCGCGCCCTCGGCGTACGCGATGCTGCGCAGCGCCCCCGCCACCTGGTCGGGGCGGTCTTCCAGGTAGCCGAGGTAGTGGCCGCAGACCGGATCGCGCGGGTACCTGACCTGGTCCAGCCGGTTCCGGGCCAGCAGCGCGTCGGCGATCACGTCGGTGTTGGTGCCCACCTCCGGCAGCACCGGGTGGTGGACGTGCCGCACGCCAGCGACGGCGTCCAGCGGCGCGGGTCCCTCGGCCGCCAGCTCATTGGAGCTGCGCAGGTCGACCACGGTGGTCACGCCGAGGTCCCGCACCAGCCTCGTGATGTCGGCATCCGATAGTTCCTGCAGGTTGTCCGCGCGCAGCAACCTGGCCCTCGCGGTCTTGTGGCCGTCCTGGGTGGGCAGGTCGCCCAGGTCCCGCACGTTGACCGCACCCTCAAGCTCGATCCATGGCATGACAACACCTTCGCAGACCCGCTTGCGACCAGGCCGTCGTGGGGCATACTTGACGCAGTCACGATGCCGCCCAGACCCCTGCGGCCCGCCGCACGGTCGATGCTGACCCCGCAGCTTCCTGATTTAGCGGCAGGAAGACGCCCCCTGACAGCAGCCGGCTGAGCCCGTTTGCTGCTGAGTGGGAGTCCGGATGACGTGGCTCTGTTCCTGTCCCGCCCCGCCCGGCGGGGTCACCATCGAGATCGAGACCTGCCGGGAGATGACCACGGTCGTCGTCAAGGGCGAGCTCGACCTGGCGACGATGCCGTACCTGGCCGCGCAGCTGGCGCTGGTCTCGCAGGACAAGCCGGAACGGCTCGTCTTCGACCTGGCCGGGACGTGCTTCATCGACTGCGGCTCGGCGCGGCTGATCGCGGGGAGCGGGCAGTGGCTGCCCGGCGGGGCGCGGCCGGTCATCCGGCACCCGGCTCCTGGCGTCCTGCGGGTCCTCGAGCTCACCGGTCTCGGCGCTCACTGCGAGTTTGAAAAGTTAGCAGCGGGTAGTATCCGGCCGGTGAGCGTCTCGACCCATGATGTACGTCACGCGCTGAACGAACTCGGCAAGCTGCGCTTCGGCGAGATGCGGGTCGAGGACGCGATGCACCATATCGTTCAGACCACCCACCGGATCTTCTCCGTGGACGGCGCGGGCCTGATGCTGGCCGACGTCGATCACCACCTGATGAACGCCGCGGTTTCGGACAGCCGGATGAGGCACCTGGAGGAGCTGCAGATACGCCACCAGGAAGGCCCGTGCATCGCCGCCTTCGAGGACAAGGAGCTGGTCCGGGCCGAGGACCTGGCGCTGGAGCAGCGCTGGCCGTCGTTCAGCCGGCACGCGGTCGCGCGCGGGGTCCTGGCCGTGCTGGCCAGCCCCATCCCTTACAACCAGGACGCGGTGGGCGTGGTGGCCGTGCTCTCGGAAGAGCGCCGCCCCTGGTCGGCCGAGGCCGAGCTCGCGCTGCTCGCGTTCACGGACCTGGCCGCGCTGCTCATCGCCAGCATGCTGCTCGGCGAGCAGCAGACCGAGCTGGCCGCTCAGCTGCAGGCGGCGCTGAACTCCCGGGCCATCATCGAGCAGGCCAAGGGCGTGCTGATCGGCCGGCAGGGCATCACCGCGCATGACGCCTACGCGCAGCTCAGGGCGCAGGCGCGGGCCGAGCGCCGCAAGCTCGCGATCGTCTCGGCCGAACTGGTGCGCCAGGCCATCCGCGCCGAGGGCGTCAGCGGCGCCTGACGCCATATCACCGCCTCACAGGTCGTACTGGGAGGCCTGGAGGGTGAAAAGCTCGGCGTACTGGCCGCCGAGCGCGAGCAGGTCGGCGTGCCCGCCCTGCTCGATCACCTCGCCATCGCGCAGCACGTAGATCCGGTCGGCGTGCCTCACGCTGGCCAGGCGGTGGGTGATGAGCAGTACGCTGCGGCCCGTGGCGTGCCCGCGGATGGAACTGAACAGGGCGTATTCCGCGCGGGCGTCGAGCGCGGCGGTAGGCTCGTCCATGATCAGCAGCGGTGCCGACCGGTAGAAGCCACGGGCGGCCGCGATCCGCTGCCACTGGCCGCCGGACAGCTCGGCTCCGTCTTTGAAGTGCCGGTCGAGCAGGGTGTCGTAGCCATGCGGCAGCTTCCCGATCACCGTGTCCGCGCCGGACGCCACCGCCGCCCGGTCCAGCGCGGCCGGATCCGCCTTGCGCCCCATGGCGACGTTGTGGCGCACGGTCAGCGGCCAGTTGGCGTGATCCTGGGCGATGACCGCGATCCGCTCCCGCAGCGACTCGGCGTCGACGTCGCCGATGGCGGTCTGGTCCCAGCGCACGACGCCGCTGTCCGGGCGGTACAGGCCAGACAGGACCTTGGCCAGTGTGGTCTTGCCCGAGCCGTTCTCGCCGACCAGGGCCACCACCTCGCCGTGCCGGATCTCGATGCTGATGTCGTGCAGCGCCGGACGGCTGGCGCCGGGATAGGTGAAGGTGACGGCGTCGGTGGTGATCCGGTCGAAACCCGCCGGGGCGGGCTCGGTGCCCGGCGGCGGTGTCCGGCTGGCCGCGTCGCTGCAGAAGGCCAGGTAGTCCGAGAAGTACAGGCCTTCCTCGTAGCACTGGTTCACCGCGTAGAGCAGCGTGTTGAGGGAGGTCTGCGCGGACCGGATGGCCAGTACCGCCGTGCCCGCGACGGCCAGCGGCAGCGCGCCGATGGCCAGCAGGATCCCGAGCGCGGCGTAGACCCCGGCGGTGGCGACGCCGCCCGCCGCCTGGGCGGTGACCCGGGTCAGGGCCTGGCGGCTGGCCGCCTTCATCTGGGTGTCCCGCGTGTACGCGGCCAGGCGGGCGACCCGCTCCAGCATGAACGACCGCAGCGTGAACGAGCGCAGCTCGGCCGCCGTGCGGCGCTCGGCCATCAGGTCGCTCAGTATCCACTTCCGGCGGTGGCTGTCGGCCAGCGCGAAGTTGGTGATGTAGCCGATCCGCGCCGAGCGGACCGCCGCCCAGCCGCCGGGCAGCTCCGCGAGCAGCAGCAGCACCAGCAGGACGGGCTGGAGCACCGCCACCACCAGCGCGGTCGCGACGATCCCGACCACTCCGGTCACGCAGTCGAGCACATTGGTCACGACCTGCGATGCGGAGTACAAGCCCCGGTCGCGGGCCCGCTGCATGGCGTCGTAGAACTCGGCGTCGTCGAAGGCGGCCAGCTCGACCTGGGTGGTCAGGTCCAGCAGCCGGATCTCGACCACCCGGTCCACCTGCGGATGGAGCCTGGACTGGGCCCAGCCCGCCGCGGCCTGCAGGCCGGCCCGCGCCGCCACGGCGATGGCGACCAGGATGAGCGAGGGCAGCGCGGCCCGGACCCGCTGCGGCGTCGGGCCCGACGCGAACAGCGCCTCGAGCACGCCGGTCGTGGCCAGCAGGGCGAAACCGGTGAGCACTCCGGAGATCAGGTTCAGCCCGATCGTCGCGACGGTGTCGCGCCGGTTCGCCTCCCAGCCCAGCCGGATGGCCTGGCCGATGAGCCCGGGCAGCTGCCGGGCGACGGCGCCGAAGCCGGTCTCGGCCAGCCGCCGGTCGTGCGCCTGCCAGTAGGAAGCGGCCAGCTCCGCGGTGAGCTCATCGACCTCGGCCTGAGCCGGCCCGGCCTGATCCGGACGCCGCCGACTCGTCATGATCCGCACCGTGGCAGCTCCCTCCGCCCGGCCGCGACGGACGGCGCGCCGCCGCGCGTTCCCGAGCACCAGTATGTGAGGGCACTCAGCCGGCGGCTATCGAATTAATCGCCCCAGATGTCGCGGGCGGTTTCCACGATGAGGCGGAGCTTGGCCAGCTGGTCGTCGTAGGTCAGCGCGTTGCCTTCGAAGGTGGAGGAGAAGCCGCACTGGCCGGACA
>Ga0335083_10008069_pt1 | contig 12893 bp, 6 predicted proteins | sample Lox_Sample_42_FD_206716 | JGI IMG/M metagenome (GOLD analysis project Ga0335083, IMG submission 206716) | Soil microbial communities from Loxahatchee National Wildlife Refuge, Florida, United States - Lox_Sample_4.2 | ecosystem: Environmental > Terrestrial > Soil > Wetlands | place: USA: Florida...
AGGGCACGGCCCAATCCAGGTACTCATCCGCGCTGCCGGCCACGAGGGCCGTTATGCCCTGAATGCCGACGGTCGGCACCCCTTTTTTCCAGTGGAGTTGGCTGTCGTCCGCGTCGATGGGCATCGGCAGATTCCAGATCCAGATCCAGCTTTCGGCGAAGTTCGCCGCGGCTTTGGCGCGCTCCAGCCACTTGGACTCCCTGGTCGAGTCGTAGAGACTCAGATAAGCCTCCACGCTCAGCATGCCTGCCTCTTTGTCCGTGATATTCGGATTGTCGCTCGCGCCTCCGATGAACACGCCGCGCGTGCCCCAGTTGGCCCACACGTACTCCGCCGCGCGCGTGGCCGCCTGCTTATATTTCGGGTCTCCCGTCTCTTCGGTCATCAGGATGAGCAGGGGCACGGGATTGTAGCTGGTCGTCCCCGATGGCTCCTCAACCTCGTTGCTGCCGGCCTTCCACCGCCGCGGGAACGATCCGTCCGCTCTTTGCTGCTCGATGAGCCAGTCTGTATAGGACTTCACCCAGGTGAACCATTCCGGATGCGGGCGTCCGAGGGCGCGCTCGCGCCGGTACGCCCGCATCAGCACGCGCATATCTTCGGTGGCATTTCTGAGCCAGGGGGCGAGCCAGACGTGATCGTGCGGCTTGCCGGTTGCCAGGTCGTATCCAGTCGCCTGGAGCGGCACCATGGGCAAGGCGCGGATCATGGACGAAATGACGGCCAGCCCAGTCTGGCGCATCTTCTGTCCGCGCTCGGTCTTATCGCGATCGCCTTCGCGCAGCAACTGGTCCGCGCACTCGATATTCTTGCCGACAAAGCCCATCGCCGCCATCGTCCAGTTCCACTGAAGCTGATCCGATACGGTATTGAGGACGAAGGGAATGGCTGTCCGCCCGTCGATCGTGGCCGCCTGCGCGGCAAGATGGTCCGTAAGAACCCGGCGCATCTGTTCGACATCGATGTAGGTGACGGCGGGATTCAGCGTTCTCCAGGCCCATCGCCAGGCGTTGCGCGTCACGTCCCGGAAGGATTCGTTCTGGGCGAAGCGAAAGCTCACCCGATAGCTGTGGACTGTGTCCGCGGCGATCGGATGATAGCGCCTGACCCACCGCTCAGCCGCCGGCGCACCCCGCCCGCCGGTGTAACTGCTCGTGGTGCCGGGAAACCAGAAGCCGAACTCGATGGGACCGCCGTCCTGTTCCCGCGCGCCGAGTACGCCGAACTGAAAGCGCGAATCGGTCATCGCCAATTTGGAAAGCCTGGTCTCCTCTAGTGTCGTGTCCCCGCGCGGCACAGGATCCAACACGGCTGCCGAAGCGCCGTTGTTGAAGGAGAGAGCGAACAAAGGCGCCGGAAGGATGTCCTCGCGCAAGACGAACCGGCGGGCAGCGTAGTTCAGCGTGCCGCCGGGCGAGCGGTCGCCGTCGTACGTCGGGTCTCCGTAAAGCGCGCCTGGTGCGAGATAATTCACGTCGGACCACCCTACGGAAGGATCGACCGTGAACGTGACCGACGAGTTGAAGCCGCCCGGCGCGGCGCCCGTAACGTCCAGTCTTCGGCTCACCGAAAGAACCGCTCCGGCCAGACTCCACCGGTCGTTCACGTGAAAGACTAGACCTGCGGCGTACCCAATCTCGGCGCGGGCATCGATTCCGGCCTGCGATTTCTGGACTGTCTTGTATCCGGCTGCAAGCTGGCGGATGTCTTCTTCCGAGCGAAAGATTTCGAGCCTGGCTGGCTGGAGTTGGAGAATGCGCGGCGCCGCTCCGCCGGCGATTTCGATGCCCCACGCCGAGACGGAAGTGCGGGTGAAGTACACGGTTGCGCCTGTCGGCAATCGCCCGAGTTCCAGGCGGTCGGCAGGTTGTGCGAATAACGCCGATGCCGCCAGCGTGAGAGCTACCAGTACAGTCGAGCGCCATTGCGGATGACGCCGCCAAGCTGTAAGCCCTTGCAGGGTCATTGCAAACGACTATAACCCGGACCGCGTCCGAATTCAAACAGAACGCTTGCGGGATCGCGGGCAAGCGATTACAATGCTGACGCGGTACGGAGCATCATGACAACCGATCTGGTGAACCACGGTCTGCTGCTGGTCCGACAAATCGTGTTGGCGTGTCTGATTGCCTTTCCGGCCACCGCGCAACGCATTGACCGTTCCTGGGCCGCGGACAACGGCAACGGAACCTATTCGAACCCGCTGTTCTATGACGAGTTCTCGGATCCCGACATGATCCGCGTGGGCGCCGACTATTACCTGACGGGTACAACTATGCACACCATGCCAGGGCTGCCGATTCTTCATTCGCGGGACCTGGTGAACTGGCGGATCGTCGCTTATGTCTTCGATCGACTCGATCTCGGCCCGGACTTTCGCCTCGAGGATGGCAAGGAGATCTACGGTCAGGGAATCTGGGCCCCGAGTTTCCGGTATCACAACGGAACTTACTACATTTTCGCCAACGTGAACCGGTTCGGACTCCAGGTGTTCCGCGCGACGAATCCGCGTGGCCCATGGAGCCACAACCGCATCGAGAAGGGACTGCACGACCTCTCGGTGCTGTTCGACGACGATGGAAAGATCTACGCGGTCTACGGAGCCCGGACCATTCGCATCACCGAGCTCAACCGGGACCTCAGCGCTCTCTTGCCCGGCACGGATCGGGTCCTGATCGAGCCGAACCTCGGCATGGGAGAGGGATCGCACTTCTACAAGATCCACGGCAAGTACTACATCGTGAGCGCCATACCGGGCGCGCACGTGCCGATGAAGTGCGCCCGGTCCGATTCCCTCTCCGGTCCATGGGAAGTGACCACCATCAGCGAAGACGAGAGCCTCGGAGTCGGCCAGGGATGCCGGCTGAAGAATAACCGTCAACTTACGCCGCCGTTCGAACTGAGCCCTCCCGATCCGGATCCGCGTCACAGCCTGACCTTGCATCAGGGAGGCATCGTCGATACGCCCGGCGGCGAATGGTGGGGCTTCTCCATGCAGGACCACAACTCGGTCGGCCGGTTGACCTCTCTCTCGCCCGTCACATGGCAGGATGGCTGGCCCTATTTCGGCCTGCCAGGCAATCTCAAGCGGACCCCATCGACCTGGGTTAAGCCGAACACCGGGAAAGCCGAAGCGATCTCTTCTCCATACGATCGTAGCGACGACTTCTCGGGGCCCAAGCTGCACCCGGTCTGGCAGTGGAATCATCTGCCCGATGATTCCAAGTGGTCGCTGAGCGAACGGCCCGGCTACCTCCGTTTGCACTCCCTTCCGGCGAGTGATTTCTGGTGGGCGCGAAACTCGCTGACACAGCGCGCCATCGGCCCCGAGTCAATCGCGACCGCGGAGTTGGATGCCGGTGGTCTCCAACCCGGCGATCTGGCCGGACTGGCGCTGCTCGACCTGCCGTATGCCTGGATCGGCGTCGCACGAGACGCCAACGGGTACACGGCCGAGAGTTACGACCAGACAACCGGAAGGTCCGCTCGCGCCCCTCTGAACCAATCGCACCTCTGGCTTCGCGTCCATTGCGACTTCGATACCGAGGTTGCTGCGTTCAGCTACAGTGCGAATGGGAAGGACTTCAAGCCCCTTGGAAACGAATTCCACACCGTCTTTCAGCTGAAGACTTTCCAGGGAGTCCGCTTCGCGTTGTTTCATTACAACACCGGAGGCAGTCCCGGAGGACAGGCGGACTTCAACGACTTCATTGTGTCCGAGCCGCGGCCACGGGGGCTGACCAGGCCGATTCCACTTTCTAGTTTCATTACCCTGACCGACCTGGCGAACGGGAACGTGCTCGCGATTGCAGATGGAAAGCTGCAATCGGTGGCGCACTGGAAAGAAGCCGCCGCATTGCGGGTGGTGGATCGCGGGCGAGGCCGCATCGCACTCGAGACAAAAGCTGGCCAATACGTTTCGGTCGATGGGACTGGGAAGGCCGGCGAAGTGGCGTTGCGATCGGGCAAGCCCGGCGACGCCGAAACGTTCCAGTGGGTGGACCTGCAGCGGGGCGAGACTCTGCTCCTGTCTCTGGCGACGCATCGTTACCTCGCCGCTCCATCGGCCGGCGGCGCGGTGTCGGCCGACCATGCCGGACCGGAGCCGAGCCGCAGAGACGGTTCTTGTTTTACATGGAAGCCCGCTGCCCGCTGAAGAGTACGAACGAAGGATCGCTATGTCTACGTCATCTCGACGCTCTTCGGTAATTTCCGAGAGTGCTCTCGTTGTTCTTGGCACAGCATTGACCCTCTGGTCCCAGCCCGCCGCCCGCAGGCCGGCGCCAGTCATCGGCAAGTCCACCCGCTACTGCAATCCCCTCCCGCTCCAGACCACGACGGCCGACGTTTCGCCGCAGGGCGTGAGCCTCGGAGATGTCACGGTCGTGCGGGAAGGCAATCTCTACTACCTGTTCGGATCGGGCGGCGGAGCCTGGCTGTCGCCCGACCTGGTCAATTGGAAGTACCAGGCGGTCGACGTCCGCGGCGGCCGCCTCCCTGTGGCGCCGCACGTAGTTCCGTACAACGGCGCATTCTATATGTCCGGCAACAGCGCGCCGCTCTATCGCGCGCCGAATATCCTGGGACCTTACGAGGTCCTCGGCCCGTGGAAAAACGAAAAGGGCGAACCTTGGACCGGCGTATCGAATGGCGTGCAGTGGACTGGCGCCTTCGACGTGGATATCTTCGTCGATGACGACAACAAGCCGTACCTCTACTCTCCAGGAAGGTCTACGGACGGGATCTACGTTGTGCCGCTCGACCCGAAGGACCTGACCCGTTTCGATGCGGCGCCGAAACACCTGTTCGGATTCCAGCCCGCGCACCAGTGGGAGCGCTGGGGCGAGTCGAACGAATACCTCACAGAGGCCTGGATCGAAGGCCCATGGATGTTCAAGCGGAACGGCATCTATTACCTCGAGTACAGCGGGTCCGGCACGCAGTGGCTGTCGTATGCGACCGGTGTCTACACCGCCCGGAGTCCGCTGGGGCCGTTCGCGTACGCGCCGGGCAATCCCCTGCTCCGGAAGACGACGGGCATCGTCACGGGACCGGGGCATGGCTGCGCCGTGAAGGGCCCGGACGGCAACTGGTGGCAGTTCTATACCATCGTTCTCGCCAATCCTCCAGGCGGGCGGAGGCTCGGCATGGACCCCATCGGCTTCGACGCGAACGGCAACATGTTCGTACATGCCACCGAAACGCCGCAGTGGGCTCCCGGCGTGGTGAGTGACCCGGCGCGCCACGGGGATTCAGGCTCCGTGCCGCTCACCATTAACAAGCTCCGGAACCTGAATCAGCGCGGCCGATATTCCAGCCAGCGGCCCGGCCACGACGCCGCGTACGCGCTCGACAACTCGAACGGCACCTGGTGGGAGCCGGCGGAAGACGACACGCAGCCATCGCTCACCATCGACCTCGGCTCCACTACGCAGTTCGCGAACGAGCAGCTTTTTACGATCGATTCCAGCCGCATCGAATTCACTGCCGGACGCGGCGGCTTTGGCACCCGCGGCGGCCAACCCGGCGCTCAGCAGACCGCTGCCGCTCCACCCACGGGAAGCCCGGCCTTCCGGTATAAGATCGAGGCATCACGCAACGGCCAGGAGTACACCACCATTTTGGACAAGGCCGGCAACAACGTCACCCGGTACACGGAGTTCGACGAACTCCCTCCCACTCAGTGCCGTTATGTGCGCTTCACCATCACCGATTGGCCGCACATCAGCACCTCGCCGCTGGGGGTAACGGAGTTCACGGTCTTTGGAAGAGCCGTGGAGAAAGCGAAACCCTAGCCCAAAGGAGACCTACGAATGAGAATTTCCGCTTCCGTATTTGCCGCCCTCGCACTGATGCGTGGAGGCGCATTCGGCGCTCCTCCTCAGGACGCCGTCCCGCTTCCATTCGTCAGCCCGATTTTCAGCGACAACATGGTGCTCCAGCGCGGCAAGCCGAATCCCATCTGGGGATGGTCACAGCCGGGAGATGTCGTGCGCGTGGAGATCGGAGAGAATTCCGCCACGGGAACTGCCGGCGCCGATGCCAGGTGGCAGGTGCAGATTCAGCCCCCCGCAGCCGGCGGACCTTACACGGTCAAGATCACGGGAAAGCAGGCCGTCGAGTTGCACGATGTGCTTGTGGGAGATGTCTGGATCTGCGCGGGCCAGTCCAACATGCAATTCGGCCTGGCGCAAGCCCGGAACGGCGCCGAGGAGGTGAAGAACGCCGACCATCCGCAGATGCGCTACTTTGTTGTCGGCCAGCGATCGTCCTACTCGAAGGTCGACGTTCCGCGCGGCACCTGGAGAGTCGTTTCGCCGAGTACGGTCGGGGGACGCGGGGGTGGCATTTCCGCGGCGGCCTATTTCTTCGCCCGTAGAGTGCAGGAAGACATTCACGTGCCGATCGGCCTCGTACAGGTTGCCGTCGGTGGCGTGCCGGCGGAGACGTTTGTCAGCGCCGAGGCCTTGCGCCCCTTGAAGGACTTCGACGATGGCATCGCGGAAGTCGAGCGCCGCCGGCGGATGGGAGGCCCGGAGTACGGCAACTACATCATGCATTGGTACGACGAATACGACATCGGCGCGCGCGGCAACACATGGGCGGATCCGGCGCTCGACGATTCTTCGTGGAAAACGGTGCGGATTCCCGGCGGCTTCCAGGAACTGGGTGTCGGCGAGACTCCCAGCGTTTGCTGGTTCCGGAAGGAAATCACGCTCCCCGATCCACTGCCGCAGGGCATGGCCCGGATGTATCTGGGTTCCATCGAGAAAATGGATACCGCCTACATCAACGGGCACCAGATCGGGGCCAGTTCGTGGGTTGAGAATCCTCGCGTCTACTTCGCGCAGGGCGCCGTTCTCAAACCCGGTCGCAATGTCGTCACCCTCCGCGTCTTCAAGCTGAAACCAGACGGCGGATTTCTCGGCAAACCCGGCGAGCTGCATCTCAACTTAGGCGACGGCACGGTGATTCCGCTGAGCGGTGAGTGGAAGGGCAAAGTCAGTGTGGATGCTCGCCCGCCGCATCCGTTGCCCATCGGATTCGAAAACTTGCCGACCATGCCGGGCGTCCTTTATCAGGGCATGCTGGCCCCCATCGCTCCGATGGCCGTCACCGGCGCGATCTGGTATCAGGGCGAGTCCAACTCGGAACGCGCGCACCAATACCGCCGCCTGCTTCCGGCCATGATCGTGGACTGGCGGAAGCTCTTCGGCCAGGGCGATATTCCGTTCTACATCGTCAGCCTGCCGGCTTACCATCATCGCAGCGATGTTCCAGTCGACAGTTCCTGGGCCGAGATCCGGGAAGCCATGGCGCTCGCCGCCAAAAGCGTGTCCAATTCCTGCGTCGCCATCACGATCGATACCGGCGATCCCAACAATATCCACCCGGCGGACAAGAAGGAGGTCGGCGAGCGCCTGGCCCTTTGCGCACTGGGCGAGTATTATGGCCGCAAGGTCCCCCATGTGGGGCCCACCCTGTCCTCGGTGGAACACCAGCCCGGGGCATTGAAACTGCACTTCGATCATACGGACGGCGGGCTGGTGGTCAAGGGCGACAAACCGGGCGAGTTCTCGGTCGCCGGCGACGACCGGAAGTGGTACTGGGCGGACGCGCGGATCGACGGCGATGCCGTGATCGTCTCGTCGGCGTCCGTTCCCGACCCGAAGGAGGTCCGCTACGCGTGGCAGGACAATCCATCGGCCACGCTCTTTAGCGGCGTGGGTCTTCCCGCCGCGCCTTTCCGAACGGACCATTGGCCCGGCATCACGGAGCCGGCGAGTCAACAGGCCCCGACTGCGGCGCCTCAGCAAGCGCCCGGTGCCGCCGTCCCACAAGCCGCCGGCAGAGGAGCCGGCCGGGGTGGATTCGGCGGACCGATCGAGTTGGGCCCGGACGACAAGACCGCTTTCCCCGATCCGCCCGCCGGGTTCAATGTCAGACGCGACAATATTCCACACGGGGAGTTGACGGCCGTTCCATACGACTCCAAGTCACTCGGAACGCGCCGCCAGATGCGGGTCTACACGCCGCCCGGCTACTCCGCCAGCCGTAAATACCCGGTGCTCATTCTGCTGCACGGTATCGGCGGCAACGACCGGGAATGGACGCAAGCCTGCCACGCGGACAACATCCTGGATAACCTTCTCGCCGACGGTAAGATTCAGCCGATGGTGGTAATCTTCCCCAACGGCAACTCCAGCGTAACGGCGGACGCCGCGGGTGCATTCCCCGGAGAAGGCATCGGTTCGCGCGGCCCTGGAGCCGGCGCAACTCCGGGCCGCGGTGCTGGGCGGGGTGGCTTCGAGAGCTGGGGAACGCCGTTCGAGAACGATTTGCTGCAGGACATCATTCCTTACGTCGAATCCCATTATTCCGTCTACACCGACCGCGAACATCGCGCCCTGGCCGGTCTCTCGATGGGCGGAGGCCAGACCTTGAATATCGGCCTGTCTCACATAGAAACATTTGCCTGGGTCGGAGGGTTCTCCTCGGCGCCGAACACGAAGCAGCCTCCCTCCGCACTTCTGCCCGACCCGGCAAGCGCCCGGCAACTGAAACTGCTCTGGCTCGGGTGCGGTAACAAAGACGGCCTCATTCGCATCAGCCAGACCGTTCATCGATACCTCAAGGAGAACGGCGTGCCGCACGTCTGGCATGTGGATGGGAACGCCCACGACACCACCGAGTGGGACAACAATCTCTATCTGTTTAGCCAGCGCATTTTCAAGTAATCGCAATGCAGGAGCTTATCATGAAGAACACGATTTTGACTCTCGCCCTTTTGCCCGTGCTATCGGGTCTTCCGGCAATCGCGCAGCCTGCCCAAGGGGTCCAGGCGGGCCGAGGTACTCCCGCCCCGGTGGAGATCGACAAAACTCCTCCGCTCGAAGATTTCAAGCCCTCGGAGCTGAACCAGCCGGGCAAACAGTATCCAGAGGTCAATTCTCAACGCCGCGTGCGCACCACACTAAAGGCACCCAACGCCCAGAGCGTGCTGCTCGATATCGGCGGCGTCCGCTATCCCATGACCAAGGGCGAAGACGGGGTGTGGACCGGCTTCTCCAACGCGCAGGACGAAGGCTTCCACTACTATCAGCTGAATGTCGATGGCGTCGCCTTCCCGGATCCCGCCACCCTGATGTTTTATGGCGCGAACCGCTGGGGCAGCGGGGTCGAAGTCCCCGCCCATGACCGGGATTTCTACGCCATGAAGGACGTGCCGCATGGGCAATTGCGGGAGGTCCACTTCTTTTCCAAGACCGCCAACGCCACTCTGCAGTGCTTCGTATACACCCCTCCCGATTACGAGAAAGGGTCGAAGCGCTACCCGGTGCTCTATCTCCAGCACGGCGGCGGCGAGGATGATCACGGATGGGGCGCGCAGGGGCACGCGGGTCTCATCATGGACAACCTGATTGCCGAAGGCAAAGCCAAACCATTCCTCATCGTGATGGCGAATAGTTATCTTGTCACGGGCGGAGCCGGCGCCGGCCGTGGCGCTGCTCCGGGCGCCGGCGCTCGCGGACCGGTTCCGGCCGGCCAACCTGGCGCTCCTGGCCCAGCGGCCCCCGGCGGACCAGGCGGTCCCGGGCGAGGGCGGGGCTTTGTCATGACCGACACCCCGTTCGAGCACGCTCTCATCCAGGAAATCATCCCTTTCGTCGATGCCAACTTCCGTACGCTCGCCGATCAGCCCCATCGCGCCATGGCGGGCCTCTCGATGGGCGGCGCGTATACCCACGGCATCACCCTCGCCCACCTCGACAAGTTCTCCCACATCGGCCTGTTCAGCGGCGGCAGCATCACCGTGTCGGAGATCAAAGACATGGCCGACTTCAAGAAGAAGGTGAAGCTCGTGTTTATCAGCTACGGAAGCCGTGAGAATGGCGCTGCCGGCAAGACCAATGTGGAAGAGCTCAAGAATGCCGGCGTCAACACCGTTTTCTATGAATCTCCCGAGACCGCTCACGAGTGGCTGAGCTGGCGGCGCAGCCTGCATGAATTCGCGCCGCTCTTGTTTCAGAAGTAATGGAGTAGCGATTCATGGGACGGCCGATCGCTCGCAGCTTCGCGGTTGTGATATTGGCGGCATTCGTCATTGGCTGCTGCGCGGTTGTCGCGCAGAGCCAAAGGAAGGAACAGAAACTGGACCCGGCCGTCCTGGCAGAGGCGCCGGCTGTGCCGCAGATGCTGGTGGACTCCGTTGGCACGCTGCACTTAGGCTCGCCCACGGTTCCCCCGCCGGCTTTTCTGCTCTCCGGCACGCGCGACATGTGCCTCAGCCAGTCTGTGCTGCAACACCGGAAATTGCGTGCCGCGGGCGTGCCCCGGACTCCTTTGCCTACGACGGGGCGAAGGCTCTCGTAGCGGTGAGCAAAGTGATCCCGACGCATCCCGGAGCGTTGAAATATTATAGAGAGCGCGGCTACGTCAAGTAGCGGCGGACGGAAATCCTGTCCGCTTCCGATGGAGGAACAATGCCGAAAAGATTGTCGTTGTGCATACTTCTTGCGGCCGTTGGCCTCGCCACCGCGGGTATACCGGAGCCGATCGGTATCGAGGGCGGCTCCATCACCGGCACGCCCACCATCCAGTGGACCTATGGCGTGCGCCTGTTCCGCGGCATCCCCTACGCCGCACCGCCTGTCGGCGAACGGAGATGGCGCGCGCCCCAGCCTCTGGTTCCGTGGCAGGGCATCAAAGCCGCCGATCATTTCTCGCCAGTCTGCATGCAGCCGGCGACCGATACCGAAGGAAATGCCTGGCGCGAGGGAATGTTTCCCATGAGCGAGGATTGTCTCTACCTCAATGTGTGGACTCCCGCGCAAAGCCCGGCGGCGAAATTTCCGGTCATGGTATTCATCCACGGCGGAGGCAACACGCGCGGGGCCGCGTCGGAAAACCAGTATGACGGCGCTTACCTGGCTAAGAAGGGCGTCGTCTTCGTCAGCTTCAACTATCGGATGAACGTATTCGGTTTCCTGGCACACCCGGAGTTGACCGCGGAATCCGAACATCATTCCTCGGGCAATTACGCGATTCTCGATCAGATCGCGGCGCTCCAGTGGATCCAGCGGAATATCGATAAGTTCGGCGGCGATCCGAACACGGTGATGATCTTCGGCCATTCGGCCGGCGCCGCCAATGTGTGCGCGCTGATGGCAAGCCCCCTGGCGAAAGGCCTCTTTCACCGTGTGCTGGCGCAGAGTGGAAATTGTCTTAACAACCGGACGGTTCTCGCGGACGCCGAGAAAACCGGCGTCAAGCTGGGCGAATCGTTGGGCGCTTCTTCCATCGCGGCGATGCGCCAGAAATCTCCGGAAGAGATTCTCAAGGCGCCTCGGTCCATGATGGGCACGAACGTGGACGGTTGGGTTTTTCCGCAGGACGCCTACTCCATTTTCGCCGCCGGAAAACAGAATGACGTGCCGCTGATCGTTGGCACCGTAGCGGACGATGCGCCGGGACCGGCAGCCACACCGAAGGCGGCGGACGCGCAGGCGAATGCGCAGAACACGTTTCACGAGCTCGCCGGCAAGTACCTGGCGCTGTACCCGGCCGCCTCCGACGGCGAGGCGGCCAGATCGGCACACGCCTTCCGCACCAACAGCGCGCTGGCGGGGGCAAGGACATGGGCTCGGTTGCAGGCGCAGGCGGGCAAGTCGAAGGTCTACTGGTACTACTTCACTCACGTCTCGCCGATGCCGAAAGATCTGATTTGGGGCGGGCGCCCCGCGCTGGCCTGGGGAGCCTATCACGGCAGCGAGATCGTGTATGTGTTTAATGCCTTTCCCCTGCAGGATTGGGACTGGCGCCCGGTGGACCGGAAGTTAGGCGACACGGTTTCCTCGATCTGGACGAACTTCGTGAAGACGGGGTCGCCTAACGGCCCGGGTTTGCCTGAGTGGCCGGCGTTCGATTCGAAAACCGAAATCCTGATGAACTTCGGGGACACGCCGAAGACCGAACCTGCGCCTTACCGCGAGAAGTTGGACTTCATTGCGGAATGGACAGCCTCGCAACGCAGCCGGCGCTAATCTACGGCCGGCATTCGAAATTGGCCGCGTCTTCGGGGTCACCGGCGCCCTTGTAATGCGCGTGCAGCGGGTAGGCGCATAACGGCCGGCTGCGCCCAGGAAAAGCGCGGCCTGTGGCTTTGAGGCTCTCGGGCGCCACGCCCTGCTCAACCCAGCGGACGATGGCAGACAGCGCGTCGAAGGTGTCGAGGGCAGCCGGGCCGCCTCCGCAGTGCCCCATTCCGGGAGAAAGGAACAGGCGGCTCCAATTGCGAACCTGATCGGGACCGCCGTTCGCCTTGGCCATTCGATCGTAGTAGTCGATTGTGTCGAGCGGCGAAAACCACGGGTCGCTCAGGCCGTGCCAGAAGATGAGCTTTCCGCCGTGCTGCGAAAACGTGTTGAGGTTGGTCCAACTCCACGTCTCCGATAGAGCCGCGGTGGGATCCGCCAGGGCTCGCTCGACAGCGCTATCCACGTCCATTCCAATATCGGTGAACCCCGGCCCGACGGGGTTTCGTCCGCCGTTCAACAGACCCGGAATCCCCTGCTTCGCCGCAATCCCCGTATCGAAAGGAAACCCGGGATATGCCGGGCGCCCCTTGGAGTCTTTCGGCCCTGCAAACGCCTTCTGCAACGTTTCCGCCTGTTGCCTCGTAATGCAGCCGTCTACCTTCTTGCCGCCGGGGCAAACCAGCGTGTCCGGATCGAAGCGGCATCCGCTCAGATTAAATACCATGCCGTCTTTCAATCCGTCGGCGGCATCGCAGGCGCGCAGCAGGCCGTCGATGACCGCCTTCTTGTCGCTGTCCGAAAATGCGTCTTGCGTGACGGGCAGTCCACGGCCGTCCTTCGGCGCGATCTGGTTCA
>Ga0335083_10008070_pt1 | contig 12893 bp, 9 predicted proteins | sample Lox_Sample_42_FD_206716 | JGI IMG/M metagenome (GOLD analysis project Ga0335083, IMG submission 206716) | Soil microbial communities from Loxahatchee National Wildlife Refuge, Florida, United States - Lox_Sample_4.2 | ecosystem: Environmental > Terrestrial > Soil > Wetlands | place: USA: Florida...
TACCGGCAAACGCGCAGCTGCCCGATGGCATGCTCACCGTCTACTCCAACATCTGCTTCAATCGCGGATCGGGAGATCTCAATGGCCTGAGGATCATTCTTTTCCGCAGCGCCGCACAGGATCGCAGCAAGCGCGAGAGCATCTATGTCTTCTACCAAGAGACGGCGGGGCTGCTGGCCGCACCCTTGCAAGAGCCCGCGACCGTCGATGGCGACAACCTCCGCATCGATTTGCACTTCCCTGACCGATCGATGCGTACTTTCGTCGCCCGAATCACCCCGGACCTAATCGATGGCCACTACATCGATGGACTGGGAAAGCCCCGGTATCTCCTCAAGCGAGACCCCGATCCGATGAACAAATTCTCCGAGTGCGTCGACTAGGATCGGCGCATCAGGTGCGAGGTGCCCTCGCGCTGGTAGCCGATCCGCTCGTAGAAGGCGTGGGCCCGCTCGCGCTTGACGCTGGTGTAGAGCGAGGTCGAGTCGAGATGGCGTTCGGCGGCCCAGGCCTCGGCTGCGCGCATCAGCGCCTCGCCGATGCCATGGCCCCGGACCTTGTTGTCCACGACCAGCGCCTGCACGACGGCGTCGCAGGGCTTGTCCAGCGCCGGCCGTTCGAAGACATGCAGCAAGCCGACGATGCCGCCCGCTTCCTCGGCCACGAACACGTGATGCGTCGGCGCGGATGCAACGCGCTCGAAGCGGGCGCGAAACTCCGAATCATCCAGCGGATAGCCCAGCTCGCCGATCAGGCGGTTGAGCTCCGGCATGTCCTCCGGCCGCGGATCGCGGATGATCATGTGTACTTGCGCACGTCGTCGATCACCTTGCCGTCGTTGGGCAGCGACTTCGGCGCCACGAGCTCGACCTTGCCGCCAACCTTGCAGACGGTGCGGATCGTGCCTTCCATCGCCGTCGCGAGATCGCCCGAAGGCGACGGCGCCTCGACCTTGAGGGTCATCACATCGGCCTGGTTGACCCAGTCGATGACGAGGCGCAGGCGGCCGAGGCCGGGATGCTTCTTGGATATCTCGGCAATCTGCTCGGGATCGACGAACATGCCGCGCACCTTGGTGCGCTGGTCGGCGCGGCCCATCCAGCCCTTGATGCGCATGTTGGTGCGTCCGCACGGGCTTGGGCCCGACAGCACCGCCGACATGTCGCCGGTGCCGAAGCGGACCAGCGGATAGGTGCGGTTGAAGGTCGTGACGACAACTTCGCCGACATCGCCCTCGGGCACCGGATCGCCGGTGCCGGGCCGCACGATCTCCACGATCACGCCCTCGTCGACGATCATGCCCTCGAGCGATTCCGATTCGTAGGCGATGGTGCCGATATCGGCCGTGCCGTAGCTCTGCAGGCAGGTCATGCCTTTGTCGACGAACATCTGGCGCAAGGATGGCGGCAGCGCCTCGGCGCCGACGAAGGCGTGCTTGATCGACGAGATGTCCTTGCCGAGCTCCGCCGCTTTCTCGATCAGGATCTTGAGGAACGACGGCGTGCCGACATAGCCCCTGGGCTTGATGGCGGCTATCGCGTCGAGCTGAAGTTCCGTATTGCCGACACCGCCGGGCACGACGGCGCAGCCGAGCGCGCGTAGCGCCGACTCCATCATGATGCCGGCCGGCGTCAGGTGATAGGAGAAGGTGTTGTAGATCACGTCGCCCGGCCGGAAGCCCGCCGAATACATGGCGCGCGCGCCGCGGAAGTAGTCGGGCTCGTCGGTGTCGACCTCGAAGATCGGGCCGGGCGACATGAAGACATGGCGCACCTTGCTCATGGGCACGGTGATCAGCCCGCCCATGGGCGGCGCCTTCTTCTGCACCTCGCCCAGCATCGACTTGCGCAGCACCGGCAGCCTGGCGAGCGCCGCACGCGAGGTGATCGAGGCCGGATCGACGTCCTTCAGCCAGTTCGCGAAGAACGGTGCGTTGGCCCTGGCGTGCGCGATCTGCGCCGGCAGGGCCTGCATCAGCGCCTGCTCGCGCTCGGCCGGGCTCCTCGTCTCCAGCGTGTCGTAGTGCTGCTTGGCCATGCGTTTCCCCGTGTTTGGGGCGAACGGTAGACGCCGTGCCGCGCCTTGCCAAGAAGCGCCGCTCAGGGCGCCGCGGGCCGCAGGCTGAGCGTGAACACCGCGCCGCCCTCGGGCCGGTTGTCGACGGCGATCTTGCCGTCATGCGCTTCGGCGACACGCGCCACGATCGCGAGGCCGAGGCCGCGGCTTTCGGGCTTGGCGCGGTCGCGCCGCCAGAAGCGGCGGAAGATCGATTCGCGATCGGCTTCCGAGATGCCGGAACCGTCGTCGAGGACGCGGACGATGCCGCCCTTCAGCACCTCGACTTCGATCGTGCCACCCGCCGGCGTGTGGCGGATCGCGTTCTCGATCAGATTGCGCACGGCGCGAAACAGCGCCTCGCCATGCCCGTGCACCCAGACCGGCCCGTCGTCGCCGGTGAGCGAGATGGTCTTGGAGGACTCGACGGCAAGCGGCGCCATGAAGCCGACCGCGTCGGCGCACACCGCGTGGAGATCGGCCTTGGCGTCGGTGGCGACGATGAAGGCCTCGAGCTCGGCGATGTCGAGCACCTGGTTCACCGTGCGCGTCATGTTGACGAGATCGGCACGCAGCGCATCGCGTACCGGCCCCGCCTCGAGCGAGTCCACGCGCGCCCGCACGATCGCGAGCGGCGTGCGCAGCTCGTGCGCCATGTCGGCGGTGAAGTCGCGCTGGGCGCGGAAGCCCGCCTCGAGGCGGTCGAGCGCCTGGTTGACCGCATGGACCAGCGGCGCCACCTCGGCCGGCATGGTCTGCTCGGGCAGGCGCACCTCGGTGCGCTGCGGGCCGATGGCGGCGGCGGCCACCGAGGCCTCGCGCACCGGATCGAGAGCGCGGCGGAAGATCAGGATGTCGATCAGCAGCAGGACCAGCAGGATCGGGAAGGTGATCCAGGCGACGTGCGGGAAGAACGACGTCACCACGTCGTCGATGATGACGTCGCGATGGGCGAGGTCCTGGCCGACCTGGATGACGTACATCTTCTCGCCGATCGGCCGCGGCACGCTGACGCCGAACACGATCGAGCCGGCGCTGCTGCGGCGCACGAACCAGTCGCGCACCGATTGCTCGTCGGGCGTGAACAGCGCCTGGCCGTCGGGCCGCGAAGTGAAGAGCACGCGGCCGGTCGTGTCGAGGATCGCATAGGCATAGAGGCCGTAGTCCGCCGAGTAGAGCGGCCGCACTTCCGTCGGGATGTCGAGGCTCACGCTGCCGTCGGGCTGCGGTCGTAGGAAGCTGCCGATCGTGAAAGCCTGGCTGCGCAGCGCGTCGCGGTGGAGATTGTTCGCCGCCTGGTTCAGGAGCCAGTAGAGCGCCAGCGGCATCAGCACCGACGTCACGCCGATCGCCACCATGTGCAACGCGACGATGCGCGTGACGATCGAACGGAAGCGCGGCAGGCGCGGCATGTCGGCGCGCTCTAGGACTTTTCCTCGGCCATCAGGTAGCCGACGCCACGCACCGTGTGGATCTTCACGGTGGCGCCGGCGTCGCTCAGCATCTTGCGCAGACGGTGCACGTAGACCTCGACGGCGTTCGAGCCGATATCGCCCGACAGACCGAACAGATGGTCCTCGAACAGGCGCTTGGGCGCGACATTGCCGCTGCGACGAAGAAGGATCTCGAGCACGGCCGTCTCGCGCGCCGGGAAGGCACGCGGCGCTCCGGAGACGAAGACCTGCCGGCCTTCGGTGTCGAGCGCGACGTTGCCGAAGGTGAGCATGCGACCGAGCAGGTTGCCCGGCCGGCGCAGCAGCGCCTGCAGCCGCGCCACCAGTTCCTCCATCGCGAACGGCTTGGCGAGATAGTCGTCGGCGCCTTCGCGCAGTCCCGTGACGCGGTCCGTGACCCCGTCGCGCGCGGTCAGCACCAGCACAGGTGTCGCATCGCCCTTGCGCCTGATCTCGCGCAGCAAGGTGAGGCCGTCCTCGTCGGGCAGGCCGAGATCGAGGACGATCGCGGCGTATTTCATGGTCGCGAGTACGTGATGCGCATCGGCAACGGTGCCGACCGAATCGGCGGCCAAGCCGCTCTGCGCCAGACCCTTGACCAGCAACGACACAAGCTCTGGATTGTCCTCGACGAGAAGCACCCGCATTAGTATGCGTCTCCCGGTCACTGTCTTCTACGAACGAACTGTAGCACGATGGCTGAAGGCCTGTATGTCAGGTTGACGTAATAAGAAGAGACTAGTTTGCCCCACGTTGGGACCACAAAGGTCTCTGCCCGGAATGCTTCCTTATGACGATCGATTCCCCCCTGACCGTTCGCCTCAGGCGCAATCGCCTTTGGATTGCCGGCGGTAGTGCGCTGGCTCTCGCCGCGATCGTCGGCGCGTTCTGGCTGATCGACAGCGGCCAGGGCAACGCCGTCGCGCGGCCGGACAAGGTCACGCGCGACGCCGACGGCGCCTTCCGCCCGACCGACACGCAATGGCAGGGCCTGAAGCTCGCCACCGTTCGCCAGGTCGCCTTCCGCGACGAGCGCGCCACCGACGGCAAGATCGGCATCAACGAGGACACGACGACGCCGGTCTTCTCGCCCTACTCCGGCCGCGTCAGCCGCCTGATCGCCAAGCCGGGCGATCATGTCGAGCGGGGCGCGCCGCTGTTCGCCATCGAGGCGAGCGAATTCGTCCAGGGCCAGAACGACCTCGTCACCGCCGTCGCCGGCGTCGAGAAGGCGAAGTCGAGGCTCGTGCTGGCCGAGGGAGTCGAGAAGCGCCAGAAGGAGCTGCTCGCCATCAGGGGCGGTGCGCTCAAGGATCTCGAGCAGGCGCAATCCGACCTGGTCGGCGCGCAAGGCGACCTGCGCACGGCCGAGATCGCCCATGCCGCCGCCCGCAACCGGCTGCGCATCCTCGGCCGCTCCGAGGAAGAGATCGACAAGCTGGAGAAGGTCGACCGCATCAGCGCCGACGTCGTCGTCGGCGCGCCCATCTCCGGCACCGTGATCCAGCGCAAGGTCGGCCTGGGCCAGTACATCAACACCGGCGCCAGCGATCCTGTGTTCACCGTCGGCAGCCTCGACACGGTGTGGCTGATCGCCAACGTGCGCGAATCGGACGCACCCAAGATGAAGGTCGGCGCGGCGGTCGAAGTGTCCGTGCTCGCCTATCCCGGCCGCATCTTCCACGCCAAGCTTTCCTACGTGGCGCCCGCGCTCGATCCGACGACGCGCCGCCTGCCGGTGCGCGCGGAGATCGAGAATCCGAACCGCGAGCTCCTGCCGGAGATGTTCGCCTCCTTCCGCATCGTCTCGGGCCAGAGCCGGCTGATGCCCGCCGTGCCGCAGGATGCCGTGGTCTACGAAGGCGCCGACGCCCGCGTGTGGGTGGCGCGCCCGGACAAGAAGACCGTCGTCACGCGTCCGATCGAGGTCGGCGATGCGGTCAACGGCCTGGTCGAGGTGCGCAAGGGCCTCAATGTCGGCGAGAGCGTGGTCGCAAGCGGCACGCTCTTCATCGACCGCGCGGCGGCACACGACTAAGGCGCCGGTCGGCTCGCGGCCGCTTCCCAGCCCAGCGTAGTTCACATGCAAACCATCGTCGCGGCCGCCCTCAAGCAACGAATCCTGGTGATCATCCTCGCGGGCGTGATGATCATCGGCGGCCTGTTCGCCTACAGGCAGCTCAACATCGAGGCCTATCCCGACCCGGTGCCGCCGCTGGTCGACATCATCACCCAGAACCCCGGCCAGTCGTCGGAGGAGATCGAGCGCTACATCACGATCCCGATCGAGGTGCAGATGGCCGGCATCCCGCACGTGCAGGCGGTGCGCACCATCTCGCTGTTCGGCCTCTCCGACGTGAAGGTGCAGTTCACCTACGATCTCACCTACGAGCAGGCGGCGCAGTACGTGATCAACCGGCTCTCGCAGCTGCCGCCGATGCCGAACAACGTGCAGCCCTCGCTGTCGCCGACCAGCCCGATCGGCGAGATCTTCCGCTACCGCGTGGTCGGCCCGCCCGGCTACACCGTGACCGACCTCAAGACGATCGAGGACTGGATCCTCGAGCGCCGCTTCAAGGCGATCCCGGGCGTGATCGACGTCACCGGCTGGGGCGGCAAGACCAAGACCTACGACATCACCATCGACCTCGACCGGCTGCTCGCCTACGGGCTCACGCTGAAGAACGTGCTCGACGGGCTGAACAACGCCAACATCAACGTCGGCGCCAACACGGTGAACATCGGCCCGCAATCGGCCATCGTGCGCTCGGTCGGCCAGATCCGCTCGATGGACGACATCAAGAACACCATGCTCGCCGCGCCCAACGGCTCGCCCGTGCTGGTGTCGGACGTGGCGACCGTGACCGTGGGCCACATGCCCCGGCTCGGCATCGCGGGCCAGAACGACGACGACGACATCATCCAGGGCATCGTGCTGATGCGCCGCGGCGCGCAGACCATGCCGACGCTGCAGGGCGTGCTGGACGAGGTCAACAAGATCAACAACTCCGACATCCTGCCGCCCGGCGTCCACATCGAGCGCATCTACGACCGCAGCGCCCTGGTCGACGTCACCACGCACACCGTGCTGCACAACATGGTGATGGGCGTGACGCTGATCTTCCTGATCCAGTGGTTGTTCCTGGGCGACCTGCGCTCGGCGCTCATCGTGTCGGCGACGATCCCCTTCGCGCTGCTGTTCGCGGTGGTGATCCTGGTGCTGAACGGCGAGTCGGCGAACCTGCTCTCGATGGGCGCCATCGACTTCGGCATCATCGTCGATGCGACCGTGATCATGGTCGAGAACATCTTCCGCCACCTCGCCGAGGCGGGCCACCAGACGGGCGTGCGGACCGGCCAGCCGACGCCGGAGGGCCTGACCGGCAAGCTGTCGCTGATCTTCCACGCCTCGAGCGAGGTCACGAAGGCGATCTTCTTCGCCGCCACCATCATCATCGCGGGCTTCCTGCCGCTGTTCACGCTGTCGGGCGTCGAGGGCCACATCTTCGGCCCGATGGCCAAGACCTACGCCTACGCGCTGTCCGGCGGCCTGCTCGCGACCTTCACCGTGTCGCCCGCCCTCTCGGCCCTGCTGCTGCCCGAGCGCGTGGCGCATACGGAGACGCGCGTCGTGCGCATCATCTCGCGGCAGTACCGCAAGCTCCGCGACATCATCCTCGTGCGCCGGCGCAGCACGGTGTTCGCTGGCGTCGGCATGCTCGTGCTCGCCATCCTGGCCGGCAGCACGATCGGCCTCGAGTTCCTGCCCAAGCTCGAGGAAGGCAATATGTGGATCCGCGCCACGATGCCGGCCTCGATCTCGCTGGAGACGGGCAACGACTACGCCAACCGCATGCGCAAGCTGATCAAGGGCTTCCCCGAGGCCGAGACGGTGATCTCCCAGCACGGCCGGCCCGACGACGGCACCGATTCCACCGGCTTCTTCAACGTCGAGTTCTTCGTGCCGCTGAAGCCCATGGAGAAGTGGCGCAAGGGCCTCGACAAGGAGGCGCTGATCGCCGAGATGAACGACGCGCTGGAGAAGGCCTTCCCCGGCGTCGACTTCAACTTCTCGCAGTACATCCAGGACAATGTCGAGGAGGCGGCCTCGGGCGTGAAGGGCGAGAACTCGGTCAAGGTCTCGGGCAACGACCTCGAGACGCTGTCCAAGCTCGGCGAGGAGATCAAGAGCGTGCTCGCCACCGTGCCGGGCATCGAGGATCTCGGCGTCTCCGCCTCGCTCGGCCAGCCGACCATCCGCATCGACATCGACCGCAACAAGGCCGCGCGCTACGGCCTCGCGCCGGGCGACATCAACGCCACCGTGCAGGCCGCGATCGGCGGCCAGGCGGCGGGCGATCTCTACGAGAACGGCAGCGACCGCCACTTCCCGATGATGGTGCGGCTCGCGCCGCGCTATCGCGAGAACCTCGAGGCGATCAAGCGCATTCCGATCGGCGTCGCGAACAGCAATGGCGGCGTGACGCAAGTGCCGCTGGCCGAGGTCGCCACCGTGCAGCTCGTCTCCGGCGCCTTCTATATCTATCGCGAGCAGCAGGAACGCTACCTGCCGGTCAAGTTCTCGGTGCGCAACCGCGATCTCGGCGGCGCGGTGCTGGAAGCGCAGCAGAAGGTCGCGGAGAAGGTCAAGCTGCCCGGCGGCTACCGCATCGAATGGGTGGGCGAGTTCGGCAACCTCAAGAACGCGCTCGCCCGGCTCGCGATCGCGGTGCCGATCGCCATCTCGCTGATCCTGCTGCTGCTCTATGTCAGCTTCGGCAACCTGCGCGACACGCTGCTCGCCGGCAGCGCCATCCCGATGGCCTTGACCGGCGGCGTGCTCTCGCTTTTCGTTGCCGGCATGCCCTTCAGCATCTCCGCCGCGATCGGCTTCGTCGCCCTCTTCGGCATCGCCGCCATGAACGGCATCATGGTGCTCTCCTGCTACAACCGCGTGCTCGATACGGGCCTGGAGCGGTCGGAGGCGTTGCGCGCCACCTGCGAACTGCAGATGCGGCCGGTGCTGATGACCTGCGTCGCGGCCTGCGTGGGCCTCCTGCCCGCCGCCTTCTCGAGCGCCATCGGCAGCCAGGTGCAGCGGCCGCTGGCCGTCGTCGTCGTGGGCGGTACGCTGCTCGCGCCCTTCCTGTTCCTGACCGTGCTGCCGGCCGCGATCGGCCTGTTCTCGCGCCGCCAGCCCAAGGTTGACGTGGCCGCACTCGCCGCGACGGAGACGCCGTGATGCGCGCACCCGTCCTGCTCGCCGGCACGGCGCTGGCCCTCGCGCTCTGCGGTTGCACGCTCGGGCCCGACTTCCTGCGGCCCGATCCTCCCAAGGCGGAGTCCTATCTGCCCGACACCCAGATGAGCCTGGTCGCCGCCGGCATCCCGGGCGGCGAGGCGCAGAGCATCGTCCAGGGCATGGACATTCCCGGCCAGTGGTGGGCCGTCTTCCAGTCGCCGCAGCTGAACGGCCTGATCGACGGCGCGCTGCGCGCCAATCCCGACGTGCAGGCCGCGGTCGCCGGCCTCAAGCAGGCGCAGGAGAATGCCCGCGCCCAGCGCGCCACGCTCTTCCCGGTGATCCAGGGCGGCTTCGGCGCCTCGCAGAACCAGACGCCGAACAGCCTGTCGCCCGCCACCGCCTCGGGCGCCACGATCTACGGCCTGTTCACCGCGGGCCTCACCCTCACCTATTCGCTCGACCTGTGGGGCGGCAATCGCCGGCAGATCGAATCGGCCGATGCGCTCGCCGAAGCGCAGTGCTTCCAGCTCGAAGGCGCCTATCTCTCGCTCGCCTCCAACGTCGTCGCCGCGGCCGTGCAGGAGGCGTCGTTGCGCGCCCAGGTCGACGCCACGCGCCGCATCATCGCGGCCCAGCGCGAGACGCTCGGCATCCTCAATCGCCAGTCGTCGCTCGGCGCCGTCACCGGCGCCGACGTCGCCGCCCAGCAGGCCGCCCTCGCCCAGGCCGAGGCGACCCTGCCGCCGCTCGAGAAGGCGCTGGCCCAGCAGCGCAACCTGCTCGCCGTGCTGACCGGCCGGCTGCCCAATGCCGAGCTCGCCGAGCGCTTCGAGCTCAAGGACCTGAAGCTGCCGGCCGAGCTGCCGCTCAGCCTGCCCTCGCACATGGTCGAGCAGCGGCCCGACGTGCGCGCGGCCGAGGCCAACCTGCATTCGGCGAGCGCGCTGGTGGGCGTCGCCATCGCCAACCAGTTCCCGCAGATCACGCTCAACGCCGGCGTCAACACCCAGTCCCTCACGCTCGACACGCTGTTCGGCCCGGGCCTGCAGGGCTCGGCGATCGGCGTCAGCATCCTGCAGACGATCATCGACGGCGGCGCGCTCGCCGCCAGGAAGCGCGCCGCACAGGCGGGGCTGGAGCAGGCCGACGCGCAGTACCGCTCGACCGTGCTGCAGGCCTTCCGCAACGTCGCCGACACGTTGCGCGCGCTGCAGTACGACGCGATCACGCTCCAGGCCGCCGTCGATGCCGAGAAGGCCGCCGGCACCAGCCTCGACATCGCCCGCCGCAGGCTCGCGCTCGGCGACACGACCTATGTCTTCGTCCTGCTGGCCGAGCTCACCTACCAGCAGGCCGTGCTGGTCGAGATCCAGGCGCAGTCCAATCGCCTCACCGACACCGCGGCGCTCTTCCAGGCGCTGGGCGGCGGCTGGTGGAACCGCGAGCCGCCCGGCCCCGAGGAGCAGGCCCGCCGTCTGCGCTGCCGCCCGCCCGCGCCGACACCCGCGCCCAAGAGCACGGCCGTCTCGGCGAAATAGCCGCCGCTTCTCAGAACGACACGCCTTGGCTACATCTGGGGCGTGAGCGACTCTCTCATCGATCTCGGCGACCGCCGCCTGCGCATCCGGCGCCTCGCCCCGCAACGCAGCGACGGGCTGGAGCGCACGACGCTGATCTTCCTGCATGAAGGATTGGGCTGCATCGAGATGTGGCGCGACTTCCCGCAGAAGCTTTGCGACGCCACGATGTGCGCAGGGCTCGTCTACGACCGCACCGCCTACGGCCAGTCGAGCCCGTGGCCCCAAGATCCCGGCGTGCGCTACATGGAGATCGAGGCCGACGAGGTGCTGCCGAGACTCCTCGCCGCATCAGGCATCGACGATTGCGTGCTGGTCGGCCACTCCGACGGCGGCACGATCGCGCTCAACTACGCCGCCCGCGATCCCGAGCCCTTGCGCGCCGTGGCGACGCTCGCGGCACACGCGATCAACGAGCCGATCTGTGTCGAGCGCATCGTCGAGGCCAAGGCCGCCTTCGCCGCGGGCGAGCTGCGGCAACGCCTCCTCAAGTACCACGGCGACAACATCGACCGCGCCTTCCATCTCTGGGCCGACGCCTGGAGCGCGCCCGGCTTCGAGCCGATGGACGCCAACGGAAGGCTGCCCGGCGTGCAGGTGCCGGTGCAGGCGATCCAGGGCGAGGACGACGAATACGGCACGGAGCTGCAGCTCGGCATCATCGCCGGCAAGGTCGGCGGCTACTGCGAGACGCGCCTGGTCCCCGACTGCGGCCACAGCCCGCACCTGCAGCAGCCGGCGTACGTGCTGGGCGAGATCGCGCGATTCATCCTGCCGCTGGCGCTGAAGGACTGAGTCTCGCGGCGGGAGTCTCGAGTCTCACCGGAGTCTCACGGGCCTGAGACTCATCCGATGCCGATGCCACAAGGCTTTCAGCCCCCGAGTCTCAGAGTCTCACCCACACCCCTCTGCTAACCCGTTGATTGCGAACACCCCCCTCATCCTGAGGAGGGCGCGTAGCGCCCGTCTCGAAGGATGGGCAACAGGCAAGGTGCTCGTCCCCCCTTCGAGACGCGGCCTGCGGCCGCTCCTCAGGGTGAGGTCTTTCTGTTTCGAACGGAAAAAACTCCGCACGACCTCTGCGCAGTGTCGCTAACTGCGCTAACCGGGCTCGTTACTATTGGTTACCGTCAAACGTATCGAATCTGACGGTGAGGCTCGCCATACCGACCTGTCTTGCTGCGCTCGATCTGCCCCACCGTGCAGCGTCTCCCGCAGCCCCCGCGCTTCGGCCTGATCGAACGATCGGTGTGGCCCTGGACTCCGGGTCTCCAGCAAGCGGCAGAGTGTACGTGTGCTTTGTCCTGTCCGGCATTTTGATCAATGGACGACCGATGTACCGTCAGGCCGGGACCAAAGCCGAAGGCAGAACCTGCGCGAGGAGAAAGGTACCATGCCCCTGGAATTTTCTGCCGGATGACATGTCGGCTGGCGACAAAGGCGAGGCCGCAATCATGCGATATGTTGTAAGACCTCTTTTAGCTTTCCTGCTAACGCCAGTGTCGATAAGCGCTGTTCTACTGGCAGTTGCAGTGATCAGGGCAGGTGAATCATATTTTCTTGTTCAACTGCTGGCGATCACGAAGATTCTTTACATCTGCGAAGCAGTACTCGGAACTCCGATGTTCTTTTTCTTTCGAAAGAGAAACATCAATAGTTATTCGTCGTATGCCATTGCGGGTGGCGCAATTGGGATGGTGCCGGCTCTTGCCATCATGGTGTGGTGTGCGTTGCTCTCTACTAGTTGCGGTTTCGAGTATCTTGGCTTGCTTAACTTTTCGGCGCTGGGTGCTCTGTTTGGAGCGGTGTCCGCAATCGTCTTTCGGATAATTCTCGGCAAGCATATGCGGAGAACGGCGCCACGGATCTGAGCGCGCAGCATTCCGGGGACACGAACCGAATTGACGCCCCCGGCCCCCAACTCCAGTCTCCGGTCATGGCGCGTTTGGCGAGAGTGGTTGCCCCCGGCGTCCCGCACCACGTGACGCAGCGCGGCAACCGCCGGCAGCAGGTCTTCTTCCACGATGACGACTACGCAACCTACCGGACGCTGCTGGCGGAGGGCTGCCACGCGGCGGGCGTGGCGGTGTGGGGATACTGCCTGATGCCCAACCATGTGCATCTGATCCTGACGCCGTCCGACACCGACGGATTGCGCGCCGCGCTCGGCGAGGCGCACCGGCGCTATACGCGTCTCATCAATTTTCGCGAAGGCTGGCGCGGCTACCTGTGGCAGGGGCGTTTCGCGTCCTGCCCGATGGACGAGGCCCATCTCATGGCCGCGGCCCGCTACGTCGAACTCAATCCGGTGCGGGCGCAGCTTGCGAAGCGGGCAAGAGACTGGCGCTGGTCCAGCGCGCGGGCGCATCTCGCCGGAGAGGACGACGAGCTGGTGCGCGTGCGTCCGTTGTTGGACCTCGCGCCCGATTGGGCGAACTTTCTGGCGGGAGGACTGGATGACGCCGATCGCGACGCCATTCGCGCCGGCGAACGAACGGGCCGGCCGCTCGGCTCGGCGCGCTTCGTCGCCCGGCTCGAGAAGCGCCTCGACCGCGTGCTGGC
>Ga0335083_10008071_pt1 | contig 12892 bp, 12 predicted proteins | sample Lox_Sample_42_FD_206716 | JGI IMG/M metagenome (GOLD analysis project Ga0335083, IMG submission 206716) | Soil microbial communities from Loxahatchee National Wildlife Refuge, Florida, United States - Lox_Sample_4.2 | ecosystem: Environmental > Terrestrial > Soil > Wetlands | place: USA...
CGTCGACGTCGAGCTGCGCCGCGACATGTGGAATCTCGTGCGCTCGCTCAAGGCGGCCGGCGTCACGATCATCCTGACGACGCATTACATCGACGAGGCCGAAGAGATGGCCGATCGCGTCGGCGTCATCAGCAAGGGTGAGCTGATCCTCGTCGAGGAGAAGGTGGAGCTGATGCGCAAGCTCGGCAAGAAACAGGTGACGCTGCATCTGCAGCACGCGCTCGCGAGCATTCCACCCGGACTCTCCGGCTACCGGCTGGAGCTTGCGAACGGCGGCGGCGATCTCGTCTACACCTACGAAGGAGAGGGCGAGAGGGCCGGCATCGCGGCGCTGCTGAAGGACCTTGACGCGGCCGGCATCCGCTTCCGCGATCTGCAGACGACCGAAAGCTCGCTCGAAGAGATCTTCGTGAGCCTGGTAAGGGAAGCGCCATGACCATGAACATCCACGCCGTTCGCGCGATCTACCGTTTCGAGATGGCCCGCACGCGACGCACGCTCATGCAGAGCATCGTCTCGCCCGTGATCTCGACCTCGCTCTACTTCGTGGTCTTCGGCGCGGCGATCGGCTCGCGTATCCAGAATGTCGAAGGCATCAGCTACGGCGCCTTCATCGTGCCGGGCTTGATCATGCTCTCGCTCCTGACGCAGAGCATCTCGAACGCCTCGTTCGGCATCTACTTCCCGCGCTTCACGGGGACGATCTTCGAGCTGCTTTCCGCGCCGGTCTCGTATTTCGAGGCGGTCATGGCCTACGTCGGCGCCGCGGCGACCAAGTCGATCATCCTCGGGCTCATCATCCTTGCCACGGCTGCGCTTTTCGTCCCGCTTCATGTCGCGCACCCGGCATGGATGCTGCTCTTCCTCGTCCTCACCGCCGTGACCTTCAGCCTGCTTGGCTTCATCATCGGCATCTGGGCCGACGGCTTCGAGAAGCTGCAGATGGTGCCGCTCCTGATCGTCACGCCGCTCACCTTTCTCGGCGGCAGCTTCTATTCGATCGACATGCTGCCGCCAGTCTGGCAGACGGTCACGCTGTTCAATCCCGTGGTCTATCTCGTAAGCGGCTTTCGCTGGAGCTTCTACGACATCGCCGATGTGAGCCTGAGCGTGAGTCTCGCGATGACGCTCGTGTTCCTCGCCACCTTCATGGTCGTCGTGGCCTGGATCTTTCGCACCGGGTACCGGCTCAAGACGTAAGGAAACCTCGGCAGCGCCTCTGCTAAGATAGCCGGCCCGATGACCAATTCGGATTTCGCTTCGCGCTGCAACAGCCATCGCGGCTACCTGCTGCGCGTGGCGGTGCTGCAGTTGCGTGACAACGACGTCGCCGAGGACGTCGTTCAGGACACGCTCCTCGCCGCACTCCAGGGAGAGGGCGGCTTCTCCGGCAGGTCGAGCCTTAAGACCTGGCTCACCGGGATCCTCAAGCACAAGATCGTCGACGTGATCCGTCGCAAGCGCCGCGAGCCGGTTCTCGCGTCTCTCGACGAGGAATGCCAGATCGACGACCTCGACGCGCTCTTCGACGAGAGCGGTCACTGGGAGAACCCGCCGGCGGACTGGGGCAACCCGGAAAGCGCGCTCTCGCAGCTGCAATTCTTCGACGTGATGCAGATGTGCCTCGATAAGCTGCCGCCGAACACGGCGCGCGTGTTCATGATGCGCGAAGTGATGGATCTCACGAGCGAGGAAATCTGTAAGGAACTCTCGATCACACCGACCAACCTCTGGGTGATCCTGTACCGGGCCAGGATCGCGCTCCGCCAATGCCTGGAACAAAACTGGTTCGCATCGTCCGGACGGGCCGCGTGAGCCTCGAGGTGACAGTGCCGTGGGCCTACTGATCTCTTGCAAGGACGCGAGCCGTCTGATCTCGCGGATGCAGGATGGGAACGTCCCGTTCGCCGAGCGGGCGCGCATTCGCCTGCATCTTCTCTTTTGCGACGCGTGCTCGGGCTTCGAGCGGCAGCTCCGCTTCCTGCGCGCAGCGCTGCGGAGCTACCGGCAGTAGCCCGTTGGGCGCGGCGCCAAACCCGAAAGGGGCCATGCTCGAACTATTCCTCGGTGTCGCCCGGCGCCAAAATGCTAGAATATTCGTCCGCTCCGCTAGCGGTTTTTCGCCGTGCTTTCGATTGTCCTCAACGGCTCGCCCCATCGCTGCGACGACACGCTCACCGTCGCCGACCTCGTGCGAGAGCTCACTCTGCAGGGCAAGCGCGTCGCCGTGGAGCGAAACGGAGAGATCGTGCCCAGGAGCCGCCACGACGAGACGCGCCTCGCTGCGGGCGACCGGATCGAGATCGTTGTTGCGGTAGGCGGCGGCTGAAAAATGACTGCAAACAGCAGATTGCTCGTCGCTGAACGCTCCTCGAAATGACAGGCTGTTCATGAATACCATCACCGATCCGCACGTCGTCGGCCTCGACGACCCGCTCATCATCGCCGGACGCGCGTACCGCTCCCGGCTTCTCGTCGGCACCGGCAAGTACAAGGATTTCGGGGAGACGCGAGCGGCCGTGCAGGCTTCGGGCGCGGAGATCGTCACCGTGGCGATCCGCCGCACCAACATCGGTCAGAACCCGAACGAGCCTTCGCTCCTCGATCACCTGCCGCCGACCGAATTCACGCTTCTGCCCAACACCGCCGGCTGCTACAGCACCGAGGATGCGGTGCGCACGCTCAAGCTCGCGCGCGAGCTACTCGCCGGGCACAAGCTCGTGAAGCTCGAGGTGCTGGGCGATCCGCAGTCGCTCTTTCCCAACGTGCGCGAGACGATCCGCGCCGCCGAGATCCTGGTGAAGGACGGTTTCGAGGTGATGGTCTACACCTCGGATGATCCGATCGTCGCGCGCGAGCTGGAGGCGGTCGGCTGTGTGGCGATCATGCCGCTCGCCTCGCTCATCGGCTCCGGCATGGGCATTCTCAATCCGTGGAACCTGAAGCTCATCATCGAGCAGGCGAAGGTGCCGGTGCTGGTCGATGCCGGAGTCGGGACCGCGTCCGACGCCGCGATCGCGATGGAGCTGGGCTGCGCGGGCGTGCTCATGAACACCGCGATCGCGCTGGCCCGCGACCCCGTCCTGATGGCGGGCGCCATGAGCAAAGCCGTCGAGGCCGGGCGCGAAGCGTTCCGCGCCGGCCGGATGCCGCGCAAGTTCTACGCTGCGAGCCCAAGCTCGCCCACGAGCGGCCTCATCGGCTGACGACGCGGGCGCACCCCATGCTGCGCCTGTGCATTCTCGCCGTGGTCTGCGGCTGCGCTCCGCTCGCCGCGCTCGCCGCTCCGCTCGCTAACGCCGAGATCGCGGAACTGTGCGCACAAGCCGAGGATGCGTCGCACTGCGGGCGGCTGATCGAGGAAGTGCAGATGAAGCGTCTGCCGGGACTCGCGCGGCGCGAACGCGATCAATTGCTCGTCACGCTCTTCCCGCAGGGCAGCGCGACCTTCACCGACAGCGAGGACCCGGTGAAGGGTCGCTCGTACAGCCTCTGGGATTACCTCGATGGCATCAACGCGGTCCTGCTGTACACGACTGCCGGCGACAAGACGACTTTCACACTGCTGCAGCGGGCCACCAACCGGCGCTACGAATTGCCGACGGAGCCCCAGCTCTCGCCGGACCGGCAGCGGCTGGTCACCGCCGACGTCTGCGGGGTGCGCTGCACGCATGAAGTGGCGGTGTGGCGGATCACGCGCGACGGCATCCGCAAGGAGCTCGCCTGGTCGCCAGACCCGAACTGGATCGACGCGTCCGCGAAATGGAAGAACTCGGAGACGCTCGTCATCGAATACAGCGTGGGCGAGGCGGCGACCCCCGGCTCGCTCGAGCGCAAGCTCGGCGATGCGGGTTGGACACGGCTGCAGTGAGAGCGTCGCCCCGCCCGATCCGTAGCTTCGTCCTGCGCCAGGGACGCTTCTCGCCGGCGCAGCAGCGCGCACACGAGAGCTTGCTGCCGCGCTTCGGCGTCGCCTTCGCGCCGGCGCCGCTCGACCTCGACGCGACCTTCGGGCGCACGGTGCCGAAGATTCTCGAGATCGGCTCCGGAATGGGCGAGACGACCGCGGAGATCGCGCAGACGATGCCCGAGTGCGATTTCCTCGCGGTCGAGGTCCACGCGCCCGGGGTGGGGAGCCTCCTCAAGCGCATCGACGAGTTCGGACTCGGCAATGTCCGCATCGTGCAGCACGACGCGGTCGAGGTCGTGGAGCGCATGATCGCGCCCGGCGCGCTCGCCGGCATTCACATCTTCTTTCCCGATCCGTGGCCGAAGCGCAGGCATCACAAGCGTCGCCTGCTGCAGCCGCCCTTCGTGCATTCGCTCGCGATGCGCCTCGCGAAAGGCGGTTACGTCCACGTCGCGACGGACTGGGAGGATTACGCCGGCGCCGTGCTCGCCACGCTGACCGCGGAGCCGCTCCTGGTCAATACCGCTCTCGAATACGCGCCGCGTCCCGCATACCGCCCGCTCACCAAGTTCGAGCGTCGCGGGCTGAAGCTCGGGCACGGCGTGTGGGACCTTGTGTTCCGCCGTCACGGCGCTTGATTCGCGCCCGTCGCTGCATTCCCGGCCATGGTCTTCGCGAGCCCGGTCTTCCTGCTCCTCTTCCTGCCGCTGACGCTCGCGGCGTACCTGCTCGCCCGCGGGCAGGGGAAGAATGTTGTGCTTCTCGTGGCGAGCGTCGTGTTCTACATCTGGGGCGAAGGACGGTTCATCGCCTTGCTCGTCGCCTCCGTGCTCGCGAACTGGGGCTTCGGCCGCGCCATCGCCTCGATCGACGATCAACGCCTTCGGCGCCGCTGGCTCGTTGCCGCGGTGACGGTGAACCTCGCCGCGCTCGGCTTCTTCAAGTACACCGATTTCGCGCTCGCCAACGTGAACGAGCTGGCGGGCGAGATCGGCATGACGGGGGTCGCGCTGGCGGCGATCCCGCTGCCGCTCGGGATCTCCTTCTTCACCTTCCACGCGATTTCCTACGTGGTCGACGTGTACAAGCGCAACGCCGAGGCCGAGCCGCGCCTGGCGGTGTTCGCGCTCTACATCATGCTGTTTCCGCAGCTCATCGCCGGCCCGATCATCCGCTGGCGCGACATCGCGGCGCAGCTTTCGCAGCGCGAGGCGCGGCTCGCCGACTTCGCCTACGGCGTCCGTCGTTTCGTGCTCGGCTTGGGCAAGAAGGTGCTCATCGCCAATACGCTCGGCCGCGTGGCCGACGCCGTGTTCGCGCTACCGGCGGCGGAGCTGACCACGCCGCTCGCGTGGCTCGGGCTCGCCTGCTATACGCTGCAGATCTACTTCGATTTCTCGGGCTATTCGGATATGGCGATCGGGCTGATGCGCATGTTCGGCTTTCGCATCCTCGAAAACTTCAATTACCCGTACATCGCGCAGTCGGTGCGCGAATTCTGGCGCCGCTGGCACATCTCCCTTTCCAACTGGTTCCGCGACTACCTCTACATCCCGCTCGGCGGCAACCGGCGCGGCACCGTGCGCGGCTACGTGAATCTCGTGATCGTGTTCCTGCTCTGCGGGCTCTGGCACGGCGCGAGCTGGCCCTTCGTGCTGTGGGGAACGTGGCACGGGCTCTTTCTCGTCGCCGAGCGTGCCGGGCTCGATCGCCTGCTGGAGAGGATCGGGCCGCTGCGTCACGTCTACGCGCTCGCCGCGATCGTCGGCGGCTGGGTGCTCTTCCGCTGCGACACGATCGCCCACGCAGAGTTCTACTATCGCGCGCTTCTCGGCTTCGCGGCGGGCGACCCGGCCGTGCATCCCGTCGCGCAATGGCTCGACGGCCTCACCGCGTTCACGCTCGTCGTGGCGGCGATCGGCGCGACGCCGGGGGCGCGCCTGCTTGGCGAATGGCGCGACCGTTCCGCGGTGGTTGCGCATGGATCGGGAACCGCTGTCCTTAGTCTCGACGTCGCCTGGCTCGGCTTCGTCCTCCTCGCCGCCGCAGCCTTTCTGGCGGCGGGCACCTACAATCCATTCATCTACTTCCGTTTCTAGCCGGCCGATGCAGCACACTTCCACCGACGACCCCCTAGCGCTGCCGCGAGTGCCGCCGCCCGCACCTGCAGCTCATCCGTGGCGTGACCGCGTTCTCGCAGCGCTTTTCGTGCTCGCGCTGCCTGCGCTCGCGCTCGTCGATCCGCTCGGCGGCCTCTCGACTGTCTGGGAGAATCGCGATCCGGTCCGCTGGCCGGAACTATCGCCTGTCGTCGGGTTTACGACCCGCTTCGAGCAGGCGTTCGCCGATCGTTTCCGCAGCCGCAGGACTCTGCTTTTGTTCCAGCACGCGGTCGTCGCCGGATTGTTCCGCACCTCACCGGCCCCCAACGTGCTGATGGGGCGCGAGGGCTGGCTCTACTGGCTCGGCGAGGACGGCCGGTCGCTCGATCGCAACTTCCGCGGCACGCTCGCGGTGGATGACACCGAGCTTGCGGCGGTCGCCGCGGAACTGAAGCGCCGCCGCGATTTTCTCGCGATGCGAGGCATCCCGTACGTCGTGACGATCGTGCCGGAGAAATTCACCATCTACCCCGAGTATCTCCCGCCGTGGGTCGCGCCCAGCGCGACGCCGACACCGCTCGCGCGCCTGGAAAGACTGCTGGCCGAAGACGGAAGCGTGCGCTATGTCGACCTCGTCCGCCCGCTACGTGGCGCGAAATCCTCAGCGCTCCTCTACTATCGCACCGACTCGCACTGGAATCTCTTCGGCGCGACGGTGGGCTACGAATGGATCATGCGCGCCCTGCAAACCGAGCTCCCGGACGGACGCCTGCAGGCGGTCGCCGCACCGGTGCGTCCGGCCTACGTGCCGGGCGTGGACTGGTACTGGGGCGATCTCGCGCGCATGCTTGGCGTCCCTTACCTCTACCGCGAGCCGGACTACGCGCCGCTCGCGAAAGTGCTGGGCGACCCCTCCGGCCGCTGCGCGCAACAAGATGCTGCGATCACCGATCCGCGCTTCGAGGTCTATCATTGCGCGCGGCCCGGGCTGCCGAAGGCCGTCGTCTATCGCGATTCGATGGCGATTTCCCTGATCCCGCTCCTCTCGGAGAATTTCCGCCGCGTCGTGTACGTTTCGAGCCTCCGGCTCGATCCCGCCTTGATCGAACGCGAGCGACCCGACGTCGTGATCGAGGAGATGGTCGAGCGCGACCTGCTCGCGCCGACGCACGCGGCGATGTGAACGTGTCGATCGCGGCAAAACTGCGGGCCCGGTGGTGGCCTCGACGGCGAAGCACCGAAGACGGGAGCGGGGCCGCGATCGCATTCCGCTGCAACATATGCGGCGGCAAGTGTGCGGCGCCCGCCGCAGAGCTGCGGCGCGAGCTGCCGTCGTGTCCGGGTTGCGGCTCGACCGTGCGCACGCGCGGCATCGTTCACCTGCTCACAACCGAGCTTTTCGGCGAGAGCATCGCGCTTCCCGAGATGCCGCAGCGTCCGGACATCACCGGCATCGGCCTCTCCGACTCGGAAGGCTACGCCTCCCGGCTGGCGCAAAAGCTCGCCTACCGCAACACCTTCTTTCACGCCGAGCCCAAGCTCGACATCGGCGCGGTGCCGCCCGGGCTTTCCGCTCGATACGACTTCCTCATCGCGAGCGACGTCTTCGAACACGTCGCGCCGCCGGTATCGCGCGCGTTCCTCAATGCGAGACGCCTGCTCAAGCCCGGCGGTGTGTTCGTCTTCTCGGTGCCTTTCTCGCTCGAGCCGGACACGGTGGAACACTTTCCGGAGCTGCACGACTATCGGCTCGTGCACGCCGGCGGAGCGTGGCGACTGGAAAACCGCACGGCGAACGGCCGCCGCCAGACCTTCACCGATCTCGTCTTCCACGGCGGACCGGGCTCGACGCTGGAGATGCGTCTGTTCTCGCGCGGGGCGCTCGAGCGCGAGTTCGCCGCGGCAGGCTTCGTCGGTACGCGCTTCATCGACGAATCTTATCTGCCCTACGGGATCGTCTGGCCCGAGCCGTGGTCGCTGCCGGTCGTTACGCGTGCGCCGCGCGGCGATGCGGAGATCGAGTCTCCGTCAGCGCCAGAAGCCGCGTGAGCGCTGCTCTCGCCACGCTGCGCGAGAAGTGCATGCGGATGTTCTCGAGTCCGCCTGCGGCGAGTTTCGCCCAAAGCTTCTCGTCCTCGTAGACTCGCACGACGGCATCCGCAAAGGCGTCAGGATCGTCGCCAATGAGCACGTCGGCACCGGGAGTCAGGTACATCGCCTCGATCGACGGCGTGGTCGCGACGACGGGCAGGCCGAAACCCATCGCGAGATTGATCTTTCCCTTGACGCCCGCGCCGTAGCGCAGCGGCGAGATCGACACGCGGCATCCGGTGAGGTAGGGCGCAATGTCGGGAACATAACCCGTAATGACGAGATCGTCGGCCGCGAGCGACTTGATCGTCGCGGGCACGTCGCCTCCGACCACGTAGGTTTTCACGCCCGGGAGCCGTCGGCGCAGCAGCGGCAGTATCTCGCCTGCGTACCACAGAATCGCATCGTTGTTCGGAGGATGGCGGAACCCGCCGACGAAGAGCAGCCCCTCGCGCTCGGCGAAGGATTTGCCGCCTGGCTGCGGCTCGTGAATCGTGGAGAGGATCATCACCCGCGCCTCGGGCACGACCCTCGCGAGGAGTTCCTGCTCGACATGGCTCACGACGAGCGTCACGCTTGCCTTGCGAACGACTGCAAGCTCTTCCTCGCGCCGGGCGGCCGCGGCGAGCCTCGCGGCGCGGCTGCCGGCAAGCTCGGCGAGCCTTTCCTCGCGCAGGAAGTGGAGATCGACGGTGTCGAACACGACCAGCGCCTGCGGCGCAAAGCTCCTTACCGCGTCGATGTGCTTCTCGGCGACGTAGTGCCGGGACAGCACGACGATGTCGAATTCTTTCCCGTGCTGCTCCAGGAAGTCGGTGATCGATCGCGCGTACGGATGGAACTGAACCTCGACCCCGGCGCTCTGGAGGAGCGCGACATAAGGCTGGCGATACTCGAGATTGTCCGCGATGAAGGTGACCTTGCAGCCGAGGCTCACCAGCAGCTGCAATATCTCCTGCATCCTGAGCGACCCCGCGTCCTGATCGGGCGTGAGCATGCAGGCGTCGATCACCAGCACGCGCTCTCTCGCCGCGCGATCGCGCTCGAGCTCCGGCGCGAGCCCGTTCGGCCGGTGACGCACCAGCGTATCGGCCCACTTCAGCACGAATTCGCCACGGTTGATCACCTGCTGGCGCTTCACCCCATGCGCGACATCGGTTCCCGCGGTCGAGCCCTCGAAGTGGACGACCGTGGCAAGCGGCTGGTAGTAGACCTTGCGTCCCGCCTTGCGCACCGCAAAGGCGAGATCAGCGTCTTCGTAGTAGGCCGGCGAGTAGCGCGCATCGAAGCCGCCGACTTCCCGGAACAGGCTGCGCTCGATGGCGAGACAGGCGCCGGAGCAATAGTCGACTTCGCGCAGGTAGTTGTATTCCGGCTTCTCCGGGTCGTCGCCGCGCCCGAAATTCCACGCCGAGCCGTCGCGCCAAACGATGCCGCCCGCTTCCTGCAGCGCGCCGTCGGGATAGATGAGCTTTGCTCCGACCAGACCTGCGTCGGGTGATCGGGCGAGGACGTCGGTCAATGCATCGAGCCAGCCCGGTGTCACGATCGTATCATTGTTCAGGAACACGAGGATCTTGCTGCGCGAAAGCTCCGCGCCGCGATTGCAGCTCGCCACGAAGCCGATGTTCTGCGGGTTGCGCGCGATCGTGATGCCGGTAACCGCGGCCAGCTCCTTCGCCGCAGGCTCGGGCGAAGCGTCGTCGATGATCACCACCTCATAGGTGCCGATCGTCGTATTGGCATGAACGCTCTTCAGGCAGGTGTAGGTGAGCAACGGCTGGCCGAACATCGGGATGATGATGGTGACTCGCGGCTTCCGCGATTCCTCGAAGGCGAGCGGCCTGACGCCGGTTTCCTGCACGTAGTTTCCGACCCGGGCCGACACGAATCGATGCGCCCGGTGCAACCGCCGCCAGACGCGCCGCGCCAGCGCGCGCGCTCCCTCGTCGCGCAGAACGGTTCCGGCCAGATCCACGTAGCGCGGCCATTGGCGCAGCACCGCCCAGCGCGCACGCAGCCGCGCCGCAGCGAGCTTGATGCGATGTCCCGTGTGGCGCACGCCGGAAGTCGCGCGCCAGGTCGTGCTCGACTCGATCTCCTCGATGCGGGCCTTGGCTACGTCCAGCATCGTTTCGAGGCTGCCGGCGCGTGTCTCCGCGGAAAGGAGCTCCGTTGCGAGCCGCTGCAGATCTCCCGCGGCGTGACCGCGAAGCGAGCCCAATTCCTCCAGCGTGTCGTCGACGGCGGCCACCCGGCGCTTCAGCTCCGCCCGCGCTTCCGTGTGGCCGCACTCCACACCCGCCGCAAAGAGGCGCCGCAGCGGCAGCTCGGATCGCTCAGCGTCCGCGCTCGGAGGAAAGTAGTGTTTGTCCGGCAGCGCGAGCGCCTCCGGCAGTCCTCGCCGCATTCGCGCCGCGGCCATCGGCGCGAGATAGAGCGCGACGTATTTTTCTGCGTTGCTCATGACAGCGCAAGCTTCGCCGGCACGGACCTCGGTGCTTCCACGCGTTCGCGTTTGCCAGCCTTACCGAGGATGTCGTTCCAAGTCTCGGGGGGCGCATTCCACGGCACGATCACCGCATGCGCGTAGTGCGCCAGCCGCTCCGGCAACGCGCCGAGGTCCGAAGCGACAATAGGCAAGCCGGTCGTCATGGCGAGCGAGAGCGTGTACGAGTAGGTCTCGGGCACCTGCGCTGGGAACCAGAGTACGTCGGGGTTCTCCGCGGCGAGCAATCGCGGCAGGTCGGCATCCAAATACTGGCCGTGGATCGTCAACGCCGCCTCCGGCCACTGCGGCAGCGGCTCGGTCGTCGGACCGAGGACGCGGAACGAAAGCGGCAGCGAGCGCGTGCGCGCATCCTTCGCGCAGTCAGCCACCACGTGCAGTCCCTTTTCCGGCGAGAGGCTGCCTAGCGTGACGACTCGGACAAAGGGCGAGGTCTTGGCTACCGGCGCTTCGGGGTGCGCAAGCATCGTGACGCGCAACTCGGGGAAGTAGCCTCCAATGCGCCGTCCGACGTCGCGGGAAGGAGCGATCACGCGCTCGGCTCCGCGCAGCAGCTCGCCAAAGACACCGCGCCACGTGGCGATGTCCATGCCCCACTGGCCCGGCCGCTTGGCGAGGCACGCCGCGCAACCTGCCGCGTCCGGTTCACCGCAATACCGGCCATCTTCGGTCACGAGGTGGTATTGCGGGCAGATCGCATAGTAGTCGTGCAGCGTGCAGTCGTAGGGAACCCCGACGAGCCCGGGCAACTCGAGGACCGAACGAGGCAGCGCATGAACGTGATGGATGTGGATGCGCTCGACGCCAAGCGCGCGCAGAAGCGAAGTCAGCGCTTCCATCTCGCCCGGAAGCGCGAACCAGGCGCTGAAATCCTCCTCGTCGGCGAACCACGAAAGCCTTACCGTGTCCTTGCCTGCGGGCTCGAGCAGAAGCACGTTGCAACGCTCGCCGATCATCCTTGCCAGCTCGGTCATGTGCCTGCGGATGCCACCTCCCCACGCGAGCGCAACGAAGAGAACGACGTGCTTTTGCGACTCGGCGAGTCGCAACAGATCCACGCGCCGCCGCAACGGTCGCGACGGATCGTTCGCGACGAACTCCGCCCGCCGCGCGGCGTACTGCGGATAGCCCTCGTCGAGCGCGCGCTCGGCGCGCGCGGCGAGCTCGCGTGCTTCCTCCGGCACGGACGCCTCGCGGCGATGTCCAATGAAGACATCGGCTGCGAGCAGATGGCGGAAGCCCGCACTCGAGGCACGCAGGCAAAAGTCCTCGACGACTCCTTCGTCGCCGAGCGAGCCTCCAGCCAGCCCACCGACCGCCGTCAGGCACTCGCGCCGCAGATACACGCAAGGACCGCGCGTCACGGGCACGGTCAGGGAGACTCCTGCATTGGCTCGCTCGAAAAGCGCGTCGAGCGAGGCGGTCGTATGGCCGTCCGGCATGGCCTGGCTGCCCGCGGCTTTCGGATAGCCGGCGGCCCCGCCCCAATTCGTGAACGGCGCCACGCTTGCGACGTCGCGCGCCAGGCTCGCATGCGCGGCCAGGCGATCAAGCCAATCGCCCGCAACTTCGACGTCGCCCGCCAGCAACACGGCGTCACGATCGGGATGGAGTGTGAGCGCGCGATTGACGGCAATCGCGAACCCGTCGTGAGATGGTTGCTCCAGAAGCGTCAGCCGCTCGCGGTCGCGCTCCGCGCGCAGCCACCGCGCAAGCTCCGGATCGGGACAGCCGTCATCGACGACGATCAGCTCGAACTGCGTTTGTCCCTGGGGTGCGCGGAGCAGGCCTTCGATGCAGCGCCGGACGGCGCCGGCATCCCGACACGCAGGCAGGATGACGTCGACGACGATCACCCGGGTCTCCGGCGTGAAGGGTTCACCTGTGAACGGAAGCGCTGCAGTCAAGGGAAGAGGCGGCAAGCAGCCGAAAGCAGCAAGAATCCCCGGCCAGGCCGAAGACCTGCCGGAGGGCGACATTTTACGCTCTATCGGAGCGTGAGGACCACGGGCTGGTGATCGGAGGCCTGGGTTTTCTGATCGACGCGGATCGAATCCACGCGCGAGGCGAGGTCGGCCGACAAAAAGATGAAATCGCAATGCTGCTCGGGCTCGTCGGGGATTTCCTTTTCGTAGATCTTGAACGTCGACGGATGCGCCTCGCCGGGATGCGCGAGCTCCCACGCGTCGGCGAGCGGCAGCGTCCCGTCGTCGAAGGTCTCGAGCAGGCGCGCGTGCAGCGGATCGTCGGGTTCGAGGTTGAAATCCCCGGTGATGATCG
>Ga0335083_10008073_pt1 | contig 12889 bp, 13 predicted proteins | sample Lox_Sample_42_FD_206716 | JGI IMG/M metagenome (GOLD analysis project Ga0335083, IMG submission 206716) | Soil microbial communities from Loxahatchee National Wildlife Refuge, Florida, United States - Lox_Sample_4.2 | ecosystem: Environmental > Terrestrial > Soil > Wetlands | place: USA...
GGCTATCGACCCTGCAAGCGCCGCCGCCCGAACGTGCCGAGCGAGGATGGGTGCCGGCGTGAGGCTGTGGCGCGCGCCTGCCGTCTCATCGAGACGGCGGAAGAGGCGCTGAGGCTCGACCAAATCGCGGCTGCGGCGGGCATGAGCCCGTTCGATTTCCATCGCGTTTTCAAGGCGGCCACAGGCCTCACGCCAAAAGCCTACGCCGCCGCCATACGCGCGGTCCGCGTGCGCGCCCGCTCGCAGAAGCGGCAAGCGTAACGGAGGCGATCTACGACACGGGTTACAACGCCTCGAGCCGCTTCTACGCCGAGGCCGCGCGAGCTCGGCATGGCCCGCGCGCCTATAAGGACGGCGGGCGCGGCGCGACCATCCGCTTCGCCGTTGGCCTGTGCGCGCTCGGCGCGATCCTGGTCGCCGCCACGGACAAGGGCGTCTGCGCGACCTTTCTCGGCGACGATCCGGACGCTCTCGTTCGCGACCTTCAGGACCAGTTCCCGATAGCCGAGCTTATCGGCGCGGACGTGGCGTTCGAGACGACGGTCGCGCGCGTCGTCGGCTTTGTCGAAGGGCGGCGCGCCTCGCTCGACATCCGCGGAACGACGTTCCAGCGCCAAGTGTGAGAGGCCCTAAGCAAGATTCCGAGAGGCGTCACAGCGACCTACGCCGACCTCGCCGCGGCCGGCGGCCGCCCGGGCGCGGTCCGCACCGTCGCGGGCGCCGGTGTGTCGAACAAGCTCGCGGTCGCCATTCCCCGCCACCGAGTCGTACGCAAGGACGGCGGGCTCGCCGGCTACCGGTGGGGCGTCGACCGCAAGCAGGCGCTTATTTGGCGCGAGCGACCGCCCTGATGGACAGCGGCGTTCTTGCGCTCGAGGACCGCGCCGCGGCGCTTGACTGGCCGCGCATCGAGGCCGACCTGACGCCTACGGCGCCGCGAAGACGGACGCGCTGCTTGCTCTCGGCGAATGCGCGATGCTGGCGGCACTCTACGACGAGGAGGCGCCGTTCCGGTCGCGCAATCGCCATGGCACGGCATAGGTTCGGGCGCGGCGAGTACAAATATTTCGCCTATCCCCTGCCGGCCCTCGTGCACACGCTGCGCCCCGCGCTTTACGCCCGGCTCGCCCCGGTCGCCAACCGCTGGAACGAAGCGATGGGGCTTCCCGCGCGCTATCCCGCGGATCATGCGGCCTATCTCGCGCGCTGCCACGCTTCGGGCCAGGTCCGGCCGACGCCGCTCCTGGTGCGCTACGGGGCTGGCAATTACAATCGCCTGCATCAGGACGTCTACGGCGAGCATCTCTTTCCGCTGCAAGCGGCGATCCTGTTGGGCGAGCCCGGGCGTGATTTCGAGGGCGGCGAGTTCGTGCTGACCGAGCAGCGGCCGCGCATGCAGTCGCGCGCCGAGATCGTGCCGCTCAGGCAGGGGGAGGCCGCGATCTTCGCCGTGCGCGAGCGGCCGGTTGAGGGAGCGCGCGGGACATATCGGGTGAAGCTCCGGCATGGCGTGAGCCGATTGCGCGCCGTCGGCCGCCTTACGCTCGGGATCATTTTCCACGATGCAATGTAAGACGGCGCGAAGCGATATTTGGGATAACGTCTTCGTCTTCTCGGTCCCGAAAGCCGCAGTCCGTGAGGCGCTTGAGGAGCCGGGGCTGGCTGGACGCATGTATGTGGATGAATTCAGGCTCCGCTTGACTTGTTACCGATAACTGAGCAATCATCATACCAATGAGACGCTCGTCAACATATCGGGGGACGGTCGGCGATGCCAACGCGGCGACAAATTGCTGCCAGCATACTGGGCGTTTATCGAGGACAGCAGGCGAGGGTTGGGTACGTTCTCCCGGCCAAAGTCATCGCCGCTTTATCGGAGCACAGCGGCTGGTCCATCGATGAGACCGAGAACGGGATCAACTACGGGCGCGCCGAAGGTTGGTTCACTTTTGCGCCTCACATGTTTCTAACATTGACGGACGACGGCTTTGTCGAGATGAAACGGAGCAACGTCCACCGCCCGTCTTCGCTCGCCTCATCCTAAGCAGGTCGATCGGCGCGGCCGTGCGAAGGAGCGAATACCGCCCGAGGACATAGAGGACGCCCACCCTTTCGAATGGAATCAAGCCACGCTTCTACTTGCCCCCCAGGCGCGCGGCGTCGTCCGGCGAATAGAGAAGGAACTGCGGCCAGACGCGCATCTCCTTCAGCTGGCTAAGGAAGGCGGCGAGCGCCTTTTCATCCGCTTCGCCGGGCGCCAGCTCGCGCAGCGCGAGCGAGATGGCCTCGGGGTGGGTCTGCAAGATGACCGCCTGCTGCTCAGCTGGCGTGTAATGTCCGAGCGACTCGCTCGTGATCCGGATGACGGGCCGGTCCCCGACCGCCTCGCGGATTTTGGCGATAGCGGCGCGATACGCCGAGGCGTCCAGCAGACCCTGGCCGTCAGCGTCGCGCACATGCAGGTGGATCATCGAGGCGCCGCGCTCGGGCACTCGGCTGCGGTCAGCGCCAGCTCCTCCGCGGTCACCGGCAGGGCAGGGTGGTCCGCCTTGGTCTTGCCGCCCCCCGTTTGGCGCGACCGCCAAGACGGTTCGTCCGCCCGGTGGGCCTGTCATGCGCGTCCGCCTTTCCGTCGATCCCCTGGCGCGCCTGAAATGGCGCCTCCTTTCCGCGCGCTCGACCGGAACGCCATCTGACGCATATTCCTCACTGCACGGCAAACGCCGCATCGCCACAGAAAGAGCACAGTGCCTCGTCAATGCGCGATCAGGTTCAATCAGCGACCTCGGGCGAGCCGATTCGGGCGAGCCGGCAAAGGCCAGGATGAAAGACATGCCGAAACGGCTACTCGTGCCGGCGCTGGGTCTCATCGCGGCGCTCGCCACGAACGCGCTGGCCGAAGACGCCCCGCTCCAGCTCACGCCCAAACCCGCCAAAGCCACGAAGGCGCCGAAGAGCGGCCCGGCCGCGCAGCTCTCGGCGGCGGAGGCGGTAGTCCGCGCGAACGCTTGGCTCGACTCGGCGCGCTTCCTGACCGCCGATTTCGTTCAGATCGGGCCGGGCGGCAAACGTTCCGAGGGTCAGCTGACCGTCGACCGGCCCGGCCGCATGCTGTTTAAGTACGCTTCGCCCGCCCGGTTCGAGATCGTCGCGGACGGGCGCAGCGTCGCGATCATCGACCACAAGCTCAACACCCAGGACGAATATTTCATCGGTCAGACGCCCTTGAAATTCCTGCTCTCAGACCACATCGACCTCGCGAAGGACACAAAGGTCCTGAGCGTGGCGCAGGACGAGAGCTCGGTCACTATCGAGGTCGAGGACAAGGCGACGCTTGGCGGGACGGCGCATCTCGAGCTCATTTTCGATCCCGCGACTTTCGCCTTGAAGCAGTGGACGGTCATCGACGCGCAGGGGTTTCAGACGGTCGTGACGCTCTTCAATGTCGACCGCAAGACGAAGCCCGATCCGACGCTCTTTCACATCGACGAGACCTCGCCAAGGGCGGTGGGTCGCGGCAGATGACTGTGGGAAAGCTTTCGCCGACCCTTGCCAGATGGGCGCCGTCGGAGCTTGCTGCGTCGCGGTAACTTCGGGCCGAACATGGACTTTACCGTCGCCACCTGGAACATCAATTCAGTTCGCCTGCGCATCGATCTCGTGACCCGGTACCTCGTCGAGCACCGGCCGGACGTGCTCTGCCTGCAGGAAACGAAGTGCCCGGACGCGAATTTTCCGAGCAACGCTTTCAAGGCTCTGGGCTACCCCCATATCGCGATCAGCGGGCAGAAGGGCTACCACGGCGTCGCGATCGCCTCGCGCATTCCGTTCGCGGCCTCTTCGGTTCGCGACTTCTGCGCGAAAGGGGACGCCCGGCACGTCTGCGTGACCCTTGGCGGCGCTGCGCGTGACGTCGAGGTGCACAACTTCTACGTTCCGGCCGGCGGCGACGAGCCCGACCCGGACGTCAACCCCAAATTCGCCCACAAGCTCGCCTTTGTCGATGAAATGGCCGAATGGGCGGAGACGGACAAAGCCGCGGCGGGCAGATCCATACTGGTCGGCGACCTCAACGTCGCGCCGCTCGAGCACGACGTCTGGAGCCACAAAGCGCTCCTCAATGTCGTGAGCCACACGCCGATCGAGGTCGAGAAGCTGCAAATGGCCCAATCTGCGGGGCCCTGGGTCGACGCGCTACGCAAGTTCGTCCCCGACGACCAGAAGCTCTACACTTGGTGGAGCTATCGTTCGCCGGACTGGGTGAAAGCGAACAAAGGCCGCCGTCTCGACCATATTTGGGTCAGCCCGGCTCTTGAATCTTGCGTGCGGTCGATGGAGGTTCTGCGGGCGGCGCGCGGCTGGGAACGGCCCTCGGACCACGCCCCAGTCAAAGCGACGTTCGCTTTCTAGCGGGCGCTCCGCCGGCGGGATGAACGCAAGGAGCGAGCTTGTTCCGAAAATCGCGACCGAAGAAGCGTTCGATTCGATGGCGTCTATTTGTCGGCGGACTGAGGGTGGCGATCGCGCTCATCGCGGTGGCGGCGGTCGCGGGCGTCTACGTCTTCTGGCGCGCGATGCCCGCCTATTCGGGCTCGGAGGCGCTGCCGGGCCTGTCGTTGGAGGTCAGGGTCTGGCGCGACGCCCACGGCGTTCCTCATATTTTTGCCGCTTCCATGCTCGATGCGGCGCGGGCGCTCGGCTATATCCACGCGAGCGAGCGGCTCTTTCAGATGGAAATGAACCGCCGGGTCGGACAGGGACGGGTGGCGGAGATTCTCGGCGCAGACTTCGTCAACGTCGACAAGTACATGCGCACGCTTGGCTACTACCGCGAGGCGCAAAGCAGTTTCGATGCTACGTCCCCTTGGGCGCAGGAGCGGCTCACGGCCTACGCCGAGGGCGTCAACGCCTTTCTCGACAGCCACAGGAACGCGCTGCCGCCCGAATTCTTGCTGATTGGGGACAGGCCCGAGCCGTGGGCGCCGGCGGACTCGCTTGTCTGGGGCAAGGTGATGGCGCAGCAGCTTTCGCACAACTATTCGCTGGAGGCGCTGCGCGCCCGCTTGCGAGAAAAGCTCGGCGCCGAACGGGCCGCGTGGTTGTTTCCCGGAACCGCGCCGGGCGCGCCGATCACGACCTTGCCTGCGATCGGCGAGACGCACGCCGAGCGCGATACGATCGAGGACGAGATCGGGGCGCTCACTGGACTTACGCAGGGCGCCTCCAACGAATGGGTCGTTTCCGGAGCGCACACCGTCACCGGCAAGCCGATTCTCGCTAATGATCCGCACCTGGGGCTTGAGGCCCCTATCCTCTGGTACCTAGTCCGGATCGTGACGCCGGAAGACTCTATCAAAGGCGCGACGTTTCCGGGCGCTCCCATTGTGGCGATTGGCCAAAACGACTCGATCGCCTGGGGGTTCACGACCGCGAACACCGACACGCAAGACCTCTTCATCGAGACGATCGATCCGTCCGACCCGACGAAATACCTTACCCCCGATGGCCCCCAGGCGTTTGAAACGCGCGAGGATACGATCCGGGTGAAGGGGGCGGCGGACGTGAAGATTGCCGTCCGGTCGACGCGACACGGACCGGTCCTGTCCGATGTCAGCGAGCGCGTTCGCAGCATCGCCCCGGCCGGAAAAGTCGTCGCGCTCGCCTTTACCGGCCTCAGTGATCACGACACGACGGCGGAGGCGATCATGCGACTCGATGCGGCGCGCAATTGGAACGAGTTCCTTGATGCGATGCGCATGTACCAGACGCCGACGCAGAACGTCGTCTACGCCGATGTTGCAGGCGACATCGGCTTTTTCAGTCCCGGCCTCGTCCCAGTTCGCAAGTCGGGCGACGGGCTCACCCCGGTCGACGGGGCCTCCGGCGCGTTCGACTGGGTGGGAATGGTGCCGTTCGAACAATTGCCGCAACTGCACGATCCGGCGGCAGGCTTCGCCTTCAACGCGAATAACGCCAATGTTCCGGACGATCACCAGCCGACGTTCGGCCAGGATTGGGACGAGGGATTCCGCGCCCGCCGCATTCAAGAGTTCTTCGACACGATCGGGACCCACAGCCTCGGCACTTCCGCGGCCATGCAGGCCGACCGCCTGTCGCTCGCCGCAAAGGACTTGCAGCCCTTCATCGCGACGATCGCGCCTTCGGATGAGCGCGCGCGCCAGGCGCAGGCGATGCTGCTGAACTGGAACGCGGTCATGGAGAAGGACCGGGTGGAGCCCCTGATCTTCACGGCGTTCCTCGATTCCCTGCACCGCATCCTGCTTGTCGAGAGGGTTGGGCTTCCCCTAGATGAGCTGGGGCCGTTCGCGGCGTCGACCCTCATTTCTCTGATGCGGGACCATCCCTCCTGGTGCGACGCGCCGGACAAGCCCGATCCGGGCTGCCGCAAGGCGCTCGGTCGCGCGCTCGACGAAGGGCTCGCGCTCATCGTCAAGCGCGACGGCCCGGACATGAGCAAGTGGCGGTGGGGCGACGAGCATGTGAGCCTGCTTCGCCACAAGATCTTCAGCCATGTGCCGCTGCTCGACCGCGTGAGCGACCTCAGCGTCCGGTCGAGCGGCAGTTTCTACACGCTCGACCGCGGCGGAGGTTCGGAGGCGCCGAGCGACAAGCCGTTCGCCCGCACCCTCGGGGCCGGCTTCCGTGGAATCTACGATCTCAGCAACCCCGAGAACTCGCGGGTCATGATTGCGACGGGCCAGTCCGGACACATTTTCTCCCGCCATTTTGGGGACCTCGTTCCCCTTTGGAACGACGTCAAATCCTTCCGCCTGACCGGCTCCGAGGATGACTTGAGGAGGGCGGGCGCGCGCGAACTCATCCTTTCGCCCTGATGGCCGCCTATGGCGCGGAGGCCATGTGGGTTCGGATATTCGCGTTCCTCGTCCTGCGCTTGACGCCCGCTCGGCGCTCGCATGGCTAAGGTGGCGTCTGCCGGGCGAGCGGGTGGCGGTGCTTGGAGTTACCATGCGCGGCGCGGCGGCGCTGATTGGAAAACCTATCGAGGCTGACGCGCTCATCATCGAATCGGCGCTTCGGACATGGCCTTGGCTGTTTCAAACAGGCTCGCGCCGGCGTTTGGCCCCGCGGGCCGCGCGCTCGCGCCCATGGTCCTTGCGGCGATTCGATCGGCGCGGGCGTCGACGTCGAGCGTCTGCGGCCCATCGACGGGATCGCTGCGGTGCGCGTTCCGATTTACGTGATGACGGGGGGCCGACGACAAGAAGATCACGGTGGAAGAAAGCCGCGCCATGTTCGATAAGGCGAATCCGCCAAAGTCCTACTGTGAGGTTCCGGGCGCTTGGCATGTGGACCTCGCGGCTATAGGCGGGCGCCGCTTATCGAGAGCGTCCTATGGCCTCTCTTGACGCCAGTCTGCGTGGCGACGGCCGTGAGAACCTGCAATAACGCCTTCGCCAAGTTGGAAAAGTCGCCGCAAGCTCGCCTCATTCGGAGGCTAGCGGCGCGGCAATGCAGCCGGTACACTGCCGCCCCATGACTCAGACGCGGCGAATTCTTATCGTCGACGACGACGCCGACCTGCGCAACGCGCTCGTCGAGCAGCTCGCCCTCCATCCCGAATTCCAAGTCGATTCGGTCGAAACAGCGGAGGCGGCGTGTACGTTGATCGCAGATACGCCGCCAGACCTCGTTATCATGGACGTCGGCCTTCCGGACCTCGACGGCCGAGAGGCCGTGATGCGCGTCCGTCGCGACGGCTATCGCCGCCCAGTCATCATGCTGACCGCTCACGATTCGGACGCCGACGCCGTACTCGGCCTTGATTCCGGCGCCAACGACTTTGTCGGCAAGCCGTTCCGCTTCGTTGTGCTTCTCGCCCGCATCCGGGCCCAGCTCCGCCAGTACGAAGCCAGCGAGGACGCGGAATTTCAGGTTGGGCCCTATACCCTCCGGCCGACTTCGAAGAACCTGGTTGACGCCAACGGGGTCAAGCTCCGGCTCACCGAGAAGGAGGCTGCGATCCTGCGCTATCTGCACCGGGCGGAGCAGCAGCCGGTCGCCCGCGAGACGCTTCTGAAGCACGTGTGGGGCTACAACGCGAACGTGACCACGCACACGCTCGAGACGCACATCTACCGCCTGCGCCAGAAAATCGAGAGCAATCCGGCCGAGGCGCAGCTTCTCGTGACCGAGGCTGGCGGCTACAAACTCGTCGCAACCGCAGAGGGAGGGCGAATCGGATGACGCTCGACAGCGACGTCGGGCGCCTCTCACAAACGCGCCCCTTCGACCTCCTGCCGCGGGAGGCCGTTCAACTCATCGCCTTCTCCTGCGAGAAGCGCCGCTTGAAGGCGGGGGAGACGCTTTTCTGCGCGGGCGACGCGGGCGACGCGGGCTATTTCGTGCATTCCGGCGCGGTCATGGTGACCGGCGGGCGGGCGGGCGCGGCCAAGCGCGCCGGCGCCGGCGCGCTCATTGGCGAAAGCGCTCTCTACGGACCGGTCACCCACAGGGTCGAGGCCCGAGTCGTCGAGGACGGCGTGGTGACCCGCATTCCGCGCGACACATTCCGTCGCGTGCTGGTCGAGTTCCCTGACGCCGCCGACAAGGTGCGCGGAGCGCTCGCCGCGCGCACCAAAAGGCTCGTCGAGAGCCTTGACGCCGCCCGCCTGCGGCATTGGAGCGCCGGCGCGCAGAACGCGTCGTGACTCGAGAGGCCGCCGTCCTCGGCCCGTTGCGCGCGCCGACGCTCGCGGACATCGAGGCGCTGGCCGATGCGGCCTTCGCACGACTCCCGGAATCGTTTCGCAGCCGGTGTGAAGGGCTCGTCATTCGCGTCGACGACTTCCCGGACGACGAGACGCTGGACGAGATGGGCGCGCAGAGCGAGTTCGACCTCCTCGGTCTCTTTCGCGGGCGCGGACTTCCGCACCGCGGCTCTGTCGGCGACACCGGCGAAATGCCCAACATGATCTGGCTCTATCGCCGCCCGCTGCTCGATTTCTGGTGCGAGGGCGAGGACACGCTGGCGGCGGTCGTCACGCATGTGCTCGTGCATGAGATTGGCCATCACTTCGGCCTTTCGGACGCCGACATGGAGAAGATTGAGCGCCCCACGCGCTGATCCCCGGCCTCGCCCTCGCCATGAAGCCTCGATCACCCTCCGGAAACAACTAGGGTTTGGGCGCCTTCACAAGGGCGTCACGCAAGCTGTAGAGTGATGGCGATGGCCGGATTCGGCGCCGGCGTGTGCGACAGGACGGAGGACGGAGCGGCCTTGTGACGGTTCATTCGCCAGTGCTGACGCCGGGCAATTGCCCGGCGCTCGTCCTGAACGCGGACTTTCGGCCGCTGAGCTATTACCCTCTTTCCATCTGGTGCTGGCAGGACGCGATCAAGGCGGTGTTCCTGGACCGGGTGAACATCATCTCGGAATACGACACGCGGGTGCGCAGCCCCTCCTTCGAGATGCGCCTGCCCTCGGTCGTGTCGCTCAAAAACTACGTGAAGCCGACCCGCTTCCCCGCCTTCACCCGGTTCAACGTGTTCTTGCGCGATCGCTTCACCTGCCAGTACTGCGGCTCGCGCGAGGACCTGACCTTCGACCACGTCGTGCCGCGCTGCAGGGGCGGCCACACGACGTGGGAGAACGTCGTTGCCGCCTGCTCGGGCTGCAACCTGAAGAAGGCGGACCTGCTCCCCACCGCCGCCCGGATGTGGCCGGCCCGCGCGCCTTATCAGCCGACCGTGCATGATCTGCACCAGAACGGCCGGCTCTTCCCGCCGAATTATTTGCACGAGAGCTGGATGGACTACCTTTACTGGGACAGCGAACTGGAGGCCTGAGGCCGGCGCCCGCGTTCAACTGCCTATTTGCGTATATTATCCTTCCCTTCGGCCGCTTTCCGCGCAAGAATTCGCGTTTTTTCGCATTTTTCAGGCGGAAAAGACGCGAGAAAAAGCGGAAAAGATGCGAAAAAATGCGAAAAAAGGCGGAAAAGTTACGCCGGAATCGAGCCTTTTCAATGGGTTGCACGGAATCACGCGAAAAGACTCTTATGCCCCCTTTGCCCGGCGAGCCCGCGAGCCATCGGCCTTCCGGCGCCCATGAGGGAGGCCTGAGAGGAGATCTGTTTTCGCGCCTTGGCCGCTATCGTCATTGTGCCGCTTCCCAAAAACGGAAGGATACTGCTGATTTCCAGAAAAGGCAAGCAACTGTTGGCGGCGGCTGATTACCGGGCTATCATCGGTCAAAAGAACCGCTCCCAAGACGCGCGCCAGACGCTCGGAAAAAGGGGAGGCTTGATTGAAACGATTTCGCTTGCCGCTCGCCGCGGCGCTTATTGTGTCAATGGTTTCAGTCACATTCGCCGCCGAAATCGGCTGGCAGGAGGCGGTGGCGCGGCTCGCCTATGAGCGAACGAAGGCGGAGACCTGCGTCAAGGAGCTGAAAAAGTACGGCGACAAGGCCGCCATCGGTCGGGGCGAAGACGGCTACAATAACGCCAAGGCCGAGTACGACGGAATCGTCGGCGGCTTGACCGTCGCGCTGGCGCGGAAAGGCGAGCCCATGAGCCTGCGCGATCTCGAAGCGCGATTGCAGCGCGGCTTTGCCGCGCGCGAGGCGTTCTGCCAGAGCGTTCAACCCCTCGTTCCGTCAACCGCGGGCCAACGATCGCCAATCACGGACGTGATCGGCGGCGCAATTGGCCCAGTGATCGACGCCGTCAAAGCGATTTGGATGCGCAAGCAGGACGACGACGCTTTGATGCGCAAGACGATCGAGACTCAGTTGGAGGCGACCTCATGGCCGGCGTTCGCTTCTATCGCGCCCTAGGCCTGATTCTGTTGCTGTGGGCCGGCGCGGCGCGCGCCGAGAGCCCGCAGACCCCGCCGCAGCTGTACGACCGGCCGGTGCTGGTGGTCGATACAGGAACTCATACAGCTGACCTTTATGACACTTCAGCCGATCGCGACGGGCGTTGGGCGGTCACGGGGTCGGACGACAAGACGGTGAGAATCTGGTCGCTCGCGAATGGCAAGCTCGAACGCACGATCCGCCTGCCGGCGGGACCCGGCAATGTCGGCAAGGTTTACGCCGTCGCGATGAGCCCGGACGGCGCATTGATCGCGGCGGGCGGGTGGACGCGCGCGACCGACGCCGATCGGCAGGAACAGATCTATCTGTTCGACCGCGCGACCGGAACGCTGGTGAAGCGGATCGAGGGGCTACCGGGCGATGTAGACTCTCTCGTGTTCTCGCCCGACGGCGGCCGTCTCGCCGCCGGGTTCGCCAGGGGGCTGCGCGTCTACGCAAAGGAACGCGGCTGGAGCGAGGTTGCGCGCGACGACGACTATGGCGACCAAGTCTATGGCGTCGACTTTGCGCCCGACGGCCGCCTCGCCACCACGTCTTATGACGGCAAGGTTCGTCTTTACGCGCCCGGCGCCGCCGGCGCGATTCGTCCCGCTGTAACCGTCGAGGCGCCGGGCGGCAAGCAGCCGTATCGCATCGCGTTCAGCCCTCCCGACGGCGCGCGCCTTGCCGTCGGCTATGCCGACGCACCGAGAGTCGATCTGCTCGACGGGCATAGTCTCGCGACGCTGCCGGGTCCTGACACCAGCGGAGACTCCGGATTCTTGATCTCGGTTGCCTGGTCACGCGATGGAAAGACGTTGCTGGCGGGCGGTGCTGATCTTTTGGGCCCGGGCGGCCCGATATTTGCCTGGAGCCTGGCCGGCGCCGGCCCCCGACGAGTGCTGGCGAGAATGGACAACACCGCCATGAAACTCGTCGCGCTACCTGAAGGAGACCTGCTAGTAGTCGTGAGCCCGTCTCTCGTTCGGCTGGGACCCGACGGACGGCGACGCTGGCCGCATGAACCGCACGCAGCGGACTTCAAAGGCCAGGCCGATCGCCTAACCGTCTCTGCGGATGGCGCGCGCGTCGGATTTGGTTACGAGGCGAGTGGTGGGGCCCCTGCTCGCTTTGACCTGGGCTCGCGCACGCTGCTCCTCGGGGCCAGCGCAGACGTCGGGATGGCCGTCCCAAGGCAGACCGGCTTGCACATCGAGAATTGGTACAACCAATATTTCCCTACGCTCGACGGCAGGGTGTTGGAAAAGATTCCAAATGAAATGTCCCGCAGCCTGGCGATCCATCCCTCTGGCAAGAGCTTCGTGCTGGGGATGTCTTGGCAACTGAGCGCCTACGACGCGAATGGCGCTTTGCTTTGGCAGCGTCCACCGCCCGGTGCAGTATATGCCGTCAATATTACGGGCGACGGAAGGCTGGTCGTAGCGGCCTACAGCGATGGGACGATCCGCTGGCATCGCATGACGGACGGCGCGGAGCTGCTCGCCTTCATGCCATTGGCCGACCGAATGAACTGGGTCGCCTGGACCCCCGAAGGCTTCTACGCCGCGACCGCAGGCGCGCAAGGGGTGCTGCGCTGGCATAAAAACCATGGTTGGGATGAGCCCGTAGAGACAGTGGCCGTCGAGGATATCCCCGGCTCCTACAGGCCGGAAATGCTGCCGCTTGTCCTGCAGGAGCTCGAGACGCCGCGCGCGCTCGGCCTCGCCGTTCTGGCGGAGCACAATCGCGAGGTGACGATTCGCACTCACAGCCACATCTTGCCGGGAGCGCGGCTCCATTTTGACCATCGGCATCGACCACTACAACGAGGAATACGCGAAGAACCTGCGACTGCACTTCGCCGACCGTGATGCGCGCGATCTGGCGAGCGCGATCATCAACACGCAGGATGCGCTCTACCAAGTGAAGCCGACGGTGCTGCTCGACAAGGACGCCAACAAGACCGGCATTCTGCGGGCGCTGAAGAACATGCGCGCCGCCATGGCGAGTGGGAACGGCGCCGATCTCGCCGTGATCCACTTCTCGGGT
>Ga0335083_10008074_pt1 | contig 12887 bp, 10 predicted proteins | sample Lox_Sample_42_FD_206716 | JGI IMG/M metagenome (GOLD analysis project Ga0335083, IMG submission 206716) | Soil microbial communities from Loxahatchee National Wildlife Refuge, Florida, United States - Lox_Sample_4.2 | ecosystem: Environmental > Terrestrial > Soil > Wetlands | place: USA...
TGTTCAAGGGTTGTCACCCCCGCCGCTCGAGCCGGTGGAGACCGCGTTCAAGGATTACGAAAACGAACTTGGCTTAATCCGCAAAGATGGCCTGACACGCGGCCTATCGACCGCCCAGGTCGAGCGCCTGTTTGCGATGGGATTCGCGTTCGAGCAGCTCCGCCAGAACTTTTTCGATCTTTCGCGCTGGCTGCGCGAATACGCGGAAAGCTTCGGCCATAAGGCTCTATCCTGAAGGCTCGCCCGGATATTTTCGGCGCCGCCGCCGCGTCGGGTCGAAGTTTACTCCCCTCGCCTCGCTGCCGCAGCCCATTCGAGCGCGGCTTTCCGCTCGGCGGTTGGGAAAAGCCGGATTGTGACCGGCGAAATTTCAAAGCCGCTGATCCTGGCCTCCTCCATTCGATCGGGGTCGGTGACGACCGCAAGCTTAACGAGATTCTTGTGCGCGAGCGCAGCGCTCGTCAGCCCGCGCGCAAGCTCCGCGAAGTAACCGTCGAAGTCCCGGTCGACGACGACGACGAGGCCCGTCGACGCGCTGGTTGGGCCGACCGCCGCGCTGATCGCCGCTTCAATGTCGTGCGCCACCACCGTGCCGCCTGCGCGCAGCGCAATCGTATGCGCGGGCGCGTCCGCAACGCGTTCAAGCATTGGCTCCCTCCCGATCGTCGGATCTCGCTTCTGGCTGAGCCTCTCTTAGCAGATCGGGCTGAACTTGCGAGCCGGGGGGAACTTCAGCCCCGCATTTGCGCCGTCTCGATAAATTGTGGGAGATGAGTCCATGTCCTGGGCCCAGGCCGCTCTCAGCACGATCCCCGAGGCCGCCCAGGCGGTTGCGACGACGCTTGCGACAAAACTCTTCCTCGCGCTCGTCATTCTCGTGGTCGGCGTTTTCCTCTCGCGCTGGGCAGAGCGGGCGATCTCCGTCACGATGGCGCAAACCGCTGGCGTCGACGAGACGGCGCGCCCAGCGCTTGCCGGCACCGCGCGCTATGCGATCCTGATCCTGACGTTCGTTGCGACGCTGAGCCAGCTCGGCGTCCAGACCGCATCCCTGCTCGCGGCGCTCGGCGCTGCCGGCCTTGCGATCGGCCTTGCGCTGCAAGGCACGCTCGCGAATATCGCCGCGGGGATTATGCTCTTGTGGTTGAGGCCTTTTCGAGTGGGCGATTATGTCGAGGTCGTCAGCGGAACGCCTTTTGCCGGCACTGTGACGGAGATCGGGCTCTTCGCCTGCCTTCTCGAAACTTACGACGGTCTCTTCGTTTTCGCCCCCAATTCCTCCATCTGGACCTTCCCGCTCCGCAACCACTCGCGCACGGCGGGCAGACTGCTCAGCTTCAACGTCGGTTTCGCCCCAGGAACCGACATGGCGGTTGCGCGCGAGGTTCTTTTGCTGTCGATTTCCCAATTTGCGGGCGTCCTGGCGGTCCCACCGCCGGACGTGTTCATCGCGCATGTGACGGCAGGCGCGCCGCTCGCGACCTGCCGGCTCTGGGCGGCGTCCAACAAGATCGGCGAGGCGCAGCGCACGATGCTGGAGGCCGCGCGTGATGCGCTCGAACGCGCCGGCCTGCGTCCAACCGAGCTTGTGCGAACGATCCCCCCCGAATCCGACCCGTCGCGTTTGCGGTGACGGATCGGAGTCAGAGGCCGAAGCGCTTTGCGAAGGCCTCGAGATTTACCGCTCCGCGCCTGTGCGTCCCCTCGCCAATTTTGCGCACCCCATCGTGCGCCTCAACTGCGAACAGCACGCTGCGGCCTTCCAACTCAATCACCCTGGCGGTAGCGACCGCCGTGCGCCCAATGGGGGTGGGCGCGAGATGCCGCACATTGACCTCGCTGCCGACGGTAACCCAACCCGGCGGCAAGCAGCTGGCGACGGCTGACCCGCACGCGACTTCCATCAGCATGATCATCATAGGCGTCGCATAGACGAGCGGCATGCCATCGACATGGGCGCCAACCGTCAGCTCACGCGTCACGAGCGTCTCCTGGCGGCCGGTCATGCCGACGCGGACGTCTGTGAGCGGCTCGGTCATCAGGGCTCGACCGAGACGGTTTTCCCGGAAGGCGCCTTCAGCCCACGGCGCCCTCGATCGAAGCTCCCCAGGAGCCCCAGATGTAGATCCAGGTGAAAAGGAACAGCCACACGACGTCGACGAAATGCCAGTACCAGGCGGCGAATTGGAAGCCGACGTGATGACGGGGCGTAAACTGGCCCAGGAACGCCCGGATGAGGCAAACCGTCAGAAAAATCACGCCGATGATAACGTGGGCGCCGTGGAAGCCGGTCGCCATGAAAAAGGTCGCGCCGTAGATCGAGTTCTTAAACGGAAAAGGAGCGTGGATGTACTCGTAGGCCTGCGTGATCACAAACAGCACGCCAAGCGCGATTCCAAGCGCGAGAAAATTCTTAAATCCCTGCCGGTCCCCCTCACGCAAGTCGTCATGGGCGACGTTCACAGCGAAGCTCGACGTCACCAGCACGAAAGTGTTCATGAGGGGCAACTTCAGCGGGTCCAGGACCTCGGTGCCTTTCGGCGGCCACAAGCCGCCGGTGAAATCCAGGCGTCCATACACCTGCAGATCGCCCGGATTGAGAGCGTTCCAGAAGAACGCCCAGAACCAGGCGACGAAGAACATCACCTCGGAGGCGATGAACAGCAGCATGCCGATCGTGAGGCCTTGGCGGACAATCGGATTGTGGTAGCCACCCTCCCCCTCCATAGTGACGTCGCGCCACCATCCGGCCATCGTGAAGAGGACCCCCGCGCCGCCGAGCGCGAGCACGAGCGGACCCGCCCCGGCCCCCTTCATGAAGAGGACGAGACCGATGGCGGTGATGAGCGCGAAAGCGCCGCCGATCAGCGGCCAGGGGCTCGGCGCGACGAGGTGGAACCCCTGGCGTTCATGCACCGGCGTGTCAGTCATCCTCAACTCCCAATAGTCATCCGGCCGGGCCGGCGCGTTTGTTCGATGCGGAAGAAGCCCGATCTTCGGGCGCGGCGAACAACGTGTAGGACAGAGTGATCGAATCCACCCTCGCCATCGAGGGATCCGTCTCCAGCTTCGGATCGAGGAAGAAAACCACGGGCCATTCCGCCGTCTCGTGGGGCCCGAGGCGCTGGGTGCTGAAGCAGAAGCACTGCACTTTGTCGAACCAGGCGCCGGAGACTTCCGGCGTCACGTTGTAGGTCGCGTTCGCCGCCGTCTCCTTGTCGCTGAGGTTACGCGCGCGAAAAAAGACCGTTATCGTCTTGCCGGTGCGAACCCTGACGGCGTCGGTTTCGGGCTCGAGGCGCCATTCGAGACCTGGCGCCACGTTGGCGTCAAACCCAACCCGCAGCGTGCGGCGGCCCGTTGTGGTCGCATCCTCCTTGACGATCTGAGGCGTTCCCTCATAGCCGGTCACCCGGCAAAAGGCCGTGTAGAAGGGTGCGGCCGCGAAGGTGAGCCCGATCATCGACAGCGCCAGTAAGCCGCCGCCCAGCGCCAGCCGCCGGTTTCGGCGGGACGTCGCCTCCTGCGAAAGGCTCATTAGTGGCCCGCGATGACCGTGTGCCCGACCTCCTCGTCGATATGCGGCGGCGTCAGGAACTGGTGGAAGGGCGGGGGCGACGACAGGGTCCATTCGAGCGTCGTCGCGCCCGGACCCCATGGGTTGTTTGGCGCGGGACGCTTGGCCTTGAACGCTTCGTAGATGAGGTAGAGGAAGACGATCGCCCCGACGCCCGAAATATAGGCCCCGATCGACGACACGAAGTTCCAGACGAAGTAAGCGTCCGTGTAGTCGACGATGCGGCGCGGCATTCCGGCAAAGCCCAGGAAATGCTGGGGGAAGAAGGTCAGGTTGATTCCCACAAAGGTCGTCCAGAAGTGCAGCTTGGCCATCGCCTCATTGTAGAGGTAGCCGCTCATCTTCGGGAACCAGTAGTAGAAGCCGGCGAAGATCGAGAACACAGCGCCGAGCGACATCGTGTAATGGAAGTGGGCGACGACGTAGTAGGTGTCGTGCACATAGCGGTCGATCGCCGCGTTGGCGAGCACCACGCCGGTTACGCCGCCGACGGTGAAGACGAAGATGAAGCCGATCGCCCACAACATCGGGGGACGCAACTGCAGGGAACCGCCCCACATGGTCGCGATCCAGGAGAACACCTTCACGCCCGTCGGCACCGCGATCACCATGGTGGCGAGGACGTAGTAGCGCTGCGCGTTCAGCGACATGCCGGTGGTGAACATGTGGTGCGCCCAGACCACGAAGCCGAGCAAGGCGATTGCGAGCATCGCGTAGACCATGCCGGCGTAGCCGAACACCGGCTTCCTAGCGAAGGTCGACACGATCTGGCTCACGATGCCAAAGCCGGGGATGATGAGAATGTAGACCTCCGGATGGCCGAAGAACCAGAAGACATGCTGGAAGAGGATCGGGTCGCCGCCGCCAGCTGGATTGAAGAACGTCGTGCCGAAGTTGCGGTCGGTGAGCAGCATCGTCAGCGCCCCGGCCAGCACCGGCAGGGCAAGAAGCAACAGGAACGCCGTCACAAGCACCGACCAGACGAAGAGCGGCATGCGGAACATGGTCATGCCGGGCGCGCGCATGTTGAAAATCGTCGCGATGAAATTGATCGACCCGAGGATCGACGACATGCCGGCGAGATGCAACGACAAAATGATGAAGTCCACGGAAGGTCCGGGCGAGCCCGTGAGGGACGAGAACGGCGGGTAGAGCACCCAGCCCCCGCCGAACCCGTGCATTCCCGGCTCGCCTTCGACGAACAACGAGATCATGAGCATCGTGAATGACGCCGGCAAAAGCCAGAATGACAGATTGTTCATGCGCGGGAACGCCATGTCTGGGGCGCCGATCATCAGCGGCACGAACCAGTTGCCGAATCCGCCCATCATCGCTGGCATCACCATGAAGAAAATCATGATGACCGCGTGGCTCGTGAAGAAGACGTTGTACATGTGCTTGCCGGCGTCGAGCGAACCGTTGCCCATCAGCAGGTGCGCGATCGACGGAAAGACTTGGATGCCCGGCCACATCAGTTCGGCGCGGATGGCGATCGAAAGGATCGTGCCGAGGACGCCGGCCGAGATCGCGAAGACAAGATAGAGCGTTCCAATGTCTTTGTGGTTGGTGGAGAGCAGATAGCGCCGCCACCCGGTAGGAACCGGGTGCTCGTGGTCGTCGTGCGCGTGAACCTGCGCGTCGGTGAAATGGCTGACTGACGCCATAACTATTGGCTCCCGATCTGAACTTTCTCTCGACAGCGCCCCTCGTGCGCCGTCACTGGCTTGCGCGCGCCGCCTCGGCGAGGTCGACGCCGTCGGCGTGGGCGAATTGCTTCTTGGCCCCCTCAAGCCAGGTCTGATAGGCGTCCTCGCTGACGACCCGGATCTCGACCGGCATGAAGGCGTGATCGACGCCGCAGATATTCGAGCACTGCCCGTAAAAGACCCCTTCATGATCGGCCTTGAACCACGCCTTGTTGAGCCGCCCAGGAATCGCGTCGATCTTGACCCCGAACGAAGGCACCGAGAAAGAGTGGATGACGTCCTGCGATGTCACGTCCACTTCCACAACCTTGCCGACCGGCACGTAGGCTGGATTATCCACCGTCAGCAGCCGGATTTCGCCGGGCTTCAGATCTTTGTCTTCCTTGATGATGGAATCAAAGGAAAACCCACCTTCCGATTTGGGATAGCCGTAGTTCCAATGCCATTGCGACGCCGTCACCTTCAGTGTCATGTCGGGAGCCGGAATAATGAGCTGGTCCGCCAGCAGACGGAACGACGGAACCGCGATCACCACGAGTGTGAGCGTTGGCGCGAGCGTCCAGGCAATCTCAAGCAGCGCGTTATGGGAAGTTCGGGACGCGGTCGGGTTCGCCCGCTCGTTGAAGCGATAGACCACGTAGGCCAGCAATGCCAATACCAGAAGCGATATGCCGACCGTCACCGGCAGCAAAATGGCGTTGTGGAACCACTCGATATCGTTCTGGATGGGGGTATTGGCCGGAAGAAACCCGATTTGTCCCTGTTCGGGAGCGCCCACCAAAGCCGCCCTCGCCGCGGCCGTGGCCGCCGTCGCGCCAAGCGCGGCCCCCAGCGAGAATGTCAACCGCAGTTGGCCCATCGCCGTTTCATCTCCAATGCGCGCACACAAGGCCGACCCAGCGAGTCGCTCGGCAAAGCTAGGTTTTGCGCGACATTACACGGGGGCCCGGAAGATTTACAAACGAAAAATTCAACGCGCGCAATTGTGAAGCAAAGGTCGCGAGCGCGGGCGCCGGCGCTGCGCGTTTTTTTCTTGGCCGTCAGCCGAGGAGCGCACAATATGATGGTCGCCCTCACGCCCACGATGGAGCGAGCAGGCTGGGACGATGAGCAAAGCGATGGCGGACCACGTCGGCGACGAGTTGCGCCGCCCCCTTCCTCTCGCCTTGGCCGCCTTGGCGATAATCGGCTGGGTGGTCGCGGCCTTTATCTGGAGCCAGGCGTCGCAAACCCAGGCCCATTTGAACGAGTCCCTTCGCGCCGCGGAGCGGGCGCGAGACTCGTTGGCGGCGGACCTGCAGAACCTGCAGAGGACGGCGGGCACAGCGGCGGATCTGAAGGCGCAGACCGCGGCGGCGGAGAAGGCGCTGGCCGAAGCCTCGGCCGCACGCGCCTCGGCGCAAACCGAACTCGCCGACCTCACAAAGCAGATCAGCGACGCCAAACTCGCCATTTCGGGAGCTCAGGAGGAGGCGAGCGCCAAATCCCGCGATCTCCAGTCGGTCGACGCACGGCTTAAGGACGAAAGCGATCGTCTGGCGGGCATGCAGAGGCAGGAACAGGCCATGTCGGCTGAGGAGGTAAGGCTGCAGGGTCAGGTTGAATCGGCGCGCGCCGCCCGTGCTGAGGCGCAGAACCAGACGACCGCAGCCCAGAAGCAGCTTGAATCCCTGCAAAACCAGATCAATGTGGCGACCGCCGAGCTCAACGCGCTGCAGGAGCAGATCCGCGCGGCGAAGGCGGCTGCGCCTCCGGCCCCATGAATCGCACCGTAAGGCTCACCGCGATTGTACGCCGCCTCCGACGTGTTACAAACAACTGCCGGCCAGGCGGAGCGGTTGCTCGCAAGGCAACTTAATGGAAGGGCAGCATGGACGATCTCAGCGCGAGCGCCACAACCGAGCCCCCCTCGAACCTCAGTGGCCTCCGAAATCCTCCCGCTGCGGCCGAACTGAAGGCAGCCGTGCTGGCAAAACTTACCTACTCGGTCGGGAAAATTCCCGAGGCGGCAAGCCCGCGCGACTGGTTTCTTGCGGTCGCCTACGCCACCCGCGACATCATCGTCGACCGCTGGCTCGAATCGACGACCGCAGCTTACGCCGACGGCCGCAAGCGCGTTTACTACTTGTCGCTGGAGTTCCTGATCGGGCGGCTTCTGTTCGACGCGATGACCAATCTCGGGATCGCCGCGCCGATGGCGGAAGCGCTTGACGAACTCGGCGTCAGCCTGGCCGAATTACGACGTCTCGAGCCGGACGCAGCGCTGGGCAACGGCGGCCTCGGCCGCCTCGCCGCCTGCTTCATGGACAGCATGGCGACGCTTTGCATCGCAGCGCACGGTTACGGCATCCGCTACGACAATGGCCTCTTCCGCCAGATCATCCGCAGCGGCTGGCAGCAGGAGACGCCGGAGGACTGGCTGACCAACGGAAATCCGTGGGAGTTCGAGCGCCCGGAGTGCAACTACGCCATCGGCTTCGGCGGCTGGGTGGAAATGGTCCAGGGCGAGGATGAGCGCACCCGCCATATCTGGCATCCGGCCGAGACCGTCGAGGCGGTTGGCTACGACACGCCAATCGTCGGCTGGCGAGGCAGGCATGTCAACACCCTGCGCCTATGGTCGGCGCGCGCGCCCGACCCTTTCAGACTCGACGCTTTCAACGCCGCCGACTACGTCGCTGCGTTTTCCGACACGGTGCGCGCCGAAGCGATCTCCAAGGTCCTTTACCCTAGCGACGCCACGCCCGCCGGACAGGAATTACGTCTTCGGCAAGAATATTTCTTTGCTTCGGCGTCGTTACTCGACCTCATTCGCCGCCATGTGAAGCAGCACCAGGACGTGCGCACGCTTGGCGAGTTCGCGGCGGTGCAGCTCAACGACACCCATCCGGCGATCGCCATCGCCGAACTCATGCGCATCCTCATCGATCTGAACGGGCTTGAGTGGGACGAGGCCTGGACGATCACGCAGGCGACCTTCTCCTACACCAACCATACGTTGCTCCCGGAGGCGCTCGAAAGCTGGCCGGTGCCGCTGATGGAGCGTCTCCTGCCGCGCCATATGCAGATCATCTATCTGCTCAACGCGGCGCATCTGGATAGCGCGCGCCGGCGCGGCTTCATCGACCCGAACCTCCTGGCCTCGATCTCGCTGATTGACGAGGCCGCCGGCCGCCGCGTCAGGATGGGCAATCTCGCATTCGTCGGCTCGCACAAGATCAACGGCGTATCGGCGCTCCACACATCCTTGATGCGCAAGACCGTGTTCCACAGCCTCAACTCCGTCTATCCCAATCGCATCGTCAGCAAGACGAACGGCATCACATTCCGACGCTGGCTCATCGAATGCAACCCGGCTCTCACTGAGATCATTCGCTCCACAGTTGGGGAGCGCGGTCTCCATGATGCCGAGGCGCTGAAGCGTTTTGGCGCTCATGCGGATGATCCGGCGATCCAAGAGCGGGTAGCCGCGGGGCGGCGCGTGGCGAAAGCCGCGCTCGCCCGACAAGTCGCCGCCCAGCTTGGCCAGCGGATCGACCCGGAATCGATGTTCGACGTGCAGGTCAAGCGCATCCACGAGTATAAGCGCCAGCTGCTCAACATCCTGGAGACAGTGGCCCGCTACAACGCGATTCGGGCCAATCCGACGATCGACTTCGCTCCGCGCGTCAAGATTTTCGCCGGCAAGGCCGCGGCCAGCTACGCCCAGGCCAAACTCATCATCAAGCTCGCCATCGACGTCGCCCGCGTCGTTAACGCCGACCCGACGTTGCGGGGACTCCTGAAAGTCGTCTTCTTGCCGAATTACAACGTCTCGCTCGCCGAGACGATCATGCCCGCGGCCGATCTTTCGGAGCAGATTTCGACCGCAGGCATGGAGGCGTCCGGCACCGGCAACATGAAGATGGCGCTGAACGGCGCGCTCACCATCGGCACCCTCGACGGCGCAAATGTTGAACTGCGCGATCTCGTCGGCGACGACAACATATTCATTTTCGGCCTGACCGCGCCGGAAGTCGAGGCGGAGCGAGCGAAAGGCATCGACTCGGCGGCGCGGATCTCCGCCTCTCCCATCCTGCGCGAGGCTCTCGACGAAATCGCCTCCGGCGTCTTCTCCAACGACGAGCCGGACCGATTTCGCGGCCTTATTGAGACGCTCGCGCACCACGACTATTTCATGGTGTGCGCGGACTTCGACTCCTACTGGGCCGCCCAGATGAGGGTCGACGAGGCGTGGCGCGACCGAAAGCGCTGGCTGAGGTCGAGCATCCTCAATACGGCTAATGTCGGCTGGTTCTCCTCCGATCGCACGATTGCGGAATACGCCGTGGAGATTTGGAACGCCCCGATCTCGCCGATAGAGTGATCGGGCGTCGATAAAAGAGCGTTCGAGGGAGGGAGCAATGGAGGCCTGGAGAGCGCAAGACGCTGACGTCGCCGCCTTGCAGTCGGCGCGCAGCGCCGACCCCTTCGCGGTGCTCGGACCGCATCAAGCTCCCGACGGCTGGGTCATCCGCGTCTTTTCGCCGGACACAGTGCGGGTGCGGGCGCTGACCCCGGACAGCAAGGTTCTCGCGGAACTGCCCCGGCGAAAGGATGATTTTTTCGAGGGATTGATCCCTTCGCTGAAGGACCGCCCCAAATATCTGCTTGAAACCGAAACCATCTGGGGCGTCTCGACCGCGCTCGATCCTTATGCCTTCGGCCCGGCGCTCGGCCCCATGGACGACTACCTCTTGCGCGAGGGCTCGCATCGTCAGCTTTATCACAGGCTCGGCGCCCATCTGATCCGGCATGAAGGCGTCGATGGAGTCCTGTTCGCGCTTTGGGCGCCCAATGCAACGAGGGTTTCCGTCGTCGGCGACTTCAACCGCTGGGACGGGAGGCGCGCCCAGATGCGCAAGCGCATCGACAGCGGCTTATGGGAGTTTTTCGTTCCGGGCCTTCACGCGGGCGCGGTCTACAAGTACGAGCTGAGCGGGCCGGATGGGGCGCTCCTGCCGCTCAAGGCCGATCCGTTCGGCTTCGAGGCGGAGGTCCGGCCGTCGACCGCCTCCGTCGTCGCCGACAGCCCCGATTTCGCCTGGACAGATCAGGAGTACATGGAAAAGCGCCGGCAGGGCGAGGCGCGCCGCAAGCCCATGTCGGTTTACGAAGCCCATCTCGGGTCATGGCGGCGGCGTCCGGACGGGACCTTCCTCAGTTATGACGAGCTCGCCGATCAGCTGATCCCGTATGTAGCGGATCTCGGCTACACCCACATCGAGCTTCTCCCGATCAGCGAGCATCCGCTCGACGAGTCATGGGGTTACCAGCCGATCGGCCTCTTTGCCCCAACCCGTCGATTTGGCGACCCCGCCGGCTTTGCCCGCTTCGTCGATCGCGCGCACGCCGCCGGTCTCGGCGTCATTCTCGACTGGGCGCCGGCGCATTTCCCGACTGACGCCCACGGCCTGGCCAACTTCGACGGCACCGCGCTCTACGAGCACGCCGATCCTCGCCGCGGCTTCCACCCGGACTGGAACACCGCAATTTACAATTTCGGCCGGCACGAGGTCGCGAACTTTCTTTATTGCAACGCCCTCTACTGGGTCGACCGTTTCCACATCGACGGTCTGCGCGTCGACGCTGTCGCCTCGATGCTCTACCTCGATTACTCGCGGCGCGAAGGCGAGTGGCTTCCGAACGCCGACGGCAGCAAGGAGAACCGGGAGGCGATCGCGTTCCTTCGCCGCGCGAACGAGCTCGTCTACGGATTGTTTCCCGGCGCCGTCACCATCGCCGAGGAGTCGACCGCTTTCCCAGGCGTTTCCCGCCCAACCGATCACGGCGGACTGGGGTTCGGCTTCAAATGGAACATGGGCTGGATGCACGATACGCTCGACTATATGTCGCGCGATCCGATTTACCGACGCTGGAGCCACGACAAGATGACCTTCGGGCTCCTCTACGCTTTCAGCGAGAATTTCCTGCTGCCGATCTCGCACGACGAGGTCGTGCACGGCAAAGGCTCGGTGGTCGGCAAGATGCCGGGCGACGAATGGCAGCGCTTCGCCAACGCTCGCGCTTTCTTCGGCTTCATGTGGGGCCACCCGGGCAAGAAGCTTCTATTCATGGGCCAGGAATTCGGCCAGACGAGCGAATGGAACTCCAACGAGTCCCTGCCATGGTGGCTGCTCGATCACTGGCCGCATCAGGGCGTGCAAGCGCTCATCCGCGATCTGAATCGCCTCTATCGGGAAACGCCGGCGCTTCATGTCCGCGATTGCGAGCCCGAGGGGTTCCGCTGGATCGTGGTCAACGACGATATGCAGTCGGTGCTGGCGTTTTTGCGCCGGGGCGAGCGGACCGACCCGCCGGTCGCGGTCGTCTGCAACTTCACCCCCGAGCCGCGCGCCAACTATCGCCTTGGGCTTCCCTTCGAGGGCCATTGGCGCGAGGCGCTCAACAGCGACGCGGCCGCCTACGGTGGTTCGAACATGGGCAACTTCGGCGGGGTCTACGCGCAAGCGAAGCCGTCCCATGGGTTCCCGGCTTCGGCGACGCTCAGTCTGCCGCCCCTCTCCACTCTGTTCCTCGTCTTCAACCCGCCCGCTTCCGACGGTGCGCCGTCATCTGAGTAAGGTGAAGGAGTTCGACATGGCGTGGTCCGACTCGTCAAAGCCGCCCAGCGTCTCGGCCCCTTATTCGCGTCATGCGATGGCCTACGTGCTCGCCGGCGGGCGCGGCAGCCGGCTACTTGAGCTGACCGACCGGCGCGCCAAGCCGGCGGTCTATTTTGGCGGCAAGTCGCGCATCATCGACTTCGCGCTGTCGAACGCGCTCAATTCCGGCATCCGCCGCATCGCGGTCGCCACCCAATACAAGGCCCACAGCCTCATTCGCCATCTGCAGCGCGGCTGGAACTTCTTCCGCCCCGAACGCAACGAAAGCTTCGACATCCTGCCCGCTTCGCAGCGCGTCTCGGAGACCATGTGGTATCTCGGCACGGCGGACGCGGTCTATCAGAACATCGACATCATTCAGAGCTACGGCCCCCAGTTTATGGTCGTGCTCGCCGGCGATCACGTTTACAAAATGGACTACGAGAAGATGCTCCAGCAGCACGTCGACTCGGGGGCGGACGTGACGGTTGGCTGCCTCGAGGCCTCTCTCGAAGAGGCCACGGCGTTCGGCGTCATGCATGTGGACGAGACGAACAGGATCATCTCGTTCCTCGAGAAGCCCAAGGATCCCCCGCACATGCCAGGCAAGCCGGACGCCGCGCTCTGCAGCATGGGCATCTACGTGTTCGAGACCACGCTTCTATTCGAGCTTCTGCGCAAGGACGCGGCGGACCCGAACTCGAGCCACGATTTCGGCAAGGACATCATCCCCTACCTCGTCAAGCACGGCAAAGCGGTCGCGCATCATTTCTCAGATTCCTGCGTGACGTCGACGGAGGAAGCCAAGCACTATTGGCGCGACGTCGGGACCGTGGACGCCTACTGGGCCGCCAACATCGACCTCACCGATGTCGTGCCCGACCTCGACCTCTACGACCGCGGCTGGCCGATCTGGACCTACGGCGAGATCACGCCACCGGCCAAGTTCGTGCATGACGT
>Ga0335083_10008075_pt1 | contig 12887 bp, 12 predicted proteins | sample Lox_Sample_42_FD_206716 | JGI IMG/M metagenome (GOLD analysis project Ga0335083, IMG submission 206716) | Soil microbial communities from Loxahatchee National Wildlife Refuge, Florida, United States - Lox_Sample_4.2 | ecosystem: Environmental > Terrestrial > Soil > Wetlands | place: USA...
GGCACTGGCTCGGGCCCACATGGACGCCTTCGGCACCACCCAGCGGCAACTCGCGCTGATCGCCGAGAAGAACCACGCGCACGCGGTGCACAACCCGCTCGCGCACTTCCGTAAAGAGATGTCGGCGACGGAGATCCTCGCTGCGCGGCCCGTGGCAGGACCGCTCACGGTCCCGATGTGCGCGCCACTCACCGACGGCGCTGCGGCGGTAGTCGTCTGTAACTCCGCGGGCCTGCGACGTCTCGGCGCCTGCAGGCCGGTCCGGGTGCTCGCCACCGTGGTGCGGACCGGGACTGTGCGCCCACTGTCCGCCTGGGACCGCTCGGTTTCCCGGCTAGCCGCGCAGGATGCCTACGAACAGGCGGGAGTAGGGCCGGACGACGTGTCGGTGGCCGAGGTCCATGATGCGTCGGCGTTCGGCGAGCTCTTGCAGACCGAGCTGCTCGGGTTCTGTGAGATCGGCTCCGGCGGCAAGCTCGCCGAGTCCGGCGCCACGAGGCTGGGCGGCCTCCTCCCCGTCAATCCGTCCGGCGGCCTGGAGTCCAAGGGGCATCCGATGGGCGCTTCCGGCCTCGCGCAGATCTACGAACTCGCGCACCAGCTTCGCGGCAACTGCGGAGTCCGCCAGGTCCCCGACGCCCGCATCGCTCTGGCCGAGAACGGCGGCGGCTGGTACGGCAGCGAGGAGGCCGTCGCCGCGATCACCATCCTCAGCGCCTGACCATCACCCGACTTTCGAGGAGTCACAGATGACCTACCAGACACTCAACCTCCGGCGCGACGGCCGAATCCTCTACGTCGATTTCGACAACCCGCCAGTGAACCTGATGACCATCCAGATGGTCGGCGAGTTGTTCGACCTTGCCGGGTCGCTCGCGTTCGACCCGGAAACCGCGGCAGTGGTCTTCGGCAGCGCCAGTCCCGAGTTCTTCATCGCTCACTTCGACCTCAATGACCTGCTCCGGTCGATGAGCGACCCGTCGGTGCCACAGAGCCGCTACGACGACATCAACGTGCTGCAGTCCCTCACGACGACCTGGCAGACCCTGCCTCAGGTGACCATCGGCGTGGTCGACGGGATCTGCCGTGGGGCCGGGCTGGAGTTCCTGCTCGCCACGGATATGCGCTTCGCTACGCCCGAGAGCCGGTTCTGCCTACCCGACACCAGCGGCGGAACCCTGCCCGCCGGTGGCGGTACGACGCGGCTGGCGATGCAGATCGGGCCGGCCCGGGCCCGCGAGGTGATCCTGTCGTCCCGCGACTTCACCGGTGAGGAGGCCGCCTGCTACGGCATCGTCAACCGCGCGCTACCGCGCGCCGAGTTGCAGACCTACGTGGATGCATTGGCGCGCAACGTCGCGAACCGCTCGGCGGGCACGATCGCGGCCGTAGGCGAGGTGATCAAGTCCGTCTACAACTCGATGGTCGAAGCCCAGTTCGCCGGCTTTGCCAGCGAGAACAGCGCGCTGAAGACGCTGGTCACGGTACCCGCCGTTGCCGAAGGCCTGCAGAAGATGGCGGGCCTCCAGGACGTTGAGCACGAACGTGATCTCCCGGCGACGATCGCCGCCGCTCGGTAGAAGCCGCCACAAAGCCACAAGAAGGAAAGACAAACACCATGACACAGCATCTTGAACGCGGCACGCAGGCATCCGTGCGGCCCCCCCTGCCCTATGTGGAGCTGAGCGGTTTCGAGATCCTCAGCGATGAGGAGCGTGCGGTCCAGCAGGCCATGCACAAGTTCGCGCGCGAGGTGATGCGACCTGCGGGAGTCGCCATCGACAAGCTGAGCGCCGAGGGCGCCGTCGCGCCCAACTCGCCGTTCTGGGAGTTCCTCCACACTGCCGCAGCGTCCGGTATCGAATTCGACGCCGGCCCCGACGACGTGCCGCCACGGGAGCTGGCCCAGCTCCAGGCGATCGTCATCGAGGAGTTCGGCTGGGGCGACGCAGGTCTCACCGTGTCGCTGGCCGCCGCCGCATTCCCCCACATGATGGCCAAACGGGTCGGCAACCAGGAGCTGATCGAACTGACTGCGGGCAAGATCGGGGCCTGGATCGCTACCCAGCCCGATCGCGGGTCGGACGGCACCATGCTCTACCCCGCCGAGCGGCACGCCGGCGCAGCGCAGGGCAACAAGGGAAACCTGACTGCGAAGATCAGCGGTGGGGACATCGTGATCAACGGACAGAGCTCGGCCTGGATCTCGAACGGCCCCGTTGCCCAGGTCGCGATCCTGACGATCGTCGCGGACTACGGTGATGGGTTCTTCGATGACGAGGGACACCCGCACGGTGTCGAGGTCATTGTCCCCCTCGACCTCCCGGGGGTGAGCCGAGGCAAGCCGTTGGAGAAGCTGGGCAAGCGCGCTCTGCCCCAGGGCGAGCTGTTCTTCGATGACGTCAAGATCCCCGTGCGGTACGCGCTGTCGCTTGGCGATGACTACTGGCGCGGCCACTCCTCCACGTGGTCGACGGCGGGTGTGGCCATGGGCCAGATCATGACGGGCCTGGCTCGGGCGGCGTTCGAGCACGGGCTGGAGTACGTTCACCAGCGCCGCCAGGGAGGCGCGCTCCTGGCCGACCACCAGATGGTGCAGTACCGGCTCGGCGCCATGGCTCGCAAGGTGGAGACGATGCGCGCAGTCGCCCGGCGCGCCACCGAATACACGTTCCTCACGCCGGCCAAGCATGCCTACTTCACTGGCGGGTCCAAGGTCACATGCACCGAGCTCGCGTACCAGGTGGCGGACGAGGCGCTGCAGCTGCTCGGCGGCTACGGCCTGTCTCGCGAGTACCCCATGGAGAAACTCTTCCGCGACGCCCGGGCGGCCCTCATCGAAGACGGCGAGAACCACCTGCTCAACATGAAGTTCGGCTACCTGACCTCGCTGCTTTACCGCAGCGGACGACTCGGCTCGTGAGAAAGAAAGGAACCATTATGGCTGTGACCGACTTCTTCGACCGGGGCTGGCGCGCCAACCCGGACGGGGTGGCTTTCATCGCGGGCGAGCGGACCTTCACCTACAACGAGATCGGTGAGCTCTCGTGCCGCGTCGGTAACGCGCTGCTCGCCCGTGGAGTCGAGCGCGAGGCCAAGGGCGCGGTGCTTGCGGGTAACGACCCCACCGCCTGGGCGTGCGTCCTTGGAATGTGGCGGGCCGGAATGGCCTGGGTTCCGGTCAACCCCGCGTACTCGCCGGAGGAGATCCAGCGCCTGCTGGGCGGCTTCGACTGCGAAGTGCTGTTCTGCCACGAGCAGTTCCTCCCGGTCGTGGAGAAGCTCCGCCCCGACCTGGACCAGCTGCACACCGTGATCTCGCTGGGCTCGAACACCGAAGCTGCGTCGACAGCGGACGCTGTCACCCTCGAGTCGCTCATCGAGGGGGCGTCCAGCGCGCTTCCCGACTACATCCCGGAGTCGGAATCCCTGGCCGGGATCATGCCGACCGGCGGGACCACCGGGGCGCCGAAAGGCGCGATGAACACGCACCGGAGCCTGTCCGTCAGCGCGCTGCACCAGATGTTCGCCGCTCCCTACTCCTCGGACGAGCCGATCGTGAACCTGGTCGCCGCGCCGATGACGCACGCGGCGGGCACTCTCACGCTGCCGGTCACGGCTCGCGGTGGCACGGTGGTGGTGATGAACCGCCCTGATCCGCTCCAGCTGCTCGACCTGATCGAGAAGCACCGGGTCACGGAGCTGTACCTGCCGCCGACGGTGATCTACCGGCTCTTGGAGATTCCCGGCATCGAGGACAGGGACTTCTCGTCGCTGAAGTACTTCATCTACGGCGCGGCGCCTATGTCGACTGAGAAGCTGTGCCGCGCGATCGAGGTGTTCGGCCCCGTGATGTTCCAGGGGTACGGGCAAGCCGAGGCGCCCTCCGCGATCGCCTTCCTGCGCCCCGAGGAGCACTTCCGCGACGGCAAGATCGCCGACGGCTCGCGACTGTCGGCGGCGGGGCGGCCCGCGCCGCTGGTGCGGGTCGAGATCCTCGACGAGAACGGGAAGATCCTCCCTGTCGGCGAGACCGGCGAGATCTGCGTGCGCGGCGACCTGGTGATGAAGGGTTATTACAAGGCCCTGGACAAGACCGCTGAGACCATCATCGACGGGTGGCTGCACACCGGGGACATCGGTTACCTCGACACCGAGGGCTTCCTGCACATCACCGACCGCAAGAAAGACATGATCATCTCGGGTGGGTTCAACGTCTACCCCAGTGAGGTCGAGCAGGTCATCTGGGCGCACCCGGCGGTGCAGGACTGTGCCGTGATCGGCACCCCGCACCCCGACTGGGGCGAGGCCGTCACCGCCGTGGTCGAGCTGAACCAAGGTGCGCAGGCGACCGAGGAGGAGCTCATCGCGTACTGCCGGCCCGTGCTCGGCGGGATCAAGACGCCGAAGAAGGTCCTGTTCGTCGACGCCCTTCCGCGCAGCGCCAACGGAAAGGTGCTGAAGAAGGACGTGCGGGAGCCGTTCTGGCGCGACCACCAGCGAAGGATCTGAGGACATGCGGCGCACGATCTTCCACGAGGACCACGATGCCTTCCGCGGCACTCTCCGCCAGTTCGTGGACCGCACCCTCAAGCCCCGCTACGAGCGTCACCCTCCACACCGACGCCTGCCCGCTGTACATCGTCGAGTTCGGCACCGAGGAATCGAATACACGAAAGAGCGTCGGGCGTTCGGGCAACCCATCGGGTCCTTCCAGCACAACAAATTCAAACTGGCCGAGCTGGTGACCAAGATCGAGGTGACCCAGGCCTTTGCGGGACGCCCGCGTCACCGAGATCTGGGCCGGCTCCAAGGAAATCATGAAAGAACTCATCGGCTGTGATCTCGGTTTGTAAGCGAATCAGTCCTCCGGACTCGCCCCGAATTTTCCGCTGGCAGAAGGAGAAATCATGCCATTGCCCGTCGCAGTGATCACCGGCGCCGCTAACGGCATCGGGCTGGAGACAGCCCGACGCCTCGCCCGAGCGCACCGGGTCGCCCTGCTGGACATCGATGGCGAGGCGGCCAAGAAGGCTGCTGCGGAGGTGGACAGCACCGCCGCCGCGTTCGGGTGCGACATCACGGATCCTGCCTCGGTTGCGGCGGCGGTGACCGGCGTCATCGACCGCTTCGGTGCGATCGACGTGGCCGTCTCCAATGCGGGAATCGGCACGATTGGCGCAGCACGCCACCTCGACCCGGACGTCCTCGCAGCTCAGCTCAACGTCAACGTGACCGGGAACTGGCGCTTCATCCACGCCTGCCTGCCACATCTGGTCGAGAGTCGCGGCTACCTGCTGGGCGTGGCCTCGGCCGCGGCGATCTTCTGCCCTCCGGGTGAGTCGATGTACGCCGCGAGCAAGGCGGGCTTGGAAGCGCTGCTCGACGTGGTCCGCGTGGAGGTCGCGCACCTCGGCGTCGATGTCGGCGTGGCGTACCTGATGTTCATCAACACCCCTATGGTTCGCGACGGCGACCGGGAACACGCCGACTTCGCGCGGATGCGCGCAATGCTGCGTGGCCCTGCCGGGAAGACCTACGCGGCGTCGATAGCAGCTGACGCGTTGGTGCGCGGCATCGAGCGTCGCTCTCGGCAGGTGTTCGTGCCCGGCACGCTGAAGTACCAGCATCTCCTGCGGGGGGTCATCAAGCCGGTCGTGGATCGGGAGTTCCGGCGCATCGCGCCTGAGGTGGATCGCCTGACCGAGGAGAAGGTACGGGAGCGGGGAAGCTTTGCCGCGGCGTTCAACCGGGGGGCGTTGGCCGCGCACGAGCGCCGAGCCGCAGACGGGGGAACCCATGAGGTTCTCTGACCCCGGGTCGCCGCGTGTCCTTCGACCCCCCGTCTACCGCCCGCGGGCTTGGGCCTGGGCCTGGGAGCGTGCGCTGCAACTGCCCAAGGCGACGACGCCAGACGTCGAGGTGCGCCGCGGAATCCGAGTGCCCATGCCCGACGGCGTCACACTCCTCGCGGACCTCTACCGCCCGCGGGGCGCCGGGCCGTTGCCGACCGTGCTGGTCCGCACACCCTACGGACGGCGCGGGCCGGTGGCGATCGTCAGTTCCCGTCTGCTGGCGAGGGGAGGCCTGCAGGTTCTGCTGCAAAGCTGCCGTGGCACCTTCGGCTCAGGCGGCGTGCTCGATCCGTTCCGGGAACGCGACGACGGGCTTGCGACCCTCGCCTGGATTCGTGAGCAATCGTGGCACGCGGGACCACTCGCCACGGCGGGGGCGAGCTACCTGGGCATCGCACAGTGGGCGATCGCCGCGGATGCCGGCCCCGATCTCGCCGCGGTCGTCGTCACCGTGTCCTCGTCCGATCCGCGGAGCCTGATGTACCTGGGCGACAGCTTCTCACTCGAGGCGGCGCTGGGCTGGGCCTACATCGCCGCGGTGCAGGAGCTGCCATTGGGTCAGCTCCGCATGCTGCTCATGCGGCGGCGGCTGCGGCGGGCGCTCGATGCCTGGCCGCTTGCCGTCGCCGACCGCAGGCTGCTCGGAAAGGCTCTGCCCTATTACCAGGAATGGCTCGCGAATGCTGACCCGGCCCATCCGTACTGGGACGACCGGGTCTTCAGCGCCCGCGTCGAGGATGTCGAGGCGGTCGTCGATCTCGTCACCGGGTGGCACGACATCTTCCTGCCAGGCCAGCTTCGGGACTTCCGCCGTCTGCGGGACGCCGGCCGGAGGGTCCACCTGACCATCGGCCCGTGGACCCACGTCGCCCACGGTTTGACTGCGGAGGCGACCCGACGAGCGATCGAGGTACTGCGCCGCCACCTCATCGACGGTGCCGACACCCGATCCGGTGCGCCGGTGCGCGTGTACGTCACCGGCGCCGAGGAGTGGCGCAACCTGCCGGACTGGCCGCCGCCCGGCACGCTCACCCAGCCCTGGTACCTGCACCGGGACCGCGGCCTGTCGCCCACACCGCCCGGACCGTCCCGCCCGGATGCCTACCGGTACGACCCGGCGGACCCGACCCCCGCGCTGGGCGGCCCTGTCCTGTGGGGCAGCGCACGGCGCGACAACGCGCAGCTCGAGGCCCGATCGGACGTCCTGACGTACACGAGCGCGCCGCTCGATCGGCCCCTCGAGGTCATCGGACCGGTCTCGGCGCTGGTGCACCTTGCTTCGAGCCGCAGACACACCGATGTGTTCGTGCGGCTGTGCGACGTCGACGCGCGCGGCGTGTCCAGGAACGTCTGCGACGGACTGCAGCGCCTGTCTGCCGATCACCCGCCCACGGCCGCAGATGGGATCCGCCGCGCGGACGTGGAGCTGTGGCCGACCGCGCATCGCTTCGCCCCCGGTCACCGCGTGCGGGTGCAGATCTCGTCCGGAGCCCACCCACGGTTCGCCCGCAACCCTGGCACGGGACGCGGCATGCACGAGCACTCACCGCTCCTCCCCGCCGACCAGCGGATCTTCCACGACCCAGAGCACCCCTCGGCGATCCTCCTGCCGGTGCTACAGACCAGACGATAACGGGACACACATGAGGCAAAGAGGCAATACGAAATGAGTTCGACCGGAGAAGCGACCACCGGGCTGAAAGTCGCCGTCACAGGTGCCACCGGTGAGATCGGGCGCCCGTTCGTCCGACATCTCGAAAAGACCCCGGGCGTCGGCTCGATCCTCGCAATGGCCCGCCGGCCCATCGCCCCGAGCGAGCACGGCTGGACGCGGACGGAATTCGTCCAAGGGGACGTGACCAACCCCGACGACGTGGCCAAGCTCGTCGACGGAGCAGACGTCGTGGTCCACCTGGCATTCCTGATCCTCGGCGACCGGCGTTCGACACGCGTGACGAACCTCGAAGGGTCGCGGAGCGTCTTCGAAGCAGCGGTAGCGGCCGGATGCCGCCGCATCGTGTACACATCAAGCGCCGCGGCCTACGGGTTTCACGCCGATCACCCGTCCCGGCTGACCGAGGAGACACCGCCTGCGGGCACGGAGCATTTCTACTATTCAGCCCAGAAAGTAGAGCTCGAAGCGGCACTGGAAACGGCCGCCGAGGGAACCGGAACCGAGACGTTCATCTTCCGCCCACCGAGCGTGGGTGGCCCCGGCGCCCATGCCTGGTTGCAGATCCTGCCCTATGTGCAGATGGCCGAGAGACTGCCGGCGCCGTGGCCCCTCAATTGGCTACCCCAGACAGCTCGGATACTTCCCGACTTCGGCGTGCCACTTCAGCTCGTGCATGTCGAGGACGTGGCGGCTGCCTTGTGCGCAGGGGTGGTCGGGGCGGGGCGACCGGGCGTGTACAACCTCGCCGCGCCGGGGCAGTTGACCATGGCCGACATCGCTCACGCGCTCGGCTGGCGCACCGTGCGTCTGCCTCGGGCCGTGATCGGCGCCGCCGCTGGGGTCCAGCGGCGTGTCCCAGCGGCCCCTGTCTTGTCCGACTGGGTCCAGGCCCTTTCGGCCCCGGTCTTCATATCGACGGAAAAGGCCGAGCGTGAACTCAGGTGGTGCGCTACACGCGACGCCCAGACGACCCTGCGCGAGGCAGTCGCCAGCGCCCGTGCGGCGGGGCTGGCGGGACTCGGTTGAGCGTCGACCGGCTGGAGTCGGGGCTGGGGTTTCTCCTGATCGGCTGCCAAAAGTGAGTACTGACGGTTTGACGCAGGATCGAGATTCGATTCGTCGCCTTATCGAAATCCCGCTCACAGCCCCTGACGGTTTTTTCGGTTCCGTTGTCCGGCACACGGTGACGTCATGTAAAGACCGAGACGCGCATGGTGAAAGTGCATTGGACGCGCGGTCCTCGCGCATATTTCCCGATCGGGTCGGTCCAGACGGCCCACTGGTCGTACAGAGGCTACGGAGAGGTCAAATCATCATGAAACAACTGTCCATGATCGACGCGTTCATGCTCTCGGTGGAGAACGAAAAGCAGAAGCTTCAGATGGCGTCCGTGTCGATCCTCGAGCCTCCATCGGAGGGACAGCAGCGCGTGACCCGGCAGGTGTTGCGCGACCTGGTCGCCAAACGGATCCACCTCGCACCGGCGCTGTGCCGGAAGCTCGTGCACGTCCCGCTGCACCTCGACTACCCCTACTGGGTCGATGACGCCGAGCTCGACCTCGACTACCACGTACGCGCCTTCACGCTGCCGGGACCAGGTGACGACCACCAGCTTTCGGAAGCGGTTGGGCAGCTCGTCTCGCAGCCGTTTGATCACTCACGCCCGCTGTGGGAGCTCTACGTCATCGACGGGCTGAAGGGCGGCCGCGTCGCGGTCGTGTTCAAACTGCACCATGCGTTCGTGGACGGGATCTCGGCGCTCGAGCTCCATACGATGCTCTTCGACCGGTCACCAGAGGGGCGTGAGGTGCCGCGGCCGATCAGGCCGTTGGGCGAACCGGCGCCGTCGCGGTGGGAGATGCTCGCTCGGGGCGTAGCGGGCCTGCCCCATCAGCCGGTCCGAGCGGTTCTCGGCGGCGCTCGCGCTGTGCCCTACCTCGATCACCTCATGCCGTTTCGTGTCACCCCCGGAGTGAAGACCATCTCCGGCGCCACGCGGCGTCTGGCCCGGCTGGTCGGCCTGGGCGGCGACGGCATGCTGCTCCAAGGCGAGAACCTCCGCGTCCCGAAGACCGTGCTCGACCGGCCTCTCACCACGCCGCATCGCCGCTGGGCTTTCACGCGCGTGCTGCTCGATGACGCCAAGCGCGTGAAGAACCATTTCGGTGTCACCCTGAACGACGTCGTCGTGGCCACTACGGCCGGTGCCGTCCGCAGTTGGCTGCTCGAGCTTGGCGAGCTGCCCGACGAGCCACTCGTCACCCTTGTCCCTGTCTCGGTGCGCACGGAGGACGCCGAGTCGGGCGGCAACCTGGTCCAGGTGATGCTCGTCGAGTTGCCCACCGATGAAGAGGACCCCGAGCGGCGTCTCATGTGCACACACGAGGCGCTCCGCGCCGCCAAGGAACGCCACAAAGCCGTACCAGCCACCGCGATGCGAGGCGCAGACGGACTCCTCATGCCCGCGCTGTTCATCCGGGCCTCACGCGCCGCGACGCTGCTCTCGGGCCTCATCGGCGCGACGGCCAACATCATAATCTCGAACGTTCCCGGGCCTCCGACGGAGGTGTACATCGCGGGCGCCCGCGTCGAGGCGCTCTATCCCGTCGGAGGCGTGCTCGAGGGGTTCGGCTTCAGCACCATCGTCTTCAGCTACTGCGGTGGCCTCGATCTCGGGTTCACGGTCGCCCAGGACAGCCCGGCCGACCCGTGGCGACTCGCCGAAGCCTACGACCGCAGTCAGCGTGAGTTGCTCGCGCTCTTGCCGACGGGACCGGAGCCGAGCGTCCTCGAGGATGTGCGAGCTGACGGTGCGACCGGTTGACGCCATGACAGACGCCGCAAGCGGGCCTCAGCCGTCCTCGCCGGTGCCGGGGTAGATAGCGTCGAGCTGGTCCATCAGGGCCGCCAGGTCCCACGCGCCGAGGGTGGTCTGGGTGCCGTCGCCGGGGAACAGGCCGGGCGGGACGACCGCGCGCCACCGGCCCGCGGCTGGCGGCAGGATCACCGCCTCGGGGTGGGCTTGCTCGAACCGGCGCCGGCGGACCACCGCGTCCTCCGGTGCGCCGCCGTTGACGAGGCGCATGCCCGGCCGTCCGGTGGTCATCGCATTGCCTGCCAGTGCGCCCGGATGGCCTGGTTCAGCTCGTCCGGAGTCCGGCCGGTGAGTACCTGCCCGGCGCTGCTGATCGCGCACCAGGTGCCGCCGTCCCCGCTGAACCCGTGGTAGCCGCCGTAGGCCCACGCCTGCTCAAGCTCGGCCAGCGCCTGGTCCGCGTCGACCGCGAACACATCACGCCGGGCGGCCATCACGCTTATCTCCGCACATGCCGACCGGGGCGCCTGCGCGGCAATGGACGACCCGCCAGCGTCGCGGCTCCCGCGGGCTCCAGCATTGACATCCCGGCGGGCAGCTGCCGCGTCAGGGCTTCGCTGACCCGGGTAAGGGTCGCGGGATCGGTCGCCCAGTCCCGCTCCGGTACTCCGCGTCGCTGGCTTCCAGTCGCCTGCCGAGCCGCCATCACACCGTCCTCTCCGGCTTGCCGCTGCTCGTCGTCGCTCACCTGGCCGAACCCTGCCGATTCTGGCCGCGGGCTGGGTCGCGAGAACCACGTGCTGTACGTGACGGTATGAGCCGCGGCCTGAACGCGGAAGGGAGTGTGCGCGAGTGTGCACACCGATTAGCCGAACGCGGCGCCCGCGGTGCTGATCAGTTGGCGGGCGTGACTTCCGTACACGGCCATCTGCCCCATCTCGGTGAATGCCCGGACGTACAGGTCGATCTCACCCGGCCGGGTCACGGTCACCCTGGCAGACAGCAGTTCCACCTAGACGGCCGCGTCATCGAAGATGAGGGAGCCTTCCAGCGGCCACATGCGCCGGCGCGCCTGAGCGGGGATCACCCCAAGAGTGACGGAGGGCAGCGACAGCGCCTCGGCGAGGTGGCGCAGCTGGCCCGCCATGACGTCGTTATCGCCGATGCGGCACCGCAGGACGGGTTCCTCGATCAGGAACGTGAACTCTCTCCCTCCCTCATAGAGCAGTCGCTGGCGGTCCACGCGGGCTTCGGACGCCTCACGCGAGTCGTCGGGTGCACGGTGCGCGGCGGCGATGCTCCCCAGCAGCGCGGCCGCATAACCGGGCGTCTGAAGCATGCCGGGAACCACGGCGGGCTGGTACCCGCGGAACCGCCGGGTGCGCTCGTACAGCGGCACGTAGCTCTGCTGCAAGTGCTTCAGGCCGGTGACCTGGAGCCGCCGCCATTCGACGTACGCGCTACGGCCTTCTCTGCTGCGACGGTCATCCCCGCACCACCGCCCCAGCGATGGCCTGGAGCGATTCCACGATGAACGGCTGCGGCCTGGTGCCGGGGTGGTGGACGACCCGGCCGAACACCTGGCCCGTCGCCCTGTTCCTCAGCGGCCAGGGCCCCGTGCGACGTGATGACGTGCGGCGGCGTGCCGTTGTTACGTAGAGCGCATAGTCGGCGGTGGGTCCGATGATGTACCCGCCGTCCGGATCGCGGAGCCATGCTTGAGGCTGGCGCGGGTGCCGCTGGCGATCCGGTGCGTGCCGCGCTGCGGTAATTCAGTCAGCAGGGCCGGGTCCGGCCAGGGCCGGACCCGTTGTCGCTGTCCGTGACGAGCGACCGACGCGGCATGCCAAACTCGCTGCTCGTCACATCAACAACTTTGGTTCACGTGGCCGGATGTCCCGCTGACGTGAGTCACGGCGCAGTTCGCGTCATCGTGGTAGAAGTGATCGCCGCCGCCAGTTCGGCTGGTGTCCCGTGTCAGCGAACTTTCCTTTTTGTCATTTAATCGTCCTCATCGGCCATCATCTGCCACTCAACTTTCCTCGCACTCACCGTCAGCCCGACGGCGTGTGCGCCGCGGTGCAGCATACGGGCCGAACGGGTGATGTCGGCCGGGCTTCTGCCTGAGCAATCTTCACTGGCACAAGCGACTCCCGCGCGGCGGAAGAACCGGGCAAATCGGGCATCGTGGCCGGAGTGCCTTGTCATCGAAGATTCCTCACCGCAGGTCACAGGCCCGAGCTGAGCAAAGTGGATTGACACGGGACAGCAACGGCTGAACCAGTGACTCACCTTGGCGGGACCAACGAGCTAATGACTCGGGTCTACGACACCTAACTCAGATTGGATGGGACAGGACAGCAGACCGATGCCCCGCGTGGCTCTACGTGGCTGGAGGTTGGCCCCCGGAATGACCCTGGTCCGAAAATAGGACCTTAGCTGGGCGCGCGGCAGCTGCCTGCGGCGCGGAGCGTCGCCGGCTGGACTTGTGAACGGTTAGCTGGCTTTGGTGACTGGGAGGATGTCGGGGTCGAGGCCGGGT
>Ga0335083_10008076_pt1 | contig 12886 bp, 15 predicted proteins | sample Lox_Sample_42_FD_206716 | JGI IMG/M metagenome (GOLD analysis project Ga0335083, IMG submission 206716) | Soil microbial communities from Loxahatchee National Wildlife Refuge, Florida, United States - Lox_Sample_4.2 | ecosystem: Environmental > Terrestrial > Soil > Wetlands | place: USA...
TGGCGCGATGCAGCCAGTAGTGCAGCAGGCTCTTCGAGGTCGGCACGTAACTCCGGCGCGGCGCCGTGAAATAGCCGGACTCGCAGTGCAGCCGGGGCCGGCTCGCGCCGATGCCTCGGGGGTCCCACGAGATCCAGTCGTAGTCCGCGCCGACATTGCCCGGCACCGAGCCCGCGAGTTCGGTGCCGAGATCCAGACCGCCGTCGCCCGGCCCGCCCGGGTTGGTGAGGATGACTCCCTTGTAGTTGGCGGTCGAGGAGCTGTGCCGGACGCGCGACACCTCGAGCGTCAGCGTCGCGCCACCCGGCTTCGCGTAGTTGATAGGGACCCGCAGCTTGGCGCATTTCGTGCCGGAGCCGGACAGGTCCGGGTACGCGTGGACCGGGCACTTCCCCCAGCGCAGAGAGTCAGCGCTGGCGGTCTGGGCAGGGCGGGCCGAGCGCGTGGTCCCGACGGCGGGCGCGGCCGCCACCGTGACCATCGCGATCGCGCTGACGGTCGCCGTGACGGCGTATCTGTTCATCGGTGAGGGCGCGCGGCTAGAGGCGGTCGACGATCCAGTCGATGCACGCCGTCAGTGCCTCGACGTCGGTCGGCTCGATCGCCGGGAACATCCCGACCCGCAGGCCGTTGTAGCCGGCCGCCCGGTAGGCGCCGACGTCGACGATGCCGTTCGTGCGCAGTGCCTTCACCACGAGAGCGGCATCGATCTCATCGGCGAGGCGGATCGTCCCGACGACGAGTGACCGCTTGGCCGGGTCGGTGACGAACGGCTCGGCGAACGATGACTTTTCTGCCCACGTGTACAGCCGGTTGCTCGAGTCGGCGGTGCGTTGCACCGCCCACTCCAGACCGCCGTGGCCGTTCATCCAGTCGAGCTGTTCGGCCATCAGGAAGAGCGTGGCGAGCGCCGGGGTGTTGTAGGTCTGTTCGAGACGCGACTGCTCGATCGCGATGGTGAGATCGAGAGTGGCCGGCACCCATCGGTTGGGAACGAGACGCTCGGCGCGCTCGATCGCTGCCGGTGACAGGATGGCGAGCCACAGGCCGCCATCGGAGGCGAACGCCTTTTGCGGTGCGAAGTAGTACGCGTCGGTGGCGGTGAGGTCAATCGGCAGCCCGCCGGCGCCGCTCGTCGCGTCAACGAGCATCAGCGCGCCCGGGTCTGCTCCTTCAGGCCGGGTGACGTGGGTCATCACCCCGGTCGACGTCTCGTTGTGCGGCAGGCAGTAGGCGTCGATTCCCGATTCGGCCACGAGCGAGGGTGCGTCGCCGGGCTCGGCGGTGAACACCGTCGGGGTCTCGAGGAACGGCGTCGCGGCCACCGCCTTGGCGAACTTCGAGGAGAACTCGCCGAACGAGAGGTGTTGCGAGCGGTGGTCGATCAGGCAGAACGTGGCGAGGTCCCAAAAGAGGGTCGCGCCGCCGTTGCCGAGGACGACCTGGTAGCCGGCGGGGAGGTCGAAGAGCGACGCGACGCCGTCCCGGACCCGCTTGACCACCGATCGGACGCCGTCCTGGCGATGCGACGTGCCGAGGTACGACGTACCCGTCGCGGCCAGCGCGGCGAGCTGCTCGGGTCGGACCTTGGTCGGGCCCGAACCGAACCGGCCGTCGCTGGGTCGGAGGTGGGTAGGGATCGCGAGGTCGGTGGTCGTCACCGTTTCAGACTACGGGCGATCCGTGACGCCGATCTCCGGTGCGCCCGGGACGGACCCGACCGTGCGGCTCGCCGGCCCCACGTACCGCGCGGACGGGCGGATCAATCGGCCGGTCCGCTTCTGCTCCAAGATGTGCGCGCTCCATCCGGCGACCCGGGCGCAGGTGAACATCGAGGTGAACATGTGCGGCGGCACCTCGGCGAAGTCGAGGACCACCGCCGACCAGAACTCGACGTTCGTCGCCAGAACCCGGTCGGGGTAGCGCTCCGCAAGTTCGGCGAGGGCGGCGTTCTCCAGCGCCTCCGCGACTTCGACCCGGGGCGCCCGGAGCTCCTTCGCCGTGCGCCGCAGAACGCGGGCGCGAGGGTCTTCCGCCCGGTACACCCGATGGCCGAAACCCATCAGTCGTTGCTTGGAGTCCAGCACTCGCTTCACGTAGCGGCGGGCGTCGCCTTCCTCGGCGACGTCGTCGAGCATCTTCAGGACGCGCGAAGGGGCGCCGCCGTGAAGCGGTCCGGATAGCGCCCCGACCGCGCCGGACAGGCAGGCGGCAGCGTCCGCGCCGGTCGATGCGATCACCCGCGCGGTGAACGTCGAGGCGTTCATGCCGTGCTCGGCGGCGGAGACGAAGTAGGCGTCGACCGCGCGGGTGTGGGCGGGGTCCGGTTCACCGCGCCAGCGGACCATGAAGCGTTCGACGACCGTGTCCGCCTCGTCGATGCGCTTTTGCGGGACCATCGGCTGGCCGAGTCCGCGGGCCGCTTGCGCGACGAAGGACATCGCGGTGACGGAGCAGCGGGCGAGGTCGTCGCGGGCCTCGTCGTCGTTGATGTCGAGCAGTTGCTCGAGTCCCCACGCGGGGGCGAGCGTGGCGAGCGCGCTTTGTACGTCGACCCGAATGTCGCCCGAGTGGACCGGGACGGGAAACGGCTCGGCGGGTGGCAGGCCCGGGGCGAAGCGCCCGTCGACGAGGAGTCCCCAGACGTTGCCGTAGCCCACCCGTCCGACGAGGTCTTCGATGTCGACCCCCCGATACCGCAGGGCGGAGCCCTCCTTGTCGGGCTCGGCGATCTCGGTCTCGAAGGCGATGACGCCTTCCAAGCCGGGGGAGAAGGGTTGGTCGACCATGAGGCCTCCTTGGGTCGCGACGCGCGAGGGCCGCCACGGTCATTGTGCTACTCGTGAGTAGCGCGGGTGTCGCGGGATCCCCTCCCGGACCGCGTCCGATCGCACGTGAGAGCGTCGAGCCGTGAGCCACCACGTCGATCTCGCGACCCTGCGTCGGGATTACCAGGCCGCCGGCTTGTCGGCGGCCGGACTGCCTGCGGAGCCGGTCGACCTCTGGCAGGCGTGGCTCGCGGACGCGACCGAAGCAGACCTCCCCGAGGTCAACGCGATGGTCGTCTCCACCGTCGACCCTGACGGCGCGCCGAGCAGCCGGACGGTCCTTTGCAAGGGAGCGGACCGCGAGGGGTTCGTGTTCTACACGAACTACGAGTCGCGGAAAGGGATCGCGATCGCCCACGAGGCTCGGGTCTCGCTGCTGTTTCCCTGGCACGCGCTGGCGCGGCAGGTGATCGTGTCCGGACGCGCGGCGCGGCTGTCCCGCGAGGAGTCGACGGCGTACTTCGCCTCCCGGCCGCGGGGTGCACAGGTGTCCGCACTCGCCAGTGCCCAGTCGAGCGTCATCGGCTCCCGCGACGTACTGGACGAGCGCGTCGCCGAGATCTCCGCGCGCTACGCCGGATCCGACGTCCCATGTCCGCCGAACTGGGGCGGCTACCGGGTGCGCCCGGACACGGTGGAGTTCTGGCAAGGCCGCCACGACCGGTTGCACGACCGGTTGCGCTACGCCTGCGACCGGGACGGGTGGCGAATCGAGAGGCTCAGCCCGTGACCCAGGCGCTGCCAAAGCCCCCGCTGTGGCAGCGCATCGCGGCCGACGTCACTCCGCTGCGGGAGAGCGCGGACTATCGGCGCTGGTGGCTCGGCTACACGGTGTCCAACGTCGGTAGTCAGGTGACGATCATCGCGGCCCAGCTCCAGGTGTTTCGGATCACGCACTCGTCGTTCGACGTGGGGATCACCGGCTTGGTGACCGTCATCCCGCTGATCGTCTTCGGGCTGCTCGGTGGCTCGATCGCCGATTCGGTCGATCGGCGCAAGCTGATGCTGTTGACCAGCAGCATCCTCACGACGCTGTCGGTCCTGATGGTCGTGCAGGCCGCGGCCGGTCTGGAGCGCTTGTCGGTGATCTACGTCCTGGTCGGCGCCCAGGCGGGGGTGTTCTCGGTGGACGCGTCGGCGCGCGGCGCGATGCTGCCGCGCCTCGTGCGGACCGAGCTTCTCCCGGCGGCGAACTCCCTCGGCCAGATCAGCCAGAACACCGCGCTGACTGCGGGTCCGCTGATCGCCGGCGTCCTCGTCGCGACCCTCGGCTTCACCTGGGCGTACGGGCTTGACGCGCTGTCCTTCCTCGCGATCATCTACGCACTTGTGCGGCTTCCACCGGTCCCACCCGAAGGTGGGGGCGCGCGCGCCGGGCTGAAGTCCGTCGTCGAGGGACTGCGGTTCCTCGGTCCGCGCAAGAACCTCCTGATGACCTTCCTGGTCGACCTCAACGCCATGATCTTCGGAATGCCTCGCGCCCTGTTCCCCGCGCTGGCCACCGGCACCTTCCACGGCGGTGCGGGCACTGCAGGCTTGTTGTACGCCGCACCCCCGACCGGCGCGCTGATCGGCGCCGGCCTGTCGGGATGGTCCGGACGGGTGCGCCGGCAAGGGCGTGCCGTGCTGATCGCGGTGGCCGTCTGGGGAGCGTCGATCGCGGTCTTCGGTTTCGCCCATCAGCTGTGGTTCGGCTTGCTCATGCTCGCTATCGCCGGCGCCGCGGACATGGTCAGCGCCATCTTTCGCAACACGATCCTTCAGGTCGCGACGCCGGACGCGTTGCGCGGCCGGCTGCAAGGCGTGTTCATCGTCGTCGTGGCGGGCGGGCCGCGGTTCGGCGACATCGAGTCGGGCACCGTCGCGACGTTGGTCTCCACCGAGTTTGCGGTGGTATCCGGCGGGCTGGCGTGCCTGGTCGGGCTCGTGCTGCTCGCCGCAAAGTATCCGTCATTCTCGCGGTACGACGCCCAGCACCCGGTCCCGTGAGCGGCGCCCAGGACTTCATCCCCGCGGGAGCGACCATCGACCGGTTGCGGGCCGCGGCTCGCGCGTGCACGGGCTGTCCACTGCACGAGGACACGACCCAGACGGTCTTCAGCAAGGGGCCCTCGAACGCTCGTGTCGTCTTCGTGGGAGAACAGCCTGGGGACATCGAGGACCGGCGCGGTGAGCCGTTCGTCGGGCCGGCCGGTCAGCTGCTCGACCGGGCCGTCGGCGAGGCCGGACTGGACCCGCACGACATCTACACGACCAACGCGGTCAAGCACTTCAAGCATCGGTCGACCGGACAGGGTCAACGACGGATCCACGCGACCCCCGACGCCGCCGACGTGAGCGCCTGCCGTCCGTGGTTGCTCGCCGAGTTCAGGCTGCTCGCTCCGCATGTGGTCGTCGCGCTGGGGTCGACCGCCGGCAAAGCGCTGTTCGGTCCGGAGTTTCGGGTCACCCGGTCTCGGGGAGTGTTGGTGCCCTGGCCGGCGTCCGCGGCGCGGCCCGCTGACTTCGGGCCGGTCGACGACGAGGCCGCGCCGCGCAGCGTCTACGCCCTTGCCACGATCCACCCCTCTGCGGTCCTGCGTGCCGACGACGGCGACGCCGCATTCCAGAGCCTGGTAGCCGATCTCCGCCTGGCCGGGGCTGCGCTGCTGGCCTAAGCCGGTCGCCCGCTCCCCGCGAAGCGGCGCCGACCGGTTCGTAGACTGGAGGGCGGTCGATCGAGTACGCCCGCGTAAGGAATCCCGTGACGTCCGTGTCCCAGCAAGGCGCGATTCGCGCGCTTCTGCTTGAAAACGTTCACCCCGATGCCGTGTCTGTTCTCGAGACGGGCGGGGTGCAGGTGGAGACCACGAAGGGCGCGCTCGACCCGGCCGAGCTGGCCGAGCGGCTCGACGGCGTTCACCTTCTGGGTATCCGCTCCAAGACCGACATCGGTGCAGCCACCTTCGCTGCCGCGCCCGATCTCCTTGCGGTCGGGGCGTTTTGCATCGGCACGAACCAGATCGATCTTCCGGCCGCCTCCGAACGCGGGATCGCGGTGTTCAACTCGCCGTTCTCGAACACCCGAAGCGTGGTCGAGCTGGCGATTGCGGAGATCATCTCGCTGACGCGTCGGTTGACGGACAAGAGCTCCGACCTGCACGCCGGTGTGTGGGACAAGTCCGCCGACGGCGCCCACGAAATCCGCGGTCGTCGGCTGGGGATCGTCGGGTACGGCAACATCGGCGCCCAGCTGTCGGTGCTGGCCGAGGCGCTCGGGATGTCGGTGTCGTTCTTCGACACCGCTGACAAGCTGGCCCTGGGGAACGCCCGTCGGTGTGCAAGCCTCGACGAGTTGTTGTCGAGTAGCGACATCGTGACCCTGCACGTCGACGGTCGACCCGGCAACGCGGACATGTTCGGTGAGGACCAGTTCGCCCGTATGTGTCAAGGCGCGCTCTTCCTCAATCTCTCCCGCGGGTTCCTCGTCGACCACGGCGCGTTGCGCGCGCACATCGAGTCCGGTCATCTTGCCGGCGCAGCGGTCGATGTGTTTCCCCTCGAGCCGAAGGCTCGAGGTGAGGAGTTCAGCTCCGACCTTCGGGGATTGCGAAACGTCATCCTCACCCCGCACATCGGCGGCTCCACCGAAGAGGCCCAGCAGGACATCGGAAGGTACGTCGCGACCAAGTTGCGCGACTATCTCGTCGACGGCACCACGATGATGAGCGTCAACCTTCCGCACCTCCAGCTGCCGTCGCGACCGAGCACGCATCGGATCGTGCACCTGCATCAGAACGTGCCCGGTGTGCTCGCGTCGATCAACGGGCTCCTCGCCGACAACAAGGTGAACATCGAGGGACAGCTGCTCGGCACTCGCGGAGATCTGGGCTACGTGATCACCGATGTGGCGGTCGACTACCCCACGGGCGTGCCGGACAAGCTCGCCGCGATGGCGGAGACCGTGCGTCTGCGCGTCCTGTCGTGAGCGCTGCTCTCCTCGACTCGCTACGGGCGGTCGTCGGCGATGCGCACGTGCTCCACGACCGGTCCGTCGTGGCGTCGTACGAGTCCGACTGGACCGGCCGCTTCCGCGGTTCCGCGTCGTGCGTCGTCCGCCCGGCGACCACCGGTGAGACGGCGGAGGTGGTGAAGGCGTGCGCCGCGGCCGGGGTCGCGCTGTGCGTCCAAGGTGGCAACACCGGTCTCGTCGGCGGCTCGATTCCGGTCGACGACGCGGTCCTCATCAGCACGGTTCGGCTCGCGGACGTCGAGGACGTCGACGTGGTTGCGGGGCAAGTGACCGCCGGAGCCGGTTGCACCCTCGCGGCCCTTCAGCAGGTGGTTCGCCCGACGGGCTACGACCTCGGCGTCGACTTCGCCGCTCGGGACTCCTGCACCCTCGGTGGCATGGTGAGCACCAACGCCGGCGGTGAGCGAGTGTTGCGCTACGGCACGATGCGGGCGCAGGTCGCTGGGTTCGAGGCGGTGCTGCCGGACGGATCAGTGGTCAGCCGGCTCGCGGGACTGCCTAAGGACAACACCGGTTACGACCTCGGGTCGCTGTTGGCCGGAGCCGAGGGGACGCTGGCGATCATCACCCGGCTTCGGCTGACCCTGGTGCCGCTGCTCCCCGAGCGGGCGGTCGCGCTGATCGCGGTCCCGGGCACCGCGGAATCGGTCGAGTTGGTCCGTACGCTGCGGGCATTGCCGACCCTCGAGGCCGCCGAACTCTTCTACGCCGATGGGCTCACGCTCGTTCGCGCGCACGCGGGTCTGGCGGCGCCGTTTGCCGAGGAGCATCCGGCCTATGTGCTGGTCGAATGCGCCGGGGCAGAGGATCCAAGCGACGACCTCCTCGACGCGCTCGAACGTGCCGGCGATCTCGTCCTGGACGCGACCCTCGCGAGCGATCCGCGCGGCCGCCACGCTCTCTGGTTGTACCGCGAGGCGCACACCGAGGCGATCAACGCCAGTGGCGTACCGGTCAAGCTCGATGTCGCGGTGCCACTGGCCGCGTTTGCGGAGTCGACGGCGCGGCTTCCCGGCGCCATCGAGGCCGTCGCGCCGAAAGCGCGAACGATCCTGTTCGGGCATATCAACGAGGGCAACCTGCACGTCAACGTCCTCGACGCCCTGGACGCGGACGAAGCAGTAAGCGACGCGGTGCTGAGGCTGGTCGCGTCCTACGGCGGGTCGATCAGTGCCGAGCACGGCGTGGGGCGCGCGAAGCGCGCGTACCTGGCCCTGTCGCGCAGTCCGTCGGAGATCGCCGCGATGCGGGCGGTCAAGGCGGCTTTCGACCCCGGGGGAATGCTCAATCCCGGCGTCCTGTTCTCCTCGCCGTGACCAGCGAACTCATCGACGTCCGCCGACGCGAGGATCGCTTCGCCACCACGCTCCCCTGGCTGGATTCGAAGCACTCCTTCTCCTTCGGTCCGCACTATGACCCGAGCAATACCCACCACGGGCTGCTGCTGGTCAGCAACGACGACACGGTTGCGCCCGGGACCGGCTTCGAGACCCACCCCCATCGGGACATGGAGATCGTGACCTGGGTGTTGCAGGGCTCGCTCGTCCACCAGGACTCAACCGGAAACTCCGGGGTGATCTATCCCGGACTCGCTCAGCGGATGAGCGCCGGGACCGGCATCCTGCACTCGGAGAAGAACGATTCGTGGCGGTTGAACGGTGCGGCCCATCACGATCCGGTGCACTTTGTCCAGATGTGGGTAGTGCCTGACGGCAGCTCACGTGCCCCTGGCTACGAGCAGTTGGAGATCGCGGACGATGACCTGCGGCGGGCTCTCGTCCCGGTGGCGTCGGGGATCGCAAAACATGCCGGCGAGGCGGCGATTCGGATCGGGAATCGCGATGCCGCGCTGCTCGCGACCCGCCTGTCGGCCGGCGACGCGGTCACGTTGCCGGATGCGCCGTACGTCCATCTGTTTGTCGCGGAGGGCACCGTCGAGCTCGAGGGGGCCGGCTTGCTACGGGCGGGAGACTCCGTGCGGTTTACCGCCGCGGGTGGGCAGCGAGTGCAGGCGGTGGAGGCCGCCGAACTCCTCGTCTGGGAGATGCACTCCGCACTCGCCTCCGGTTAAGACGGCCTTCCGCCCCGGTGCCGGCTCGCTCAGACGTGACCGAACAACGCGAGCGACGCCGCCCGTGACAGCGAGCCGGCCGGCTCCAACGGCGGCACCGCGGGGGTTGGCCAGCTCGAATCGTCCTCGTCCGAATCCCTGCCGAAGTCGGTCGATGGCTCGTCGAGGTCCTCGGTGGCGAGTTCGCGTTCCCACTCGATCGCGTCGGCCGCCAGCAACCGCGGTTCCGGCGTTCCTCGGGTCGGCTCGACCTCCGGCGTCGCGGCGACCGGGCGTGTGGTCCGTGCCGAGGCGGGCAGTGGCTCCGCCATGACGGCTCGCAACGCGGCGGCGATGGCAAGGCGTCGTTGTTCGAGACTCGGTGACATCGATCCAGCCTACGCAGGCGCGGAGACCCGCCCGGCATGCGGGCTGCCGTGGTGAGCGATGCGGCCGCGACCCGGCCACTAACCTCATCTCATGGTGCCCGCACCGTGAGCCGAGTGCTCGTCGCTGAGGATGAACCCGATATCAGGGTGCTTGCCCGTCTGCTGCTCGAGATGGCTGGGCACGACGTGGTCGAGGCGGCCGACGGCGACGCGGCGCTGGACCTCCTCTCGATCGATGACGCGATCGACGTCGTTCTCCTCGACCTTCGCCTCCCCGGCCGCGACGGTTGGCAGGTGATGGCAGAGCTCCAAACGATGCCGAGAGCCACGGCGGTGCGCGTGGTCGTCTTCTCCGCCCAACTCGAGCCGCGAGACTATGATCGCGCGGCCCAATCCGGTGCCGTTGCGTATCTGAGCAAACCGTTCACCGAGGACGCCCTGCTGGCGGCGGTGGAGGGATGAGTGCTGACGGGTTCGGATCCGGGGTCGCTCCGAGCATCGAGGTCACCAACAACGAGATTGATCATCGCTACGAAGTCCGGGTCGATGGCGAGTTCGCCGGTTTCGCTGCGTACCGCCCGCGAGGTGATCGGGTCGTGTTCACCCACACCGAGGTCGACCCGAGGTGGGAGGGACACGGGATCGGGAGTGCACTGGCTCGGGGCGCGCTTGATGATGTGGTCGCACATCATCAGCAGATCACGCCCCTGTGCCCGTTCATCGCGGACTACATCGCGCGTCACCCCGGATATCTCCAGCATGTCGACGCGGCGCACCGCGCTGCCGTTTCCGGCGTCGATGACCGCTAGAGGTCACGGGCGACCAGCGCCGTCCGATCCGGATAGATTTCTTTGGTGAAGCTGCGCCGGCATCGCACCGAAGCGGCAGCGGGCGCGCCGACTCCGGCGGCGCGCACCACCCGGCACCACCTGCGCTACGCCGGTCTCGCGGGCGTCGTCGCGGTGGCGAGCTTCGCGGTCGCGGGGATCGCCGGCCATCCGCACGGCTCGCTGAACGAGAAGCTCGTGGTCTGGATCGGCGGCGTGCTCTTCATCGTGTCGGCGGTCGTCGCCGTCCGCCTGACGGCGGGCGAGGCCTACGAGGCGCTCGGCAGCCGCACGGACGCCAGCCACGCCGGGATCATTCGCTGGCTGATCACGATCTTCGGCTACCTCGTGATCCTGCTCTGTTCGCTCGGCATCTTCGGCGTACCGATCCATCAGCTGCTCGTGGGTGGAGCGGTGACGGGTGTGGTGATCGGTATCGCCGCCCAGCAGTCGTTGGGCAACGTGTTTGCCGGGGTGCTGCTGCTGTTGTCACGACCGTTCTCGATCGGGGACGCGATCATCGTCCGCAATGGCTCGATCAACGGCCCGCTGGAGGGCACGGTCTCGAGCATGAGCATGACCTATGTCAATCTGTTGACCGACGACGGACCGTTGTCCGTTCCGAACGCGGTGATGCTCGCGTCGGCGGTCGGGCCGTTGCCGGGCCTGGGCTATCGCCGCCGGAGCCGAGTGACGCTGGAAACGCCGCAAGAGCTTCGCGAGCAGCGTGAGACGCGGGAGCGTCGGGCACGGGAGGAGCGGGCCGCCCGGGAACGTGCGGCGCGTGAGGAGCGTGAGGCACGCGAGGCACGCGAGGCACGCGAGGCACGCGAGGCCGACAGGTAAGGGGAGCCTGGTGCGAGATCGGCAGTTGGTGAGCTCCGCCTCACCGTTCGAGGCGAGGGTCGGCTTCAGCCGAGCCGTCCGCGAGGGCGCTCGTGTGGTCGTCGCGGGTACGGCGCCGGTGTACTCGGACGGTGAGTGTCCGGACGATGCGGGGCTACAGGCCGAGCGCTGCCTTCAGATCATCGCCGGCGCGCTCGCGGAGGCCGGCGCGACACCGGAGGACGTGGTGCGCACTCGGATCTATCTCACCGACGTCGGCGACGCGGATGCCGTTGCCGCGGCGCACCGGTCGATGTTCTCGGACACCCGACCGGCCGCGACGATGGTGGTCGTGGCCGGTCTTCTCGACCCGCGTTGGCGGGTGGAGATCGAGGCCGAAGCGATCGTCGGTGGAGATTGACATGTGACTATTTAGTCACCTAATCTGTCGACATGAGCTCACGGTCGGCGGAGGAGGCGACCGACGACGCGGTTTTCAAGGCCCTCGCCGACCCGACCCGCCGCCGGCTGCTTGATGAGCTCTTCGTCGCCGACGGACAGACGCTCGGCGCTCTGGAACAGCGTTTCGACATGACTCGCTTCGGGGTCATGAAGCATCTGAAGGCGCTCGAGGACGCCGGGTTGATCCTCACCCAGCGGCGCGGCCGGCAGAAGCTGCACTACCTGAACCCGGTGCCGATCCGGCTCATTCATGACCGCTGGGTGAGCAAGTACGCCGAACCCTGGGTCGCCGGGATGAGCATCCTCAAACGTGAGTTGGAGACCACGATGGAAAAGATCTACGAGATCTACATCAAGACCACGCCCGAGCGACTGTGGGAGGCGATCACCGATCCGTCGGTCCGCAGCAAGTACCAGTTCGGAGTGCGGGTGATGTCGGACTGGACGACGGGTTCGCCCATCTCGCTCGAAGCGGACAAGGCAACGGGTCCGCTCGGGGAGGGCGAGGTGCTCGAGGCCGAGCCTCCGCGCCGTCTCGTGCACACCATGCGGGCGCTGTGGAGCGAGGAGGTCGCGGCGGAAGGCTTCTCGCGCGTGACCTGGGAGATCGAACCGGTCGGCGACTCTTGCCGGCTGCTCCTCACCCATGACGACCTCCGCGAGACCGCGAGTCCCGAGATCTACGGCGGCTGGCCGATGATCCTGTCCGGGTTGAAGACCTGGCTCGAGTCCGGGGAGTTGCTGACGACGCCGGGATCGCTGAGGTACGCCTGAACAGGCGATCTGTCAGTCGCCGTCGAGGGCCTTCCCCTTGGCGCCCATGACGTACCACTCACCGCCGAAGGCAGTGGAGCCCTCGCCGTTGGTTTGGTTGGCTTTGGTGTCGCCGGTGTAGGCGTAGAGCGGATGACCGCTGTACGTGACCTGCCGACTGCCGTCCTTGCGTTTCACGGTGCCGAGCTTGCTGGCTGACACGCCGTGCCCCGCGACCGGTTTGCCGTGCGTGAGAAGGGGTGGCCAGTAGGTCGAGCACGGGCTGTAACAGCTCGACTTGCCGTGCTTGTCGTGCTTGAACTCATACAGTGCGTGCCCGCGCGCATCTTCGAGGTACGTGCCCAACTTGCCATGGTGGGAGTGAAGGTGCGCCGGGCCGGATTCACGCGCAGCGGGATGCACGGACGCGTTCGCCGAGGCGATTGCCCACGTGCTCGTGATCGTGGCGGCGACGGCGACGGCGACGGCGACGGCGATTCGTGTCCTGTGCATGGCGCTGGGTCCTCTCGGTGACGGCGCATGGCGCCCGGCCGGCTCCTCGCCCGTGTCACGCACGAGGGTGCGAACCGGTTCACTGGAACCACGAAGTCGCTGACCAGCAGCGCCCGTCATCCCTATTGTTGAGGCGTGCACGCACGCCGACTGGTGGCCACTTGCACGGTTGTCGCGGTCATCGCGGTCCTGGCTTTCTTCGTTCGGTTCGTCGCCTACCCGCATAC
>Ga0335083_10008077_pt1 | contig 12886 bp, 10 predicted proteins | sample Lox_Sample_42_FD_206716 | JGI IMG/M metagenome (GOLD analysis project Ga0335083, IMG submission 206716) | Soil microbial communities from Loxahatchee National Wildlife Refuge, Florida, United States - Lox_Sample_4.2 | ecosystem: Environmental > Terrestrial > Soil > Wetlands | place: USA...
CGCGGCCTGATGCAACGAAGGTTCCCCCTCACCCCAACCCTCTCCCCCCAGGGGAGAGGGAGCGCGCCGAGTCGGCGGGAGGTGTTGTTGCTCGCCGCCGGCGCTGTTGTTGCGAGCGTTGGGCCAGCAGTGCAAGTTTCCGCACAAGGCGCGGAGCGTCATGGCATGTCGGCCTTCGGCGATCTCGCCTATCCGCCGGATTTCACCCACTTCAGCTACGTCAATCCGGACGCGCCCAAGGGCGGTGTGTTCTCCCAGATCGGGCCGGGTATCCAGTTCAACCAGAACCAGCTCACGTTCAATTCGCTCAACAGCTACATCCTCAAGGGCGACGCGGCGCAGGGCATGGAATTGACTTTCGCCACGCTGATGGTGCGCTCGGGCGACGAGCCGGACGCCATGTACGGGCTTGCCGCGCGGGTGGTGAGCATCTCGGAGGATGGTCTCACCTACCGTTTCAGCCTGCGGCCCGAAGCGAGGTTTCATGACGGCACCCCGCTCACCGCCCATGACGTGGCGTTCTCCTTGACGACGCTGAAGGAGAAGGGCCACCCGATCATCACCCAGCTGCTGCGCGACTTTGCTGGCGCCGAAGCCGTCGACGATCGCACCGTGGTCGTCCGTTTTGCCGCCAAGCGTGGCCGCGACGTGCCGCTGTTCGTCGCCGGGCTGCCGATCTTTTCGCGCGCCTATTACGCCAAACAGCCCTTCGACCAATCGACGCTCGACATTCCGCTGGGCAGCGGCGCCTACAAGGTCGGCCGTTTCGAAGCCGGCCGCTACATCGAATTCGAGCGCGTCAAGGACTGGTGGGGCGCCGATCTGCCGGTGGCCAAGGGCCTGAACAATTTCGACGTGGTGCGCTACGAATATTATCGCGACCGTGACGTCGGCTTCGAAGGCTTCACCGCGAAGAATTACCTGTTTCGCGAGGAGTTCACCTCGCGCACCTGGGCGACGCGCTACGATTTCCCCGCCTTCAAGGACGGCCGTGTCAAACGCGCGGTGCTGGCCGACGATACGCCCTCCGGCGCGCAGGGCTGGTTCATCAACACGCGGCGCAAGCAGTTCAAGGATCGGCGCCTGCGCGAGGCGCTGATCGATGCCTTCGATTTCGAATACACCAACAAGAACATCATGTACGGCTCCTACGACCGCACCGTCTCGGTGTTCCAGAATTCACCGCTGATGGCGCAAGGTGAGCCCGGCGCCGCCGAGCTTGCGCTGCTCGAGCCGTTCCGCGGCCAGGTGCCGGACGAGGTCTTCGGCGAGCCTTACGTTCCGCCGGTCACCGACGGCTCGGGGCAGGACCGCCGCTGGCTGCGCGCCGGCGCGCAACTGCTGGAAGCCGCCGGCATCACCTTGCGCGACGGCAAACGCGTGCTGCCGGACGGCAGCAAAGTCGCGATCGAATTCCTGATCGACGAGCCGTCGTTCCAGCCGCACCATCTGCCCTATTTTCGCAATCTGGCGACGCTCGGCATCGACGCCACGCTGCGCGTCGTCGATCCGGTGCAGTTCCGCGCCCGCGTCGATAATTACGATTTTGACATCACCGTCCAGCGCTTCAGCTTCTCCTCGACGCCGGGAGACTCGTTGCGCACCTATTTCACATCGCAGTCGGCGGCAACCAGAGGCTCGCAGAACCTTGCCGGCATCGCCGAGCCGGCGATCGACCGCCTGGTCGATATCATTATCGCCGCAAAGACGCGCGAGGAGTTGACCACCGCCTGCCGGGCGCTCGATCGCGTCATCCGCGCCGGCCGCTACTGGATCCCGCATTGGTACAAGGCCTCGTACTGGATCGCCTACTGGGATGCGTTTGGCTGGCCGGAAAAGCGGCCGCGCTATTTTCGCGGCATCCCCGAAACCTGGTGGTACGATCGCGCCAAGGCGGCGAAACTGCAACAAAAAGGCTAAAGTATCGCCATGACACAGATTGGTCATTCCGCCGTGCAGCCGCGGTGCAAGTGTGATCACCGTCACATTTTCGTCGCGCAGCGCAGCGTGACGGATCGGCGATAACGCGCTAACAAACCGACATGACTGCCTACATCGTCCGCCGCCTCTTGTTCATGGTGCCGACCCTTCTCGGCATCATGCTGGTCGCCTTCGTGGTCATCCAGTTCGCCCCGGGCGGCCCCGTCGAGCAGGTGATCGCCAAGCTGACTGGCAGCGACACCGGCGCCACCTCGCGCATTTCCGGGTCGCCGGGCGGCGATTTCGGCGCCCGCGGCGTCCAGGGCGGCTCGCAGATCGACGCGGGCAACTCGAAATATCGCGGCGCGCAGGGGCTCGACCCCGCCTTCATCAAGAGCCTGGAAAAGCAGTTCGGCTTCGACAAGCCGGCCTATGAGCGCTTCGGCATCATGCTGTGGAATTATGCTCGTTTCGATTTCGGCAAGAGCTATTTCCGCGATGTCAGCGTCATCCAGCTGATCAGGGAAAAACTGCCGGTGTCGATGTCGCTCGGCATCTGGATGACGCTGCTGACCTACCTCATTTCGATCCCGCTCGGCATCAGGAAGGCGGTCGAAGACGGTTCGCAGTTCGACGTGTGGACCTCGGGAATCATCATTGTCGGCTATGCCATCCCGGGATTTCTGTTCGCCATCCTGCTGATCATCGTGTTCGCCGGCGGTTCTTTCCTCGACTGGTTCCCGCTGCGCGGGTTGTTCTCCGATAACTGGTCGCAACTGCCGTGGTGGCACAAGATTCTGGATTACTTCTGGCACCTGACGCTGCCGATCGTTTCCATGGCGCTGTCGGCCTTCGCCACCATGACGCTGCTCACCAAGAATTCCTTTCTCGACGAGATCCGCAAGCAATACGTGCTCACCGCCCGCGCCAAGGGCTGCTCGCGCAATCAGGTTCTCTACGGCCACGTGTTCCGCAACGCCATGCTGATCGTGATCGCCGGCTTTCCCGGCGCCTTCGTGCACGCCTTCTTCACCGGCTCGCTGCTGATCGAGACGATTTTCTCGCTCGACGGCCTCGGCCTGCTCGGCTTCGAGAGCGTGCTCAACCGCGATTACCCCGTGGTGTTCGCGACACTCTATATCTTTTCGCTCATCGGCCTGGTGGTGAACCTGATCTCGGATCTGGCCTATACCTGGATCGATCCGCGCATCGATTTCGAGACGCGGGAGGTCTGAACCGTGGACATTCGCGCGCCCGATGCCACCGCCGTCGGCGTTTCCGGCCTCGACGTGCCGCCGAGCCAGCACCGGATCGTGATATCGCCGCTCAACAAGCGGCGGTGGGAAAACTTCAAGGCCAATCGTCGTGGCTATTGGGCGCTGTGGTTCTTTCTGGCTCTGTTCGTCATTTCACTGTTCGCCGAATTCATCGCCAACGACAAGCCGATCTTCATTTATGTGGACGGCAAGATGTACTTTCCGGCGGTAAGAACCTATCCCGACACAGCCTTCAGCAAGCCCGGCGACCCCAACATGTTCGGGACCGCGGCCGATTACCGCGACGATTACCTGATGGGGCTGATCGACAAGGCGGACGGCGTCGTGATCTGGCCGCCGATCCATTTTTCCTACAATACGCAGGTGAGCCGCCCGCCGTCGCCGTTCCCGTCGAAGCCGACCTGGATGCTGACGCAGAAGGACTGCGAATTCGCCGCCACGCACAACTTCGCCAAATGCGGGACGCTTGAATACAACTGGCTCGGCACCGACGACGGCGGCCGCGACGTGCTGGCCCGCCTGATTTACGGCTTCCGCATCTCCGTGCTGTTCGGGCTGACGCTCACCATTATTTCCTCGATTATCGGCGTCGCCGCGGGCGCGGTGCAGGGCTATTTCGGCGGCTGGACCGATCTCCTGTTCCAACGCGTCATCGAAATCTGGACCTCGATTCCCTCGCTCTACCTTCTGCTCATCATCTCCTCGGTACTGGTGCCCGGCTTCTTCGTGCTGCTCGGCATCCTGCTGCTGTTCTCCTGGGTATCGCTCGTTGGCCTCGTACGCGCCGAATTCCTGCGCGGGCGCAATTTTGAATACATCCAGGCCGCGCGCGCCCTTGGCGTATCGAACAAGGTCATCATCTTCCGCCACCTGCTGCCCAACGCCATGGTGGCGACCATGACCTTTCTGCCGTTCATCCTGTCGTCTTCGGTGATGACGCTCACCGCGCTCGACTTCCTCGGCTTCGGCCTGCCGCCGGGCTCGCCCTCGCTCGGCGAATTGCTGTCGCAGGGCAAGGCCAATGTGCAGGCGCCGTGGCTCGGCCTCACCGGCTTCTTCTCGCTGGCAATCATGCTGTCGCTGCTGATCTTCATCGGCGAAGCGGTGCGCGACGCCTTCGACCCGCGAAAGACGTTCCGATGACCGCGCCAGACGAGACCATCCTGTCGGTCCGCGATCTGTCGATCGCCTTCGGGCACGGCAAGCGCCAATCTCTGGCCGTCGACCGTATCTCGTTCGACATCACCAAGGGCGAAACCGTGGCGCTGGTTGGTGAGAGCGGCTCGGGCAAATCGGCGACGGCGCTGTCGGTGATGAAGCTGCTGCCTTATCCGGCGGCGCATCACCCCTCCGGCTCGATCCGCTTTGCCGGACGCGAGCTCATGACCATGGCGGAAAACGAAATCCGCCAGATCCGCGGCAACGACATCGCCATCATCTTCCAGGAGCCGATGACCTCGCTCAATCCGCTGCACACGATCGAGAAGCAGATCCGCGAAATTCTCCTGTTACATCATGGCATTAGCGGCGCGCAGGCGCGCGAGCGCATCGTCAGGCTACTTGGCGAGGTGGGCATTCGCGATCCGGCCGGCCGGCTCGGCAGCTATCCGCACCAGCTCTCCGGCGGGCAGCGCCAGCGCGTCATGATCGCCATGGCGCTCGCCAACGAGCCGGACCTGCTGATCGCCGACGAGCCGACCACGGCGCTCGACGTCACCGTGCAGGCGCAGATCCTGAAGCTGCTCAAGGACACCCAAACGCGGCTTGGCATGTCGATGCTGTTCATCACCCACGACCTCGGCATCGTGCGCAAGCTCGCCGACCGGGTGTGCGTGATGAACCGCGGCAAGATCGTCGAGCACGGCGGCGTCGAGCGGGTGTTCAAGGCGCCGGAGCATCCCTACACCAAACAGTTGCTCGCCGCCGAGCCGAAGCCCGACCCGGCGCCGCCATGTCCCGATGCGCCGGTGGTGGTGTCGACCACCGACCTCAAGGTCTGGTTCCCGATCAAGCGCGGTGTCATGCGCAAGGTGGTCGGCCACATCAAGGCGGTGGACGGCGTCAGCGTCGAACTGCGCAAGGGCGAGACGCTCGGCGTGGTCGGCGAGTCGGGCTCCGGCAAGACCACGCTCGGCCTCGCCATCCTGCGACTGATCTCTTCCGACGGCCCCATCGTGTTTATGGGGCAGACCATCCAGGGGCTCAGGTTCAAGGAAATGCGGCCGTTCCGCCGCAACATGCAGGTCGTGTTCCAGGACCCGTACGGCTCGCTGTCCCCGCGCATGTCGGTGTCCGACATCATCGAGGAGGGCCTGTGGGTGCATCATCCGCACCTGCCGCGGGGCGAATGCGAGCGCCGCGTGATCGCCGCGCTCAACGACGTCGGCCTCGATCCGGAGACGCGCCACCGCTATCCGCACGAGTTTTCCGGCGGTCAGCGCCAACGCATTGCGGTTGCGCGCGCGCTTGTGCTGGAGCCGACCTTCATCGTGCTCGACGAGCCGACCAGCGCGCTCGACATGCTGATCCAGGCGCAGATGGTCGACCTGCTGCGCGACCTGCAGAAACGGCGCGAACTGACCTACATGTTCATCTCGCACGACCTGCGCGTGGTCGCGGCCATGGCGAGCCGGTTGCTGGTGCTGCGCCACGGCAAGGTGGTGGAGGAGGGCGCCGCGGCCACCCTGTTCAAGGCGCCGAAGAGCGATTACACGCGCGCGCTGTTTGCTGCGGCCTTCAAGCTGGAAACCGCGCCTGAGGGCGTCGTGGCGCAATAGCCATGGGTTCCGGCGAGCTTGCTGACCGCCCGGCAGACGTTGTCGTTTCGCAGCCCGAACGGCTCGGCAAGGGCTACTGCGAATATCAGCGCTATCGGCTCACTTTGCGCAGCGACGATCCCGGGCCGGAAGCGCAGACGCGCGACGTCCTTCGAGCCGGCAGGGTCGTGGCGGTGCTGCCGATCGATCTTGCGCGCGGCGAACTTGTGCTGATCCGGCAATTCCGCCTGGCGGCGCATCTTGCCAACGGCAGCGGCGATCTGGTCGAGACCGTCGCCGGTCGCGTCGATGACGGAGAAACCCCCGCCGCTGCGGCGCGCCGCGAATGCACCGAGGAGATCGGCGTTGCGCCGACGGCGCTGGTCGAGCTGTTCAGCTTCCTCACCACGCCGGGCATCGCCGTCGAGGAAGTCACGCTCTTTGCCGCCGCCATCGACGCCTCGCGCGTGCCCGAGCACACCGCGGCGACGGAGGGTGAGCGCATCGCGACGCTGCGTGTCCCCATCGACGCCGCGCTGGCCGCTCTGGCGCAGGGTCGGATGCGCAACGGCCCTTTGCTCATCGCCCTGCAATGGCTCGCGCTCAATCGCGGCCGTCTCGCCGGCTTGCTGACGCCGCCCTAGCCGAGCCGCTTGACGCTGGTCACGTCGCTGCCCGCCGCCTGTATGCGGGCGATCGCCTCATCGGCCGGTTCGATCGCCACCGCCATGGCATAGGCGTTGGCATGCAGCAACGTGTCGGGGTCGCGGGCGATGGCGACGTGGCCCTTCCAGAACACCAGGTCGCCGCGGCGCAACTCCGTAATGGATGCCGGCTCGCCCAGCGCCTGCTCCTGCATGTCGCTGTCGCGCGGGCAGACGATACCGGCGGCCTGCAAGGCGACCTGCACGAGGCCCGAGCAGTCGATCCCCATCGCGGTCTTGCCGCCCCACAGATAGGGTGCGCCAAGAAACATCTCGGCGACGCCGACGAAGTCCGGTGTTGCGGCGTCGACCGGCGCGAGATGCTTTGACGGCAGATAATATCCCCCCTCGGTGATGGCGAAACTTCCGGACTGCCGCGTCACGACGAGGCGCGCGCCAAACGGCAGGATCGCGCGCGGCGGCAGCTTGATATCGGGACCGGGGAAACCGAGCGTCAGCCGCGCGATGACCTTGTGGGTCGGCGGCGTGCCGGGGCGGCCCAGGGCCTCCGCCGCCATGTAGCCGACATAACCATCGCCCAGCAGTTGGCCCCAGGCCCAGCCCTCGCCGTCGAATTCGTAGGCGATGAAGCGCTCGCCCATCAGCGCTTCGGTGTCGAGCGGCGCCTCGTGGCTCGGCTCGCGCCGCAGCGCGGCGGAAGGCGCTGTGATCTCATGCAGGGTGCCGTCGACGAACCGCCCCGCCTCGACCTTGCCCCGCAGAAATTTGGCCGCGATGTCGGCGCGGTACGGATGGGTGCGGGGATCGAGCGCGACCATGCAATCAAGAATAGCGCGCGCACAGCATCGCATAGAGCGCGCGCGCGGTCTGGCAGTCGGCGCCTTCGGGACGGCCGGGCTTGGCGGACGCCGTCCAGGCGAAGACGTCGAGGTGCAGCCAGGATTTCGCCGTCACGAAACGGCGCAGGAACAGCGCCGCGGTAATGGCGCCGCCCTGGCCGCCGCTGCCGACATTGTTGAGATCGGCCACCTTCGAATCGAGCATCGCCTCGTAAGGCCGCCACAACGGCAGGCGCCACAGCGGATCGTTTTCGGCCGCGGCAAAGCGCGCGATCTCGGCGGCAAGCGCGTCGTCGTCGGTGAAAGCCGCCGGCACATCGGGCCCGAGCGCGACGCGGGCGGCGCCGGTCAAGGTGGCGAAGTCGACGATCAGCGCCGGCTTCTCCTCGTCGGCCAGCGCCAGCGCATCGGCAAGGATCAGCCGGCCCTCGGCGTCGGTATTGCCGATCTCGACCGAGATGCCCTTGCGCGAGGTATAGATATCGCGCGGACGGAAGCTGGTGCCGGAAATCGCGTTCTCCACCGCCGGGATGATCACGCGCAGCCGCACCTTCAGGCCGCGCGACATGATCATGTGCGCCAGCGCCAAAGCCGTCGCCGCGCCGCCCATGTCCTTCTTCATGTTGAGCATGCCGGTGTCGGGCTTGATGTCGAGCCCGCCGGTGTCGAAGCAGACGCCCTTGCCGACAAGGGTGATTCTCGGGTCGCTGTCCCTGCCCCAGGTGAAATCGATCAGCCGCGGCGGCCGCGACGAGCCACCGCCGACCGCCTGGATCAGCGGGAACTGCTTGGCCAGCGCATTGCCGCGGGTGACGTCGAAGGTGGCGCCGTGCTGCTCCGCGAGCTTGCGCGCGGCATCCTCGAGTTCGTCGGGGCCCATGTCGTTCGACGGCGTATTGATGAGATCGCGGGCGAGCGTCACCGCCTCGACGATGCGCGACAGGTCCTCGCCGTCGACGCTTTCCGGCACCACCAGGCGCAGATTGCGCGGCTCGCCCTTGCGGTAGCGGGTGAATTGGTAGGCGCCGAGGGCAAGGCCGAGCGCGGCAAGCCGCGCGTGATGCGGCGTATTGGCGAAGCGGTAGGTGCCCGGCGGCAGCAGATTGACGAGTTGCCCCGGCCGGAACAGGTCCTTGACCGGCTCGTCCGCCGCTTCGATGCCGAACAGCACGCCGGTGAGCTTGCCGTCGGCGGCCGGCACGATGAGATGCCGCCCCGGCTTGGGCTCATAGCCGGCGGCGCGCGCAAAGGCCTCCGCGCGCGCGTCGAAAGCCCTGGTCGTTTCGGCGAAATTGCCGGCATTGACGAACAGGATCGGCACGGCTTCGCCGCCGGCCACAAAGATCGGGTGCATGGTCACTCCGCGGCGTCGCGCATTGCGGGCTTGGCGGCATAGCCGTCGCGGGTCTGCGGCAGCTTCCAGCCGAGCATCTTCGAGGCGACCAGCGTGCGCAACACCTGCGCGGTGCCGCCGCCGATGGTGAACATGCGCACGTCGCGCGCCATGCGCTCGAGCGGCAAGTCACGCGAATAGCCGCGCGCGCCGAAGAATTGCAGCGCGTCGTTGACCACCTTGATTGCGGTCTCGGAGGCAAAAATCTTCGCCTGCGCCGCCAGCATCGGATCGGGAAAGCCTGCCGGCCCCTGGCTGCGCGCCGCCGCGTAGAGCATCAGCCGCGAGGCGGTGAGCTGCGTCTGCATGTCGGCGAGCATCCATTGCAGACCCTGGAATTCGCCGATCGGGCGGCCGAACTGCTCGCGCGCCTTTGCCCATTCCAGGGCAAGTTCCAGCGCGCCGGCGGCGATGCCCATAGCCACGGTGCCGGCGCCGACGCGCTGGCTGTTATAAGCCGTCATCAGGTCGGCAAAGCCACGGCGAAAGCCCGACGGCGGCACCAGCGCCATGCGCGCCGGCACTTCGAGATCCTCGAACACGATTTCGCCTTCCGGCATGCCGCGCAGGCCCATGGTCTGCTCGCGGCGGGTGACGCGCAGGCCCTTGGCTTCGTCGCGCACGGCGAGGAAACCGCCGATGCCTTGCTCCTCGCCGCGCTCGTCGAACACGCGGGCGAAGATCAGATGCAGCCTGGACACCCCGGCGCCGGTGATCCAGTGCTTCTTACCGTTGACGATATAGGTGTCGCCGCGCTGGTCGGCGCGCGTCGTCATCGCCAGCGCGTCGCTGCCGGCCTCGGGCTCGGTGATGCAGATCGCCGGCTTGTCGCCGGAAAGCACCAGGGCGGCCGCGAGCTTTTTCTGTTCCTCGGTGCCGTAGGCCATCACCGTGGAGATCGCGCCCATATTGGTCTCGACCACGATGCGCGCGGTCACCGTGCAGGATTTGGCCATTTCCTCGACCACCAGCACGGCGTCGAGGAAGGAGCGGCCTTGGCCGCCCAGCGATTCCGGCATGGTCATGCCGAGGAAGCCGGCCTGGCCAAGCGCCTCGACGATGTCCCAGGGGTAGGCCTCGTCGCGGTCGATCGCCGCGGCGCGCCCCCGCACGAGGCCCTGCGAAAGAGCACGGGCGCGTGCCTGCAGCGCGGTTTCGTCCTTGCTCAAGCCCAGGTCCATGCAGCGATCCTAATGCGCAGAAGGTGCGCAGTTTACAAGTTAACCACTCATTAGGGTTAACGTTTTATTGCTCGTTCGAATGCCCGTCCCAATGCCAGCCGCTCAGGGCCATCGCCGCATGCGTCGCGCCAGAACCCGGATGATCCGCCTGCTCGGTTCGGTTGCCATGGCGGCTCTCCTCGGCCTGTCGGTCGCCGGCTGCACGACGACCAGCGACGATATCACCGGCTCGATCGGCGCCCCGGCAGCGCCCCATAGCGACGCCGACTGGCGCCAATCCCTCGACAACTGGGGTCAGCGCTACAAGCAAAATCCCGGTGACGCCGAGGCGGCGATCAACTACGCCAAGGCGCTGCGCGCCACCGAGCAACGCGCCCAGGCGGTGGCCGTGCTGGAACAGGCCTCGATGCGCAATCCGCGCGACATGGCGCTACTCGGCGCCTATGGCCGCGCGCTGGCGGATGCCGGCGATTATAACCAGGCGCTCGACGTGCTCGACCGCGCGCACACGCCGGACAATCCCGACTGGCGCATCCTCAATGCGCAAGGCGCCGTGCTCGATCAACTCGGGCGCCATGCCGAAGCGCAGCGGCATTATGCGGCCGCGCTCAAGATCATGCCCAACGAGCCTTCGATTCTGTCCAATCTCGGCCTGTCCTATCTGTTGACCAAGGACCTCAAGCAGGCCGAGGCGACCTTGCGCCGCGCGGCCGGGCAGCCGAACGCGGCGCCGAAGGTGCGGCAGAATCTGGCGCTGGTGGTCGGCCTCGAGGGCCGCTTCGCCGAAGCCGAGAAGATCGCCGCCGCCGAACTGCCCCCGGACGAGGCGGCCGCCAATATCGAGTACCTGCGGGCGATGCTGGCGCAACAGCAGCGCGACTGGAAGAAGCCCGGCAATCAGCGCGGACCGGCGCTCAACGCCGGCACCTGATCCCGCTTCCCCGAGTCTTGATCGGCGATGCGCCCGCTCAGTGCTGGATCGCCATGACCTTGATCGCCGCCGGGCCAAGAATGACGACGAACAGCACCGGCAGGAAGAACAGGATCATCGGCACGGTGAGCTTCGGCGGCAGCGCCGCCGCCTTCTTCTCGGCTTCCGCCATGCGCATATCGCGGTTTTCCTGCGCCATCACGCGCAAGGCATTGCCAAGCGGCGTGCCGTAGCGTTCCGCCTGCTGCAAGGCCATGCAGACGCCCTTGACGCCGTCGAGATCCGTGCGCTTGGCCAGATTCTCGTAGGCGGTGCGGCGGTCGGGCAGGTAGGACAGTTCCGCCGTGGTCAGCGTCAACTCCTCGGCGAGCGCCACCGATTGCGAGCCGATTTCCTCGCTCACCTTCCTGAACGCCGCCTCGATCGACATGCCGGATTCGACGCAGATCAGCAGCAGGTCGAGCGTGTCGGGAAAGGCGCGCTTGATCGAAAGCTGCCGGCGCGCGATGCGATTCTTGAGAAAAATCAGCGGCAACTGCATGCCGACAAAGGCGGCGGCGATGCACACGGCGAATTTCACCATGGGCGGCTGATCGATATTGAGAATGACGAACAGGTAGATAATGGCGGCGATGAAGCTTGCGATCGGCGTCACCATGCGGAAGAAAAGATAGGTGACGTAGGGCGCCTGCCCGCGATAGCCGGCCTGCACCAGCTTGAGCCTTGCCTCTTCCTGCCCGACCCACTTGCTCAGGTTGAAGCGGTCGACGACGGCCTGGATGTATTGTTTCGGCGATTGGCGCAGGCTGACCTTCTGTTGCGCCTTGGCCATACGTTCGCGCTCGCGCTGACGGATCTTTTCCCGCTCCACCGCCACGGCTCTCATGCGCGCGCCGAGCGCGTCGCCGGACAACAGCGGCATGGCCAGCGTCAGCACCGTGGCCACCGCGGCGATGGCGGCGAACACCATCGTCAACGTCTGCACATTGATGGCGTCGATCAGCAGGTCAAGCATTGCGGGTCTCTCTGCGGCGCAAGTTCATTTTGTTTGGGTGGCGTCTCAGCTGCAGCATCACCGGCGCTCAGAAATCGAAATTGATCATTTTCTTCATCACCATGACGCCCATGAACATCCACACCGCGGAGCCGGCCAGCATCAGGCGCCCGAGCGGCTCCGTCCACAGCAGCGAGATGTAATTCGGGCTGGTGATGTAGACGAGAGTCATTACCGCGAGCGGCAGACAGCCGATGATCGAGGCCGAAGCTTTGGCCTCCTGCGACATCGCGTTAATTTTCGCCTTCATCTTCTTGCGGTCGCGCAGCACGCGCGACAGGTTGCCGAGCGCCTCCGACAGATTGCCGCCGGCCTTCTGCTGGATGGAGACGGTGATGCCGAAGAAATTGGCCTCCGGCACCGGCATGTGCTCGTAGAGCTTGCCGCAAGCTTCGCCGAGCGGGATACCGATTGCCTGGGTATCGAGGACGGCGCGGAATTCCGAGTTGAGCGGCTCCGGCGCTTCCGCCGTGATCATCTTCAGGCAATCGAGCAGCGGCAAGCCCGCCTTGACGCCGCGCACGACGATGTCGACGGCGTCGGGGAAGGCGTTGAGAAACCTCGCCTCACGGCGGTTTTTCATGAACGACAGCAGCCAGCGCGGCAGCCCGAAGGCGCCGGCAAAGCCCAGCGCCGCGCCGACGATCGGGCCGGCGCCGGTCACCATCGCGAGCAGGAACAGGAAGGCGCCGATGCCGGCGGAGATCAGGAGGAACTGCCGTTTGGACCAGGAAAGCCCCGCCTGTTCGATCTTGGTCGAGAGCGGGACGCGTTTCTGTTTCTTGCGTCGGTCGTCGATTTCCTTAAGCGTGGCTTCGAGGGCGTCGCGGCGCGATTTCTGCGTGGTGCGCACCGTGCGCGCCACCGGCT
>Ga0335083_10008078_pt1 | contig 12884 bp, 13 predicted proteins | sample Lox_Sample_42_FD_206716 | JGI IMG/M metagenome (GOLD analysis project Ga0335083, IMG submission 206716) | Soil microbial communities from Loxahatchee National Wildlife Refuge, Florida, United States - Lox_Sample_4.2 | ecosystem: Environmental > Terrestrial > Soil > Wetlands | place: USA...
CGACAGCGCTTCGTCCTGCCACGGAAACGAGGGATGCGCCATGATGATGGTGAGGTTCGGGAAATCCGCCGCCACGTCGTCGAGATAGATCGGATTGGAATACTTCAGGCGGATGCCCATGCCGCCTGGCGCGCCCGCGCCCACGCCGGTCTGACCGGTGTGGAACAGCGCCGGCACCCCGCCGTCGGCAATGGCCTCATAGAGGCCATAGGCCAGCTTGCGGTCGTTGGGGAAGAAGCCTTGCGACGACGGATGGAATTTGAACCCGCGCACGCCATATTCCTCGATCAGCTTGCGCGCTTCGCGGACGCCGAGCTTGCCCTTGTGCGGATCGATGCTGGCGAACGGGATCAGCACGTCGGCATTCTGCGCCGCGACTTCGGCCACCTCCTCGTTGGGGATGCGCCAATGGCCCATCTCGGATTCGGAATCGACGGGGAAGATCACCGCCGCCATGTTGCGCTCGCGGAAATATTGCGCCACTTCCGCCGTCGTCGGCTGCGCCATGGACTTGAAGTATTTCGCCATCTGTTCGTCGAACAGCACCGAGCACGGATCGCGCGGCTGCACGCCGGATTTCTGCGCGTGCGTATGAATGTCGATCGCGACGATTTTGTCGAGGTCGATCTTCGGTTCGTAGCGGGCCATGGCGTCCTTCCGCGAATAGTATGTACTACATCCAATATAACATTGGATGGCGGAAGCAAGCCGCGGGCGTCAGGCGGCCAATTTCGCCGCGGTCTCGGCAATTCTGCGGCCCTGGTAGCGCGCACCTTCGAGGTCGGTCTCGCTCGGCTGGCGCTGGCCCTGGCCGCCGGCGATGGTCGTTGCGCCATAGGGCGAGCCGCCCGCGATCTCGTCCAGCGTCATCTGGCCCGCATGGCCGTAATCCAGCCCCACCACCACCATGCCGAAGTGCAAAAGGTTGGCGATGATCGAAAACAGCGTCATCTCGTTGCCGCCGTGCTGCGTGGCGGACGCGGTGAAGGCGCCGCCGACCTTGCCGTGCAGCGCGCCCTTGGCCCACAGCCCGCCCGCCTGATCCAGGAACGCGGCCATCTGCGACGGCATGCGGCCGAAGCGCGTACCCGCGCCCACCACGATGGCGTCGTAATTCGCCAGCTCGTCGATGGCGGCGACAGGCGCCTTCTGATCGAGCTTGAAGTGCGCGGCTTTCGCGATCTCTTCCGGCACGGTTTCCGGTACGCGTTTGATGTCGACTTGGGCGCCCGCCTCGCGCGCGCCTTGTGCCACGGCTTCCGCCATCTTCTCGATGTGTCCGTAGGCGGAATGATAGAGAACCAGAACCTTGGTCATGACGGTCTCCTCGATTGAAAAGGGGGCGGGCGCGGCCTGGAGGGGCAGGGGGCCACGCCCGCGTACGATCGGCGCTTAAGCCGCGTCGACCAGCACGATTTCGGTGTCTTCCAGCGCCTGGACGTTCAGCACGTCGATGTCGGCGATGGCCGCGCCGTCGCGCGCGTTGACGCGCACGCCGTTGACGTCGACCGCGCCTGTCGCCGGCACCAGATAGCCGTGACGCGCGGCGCCGAGTTTGTATTGCGCACTTTCGCCCGCCTTCAGCGTGGCGCCCACCACGCGCGCATTGGTGCGGATCGGCAGCGCGTCCTCGTCGTCGTCGTATCCGCTCGCCAGCGTGACGAAGCGGCCGGAGCGGTTCGCTTTCGGGAACGGCTTGGTGCCCCAGGCCGGTTGGCCGCCCGCCCTCTCCGGCAGGATCCAGATCTGGAACAGCTTCGTCGGTCCGGGCTCCAGATTGTATTCGGCGTGCCGCACGCCGGTGCCCGCGCTCATCACCTGCACGTCGCCCGCTTCGGTGCGGCCTTCGTTGCCCATGCTGTCGCGATGGGTGATGGCGCCCTCGCGGACATAGGTGATGATCTCCATGTTGGCATGCGGATGCGGCGGAAAGCCCGATTGTGGCGCGATCTCATCGTCGTTCCACACGCGCAACGCGCCCCAATGGACGCGTTTGGGATCGGCGTAGTCCGCGAACGAGAAGTGATGCCGCGCGTTGAGCCAGCCATGGTCGGCGTGGCCGAGTCCCTCGAAGGGTCTGAGTTCGATCATGACGGTCTCCCGGCGGCGACAGCCCGCCTCGAGTTGCGAGAACGAGAGATATTGCGCCGCCGGTCAAACAGAAATAGAAACAATCGAAATCCATCGTTTCCATATTTGGCATGCCGAAACTGCCGGATCTCGAGGGGCTGGCCATCTTCGCCAAGGTGGCCGAGTTGCGCTCCTTCGCCCGCGCGGCCGAGGATTTGCAGCTTTCCAAGGCCACGGTTTCCAAGGCCGTGGCGCGGGTCGAGGCGCGGCTGGGCGCGCGCCTCTTCAACCGCACTTCGCGCAAGCTGGCGCTGACCGATACCGGCCGCCGGCTCGCCGTCCGCGCCGCCGCAATGCTGGCCGAAGGCGAAGCGGCGGAAGACGATACGCTGTCGCAATCGGCGGCGCCGCGCGGAACGGTGCGGCTGGCCGTGCCGATGTCGTTCGGCGTGCTTTATGTGGCGCCGCTTTTGCCGGAATTCTTCCGCGAATATCCGGACGTCGCCATCGACCTGCACCTCAGCGATGCAATGGTGGACATCGTGGCCGAAGGCTTCGACGCCGCCGTCCGAATCGCGGAGCTTCCGGATTCGTCGCTGGTGGCGCGGCGGCTGTGCGGCATGCCGGTACATCTTCTGGCTGCGCCGTCCTATCTGAAAGCGCACGGCCGTCCGAAACATCCGCTGCAACTGAGCGCGCATGTCGGGTTGGGTTACGCCTATCAGCTCACCCAAGATACCTGGCGTTTCCGCAAGGCCTCGGGCGAAACCGCCAGCGTGAAGCCGCAAGGCCCTCTGCGCGTGAACAACGGCGAGGCCATGCTGCCCGCATTGATCGCCGGCACCGGCATGGGTGTGCTGCCGGAATTCATCGCGGGTGACGCCATCCGCGCCGGGAAGCTGGAGATCGTGCTGCCGGAATGGTCGCTGCCCGGAGGATCGGTCAATTGGGTCACGCCGCCCGGCGGCCCGAAACCCAAACGCCTCGAGGTGCTGGCGGAGTTCCTGGCCCGGGGCCTCGGTCGCAAGAAGAGCCCGCGCTAATTCGGCACGCGCGCGTCGCCGCGCAACGGCAGCAGCCTTCCGAGAACCAGCGTCAGCGCCGCCACGACCACCGTCACGCCGGCAAGCGCGGCGAGGCCGGAGCGGTAGTCGCCGGTGGTCTGCGTGAACCAGCCCATGATCACCGGACCGAGGAATCCGCCGATGTTCCCGACCGCGTTGATCAGCCCGATGCCGCCCGCAGCCGCCATGCCGCCGAGCAACGTCGTCGGCAACGTCCAGTACAATCCGACCGCGGCGTAGAAACCGGCCGACGCAACCGTCAACGCGATGAAGCGCGCGGTGTTGTCCGGCGCGAAAGCGGCGATGGCGAATCCAATGGCGGAAATCGCCGAGGCGATCGCCGTGTGCCAGATGCGCTCGCCGCGCGCGTCGCTGGATCGCGCGGTCAGGTACATCGCCGCTATGCTGACGAGATAGGGCAGGGCCACCATTAGGCCGGTTTCGAAGTTCGAGAAACCCATCGCCTTGACGATCTGCGGCAGCCAGAAATTCAATCCATAGGTGTCGATCACCAGCCCGAAATAAGGAAGGATCGCGAACCAAAGGCGCGGATCGGCGAGCAGTTTGAGGAAGCTTGTGTGAACGGGCGCCGGTTCCGCCGCCAGGCGTGCCGCAATGATGTTCTTCTCGCTGGCGCTGAGCCATGGCGCGCGCTCGGGACCGTCCGGCAGCCAGGCGAGAACGGCAAACGAAAGCACGAGCGCCGGCAGCGCCTCCAGCACGAACAGCCATTGCCAGTCCTTCAATCCGCCGACGTCGCCGAGGCTCAGGATCGCGCCGGAAATCGGGCCGCCGACCACGCCGGACAGCGGCACCGCGATGAGGAACAGGGCGAAGAAGCGCGCGCGGATCGCGGCCGGAAACCACAGCGTCAAATAGAACACCATGCCGGGAAAGAATCCCGCCTCCGCCAAGCCCAACAGAAAGCGCACGCTATAGAATTGGGTGGACGTGGAGACGAGCGCCGTCAGCATCGACACCGCGCCCCAGGTCAGCATGATGCGGAATATCCACAACCGCGCGCCGACGCGCGCCAGGATCAGATTCGACGGCACCTCGAACAGGAAATAGCCCCAGAAGAACACACCGGCACCGAATCCGTAGATCTCCGGCGAAAAGCCAAGGTCCGCGTTCATGCTCAGGGCCGCGAAGCCGACGTTCACGCGATCGATGAAGCAGCCGAGATAAAGCAGGATCATGAAAGGCAGGAGCCGCCAACCGGCTTTCGCGAAAACGGCGTGTTCCCCATTCATGATCGAATGTCCCCCGGCGTGACCGTTGCCCTCGCGGCGACCCTGCCACGTTCCGGCCGCGTCCCGCGAGTCTCCAGGCTGTGCTAGGCTCCGCCCCGCAGCGCAGGGATCGAGCGATGGCAGCCCCGGCAAGGCCGATCGACGAGACGCGGCGGGAGCAGATGTTCCCGGTCCTGGAGGCGGATGAAATCGCGCGCCTGAAGCGCTTCGGCGAAACGCGCCGGTTCGCGGCGGGGGCGCGCATCGTGAAGAGCGGGACGCTGTCGCCCGGACTGATGGTCGTGCTCTCTGGCCGCGCGCGAATCAGCCAGAACAACGATGCCGGCGCGAGCCGGGAGATCGTGATCCACAAACCCGGGAATTTCATGGGCGAACTGGCGCAATTGTCCGGCAAGCCGGCGCTGGTCGACACCGACGCGCTCGAGGATTGCGAAGTCCTGGTCATTCCCTCGCCACGGCTGCGCGACGTGCTGGTTCAAGAAGCCGAGCTCGGCGAGATCATCATGCGCGCGCTCATCCTGCGCCGCGTGCTCTTGCTCGACAGCGGCGTCGGCGGGCCGGTCATCGTCGGCCACGCGGACGACGGCGATGTGCTGCGGCTGGAAAACTTCCTCGCCCGCAACGGCCATCCGCACCAGATGCTGGACTCCGCGACCGATGTCGGCGCCAAAGCGCTGCTCGAGCGCTTTCACTTGGCTGAATCCGAATTGCCCATCGTGCTCTGTCCGAACGGCCAGCTTCTGCGCAATCCCAGCGAGGATGAACTCGCCCGCTGCATCGGCCTGATCAGGACGCTCGATCCCGACCGCCTCTACGATACGGTGATCGTCGGGGCGGGACCCTCGGGTCTCGGCGCTGCCGTGTACAGTGCTTCCGAGGGCCTTTCTGTCCTGGTGCTGGACTGCCGGGCCTTTGGCGGCCAGGCTGGCGCGTCCGCGCGCATCGAAAATTATCTCGGTTTCCCGACGGGCATTCGCGGCATCGCGTTGATGGCGCGCGCCTTCAACCAGGCACAGAAATTCGGCGCCGAGATCGCCATTCCCGAAGAGGTCGTCAATCTGCACAACGCCGTCGACGGCTATTTCCAGTTGGAATTGGGCAATGGCGAACATGTGAAGGCGAAGAGCGTGATCGTCGCGACCGGCGCGCGTTATCGCCGCCTCGGCGTCTCGAACCTGTCGCAATTCGAGGGCGCGTCGGTGCACTACTGGGCCTCGCCGCTGGAAGGCCGGCTGGTCGCAGGCCAAGAGGTGGTGCTGGTCGGCGCCGGGAATTCGGCGGGCCAGGCAGCGGTCTATCTCGCGGGCCGCGCCTCCAAAGTCTGGATGCTCTGCCGCGGCCAGGGGCTGGCGGCATCGATGTCGCACTATCTGGTCGAGCGCATCGCATCCCAGCCGAATATCGAAGTGCTGACCGAGACCGAAATCGTCGCGCTGCAGGGCAAGAATGAAGCGCTGGATCGCGTGACCTGGCGCAACCGCGTCAACGGCGCGGAGACCGTGCGGCTGATCCGCCATCTGTTTCTTTTCATCGGCGCCGATCCGAACACCGATTGGCTGCAGGCTTGTGACATCGCTCTCGATGAAAAGGGTTTTGTGCTCACCGGTGAGACCGCGGGCGCGGGCCGGGGCGCGCTCGAAACTAGCCGCGCCGGCGTCTTCGCCATCGGCGACGTGCGCGCGGGTTCGATCAAGCGCGTGGCCGCGTCGGTGGGCGAAGGCGCGGCCGTGGTGGCGGCGCTGCACGCCTTTCTCGCCGGCAGCAATTGAGGAGCAGATCCCATGAGCAGCGCTTGCACGCATATCGCCACCATCCGCGACGTGGTCCCGAGTGCATTGGGTTGCGAGGAGTGTCTCAAGATCGGCTCGCGATGGGTGCATCTTCGGCTCTGCCGCACCTGCGGTCATGTGGGCTGTTGCGATTCCTCTCCGCACAAGCACGCGACCAAGCATTTCCATAAGACCAGCCATCCGATCATCGAAGGCTACGACCCGCCGGAGGGCTGGGGCTGGTGTTATGTCGACGAAGTCATGTTCGATCTTTCCGACCGGAAGACGCCGCAACGCGGCCCGATCCCCCGTTACGTGTGAACGGGCGCCGGGAACCCTCGGAACCTACGGCCCGCTGCCGAATTAGCAGGTGATGCAGCCGAGGAGTCCGCGCCGATGCCTCCCATCGCACAAGCGCCGCTCAGGCGGCTGAACGCGCTCGCTCCGCTGTCGCCGGACGAGCGCGCGCTCGTCGGCCGCGTGTTGGCGGTCATCGAGCACCATCGCGCCGGCGCCAAGATTCTGCCGGAAGGCGCGCCGCTCGATCGGCCACGCTTGATCGTGTCCGGCTGGGCTGCGCGCACGCACACACTGCGCGACGGCCGCCGCCAGATTCTCGACTACTATCTTCCCGGCGAGATCATGGGCCATTGCGCACGCGACGGCGCCCGCGCGCTCGGCAACTACCTCGCGCTGACGCGCCTCGAATCGGCGGACGCGCGCGCGCTTTGCGCGGCGGTGGCGGCGCGGCCCGATGCGGTGAGCGAACTGGCGCTGGCGCTCCGGCTGTCGGAGGCGCTGGAGGAGAACTATCTGCTTTCGCAGATCGTCCGCGCGGGCCGTCAAAGCGCCTACGAACGCTTCGCGCATCTGATGCTGGAATTCCAAAGCCGCTTAAGGCTATCGGGGCTGGTCGAAGGCACGACTTTCCAGATGCCGCTGACCCAGGAAGCGCTCGGCGACGGCCTCGGTCTCTCCATCGTCCACATCAACCGCACCGTTCAGCAATTGCGCCGCGAGCAATTGATTCGCATCGGCGGCGGCATGGTGACGTTGCTCGATCCCGAAGGCCTCGCCGCAATCGCCGAATTTCGCGAGCCGTCGTTGCCGCAGGCCGACAGCCGGACGCGCGAGGCCGGTGGGTTGCGCGAAAGCCAATCGCGCTGGGCCGGCGCGCACAACTGAATTCACTTCCGCGCCACGCGCCAGACGGCGTTGCCATTGTCGTCGGCGACGAGAAGCGCACCGGTCGTATCGAACGCCACGCCCACGGGTCGGCCATAGACCTTATCGCCTTTGGGATCGGGGATGAAGCCGGTCAGGAAGTCCTGCGGCGCGCCACTCGGCATCCCGTTCTCGAACGGCACGAACACGACCTTGTATCCCACGAGATAGGATCGGTTCCACGAACCGTGCTCGCCGATGAAGGCGCCGCCCTTGAAATCCGCGCCCAGCGCGTCGCCGGTGTCGAAGGCCAGACCCAGCGCCGCCACATGCGCGCCGAGCGCGTAATCCGGCGCAATCGCCTTGGCCACCATCGCGGTATCCTGCGGTTGCACGCGGGTATCGACCCGCTTGCCCCAGTACGACCAGGGCCAGCCGTAGAAATCGCCCTGGCGCACGCGCGTCAGATAATCGGGCACGATATCGTCGCCCAGCATGTCGCGTTCGTTGACCACGGTCCACATCGCGCCGGTCGAAGGTTCCCACGCCATGCTGTTGGGATTGCGCAGACCGCTCGCGAACAACCGCACGTCCGAGCCGTCGGGATTCATGGCCAGAACGTCCGCGCGGTTCTTCTCCGCCGCCAGGCCGTTATCGGCGATGTTGGTGCTGGAGCCGATGCCGACATAAAGCGTCTTGCCGTCGGGCGCGGCCAGCAGGCTGCGAGTCCAATGCCCGCCGTCGCTGACAGGCAGGGTCGCGATCTTTTCGCCCGCGCCGTCAAGCTTGGTGTCGCCGGTGCGATAGGTGTATCGCCACACCGCTCCGGTCGCGCCGACATAGAACGCGCTTCCAATCAGCGCCATACCGAAAGGCCGGTGCACGTCGCGATCCAGGAAGGTGAAGCGGGCATCGACCACGCCGTCATGGTTTGAATCCCGCAAGAGAACGATCTTATCCGGACTCTTCTCCACGGCGCCGGAGCGCTTCATGAAGAAGGCTTCGAGCTTCGTCTGGAACGAGGCCGTCGGTGGCGGCGGCTCGGACGCGCTCTCGGCCACCAGCACGTCTCCGTTCGGCAGCAAATAGATCGAGCGCGGATGATCGAGCCCACCAGCATAACGCGTGACGGTGAAGCCCGGTGGCGCCTTGGGCACGCCGCCCGCCGGCCATGGCGTGGGTTTGGGGATATCGATGGTGGGGATGGCGCCGGCCGTCGGCGCGCCGATGGCGGGATGCGCCCCCACGCTGGACGGCGGCGGCGGCTTGCCGGGCCCGCAGGCGGCAAGCAGCAGCGCGCTCGCAAGCACGACAACGCTCCCCGCGCGGACGCGTGGCGCGGTCAAGATCGCATTCATCGAAAATCCTCCCGTTCGCAGGAACGGGCTCCCCAGAACGATCCTAGTCCGCTTCGTCCGTCTCGGCTAGGCTGCCGCCGCCTCCAGGAGTCCAGGCCCATGCGTGCTTTCGCATTCCTGCCCGCCACGGCGTTCTTGCTCGCCGGCGCGGCCGATGCCGACACCATGCCCCACCGCAAGGCGGGGCTGTGGGAAATCCATATGTCGTCGCCGAATCCCCAAATGCCGAACATGACCATGCAGAGTTGCATCGACGCGTCGACGGATAAGCAGATGATGAGCATGAGCGGACGCGGTCCGCAAAAGGATTGCACCGAACCCGTGCCGCACAACGCCGGAAACGTCACGACGATGGACATCCAATGCACGACGATGGGGCGCCGGCAAATGACACACATCGTGTTTACCCGCCTCGGCGACGACGATTATAAAATGGAGATGCACTCGCAAACGGTTCCGCCGGTCCACGGCATGGGGGAGCACACCATGACCGAGACGGCGAAATGGATGGGGCCGTGCAAACCCGGCATGCAGCCCGGCGACACGATCATGCCCGGCGGCATGAAGGTGAACGTGCTGCATCCGCGACCCATGATGCCGGGGCACTGACGATCGCGCATGGCAAGGAAGACGAAAACGCGCGGCGATAAAGTCCCTGACGAGCTCGGGCGCTTCCGCAACTCCATCGACAACATCGACGCGGCGCTGGTGCATCTGCTGGCCGAGCGCTTCAAATGCACCAAGGCCGTCGGCGAATACAAAGCCCAGCACGGCCTGCCGCCCGCCGACCCCGCGCGCGAGAAGCAGCAGATCGCGCGGCTCCGCCGGTTGGCGAAGGACGCCAAGCTCGATCCCGACTTCGCGGAAAAGTTCCTCAATTTCATCGTGAAGGAAGTGATCCGCCATCACGAGGCAATCCGCGGCGGCAGAAGATAATTTTGGCAACCCGAACGTCCATCCGTCCGTTGTCATGCGGCGACAAAAAGATGGAGCGTTCATGGATAAGGATCGTATCAAGGGAACGGCCGACCAGGCCAAGGGTGCCGTGAAGGAAGCCGCCGGCAAAGTCACCGGCGACGCCAAGCTGCAAACCGAAGGAAAAATCGACAAAGCCAAGGGCAAGGTCGAGAACGCGATCGGCGGCGCGAAGGACGCCGTCCGGGAAGCGGCCGAAGAAGAAGCCTGACCTCCGGAGAAAGGTTCCCCAGCGGCGGGGCCGTCCTGTGCGGCCCCGTCGTTCTTGCGCATAGGCGGGCTTGAAGCGCCGCAGTCCCTGGCTATCATGCGGCCGTGCTGACAAATTGTCGGCCGCACAGGGAGCGCCCCAGATGGACCTCAGCTTCTCGCCGCAGGAAGAAGCCTTTCGCGCCGAAGTCCGCGACTTCGTGCGCAACAACGTGCCCGAAAGCGTGAAAGGCAAGACGCGCCGCGACTTCACCAGCAGGGAAGACTTCCAGGCCTGGCACAAGGTTCTCTACAAGAAGGGTTGGATCGCGCCATTGTGGCCGGCGGAATATGGCGGCACGGGTTGGACGGTCACCCAGCGCTACATCTTCAACCAGGAATGCGCGGAAGCCGAAGTGCCGCAGGTGCTGCCCTTCGGCATCGCGATGTGCGGGCCGGTGATCTACACCTACGGCAACGAAGCGCAGAAGAAGCGCTTCCTGCCGCGCATCCTCTCGGGCGAGGATTGGTGGTGCCAGGGCTATTCCGAGCCGGGCTCGGGCTCCGATCTTGCGAGTCTCAAGACGCGTGCGGTGCGTGAGGGCGATCACTATATCGTCAACGGACAAAAGACCTGGACGACGCTGGCGCAATTCGCCGATTGGATATTCTGTCTCGTGCGCACCGATCCGAATGTGAAGGCGCAGGAAGGCATCACCTTCCTGCTCATCGACATGAAAACGCCGGGCATCACCGTGAAGCCCATCATCCTGATGGATGGCGCGCATGAGGTTAACGAGGTCTTCTTCGACAACGTCAAGGTGCCGGTCGAGAACCGGATCGGCCAGGAGAACAAGGGCTGGGACTATGCCAAGTTCCTTCTGGTTCACGAGCGCTCTAACATCGCTCAGGTCGCGCGCTCCAAGAAGGCCGTGGAACGGCTCAAGGAAATCGCCGAAGCCGAGACCGTGGACGGCACCCCGCTGATCGGCACAGACGAATTCGCGCGCAAGGTCGCGGAGCTCGAGATCGATCTGACCGCGCTCGAATACACCGAACTGCGCACCCTGGCGCAGGAAGCCAGGGGCGGCCACGCCGGACCGCAAAGCTCGATCCTCAAGATCAAGGGCACCGAGGTGCAGCAGCGCATCACCGAGCTGACGGTTGAAGCCATCGGCTATTACGGCTATCCCTATTCCCGCGCCTTCGGCGACAACGAATATCCGCCGGGGCCGGACTACGCCGCCGGCGAGAGCGGGCACTATTTCAACATGCGCAAGGCCTCGATCTACGGCGGCTCCAACGAAATCCAGCGCAACATCATCGCCAAAGCGGTGTTGGGACTCTAAGGGACAGCACGATGGATTTTTCCTTCACCGAAGAGCAGACGCTGCTCCGCAATTCCATCTCCAAGTATCTCGCGGACAATTACGACTTCGAGGCGTTCAAGAAGATCTCGCGCTCCGAGGCCGGCTGGTCGCCTCAGAATTGGAAACAGTTTGCGGAACTCGGATTGTTGGCCGCGCCGCTGCCCGAGGAATTCGGCGGGCTCGGCGGCGGTCCGGTCGAAACCCTGATCGTGATGGAAGAGTTCGGAAAATCCCTCGTGGTCGAGCCATTCGCTTCGACCGTCGTGGTCGGCGGCGGCTTCCTCAAGCATGGCGGTAGCGCGGCGCAGAAGGAAGAATGGCTCGGCAAGATCGCGGGCGGTGAAGCCGTGATCGCGTTCGCCTTCGCCGAGGCCGGCGGCCGCTTCAACTACGCCGACCTCACCACCTCCGCGAAGAAACAGGGAGCGGGCTACACGCTCTCCGGCCAGAAGGCGGTGGTGCTGGGCGCGCCATGGGCCGACACGTTGATCGTCACCGCGCGCACGGCCGGTGCCCGCCGCGACGACAAGGGTGTCAGCGTCTTCCTCGTGCCCAAGAACGCGAAGGGCGTTTCCACGCGCGACTATCCCACCATCGACGGACTGCGCGCGTCCGAGGTCACCTTCGAGAACGTCGAAGTCCCGGCCGCGAACCTGATCGGCGACGCCGACAACGGTCTGCCGCTGGTGGAGCAAGTCACGGACGAGGCCATCGCCGCGCACGCCGCGGAGGCCTGCGGCGCTATGAAGGTGCTGCTGGACGCCACCGTGGAATATTCCAAAACGCGCAAACAGTTCGGCGTGCCGATCGGCAAGTTCCAGGTGCTGCAGCACCGCATGGTCGACATGTTCATGAACTACGAGCAGTCGTCGTCCATCACGCTGATGGTGACGCTGAAACTGGGTGAGTCCGACACCGAGCGCAAAAAGGCGGCCTCCGCGGCCAAGGTGCAGATCGGCAAGGCCGGCCGCTCGGTCGGACAGAGCGCCGTGCAGATCCACGGCGGCATGGGCATGACCGACGAATTGAACGTCGGCCACTACTTCAAGCGGTTGACCATGCTCGACACGCTCTACGGCAATGTCGACCACCATCTGAAGCGCTACGCGGCCCTGGGTTGATCGCGCGTTACGGTATGTGCGTGCCCGCCTGGTATGGGTGGGTGCGGGGATGCGTGACCGCGTATCGGTAGGTCTCCGGATAGCGGTCTTCCCATCCGGTCGGCGTCAGATACGCGTCGGTGAAGCCGTTCGCCTCGACTTCGTGGATTTTCCCGCTGCGGATCTTGAAGATCTCCGCGGCCTGAAGGTCGATCGGCCCGAATTGCATGGGGATTCGATCGACGCCCTTCACGCCCACGATCTTCATCGTGCGCACGTCGCCGCGATGCACGAAACGCGGAAAGCCCATCACCAACCCCTTCTGCTCGTCGATCACGACCAGCATGCGCGGGCGGATCATGGTGATGTATTGGAAGAGCCGCGCATTGATCTGCGCGCGGCAGGTCATCATGCCGAGCTTTGCCATCGCCGCGCCGGTCTTGGGTGGCACGCCGGGCGGCGGCGGCATCGGACGTTTGTTCAAGACGGTCTGGCCGCCGTTCTCGCGCCGCGCGCAATCGTCGGCGAAGGGCGCCAGGTTGCCGTCGTCCTGTTCCAGCGCTTGATAATAT
>Ga0335083_10008079_pt1 | contig 12883 bp, 10 predicted proteins | sample Lox_Sample_42_FD_206716 | JGI IMG/M metagenome (GOLD analysis project Ga0335083, IMG submission 206716) | Soil microbial communities from Loxahatchee National Wildlife Refuge, Florida, United States - Lox_Sample_4.2 | ecosystem: Environmental > Terrestrial > Soil > Wetlands | place: USA...
GTCGGGATCAAGAAATACACGGCCAATTTTACCGCTGTGGTGGTGGGCGATTACAATTTCGGAGCTTCACCCTATTCGCTCGGCGGGTTGGTGGAGTATTTCGATTCCGTGGGCACCACGCGGAACAGCCAGAACTATTGGTTTATTGCCCCTGGCGCGGCGGGCGTGGGCGTGGAACTGACGCCCACCTGGCAACATGGCGATATCTTCGCCCGTGCGTCCGCGGGTTATCTGTATCTGACCGATCAGGGCTCACCTGCCGCCGGTTACGGCAATGCCGGCAAAACCCGCGACATGGTGCAGGTGGCTCTGGAAGGGGGTGTGATGTTCTGAAATAGGTGCGATATCGGCATGTCGTATGCCGCCACTCACGTTGGCCGGCGCCCTTTGGTGTACTAGCCTACAATCTAAAGAGGATGATCCAGATCCCCGGCATCAGGCCGCTGATCCAGGCGATCCGAGCCTGATCGACACGCGCCTCAACACACAGTCAACCCTCGCCAGAAAACCGTTTTTGCACAGCCTCGGTCGATTCAGGACGGGCCGCTTTTTAGCCTCATTCGCTAGAATGTGGCTGAGCCGTTCCCGTGGGGGCGCAACTCGCGAGCCGGGCTACTCGGTCTCGGTCTCGTCGAAATAATCCAGGTCGATCTGCTTGATCTCGACGGTCCTGGCGACCCGCACCCAGCAACGCGGGACATAACTTCAACCCGGGTCACATCTCAGCGGAAATCAATAGTTTAGTATATACGCTTGAGCGCTGCGCTGCGAGCAGGCCAACGCTATTTCGGCGATGATGCGGGCGATGCGGCCATTGCCATCCTCCAACGGGTGGATGGTGACAAACCACAGATGCGCCAGAGCGGCGCCGAGGACCGGATCAATGCTTCGCAGGTTATTGAACCACGCCAGGAACGCGTCCATCTCGGTCGGCATTTAGGCGGCTGGCAGCACTTGGTAGCGGACGCGCTCACGCCCTATCGGCCCGAAGACGAGCTGCATGGGGTCGATTGTCTCGATTGCGCTGTCGCGCCCTCAAATTGTACCCTGGGGCATGGATAGCCCATTGCCAGACACCACCACCTTGCCACCGAACGTCGTTGCCGACCCAGGCGAGGTGCTGCACCGCCTGTTCGGGCTCTCCGCCTTTCGTGGGCAGCAGGAAGCGGTGGTCTCGCATGTCATCAATGGGGGTGATGCAATCGTGCTGATGCCGACCGGGGGCGGCAAATCCCTCTGTTACCAGTTGCCGGCGTTGTGCCGACGCGGGGTCGGCATCATCGTCTCGCCGCTAATCGCGCTGATGCGCGACCAGGTGGCGGCGCTGCGCCAACTCGGCGTAGCGGCGGCGGCGATGAACTCCAGCCTCTCGGGGGCTGAGCGGGCCCAGGTGCGCGCCGATCTGCGCGCGGGGCGGCTGAAATTGCTCTACGCCGCGCCGGAACGGCTGCTGATGCCGGATTTCCTGGACATGCTGGACGGGGTGGAGATCGCGCTCTTCGCCATCGATGAGGCGCATTGCGTCAGCCAATGGGGGCATGATTTCCGCCCGGAATATCTGGAGCTCGCCAGGCTGGCGGAGCGGTTTCCCGGTGTGCCGCGCATCGCCCTCACCGCCACGGCAGATCCGCAGACACGCGAGGATATCGCTCGCCGCCTGGAACTGGGGGAGGCAAAGCTGTTCCTCTCCAGCTTCGACCGCCCCAACATCCGCTACGCTGTGCTGCGCAAGGAGGCGCCGCTACGCCAACTGCTCACCTTTCTGCGGGCGCATGACGGCGAGAGCGGCATCGTCTATTGCCTCAGCCGCAACACGGTGGAGCAGACGGCGGCGGCGCTCAACGAGCATGGCATCAAGGCGCTGCCCTACCACGCCAGGCTGCCGCCCGAGGTACGATCCGCCAACCAGGATGAATTCCTGACCACCGAAGAAGGGCTGGTGCTGGTCGCCACCGTCGCCTTCGGCATGGGGATCGACAAGCCCGACGTCCGCTTCGTCGCGCATCTGGACCTGCCTGCCAGCCTGGAAGCGTTCTACCAAGAGACGGGCCGCGCCGGGCGCGACGGCCTGCCAGCCGAGACGCTGCTGCTCTATGGCATGCAGGATCTGGTGATGCGCCGGGGCATGATCGAGCAGAGCGGCGCGCCGCCGCAGGTCAAGCAGATCGAACGCGGCAAGCTCGATGCTCTGCTCGGGGTGTGCGAGACCGTCACCTGCCGGCGTCAGGCCATCCTCGCGCATTTTGGCGAAACCCTGGCCGCCCCTTGCGGCAATTGCGATAATTGCCTGACCCCGGCCGAAACCTGGGACGGCACCGTCGCGGCGCAAAAGGCGCTCTCGGCGGTATGGCGAACGCGCCAGCGCTTCGGCGTCGGGCATCTGAGCGATCTGCTGCTCGGGGTAAAAACCGAGAAGATCGAGCGCTTCGAGCATGACCAGCTGCCGACCTTCGGCGTCGGCACGGAGCTGGACCGCAAAGGCTGGGGGTCGGTGTTCCGGCAGCTCATCGTACGCGGGGCGCTGGAGGTGGACCATGAGAATTTTGGCGCCCTGTGCCTGACGGCAGCGGGTGAGACGATCCTGCGGGGCAAGGAGACGGTGAAGCTGCGTAAGGAGACAGCCAGCGGCAGTGCGCGCACGATCCTGAAAAAGAAGGCCGGGCGGCTGGAGGTGGCGGCGCAGGACCAGGCGCTGTTCGAGGCGCTGCGCGCCGAGCGGACCCGGCTTGCCAAGGAGCAGAACGTGCCGGCCTATGTCATCTTCCACGACGCCACCCTGGCGGCCATTGCCGCCGCGCGGCCGGGGAGCGAGGCGGCAATGGCCCAGATCCCCGGCATGGGGGCCTCCAAAATTGAGCGTTACGGCGCGCTGATCCTGAGCATCATTGCCACCGGACAATAGGAATAGGCGCAAAAGCGGGCTGAGCGCCGTGAAACGCGGGGAAGCAAATCCCCGCTTGGCTTCTCCCCTGGCGAAAGCTCAACTTGAAGCAGGGCTTTCGCTGACGGGGATAGGCCGTGTGACCTACCAAAAGCCCTCAGGCTAACACCAGCATCTCCCATCATGGAAAGCCGTTCCCACATATGACGCACTTGTTCGGTCGAAACGGCACGTGTAGCTCCGCGGAATGATGGCTAAATCCCATGTAGTTGTCGGCCTCTGAGCGGCGTGGATTGCCGCGGCGCCTCTACTGCATCTCTCACCCGTTGATCCGACCTATCTTGCGCTGGCCGTGGCCGGGTCACTCCTGCCGGACATAGACCACCCCAACTCCTGGGTCGGCCGGCGATCTCGTCCGATCTCGACGGCCATCGCTGCGGCCTTGGGCCATCGCGGCTTAACGCACTCAGCCATTGCAGTGGTCGGCCTAGTGGTGCTGCTGTTGCACGCAGGGTACCGGCAAGGAGCGGTGTCCGCCTTCGCCGTTGGCTACTTGTCTCACCTAGCAGCGGACATGCTAACGCCGCGAGGGCTGAGACCGGCATGGCCGCTGCGAAAGAGCTGGGGATTGCCGCTATGCCGCACCGGCTCGCCCATGGAGACGACCATCGTCATTTCCCTGGTTTGCGGGGTCGCTTGGCGGTTTCTTCTGCACGGCACAACCAAGATCTCTGCACTCCTGTAGTCCGTGCAGCGCGCAGCGTAGCAAGCCCCCTGGGATAGCCCAAAGGGAGGGGTGATACGTGACAGCCCCAAGGTATCCTAAAAGGTTATTCGCCGTACATTTTACGGCGAATAACCTTTGTAAACACCGCATAGTTACACCGGCCACGAAAACCGGAGCGGCTTAGAGTTAGAGTTGGGGCTCAGGCGAAGTAGGAATCGTCTAGCAGCATGTCCTCGAAGAAGGCGCCGTAGCCGTCAGTCGGGTGACGGATATGGATCTCCAGCACCCACAGCAGGGCCGAGGGCTTGAAATCCACCTCGGCCATGGGGCCGGGATAGATGGCCTCATGCGGGAAGTCCGCGAGGCGATGGCCGGAGAGGTCCATGTTCAACTCCCAGCCCATGGCCTTGGCTTCCTCGATGGCGAAGTCGTAAAGCTCGCGCCCGCTCATCCCGGTGCTTTCCCATTTCCTGCGCACGACGTGGAAGAGTTTCTTGGCGTCCTCGGCGCATTTGGCCATCTCGGGCGCCTCGCCAACGATGAAGGTGTCGCCGCCATCGCCCTCGAACTCGCCCCAGACCGGGCCAATGTCGATGAAGAAAAGGTCGTTTTCCTTCAGCACCACACCGGGCTCCGATGCTGCACCGAATGTTTTGAGCGTGTTGCTGCCGAAGCGAACATACACGTCGTGCCAGCCACGCACCATGTCATCGGCGGCGAGGATGTCCTTGGCCATCTGCACGGCATCCTCCTCCACCATGCCGGGCTTGCAAGCGGCGGCAATGGCGTGGATGGCCTTGCGGGTCTTGCCCCGCATCTCCAGCATCTTCTCCTTCACGAAGGCGGGGCCAACGGCTTCCAGTTTGGCCTGTTTGTCGAGAACGTCACTCATGTCGTGATCTCCTGTGGGTTTTTGCGGGGGATGGGATGTGCACGCAGGCGCAGGCCGGTCTGGCCCTCGTGCAAGATGATCTGACAGGCGAGGCGGTGCGGGCCGGTCTCACCGCGGGCCAGATAGGCAAGCAGCCGGGTCTCGTTGGGGCTTGGTTCTGGCAAAGCCGTCGCGCCGGGCTCGACGATGACCCGGCAGGCGCCGCAGATGCCCTTGCCTTTACAAACCGTCTGAAGCGTCAGCCCTGCGCGCTGGCAGGCGGCCAGCACGCTCTCGCCATGCGTGGCGGAGACCGCCACGCCGTCGACGACCAGTTCAAGCATCCTGGGCCAGCTCCGGGAAACCGCGGCTGGCAACGACCAGGCGGTAATTCTGGATGGCGATCCAGATGCCGCCGCCGATGAGATAGACCAGGAAGGCGTAGGGGAAATACTTCACCGGCGCGGCCGGCACCGGATACACGCTGCCAATGCTGGGGATGAGCAGCAGCACCAGCGAGGCCACGGCGATAGCCATGTGCAGCGGCTTGAGCTGGCCCAGCGTGCGCACGTAAAGCGGGGCGGCAATGGTAACCAGCGTGTAGGCGACGATGAAGCCAAAAGCGGCGAGCGTACCGGCGTCGTTGAACATGTCCCCCACCGCCATGCCGCCGAAGGAGAACAGCGTGGGCAAACCAAACGACAGCGCGCCCATGATGTACACTGCGACATGCGGGGTCTCATTCAGGTGGTGGGAGTCGGCCGTGAAGCGGTGGAACAGCCCTTGCTGGCCCATGATGTAGATGACCCGCGCCCCCGCATTGAGGCAGGAGAGGTTGAGCGCGAAGAAGCTGACCATGGCGCAGGCCGAGAGCGGGGCGGCCAACCACGGCATGTGCACAAGGCCCGCAATGGTGTTGAGCGGGGCGGAGAGCTGGTCGAGCGTGGTGGAGAGGCCGTGCGTGGCCAGCACCTCCACATAGGTGACGAACACGAAGAACAGCCCGGCCGCGCCCAGGCTGAGCAGCACGGCGCGCGGCACGGCGTGCAGCGGGTTGCGGGCCTCGTCGCCGAAGGCGGTGCAGGACTCGAAGCCAACCAGCGAGAAGATGGCCACCACCACGCCCAGGCCGAGATTGCCGAGGTTGAAGGCGTGCGGGGCGAACTGTGTGGCATCGAAGGCGAAGCCATGGAAGCCCAGCGCCACCAGGCAGAGCAGCGTGATGAGCACCACGGAGACGCCTTCGAGGATGAGCATCACCTGGGCGGAGAGGGCTACGTTCTTCCAGGCGCAATAGCCGGAGATGCCGACGCAGAGCGCGAATAGCAACACCGGCGGGATAGCCGGACCGCCCGCCATGGCGATGAGCGTTTGCGCAAAGGTAGCGAAGCCGGTGGCGCCCGCCACCGAGATGCCGAGATAGGCCCAGATGAGCGCCCAGCCCCCTAAGCCACCGGTGACATTGCCCAGGCCCTTGCAGATATACTGGTACATGGAACCCGAGCCGGCGAAGCGCGAGGCGAACTGGTTGAGGTTGAGCGCCACGAAGAATAGCATCACGGTGCCCAGTGCGTAGGAAAGCCAGCTCCAGGCACCGGTGGTACCGAACATCAGCGGCACGATCAGCGCCGCTGTCATGGTGGGGGAGATCAGCGCGATGCCCTGGGCCAGCAATTCCAGCGGACCGAGGGCGTCTTTCTTCAAGGCCTTCACAGGCAGAATCAGCGGGGCGGTCATCGGCGCGTTCCTTGTCTTGCTTGCCGTTGGTTGCGGCAGGTTACGGGACGGCCGTGCGAACGGGCGGAAACACTCTTAATTATTGACGAAACCCTAACGCCAGAACAGGGTTAGCTAGAACCTCCAGTTTTGTAATTCGTACTGGTCCAGATACGTTGGTCCAGATGCAGGGGAGCGGAGATGCTGCGGCCTTGGGATTTGCGGATCGTGCTCGACAAGGCGGCGGTGCGGCCGGCCTATATGCAGATCGTGCATGCACTCATCGACGCCATAAAGAGCGGGCGGCTGGAGCCGGGTCAGGCCCTGCCCGGCACGCGCGAGCTGGCCGAGCGCGTGGGGGTGAACCGCAAGACCATCCAGCAGGCCTATGACGAGCTGGTGGCGGAAGGCTGGCTCACCGCCGAGCTGAAGCGGGGCACGTTTGTCTCGACGGCCCTCCCCCAGGGCGGGGCGCCCGCGCCCGCATGCGGCGGTCGGGCGGCGGCCGGCTTTGCCGTACCCCGCCCTGCCCCGGCTTTGGGCTGGACGCCGCATCCGCCCGGCACTCTGGTGTTCGATGACGGCGCCCCGGACACGCGTCTCATGCCCGCCGCCCTGGTGGCACGCACCTGGCGCCAGGCGCTGCTGGAAGCGGCGCGTCGCAACCAGCTGGGCTATGGCGACCCACGCGGCCTGCCGCGGCTGCGCCGGGCCGTGGCCGACATGCTCAATGCCGATCGCGGGCTGAACGTGACCGAGGAGAATATCTGCCTCACGCGCGGCAGCCAGATGGGCATCTGGCTCGCCGCCCGCCTGCTTACCGTGCCTGACGAGGCCGTGGCCTTCGAGCGTCTGAGCTATCCACCGGCGCGCGAGGCCTTCGCCGCCAATGGCGCCGAGATTGTCAGCGCGGCGCTGGACGAGCAGGGGCTGATCCCCGAGGCGCTGGAGGAGCTCTGCCGCGCGCGGCGCATCCGGGCCGTGTATGTCACACCGCACCACCAATTCCCCACCACCGTCACGCTCCCCCCCGAGCGGCGCATCCGCCTGCTCTCGCTGGCCGAGCAGTATGGCTTCGTCATTGTCGAGGATGATTACGACCACGAATTCCACTTCTCGCACCGCCCCGTGCTGCCGCTGGCCAGCGCCCAGGACTGGCGACAACTGCTGTATATTGGCTCGCTCTCCAAGCTGCTCTCGCCATCTCTGCGCATCGGCTATCTCGTGGGGGCGGCGGAAGTCATCGCTCGAGCAGGGGCGGAGGTGATGATGCTCGACCGCCAGGGCGACCCGGTGACCGAGGCGGCCGCCGCCGCGCTGATGACCGAGGGCGTGCTGAAGAGCCATGCGCGCAAGGTGCTGCGCATCTATGAGGCGCGGCGCGACGGCCTCGCCGCGGCGCTGACCACCCGGCTAGGCGAGAGCGTTACGCTGGCAGTGCCGCAGGGCGGTTTGGCGCTGTGGGCAAATTTCGCACCGCGCCTCGACCTCGCCAGCCCAGCCCTGGCCGCCCAGGGCGTGGCGTTGACACCGGGCCAAGCCTTCGCGCGCAACGGCATGGCCGCGCATGGCGCGCGTATGGGCTATGGCAGCATGGATGAGGCAAAGTTATGCCTTGCGGTGGAGCGTCTGGCGCGGGCGTTTGGTATCTGAAGCCCCGGTGCTCGCCAGAAATCATCCGTGGCTTGTGCCTCCACATTTGGCAGAGCGCCACGCTGCCCGCGGTCGGGGCACCAACCGTGAAGTCGTACTCGCCCTCGGTACAACGGACCACCTCGGCCACCGGTTCACTCAAGCCCAACAGCAGATGACGCGGCCGGCCGATGCCACAATGGCCACTATGGAAACTGCCAATGGCAGCAGCACGTAAAATCGTGCCCAGTGGTGAAACCACCAGCTGAACCTATAAGCCATTGATTTAATAGAGCAGCAAAATTCTCAAAAGGAGCTTATTGGACGCGATTTCCCAAAATGGGCAAAAGAGCGGACCATGCGCGTCAATATTTGGCTCAAACGCCTGCTCCCCCCGGCAGTCATCATCCCGCTTTTGGCGATTTTCTGGAACTGGGATTGGTTCATCCCCCTCATCGACGCCGAGGCCTCCGCCTCCCTCGGCCATAAGGTTACAATCCAGCATCTCCACGTCGCTCTCGGCCGCACGGCCACGATCGCCGCCACCAGCATCACCATCGCCAATCCCAGCGGTTTTCCCACGGACGAAGCACAGCTCGCCAGCATCGACCGTATGCTCGTGAATGTGGATGTGATGGAGTCTATCGAACACCGCACCCTCTCGCTCACCAGTGTCGAGGTCGACCACCCCGTCGTAAATATCCGCCAACTTCCTGACGGTACAAGCAATTACCCTGCGTCGCCCACCTCCGGCAGCTCCACCCACAGACCGCCAAAATTCGGCGATATTATCATCAATAATGGCTCTGCCAGCATCGTCATGCCACGGCTGAACACCGATTTTACCCTCGCCATCCAGACACGCCCCGCCCCCCCTGGCGACAAGCTTTTCACGGGTGGCGAGATCCTGGTGGACGCGGAAGGCACTTATGATAACGCCCCGATCACCGGCCAGTTCATCGGCGGCGACCTACTGTCACTGCGCGCCTCCTCCGCCCCTTACCCGGTCTACCTGAGCCTCCAGAACGGCGCCACGCAGGTCAGCCTGACCGGCACAATCGACGCCCCCGAAGCTCTCACCGGCATGCATCTGCGCCTCTCCGTCTCCGGCCAGAACATGGCTGATCTGTACCAGCTCACAGGGATGCCTATCCCCGCAACCCCGCCCTTCAGCCTCACCGGAGATTTGAATTACGCGCAAGACACCTTCCGTTTCGAGAATTTTACCGGCCAGGTCGGCGCATCGGATCTTGAGGGCGCGATCACCGAAGCTCACGGCCCGCAGCGCCTCATGGTTACGGCGGACCTCACCTCGAACCGCGTCAACCTGAGCGACCTTGCCGGTTTCCTCGGCGGTACGCCCGGAGAGACCACTACGCCAGGTCAGACCGCCGCCGCCCGCAAGAAAATTGAGGAGGCCAACGCCAGCCCAAATCTCCTGCCTGACACAAAATTCAATCTGTCGGAAATCAACGCCGCCGATGTGGACCTGCGTTATCACGCCGCGCACATTGTCAATCGCAATACCCCGTTCGATAACCTGACCGTCCACCTCACCATCGATAATGGCCACATCACGGCTGACCCGCTGAATTTCGCGGTCGGGACCGGCGCCATTGCCAGCAATTTCGACCTGACCCCGGTTGACGGCGTGCTGCACACCAGGGCGAACATCGTTTTCAAAGATCTCCCGCTCTCGCGGTTGATGGCGACCACACATACAGCTGCGGGCGACGGCACGATCCGAGGTTCCGCCTCTCTAACCGGCACCGGCAATTCCGTCGCCCAAATCCTCGGCGGCGGGAACGGCCACGCCGCCCTGTTCATGCGGCACGGCGTCTATGCAAGCACTCATATGCTCGACATTGGCGACCTGCACGTAAACGACGCCATCCGCTCGGCGCTAGGCGTGCCGGTTAAAACCAATATTCAGTGCATGGTGTCGGATTTCGCGCTCACGGATGGCCTGGTCCAAACCAAAACTTTTCTGCTGGCGACCCCGAAGGCCAACATCCTGGGCACCGGCACGATCAACTTGGCGACGGAAAAGATAAACCTCGCTCTGCGGACCGAGGCGACGCATTTCTCCGTCGGGTCGCTCTCAACGCCTATTAATGTCGGCGGCACGCTGAAAACCCCCAGCATCCGCCCCGCTGCGCTCCCCCTCGCCGAGAGCCTAGGACAGGAAGTGCAGCTTGGCATGATGTTCCCGCCCCTCGCCATCCTCCCAACCATCCGCCTTGGCCTTGGCGACAAGAACGCCTGCGCTGATACCATCACCGCGCTGGAAGAAAACGATCCGCATAACCCAAAATAGAGTGATCGGGTTTGCGCTGCGGCAAGGGGAACTGGGGACCGCGCCAATGGGCAACTTGCCGTTGGCCGCGCCAAAGCATGCGCCATGCTCAAAGCTCACCTTGATGCAGGCATGAAGAAAAATCGGTTCACCAGGGAGCAAATCATCGCGATGATGCCGGCGCAATTCGATACAGAGGGAAAGACACGATGAGCATCTCCATGCGGAGCTGGCAATGGCAGCAACAGGGCGAGCCGGACGGATTGCGCCTCGTCAGCGGCACCGTGCCGTCGCCGGGCCCAGGCGAGGTGGTCGTCGAAAATCAGGCGATCGCGCTCAATCCGGTCGACTGGAAGCTGATCGCGGCCGGTCACCGTGACTGGCAGCCAGGCCATATTCCGGGCGTTGACGGCGCCGGCCGGATCATCGCCGTAGGCGACGGCGTTCCGCTCGAAATCGGCACGCGCGTGGCCTACCACCAGTTCATCGGCAAGCCGGGCAGCTTCGCCACGCATATACGGTTGAGCGCTGACGCCTTGCTGCGGATTCCAGATGGCCTCGACGAAATCGTTGCCGCCGCATTGCCGTGCCCGGGCATCACCGCGTGGCAGGCGCTGACCAAGGTGCCGGAGAAGCCGGGCCGTGACGTTCTCGTGATCGGCGCGGGCGGTGCGGTTGCGCAGTATTTGGCGCAACTGGCGCTATCCTGCCACTATCGGGTCTGGGCGACCGCTGCGCCCCGCCATCATTCGCATCTGCTCGACCTCGGCGTGGCCGGGGTGTTCGACTACCGCGACGAGAGCTGGCGCGCCGCACTGCAGGCCGCGATCGGGGCGCGCAAGCTGTACGCCGCCTTCGATACGGTGAGCGGTGCGCATGCCGCAAGCCTTGCCGCGATGCTCGGCTATGGCGGGCATCTCGTCTGTATCCAGGATCGCGTCGAACAGCATCCGCTGCCGCCGTTCAGCACCGCTCTGTCGCTGCACGAGCTGGCACTGGGCAGCATTCATGAATACGGCGTACGGGCGGACTGGGTGGACTATCGCACCGCCGGTGAGCGCATGCTTCAGCAACTCGCCATGCGCACGCTGTCCGCGCCGGCGATCGTCACGCAGCCGTTCGAGGCGCTTCCCGCGAGCCTCGCGGCATTGAAGGCCGGGCAGCCGGGCAAGCGGATCATCCTGCTCTGAAGTGGACACCTGCGCGGCAAGGCGCCGCGCAGGTGGTTCGGTCAAACAGCAGCCAGACGGGCGCGGTAGGCCGTGGCCGCATGGTCGAGGGCGGCGTCGTCCAGCGTGCGGACGCCATGCACCGAGAAAATGGGCTGATAGGACATGCCCGTCAGATTGGCGGTTGCCTGCAAGGGGCGCAGCAGCTCGCTCATCGTATACTGGTTGAAGCCGCCGGCCTGATAGGCGTCAACCGGGCCGCCGGTGGTGGTGGCAACCATCAGTTTCTTGCCGCGCAGGTTGTCGCCGCCGGGGCCATAAGCGAAGCCGTAACTCAGCACCGCGTCCTGCCACTCCTTCAGGATCGCCGGGGTGCTGTACCAATAACACGGGAATTGCAGCACGATCACATCATGTTCGAGCAGCAGGCGCTGTTCATACGCCACGTCGATACGGAAGTCCGGATACCGCGTCATTAGTTCGTTCACGGTCACATTGGGCAGTGTGGCGGCGGCGTCAAACAACGCGCGATTGACGCGCGAGGCGGCCGGGTCGCGATGGGCATAGATCAGCAGAATACGGCTTTGGGACATGAAGAGTTCCGGGACGGTGGTTGCGGGATAGGCCGTAGAATGGCGCTTGGATATAGGCTTGGCGCGTTCCTCCGGAAGAGGAACGCGCCAAGGTGCGGCTAGCCGATGGTGGGGATGAGGCCGCCTTCGACCCGCAAAGCCGCGCCATTGGTGGCGGCAGACAGAGGGCTGGCCACGTAGGCCACCAGGCTGGCGATCTCTTCAGGCTCGATCATCCGTTGGATCAGCGACGCCGGGCGGTCCTTGGCGAAGAACTCCGCCTCGATCTCCTCGGCTGGCGCGTCAGGATTGCTGGCGACGCTCCGCAGGAAGCCGACAATGCCTTCCGAGCGGGTCGGCCCCGGCAGCACTGAGTTCACCGTGACGTTGGTGCCTTTGGTCAATTGAGCCAAGCCCCGCGCGATCGAAATTTGCGCCGTCTTGGTCATGGCGTAGTGGATCATGTCGGGGACCGGCACCAGACCGGTCTCGCTGGAGATGAAAATCACCCGCCCCCAATTCCGCTCCAGCATGCCGGGGAAATAGGCGCGCGCCAGGCGGACGCCGCTCAGCACGTTGACGTCGAAATAGAACATCCAGTCGGCATCGCTGATCTCGGCAAAGGGCTTGCTCTCGTAGATGCCGAGGTTGTTCACCAGGATGTCCACTTGCGGGACGGCTTGCACCAGCGCCGCGGCGCCCTCGGCCGTGGTCACGTCGGTCAGCATGCCGGTGACGAGCTTCCCGCCTGAGGCGCGGATGCTTTCGACAGCCTGGTCAAGCTTGGCCTGATCGCGTCCGGTGACGATCACGCGAGCGCCTTCCACGGCCAAAGCGCGTGCGATTTCCTGGCCGATGCCGGCGGTCGAGCCGGTGACCAGCGCGGTTTTGTTTTGCAGTTTCAGGTCCATGATCAAGCTCCATTGCGTGTCGGCGCGAAGCTAGGACTTGCGGCTTGCGGCGGCTATTTCATATTCTGTGCAAACACTTGTGAATGAAGGTCATCAATGTCGCGCATT
>Ga0335083_10008080_pt1 | contig 12883 bp, 11 predicted proteins | sample Lox_Sample_42_FD_206716 | JGI IMG/M metagenome (GOLD analysis project Ga0335083, IMG submission 206716) | Soil microbial communities from Loxahatchee National Wildlife Refuge, Florida, United States - Lox_Sample_4.2 | ecosystem: Environmental > Terrestrial > Soil > Wetlands | place: USA...
GTTCTGTTGCTGCATGAGGAAAGTGTTTCGTCCCTGGAAGACCGATGAGGTCTGGCTGCTTCCGCCTTCGGTTGCGGACTTTGTCTCCGCCGGTCATCCGGCCCATCTGATCCGCGATCTGGTGAGAGAAGAACTGGATTTTTCCTCGATCATGGGCGCCTACACTGAGGTAAAGGGCTAAAGTCCAGCAAAGCGCTCCAACATCGGGGTGTAGCTCGCGCCATGTATGAACTACAATGGGCTTGGATTACTGCTCGGGGGCTTGCCAAGTTGACGACGCTCTGGCGATCCAATTTTTATTCAGAGAGCGGTGCCGATCCCGACAGCAAGCAGGCAAAGAAGCACGGATGCAAGAAGGTACAGGGCTGACCGCACAAGTTCGTCCGACTGAATCAAATCCACAGACTGGAGACTGAAGGACGAGAAGGTGGTGAATCCGCCGCAAACCCCAACCAACACGAACATACGGATTTCCATCAGATCATGGGGGAACTCACCCGCCGCGGTTAATGATGAAAATAGTCCGATGACGAATGAGCCCGCGACATTGACCAGCAATGTGCCCCAGGGAAACGTCGCCTCAACCAAGGCTGCGACCGCATTCACCAGTCCAAACCGCGCCATTGAGCCAAGCGCCCCGCCCAGGGCGACCCAGAGAAATGCGGCGTATGTCATCATTGCGGATACAGATCACTTTGCGGTTGCCCATGCATGCAGTCTCTCCTCGTTTATATGGCAGGTAAGTTCCCCTGCTCCACTGCGTGATTCATCCGAAACAATTCATATCGGTTTAGAACGCTGTTGAAATTTGGGGGCCGCCAACAATTTCCGAAAAGTTTCAAGAATTGCCTCAATGCGTCCAAGTTTCGATCAGGTGGGCTGTTTCATTCACCGCCACCACGCGACACCCATTGGCACCGAACCGCAGGACATTGATGGCGCAGGGGTCCTGTTGCAGATGCCAGTAGCTGGCGAGTGAAAGGCCCAGCGCCATCGTTAGAAAAACGCGATTCGTGCTGTCATGGCCGACCGCAATGACCGTGTTTCCAGGGTTTTCCCGGCGCATGTGATCAAGCGCGCGCGCCAGACGGGCCTGAACATCCTGAAGGGTCTCGGCGCCTTCAATGGTGGTCAAATGCGGCTGTTCCATCCATGCTCGGAAAAGCTCTGGTTCCGCCTCTTTGACCTCGTCGCGCCCGCGACCTTGCCATTTGCCGTAGTCTATATCGATTAGTTGAGGCAGTTTCTGCACTGGCAGGCCTTGCGCGTCTCCGATCGCTTCAGCGGTATTCACGCATCGGGCAAGAGGGCTCGCATAGATGGATGTTGCCGGCCATTGTGAGGCAACGAACCTTGCCGTTATGCCGGCCTGCTTCTGGCCAAGCTCTGTGAGTGCGAGATCGATCCTTCCTCGAAATCGTTCAGGGTGAATGCCTTCAACATGTCCGTGGCGGATCAAAACAAGCGTAAACGGATTCATATTCGACCTCAACGCGAGTTAGCAATGGACACGAACTAAGCCTAATGCCGCATCAAGACCGGCATATCAGCATGCGCCAGGATATATTTCGTGACGCCGCCGAACAGCATGTTGTGCCAGGCACTGTGCACATAGGCGCCCATGACCAGCAGATCGGCATGCACCGCATGTGCCGTCGCCAGCAACTGAGCACCGAAAATCTCCTTGCCGATCGGAAGTTCATGTCCCGTCACGTCGATATCATGCTCGACGAGAACGTCCGGAATCCTTGGCGGCGGATCGCTCGCCCGGTGTCCCATCAGAACATGCACCTGTTCAGCCTGCGCGTTACAACGCAGTCCCGCCAGCAAGGCGTGCATCGTAAACTTGTCCTCTCGCCAGGCGATGGCGATTATCTTTCCGAATTCCGCCCTGGCCAACGGCGGCACCATCAACACCGGCCGCTCAGTCGCAAATAAAGCGGCATGCAGCGCGTCCAGTTCCCCACGCTCCGCATGCGCCTCGGGCTTGCCGATCACGATATAATCAGCGCGCTGCCCCCTCGTCTTAACGAGCATTTCCGTGACCCCCTCCTCGTCGATCCAGAGCGGCTCCTTGGGCATCCCCTGCTTCGATGCCCATGCATCGAAGATACGCCGCAAAGCGGCTGCCCGCGCATGCTCATTGTCTCGAATTTGCTTCTCCTGTTCCTTGGTGAGGATTTCCTCTGTCACCAGAATCGTGGAAATCGGCAGAATTCTCATCACCATGGCTTCGATGCGCGCGCCGCCAACGAGCACGCCCAGTCGCTCGGCGGCGGCGAGCACGGTGGGGGCGGTTTCGGTTCTGGTGAGTAACGCGAGGACAACATTAGGCATGGTCATATCCTCCGGTTTTCCATTTCTTCTGTTGAGAGGTTTGTAAAGCGAACGAGCCATATCCCGATTGTCGTTGCGATCAGACAGCCAAAGACGGACAGGATCACGTTCATCATTGGCGCAATCAGCTGACCCTTCTGCAGGAGCGCCAATGTCCCGAGGCTGAAGGATGAAAAGGTGGTAAAGCCGCCACAAATACCGACCATCACAAACGTACGGGTATCCTGCGAGACCTTCAACATGCCGACGCGCCCGGTCGCCTCGCTGAAGAAGCCCATGATAAAGCAGCCAAGCAGGTTAACCAGAAGAATGCCCCATGGGAACACGCCATACACCAGAGTTGCACCGAGATTGCCGAGCCAGAAGCGCGCAACGCTGCCGAGCGCTCCACCGAGGGCGACCAGGAGGTAAGTTCTGATAATTCTGGCGTCCGGCATGGCCGTGCTCCTAAAACTGGATGGTCGCGAGAATGACGACGAGGATCACACCAATGATCCCCAGATACAGGTTGAGGCTGCCCGACTGCAGCCTCCGAGCAGTATGCGCCAGCACCAGAGTCGCCCGCTCAAGCGGTTTGAACAGATAGGGGCCAAATATCGGCGCCACATCGTGCGAGAAGCTGAGACTGCGTAAAAAATACTTACGCTCCGCGTTGGCGTCCGAAAAATCCTGTCTGGTTTCCGTGCGTGGCCGGTAGACGAAACCATAGAACGTTCGCATGGCATTGGAAAATGTAAGCTGCGTGGTCGCCGAGCTGACAGGATCCTGCAGCTTGCCGCCGTACCAGACCGGTGCCCGGCGCACGGCAAAACGCCGCGCGGCCAGGAGCAGCAGCGAAAGCGGCAGCAGCGCCAGCAAAGGCATGACGATGATGAGCTTGCTTGGTGAGATGAACGAAAAGCTGGCGGAAAGCGGTACCAAAAGCCAGCCAGCACGCATGGCAGTGGCCGCCCCCGCCCCCTCGTTGAAGCCTGCCTGCGCCAGTTGGCCGAGCCAGACCGGCATGCCCACGGCTAAGCCCAGCACCATGCCGCCGAGCATGAACACGCTGAACTGATAGCGGCGCGGGATGGCGGCGTTGTTGCCGGTGTTGGTCCCTTGCAGGCCGAGGCCGAAAACCTTGATTGACACGGCAAAGGCGATGGCGGCGGTCAAAGCCAAACCGGCGCCACCCAGGACAAGGGCCAATCGGCCCGCGAGGGAAATCACATGGAATGCCTGGAAGAAAGTCTCGAACAGATACCACTCGGAGACGAAGCCAGCCTGTGGCGGCATGGCGGCGAGACTCATCACCGCGACCAGGGCGCCGATGCCGAGCCAAGGCCGCTGGATCGAAAGCAGACCACGCTGAACCAGCCTGTCATCACCCGTAGCGAGTTTCACACCGTCGGCGCTGAGGAACAGTGCGCCCTTGGCCAGCGTGTGTCCGGCCAGATGGATGAGGGCCGCGATCCAGGCCAGGCCGGACAGAAGGCCCGACTCGTTCTGCGCGAAAATCAGTGCCGCGCCGAGCAGGGCGACCGCGACGGCACCGTTCTCGGCCGAGGAAAACGCCAGCAGTCGCCGCCAGCTATCCTCCTGGAATGCGTAGAGGGCGCTGAGCACGGCGCTGATGACGCCGGCGATGACAAGAATGATCCCCAAAGTGAGCATCGTCGCGGGACTGGCCTGAAACCAGGTGAGCAAGCTCCGGCCGAGCGCAAAAAAGGCGGCGTTGAGGATGATGCCTGACATCAGCGCGCCGGTGGCGCCGGTGGCGGCGCCATAGGCATCCGGAAACCACTCGTAGAAGGGGATAATCCCGATTTTCGCGCCGAAACCGATGAGCAGCAAAATGCCGATAAGCACGCGCATGGCCTCCGGCAGCGCCTCCGACGCCGCAGGGAAGCCTCCAAAGCCAGGCGATCCGCTTTGCGCGGTGAGGATCAGGATGGCGACGAACAGCGCTACGGCGCCGGCTTCCAGCAGCGACAGCATGAACAGCACCGGCCGGCCGGATTGCTCGCTCTGCCGGTCAGCCATGATCATGACCGCGCCGCCAAGGCTCATCACTTCATAGGCGACGAGAAACGACATGCCATCCTGCAGCCCGGCCACGCCATAGGCGCCGAGCAGGCTCATGGCGGCGCCGAAACTCCAGCCGCGCGGCGAGGTGCCGGTTGGCCCGGCGATGCACACGAGCACCGCGGCGGCGAAGCCAAAGCCAAGTAGCCAGGCGGCGTCGGTTCCAAGCTGAAACCGGGTGCCCTCGACGGCCGGACCGAATGGAAGCGGCCAGACCGCTTCGGGTGCCGCGAGCTGAAGGCAGCACAGCACCATCCCGGCGAGGGCTCCGGCGCCCAGCAACATACGCGCCGGAGCAGCCCCGGCAGGTATCAGGGAAACCACCAGTGCGAGCACGAAGAGCACCGGGACCAGAAGCGCCAGCTCAGTCATGCATGCGGCCTCCCGTCACGGCCTGACACTTTCTGGCGAGCATAACCAGGAACGCCTCGATGATCGCAGCCGGGTTGGGCGGGCAGCCGGGCAGGTAAAAATCGACCGGCAGAATTCCCTCCAGCCCGTTGGCGCAGAACTCGCCACCACCGGCGGTGCCGCCGGCCACCGCGCAGGTGCCGATGGCCATCACCCAGCGCGGCTCCGGCATCGCCTCGTAGGTGGCCAGCAAGGGCCCGCGCATGGCATGGGTCACGGGGCCGGTTACCAGCAGCACATCGGCGAAGCGCGGCGACGCGGTGAAGAACACGCCGAGCCGGTGCAGATTGTAGAACGGGTTGTTGAGCGCCTGCAGCTCAGATTCGCAGCCATTGCAGGACCCGGCATCGACATGGCGCACATGCAGGCTGCGGGTAAAGCCGGCCGGCGGTTTATAGGTTCCGGCGTTTTCATCGCGTTCCGCATGCCAGTGCAGATCCTCACGCCGGCGGACGCCGAAGGCCCAGTCGTGGGAGCAGGTGAGCGCGCCGGTAGGACAAGCCTCGACGCAAAGCTGGCAGGTGACGCATTTGCCGTAATCAATGGCGATCGGCGCGGATGCATCCGGCGTGGCGGTGATGGCTTCGGTCGGGCAAATCTCCGCACAGGCCGTGCAGGATGGTTCGCAGATCGCGGGATCGAAGCGCGGCATGCCGAGCACGCCCTCCTGCCCATTATCGCCATCGCGCAGACCCCATTTTGTGGAGGCATTGCCCCGGCGCAGTCCTGACAACGTCCAGAATGGCATCGTGCCTCCTCTATCGGTCGCAACCCGCGATCGAGAGGCCGAAGCTGGCCTCGTTGATCGCGTAATCCATCATGTTCGAATTATGCACGGTGTAGGGAAACACCCGCCAGTTCGAGAATGAGGGTGATTTGATTTTCACCCGTTCAAACCGTCCAGCTGCATCCAGGTGCACGGCGTAGAACAGCGCCCCGCGCGGGCTTTCGGCCCAACCCAGTCCGGCGGCACCTGGGCCAGGCATGCAGGGCACCGCGATGGGGCCATCCGTAAGATCACGTAGGAGGGCGGCAATCAGGTCAAAACTGGTGAAGAGTTCCGCGACCCGCACGTGAAACCGCGCATCGGCATCGCCTTCCGTACGTACCGGAACCGGAATGGCAAGGCCGGCATAGCCCGCATAAGGGTGATCGCGCCGCAGTTCACGGTTGACGCCCGAGGCACGGGCAACAGGCCCTGTGGCGCCCTGGTCATAGGCCGTATTGTCATCGAGATGCCCCGTGGTGATCAGCCGGTCGCGGAATGTATTATCCTCGTTCAATAGATGCACATACCATTCCGCCTCTTCGCGAAGTGCTGCCAGATCGACTTCCACCCAGGCTTCGACCATGATGTCCCGGCGCAGGCCGCCCGGTGTGACGATGCCGCGCAGAAATCGGCTGCCGGTGAGTCTGCCGTTGATCTGTTTAGCACGCTCGGCGAGCAATTTTCCTTCGGCCTGCCCCACTTTCAGCGTTGTCGTATCCGCCAGATATCCGAGATAGGCTAGGTGATTATAAATGCGCTCCAACTCGGCGAGCAACGCCCGCAGTTGCTGCGCGCGGACCGGCACGGTGCAGCCGGCGGCCTGTTCGCAGGCCAGGCTGTACGCCAGCGCGTGGGCCAGGCTGCCGATGCCGGACACGCGCTCCGCGAAAATGACGCCGGTCTGTGGTGTCAGCCCTTCGAAGCGGCGCTCCATGCCGCGATGTTTGAAGAACAGGCGGGGGTGATAGTGGATGATCGACTCTCCCGCATAATAGAACGTGAATTCCGCGGATTCCACGACATCCGCTCGAATGGGGCCGAACGGAAGGATCTGGATATCCGGGCTTTGCAGCGACGGGCTGTCCGCCGCCTCCGGTTCCTGCCGGATGAGCGAATAGGGTTGGGGATGGTCTGCGAAATCGACCCCGTAAAGATCGGCGATCTCGCGCTCGTACCAGCCCAGCAGTGGAAAGCGCCGGGTCATGCTCGGCACCGGTCCGGTTGCCTCGCAAGTGATTATAGCAAATTGCGACGCTTCCGCGTGATTGACCAGGTAGCGTAGCTCAAGCAACGCGCCCTTGCGGGGGTGCGCATAGACCATCTCCATCCGCCCGCCACGGGCGTATTCCCGTTCCAGGGCCTGGAGAATATTTTCAGCCGAGCAGGAGAATATGTGAAATTTCTGCTTGGCGGCGGTTTTGACGTCCATCATAGCCCTGCCCCAAGCTGGCTCACGATCAAGCGAAAATATGACCAAAACGCTGCCGGCCACCATAGGCCAAAAGCCAGAAGCGGTGCGGCGGCCATGGCCATCGGCACTGTGCACCAGAGCGACAGGGAACGCATCGCCGGAGGCGTATCCTCCGCGGGCTCATCGTACATGCGCCGGAACTGGTTGATGAAGCCGATGAAGATGACGATCAGCAGAATTGCCATCACATAGGCGGCCCAGACCGAGACCGAATGAAATCCGGCGCGCAGAATAGAAAACTCGCTGAGGAACAGGCCAAAAGGCGGCGCGCCGGTGATGGCGATAGCGCCGGCCAGCCAGATCAACCCCTGCACCGGAAACCGCGCGGCCACGGCGCGGATATGGCCAATATTCTTGCTGCCATAAGCGCGCATTGCGTTGCCGGCACCGAAGAACATCAGAGACTTGTTCAAAGAGTGATTAAGCATGTGGTATAGACTGCCGGCGATTCCATAGGCTCCGCCGAAGCCAAAGCCAAGTGCGATAACACCCATATGTTCGATACTGGAATAAGCCATCAGCCGTTTCACGCCATTCTGCCGGACGATGAACAAGGTAGCGACCAGGAGCGAAACCGCACCGAGAATGATAAGTGCTGCATGACAGATTGGCCCGATGCCGGCGGCATCCGCGATAGCAAGAAAGCGCACGATCCCAATCATGGCCGTGTTCAGCAAAGCGCCAGAGAGCATGACGGAAACCGGCGCCGGTCCTTCGCTATGCGCATCGGGCAGCCAGTTATGCATGGGCGCCAGACCGACTTTCGTGCCATACCCGATCAGCATCAACAGAAAGGCGAGCAGAAGCACCGGCTGGCTGAGCTGCGGCCCGATCGCTTGCAGCGCAGCCCAAGTCATCTGGTAGGTTGGCCCCAGCACCATGCTGCCCGACCAGTAGAGAAAAATCGTCCCCAACAGCGCCAGGCTAATGCCAGCGGAGACAATCATGATGTATTTCCAGGCCGCCTCGATGGCCTCGGCTTCATGTTCAAAGCCGATGAGGAACGTGCTGACCAATGTCGTCAACTCGATGGCGATCCAGTACAGCCCGATATTGTTCATCAGCGGCGCCAGCAGCATGGTCAAGGCGAAGGCTGCAAACAACGCGTAGAAACGTGGCAGGCGCGGTGTCTCATCTAGCATCCGCATGTATCCAACCGCATAGATCGATGCGAGCAGATAGACGATACCGGTACACACCAGAACCCAAGCCGAGAGCGGGGCAATTCCGACATAGCCGTCCAGAAATTCGATATTGCTTTGGACGCTGAAGGGGAGCGTGATGACACAGGCAAAAACAATGATCGAGGCCATAAGGTTGACGGCTTCAGCCACACGCGGGTGCTTGACCAACAGCGCCACCAGCGCCGCCGTAAGCGGGGCCAGGAGCATGAGTGAGAGTGTGGTATGGAGCATATCAGCCGACCAGCTTGCGCAGTTGCAGGGTGTTCGTGCTGCCGGCATGGCGCAGGAGGTAGCGCACCAGGACGCCAAAACAGGCGACGACCACCAGAAGATCGAACAGAATGACCAGTTCAAGCAACATCGGCATGCCGGGAACAAGAAGCTGGGAACCCAAGAAGATGCCATTTTCGAGCACCAGCAAGCCGAGAACCTGGCTGATGGCTTCGTACCGCAAGGTCAGGATCAGGAAGCCGATCAGCTTCATGGATAGCATGATGGTCAACGCCAGAACGATGATGGTTTCGGAGAGGTTCATCTGGGCGCCGATGCGCACCGCGATGATCAAAGCGAAGACCACCGAGAACGCGCCGAGCACCAAGCTTGTGCTCGGTTGCAGCATGACATGCAGTTCGCGGTTGATCCTGGTGCTGCGGACGATCTGCCAGATCAGGAAGGGCAGCACCGCGCCCCGGAAGAGCGCCGTCAGCACCGCGATCAAATACAGCTCAGGGAAGCCCCCATAATAGGCCACCGCCGCTGAAAGGACTGCGATGGTGAGGGATTCGCCGGAGAAGGCAAAAAGGTAGCTGGAGATCCAGCGCGACCCGAGCATGACAAAGGAGAACAGCAGGCTGACGGTGGCGAGCAGGCTGAACAGCGAGATCGCGAGCGGGGGGATGTGGGCGAATTGCATGTCAGGCGATCTGCGAGGAGATGATGGACAGCACGGCCAGCAGGAAGGACGCCGCAAGCGGCTCCTGGTAGCGGTAGAAGCGTAGCCGCGACTGCGCCGTTTCCACGAAGACGACAAGGCAGCCGATTAGCATGAATTTTATCAGCAGGCCGGCAGCAGCGCCAAGGGCGCCGAGCGCAGTGCCCTTGATGGAAAGCGCCCAGGGCAGAAGCAACACGTTACAGAAAATCGTGTACAGGATGAACTGCTTCATCATGCTGGCCCATTTCAGAAGCGCGAGCAGCGGACCGGAATATTCGAGAATCCGGGCCTCCTCGATCATATAGACTTCGATATGCGTACTGGAATGAATCGGCATCCGATCCGTCTCCACCAGCAGCAGGATGAAGAAGGCCCCGACGATGAAGACGTGCGCCGGGCTGAAATAGGCAGGCCAGCTGCCGACCAGGAGATGGTTTACGACAAAAGGCAGCATTGCCTTGGCCAGCAGCGTGATGCCGACAAATACCAGAATGAGCGTCGGCTCGGCCAGGATACCGATCATCACCGAGCGGCTGGATCCCACACCGCCGTAAGCGCTGCCCGTATCCATTCCCGCGAGCGTGATCATGAATGAGCCCAAGGTCAGGACCAGACCGCCCCCCAATATGTCTCCCATATCGGAGAGTGGAAGCGGGAAATTGGTCAGAACCGGAATCAGGATGGGGACGGTCAAGACGGTGGTGAAGGCGACGACAGGCGTTACCCAGAACAGCCACGAGGCTGTCTGCGGAATGATGAGCTGCTTGTGGAACAGCTTCCACAAATCCCGGTAGGGCTGCAAGATGCCCGGTCCCTGGCCGCGCTGTACCCGCTCCTCGAACTGCAAAATGATACCCTGCAGCAAGGGCGCGAGTGCGACGACGGTTAAAACCTGCGCGATCTGAAGCAGAACATCACGCATGTTCAGAAAATCCCATTCGGGCGCATAGAACAGAAAGACGGAGCGGCGCTCGCGCCAGCAAGATACCCTTGGACATTAGCCGCACTACTCCTTCCCGTAAAACAGGTCCAAAGTAGGAGTTATCGGCCCCAAGGGCGGTTACACGGCGAACCCCATCGCCAAGCACCGCTATCGAACGGGAATTCCCCCGAGATGTCAAGGAATCCCGCAACTTCTTATGAGAAGTAAAGCGTCCCGCATGCCTTCAGGGCGTCATCGTGACATCCGCTCAAAGCCTTCGATTGATCTGCAGGACCTTATCCAAGGTTACCCCTGGGCTGAACCAGCAGACAAGTGACGCGCGCTTACCCAAACAAAAAATGGGATCGCCAATAATTCGGCGACAACGCAGAAGCCCAACGCGGCGTTCACCGAGCGGTCGTAGAGGATACCGATTGCGGCACTGCCAAGAAACCAGGCGATCCCGTAACCTGCCGTAAACAGACCGAACGCCGAGGCGCGCCGGGCCAGCGGCACCATCGGGGTAACTGCAGCCGGGATTACGGATTCGTGTGCCCCCATTCCCAGGCCCCAAACCGCTGCCCCAGCCAAAGCGACCCAGAAATTGCCCAGAAACACGAGTGGAGCGAACGAGGTCGAGACGGCCGTCAAGGCAATGAGAACCTTGAACCCAAAGCGGTCAAACATCCGCCCGAAAACAAGAGAGCCCGTTCCACTTACACCCATGGCCACGGCATAGAAGACAGCAATCCACTGCCCAGATGCGATGTGTGTCTTGCTGAAATGGTAGGCGATCAACGGAAAATCGGCAAAGCCGGCGCCGGCCAACGCCGCTCCGGCGAGGTAGACCCAGTAGACGGTGGGCAGTCCCTCGCCGCGCGCCACGGTATGCTCCGTCTCCATGTCCTGTGGTCTGGGGTAAAGGAGCCGCGCGATTCCGACCAACGCGAGATTGATGCCTGCGGGCGCCACCAGCACGGCGAAGGCGAGGCGATAACTGCCTCGCCAAGCGAGCATTCCTGCCACCAGCAATGGCCCGAACAGGGCCCCGGACTGGTCCATCGCCTCATGAATACCAAAGACATAGCCGTAGCCGCCGACGTGCTTGGCCGCGTGCGAGATCATGACGTCTCGCGGCGGGTTTCGTATCGCTTTGCCGACGCGTTCCAGGATGATGAGGGCCGCTGCTGCCGGCCAAGTGCTGGTCATGGCAAGGGCGGGAACGGACGCCATCTGTAGCACGTATCCTGAGATCATGATCGGCCAAAATCGGCCCGTGGCATCAGCGGCACGCCCGGAAACCAGCCTCAGACCATAGCCCGCCATTTCGCCGAAACCGGTCACGATCCCCACAATCGTAGCGCTTGCCCCCAGCGTCGCGAGGTAGGGACCAAGAATGCTGCGTCCGCCTTCGTAGGTAAAATCCGCAAAAAAGCTCAAAAATCCGATCAGCAGGACAAAGCGGAAAGCGATCCTGCTTTCGTGCCGGGTAGAGAGATTTTCAACCGACGAGATGTCATCTGCCATAGTCTGCCCTGCTCGCTTAGGCCATTTTCGTAAATTCAGCGGAGAAGCCCAGTTCTAATTCGATTTCCAACAGCCGGTTATACTTTGCGATCCGCTCTCCACGGCATGCAGATCCGGCCTTTATCTGGCCCCCGCCCATCGCGACCGTAAAATCCGCAATGAAACTATCGTCGGTTTCACCAGAACGATGCGAGATCACATAGCGCCACCCCACCTGCCGGCAAAGTGCCACGGCTTGCATGGTTTCGCTGACCGTGCCGATCTGGTTCAATTTGATAAGCACGGCGTTGGCCGCTTTCTCGTCAATGCCGCGCCGGATGAAACTGGGGTTGGTGACAAAGATATCGTCGCCTACGATCTGCACACGCGCGCCCAGCAACGACGTCATCCGAGTGAAGCCCGCCCAATCATTCTCGTCGAGACAATCTTCCAGAGACACGATTGGATAGGCGTCAAGCCATCGTGTGAACAGAGCGATCATCTCGTCGCTCGTCTTGCGTCCCTGGCCCGATCTGCCCAGGTTATAGCCGTTCTCCTCAAAGAGCGAACTGGCGGCGGGGTCCAACGCGATGGCAATATCGACGCCGGGACGGTAGCCCGCGGCCATGATGGCTTCGACGATAAGTTCGCAGGCTTCTTCATTGCCTTTTAGATTGGGCGCAAATCCGCCTTCATCGCCGACCGAGCTCGCGTATCCTTTCTTCTTCAGAAGTGCTGCGAGGGCATGAAAAGTCTCCGCTCCGTATCTAAGTGCTTCAGCAAAATTCGGCGCACCGACCGGCATGACCATGAATTCCTGAAAATCGACGCTGTTATCCGCATGCTTGCCGCCATTGAGGATGTTCATCATCGGCACTGGCAGGCACGTAGCACCCGCCCCCCCGAGATAGGCATATAGCGGAAGACGGGCAGCCTGGGATGCCGCCCGTGCGACTGCCATCGACACGCCAAGAATGGCATTGGCGCCGAGCACGGCCTTGTTAGGCGTGCCGTCGAGCGAAATCATCAGCGCATCGATCTCGCCCTGGCGCGTGGGATCGAGGCCGATCAGCTTCGGGGCGATCACCGAATTGACATTGGCGATCGCCTTACGCACCCCTTTACCGCCATAGCGCGCCATGTCGCCGTCGCGGAGTTCGACGGCTTCGTTGATGCCCGTCGAGGCGCCGGATGGCACGGAAGAGGACACGGTGATGCCATCGTCAAGCGCGAGATGGACCTGCAGGGTTGGGTTGCCACGAGAATCGAGTATCTCATGAGCGTT
>Ga0335083_10008081_pt1 | contig 12882 bp, 7 predicted proteins | sample Lox_Sample_42_FD_206716 | JGI IMG/M metagenome (GOLD analysis project Ga0335083, IMG submission 206716) | Soil microbial communities from Loxahatchee National Wildlife Refuge, Florida, United States - Lox_Sample_4.2 | ecosystem: Environmental > Terrestrial > Soil > Wetlands | place: USA: Florida...
GCCGCCCTGCTCCTCGCCGCGCTCGCACTGCCCGCAAGCGCGTTCGCGCAGGCCGCGGAGCCCGACGGCGGCGGCATCCGCACGGGCGTGCTGCCGCGGTCCTGGCCCGTGAGCGGTCCCGAGTGCCCCGCGAAGCCTGCGTTCGTGGTGCACGCGTACAACGACGACCTCTACCTGCTGCGCGAGTCCGGCTGCTCGAACTACGAGAAGCCGTTCCTGTTCCTGCTCTTCGGCCGGGACAGGGCGCTCCTCCTCGACACGGGCGCCGGCGAGACCGACGTCGTGCGGGTCGTCGACCGAGTCATGGCCGACTGGGCGGCACGAAACAAGCGTGCCGCGCCGCCGCTCGTGGTCGCGCACACCCACGCGCACGGCGACCACACCTCGGGCGACGCGGCGTTCCGCGCGCGCCCGGCGACGACCTTGGTCGACCTTGCCCCGGCGGCAGTACAGGCGTTTTTCGGCTTCCGCGACTGGCCGGCGACGCCGGTGACCTACGACCTCGGCGGCCGCGTGCTCGACATCGTCGCGATCCCGGGCCACGAGCCCTCATCGATCGCCGTGTACGACCGCTCGACCGCGGTGCTGTTCACGGGCGACACGCTGTATCCGGGACGCCTGTACGTGCGCGATGCGCCGGCGTTCAGCGCGAGCGTGGCGCGCCTCGTCGCCTTCACCGACGGCAAGCTCGTCGCACACATCCTTGGCAACCACATCGAGCAGAGCCGCACGCCCTTCCTCGATTACCCGGTCGGAACGATGACGCAGGGAGACGAGCACGTGCTCGAGCTCGGCCGGGCGGAGCTCCTCGAGCTCGACGCCGCGCTCAAGGCCATGCGGGGGACCGTGCGTCGCGAGGCGCACCGCGACTTCACGATCTGGCCGAAGTGAGCCGCTGAACGCGCCTCAGCGGCGCCGCGACTCGGGCTCGGCAAGGAACGAGTGCAGCGTCGCGACGACCTGCGCGCCCTCGCCGACCGCGGCGGCCACCCGCTTGACCGAGCCCGCACGCACGTCGCCGATGGCAAAGACGCCCGTGCGGCTGGTCTCGAGCGCGCGTCGGTCGTTGCCGATGTCGCGGCCCGTCAGCACGAAGCCGTGCGCGTCGACCTCGACCCCGGACTCCGCCAGCCAGTCGGTGTTCGGGTCGGCGCCGATGAACAGGAAGAGGTGCTGCACGGGCCGGCGGACCTCGTCGGTCGCGCCGCGCTTCCGCCAGCGCACGGCCTCGAGCTGGCCGTTCGCGGACTCGACGCCCGCGATCTCCGTCTCGGTGACGACCGTGACATTCGGGAGCGAGGCGATCCGGTCGACGAGGTAGCGCGACATGCTGGCGCCGAGATCGGCGCCCCGCACGATCAGCCACACCCGGGCGACGTGGCTCGCGAGGTACACGACCGCCTGCCCCGCGGAGTTCCCGGCACCGACCAGCGCGATCTCCTGTCCGGAGCAGAGTCGCGCCTCGAGCGGCGAAGCCCAGTAGTGCACGCTCGAGGCCTCGAAGCTGTCGAGGTTCGCGACGTTGAGGCGCCGGTAGCGCGCGCCGCTCGCGATCACGACCGAGCGCGCGGTCACGGACTCGTTGTTGCCGAGCCGCAGCCGGAGCGCCCGCGTACCGGTCGCGCCGACCGGGTCGAGGCCCTTGACCTCGTCCGGGATCGCCATGTCGACGCCGAACTTCTGCGCCTGGTTGTAGGCGCGCGCCATCAGCGCCATGCCGGTGATGCCCGTCGGGAAGCCGAGGTAGTTCTCGATGCGCGCCGATGCGCCCGCCTGTCCGCCGAACGCGCGGCAGTCGAGCACGAGCACGGAGAGCCCCTCCGACGCCGCGTAGACCGCGGTCGCGAGCCCAGCGGGGCCGGCGCCCACGACCACGACGTCGTAGGTGCGATCGGCGTCGATCGGGCTTACGAGCCCGATGCAGCGACCGAGCTCGGCCTCGCTCGGGTTCCGGAGCAGCTGGCCACCCGGACACAGCACGATGGGCAGCTGGCCGGGATCGACGTGGAAGCGCTCGATCAGCGTCCGTGCACAGGAATCGTCCTCGGGGTCGAGCTGCGTGTGCGGATGCGCGTTCCGGGACAGGAAGCCGTCGAGCCTGAGCACGTCGCCCGAACCGCGGCGCCCGATGATGACGGGCCCGCCGGCGCCCGACTGCAGGAGCCCGACGCGCCTTAGGATCAGCGCGCGCATGATCCGCTCGCCGAGCTCCGCTTCCGCGATCAGGAGGGCGCGCAGCCGCTCGGGCGCGATCCTGAGCGCCTCGACCGGCTCCTGCGCAATCGAGTCGACCAGCGACGGTCGTCCCGAGAGCTGCGCGAGCTCGCCCATGAAGCCGCCGGCCTCGTGCGTCGTGATCGGCTGCACGGCGCCGAGCTGGCTCGACTGGGTGACGTCGACGCGGCCCGAGAGGATGAGCGTGAGCCCGTGCCCGGGCTCCCCGACCCGCTGCAGCGCCTCGCCCTTGGCGTAGGAGCGCGGCTCGCCGAAGCGACGCAGCCGCTCGATCTCGGCCGCCTCCAAGGTCGGGAACATCTGCGCGCGACGGGATTCGATCAGGGTCGGGGCTTTGGCGGCCATGGACGGTTCCGGACGAAGACGGACGGGGGAGGGTGCCGGCATGCCGGCACCCTCCCAGAGAGTACCCGAAGTCGACGCCGTCACGACGATGCGCGGCGTCCGCCGGTTGCGACGCGATGTCAGCGCCGCTGCGCTAGAGTCGCTTCCCCGGGGAGGTGGCGCTTGAGACCGATGACGCTCTATTCCGGCCCGCTCAGCATGTTCGGGGCCAAGGCGGAGATCGCGGCCCGTGAAAAGGGCCTGCCGGTCGACGTCGTGATGGTCCCGTTCACGGACGATCACCGCTACGAGCCGAAGCACCCGGACGTGCTCCGCGTGAATCCGAAGCGCCAGGTCCCGGTGCTGCTGCACGGTGCGGTCGAGCTCTTCGACTCGACGCAGATCTTCGAGTACTTCGAGGACTTGAAGCCCGACCCACCGCTCTGGCCCCGGGACATCGCCGCGCGGGCGGCGGCCCGGCAGCGCGAGCTCTGGTCGGACGAGGTGTTCTTTCCACCGGTCATCCGCCTGATGGGCCTCGAGGGTCGCTGGACCGAGCCGCCGGCACTCGAGGCGATCGCGCAGATCCACCGCTACTACGGCGAGCTCGAGGCCCGCCTCGCGGATCGCGCGTACCTCGCGGGCGAGTTCAGCTACGCCGACATCGCCTTCCTGATGGCCCAGCTCTTCGCCGCCCGCAAGGGCGCCCCGATGGGGGTCGCGACGCCCCGGCTCCTGGCCTGGCGCGCGCGCGTCGCCGCGCGGCCCGCCGCGCACCGGGTGCTCGGCGAGTTCCGGCGCACGCTCACCCGGATGAGGATGCCGATCCCGGACTTCCTTCCGGAACCGGCCTGACCGCACGGGGCCGGCGGATTCCACCCGCCGCCGGCGCCGCTCATCCCGGGCCACTCCCGCTGGTCCCACGGACGTTGGCGGGAGAGGAGACTTCGCCGAGCATCGCGTTCGCACCGGCCCCCGTGCCGCCCGACGGTTCGAACCCGAAGGAACCACGCCATGCAACGACGCGACCTGATCCGGCACTCGCTCACCCTGGCCCTCGCCGCCTCGACGGGCGTCCTGTCGACCGCCGCGCTCGCCGCTCACCCGCTCCGCCGCGTGCGCCCGGGCGACCCGGCGTGGCCGACCCCGGCCGACTGGGAGACCCTTCGTCGGGCGACCGCTGGCGCGCTCGTCAAGCCAACCGCACTCGTCGCGGCCTGCGTCGATCCGGCGAGTGCCGCGTGCACGTCGGTCCGCTCGCACCTCCACAACCCCTACTTCATCGGCGACCAGGTCTCGGGCACGCAGGTGTCGGGCTGGTTCGAGGCATGGGAGCCCGGCGTGAGCGCCTACGCGGTCCCCTGCCGCCGCGTCGCCGACGTCGTCGCGGCGGTCGACTTCGCGCGCACCCGCAACCTGCGGCTCGCGGTCAAGGGCGGCGGCCACAGCTACCAGGGCACCTCGAACGCGGCCGACTCGCTGCTCCTCTGGACGCGCGCGATGCACGCGATCACCGTTCACGAGGCCTTCGTGCCGCAGGGCGGCCACGAGGCTTCCGTCCCCGCCGTCACCGTCGAGGCGGGCGCGATGTGGATGGACGTCTACGATGCGGTCACGACACGCGCCGGGCGCTACGTGCAGGGCGGTGGCTGCGCGACGGTCGGCGTCGCGGGCCTCGTCCAGAGCGGCGGCTTCGGATCGTTCTCGAAGCGCTACGGGAGCGCGGCGAGCTCGCTCCTCGAGGCCGGGGTCGTGACGGCCGACGGCCGGCACCGCACGGTCAACGCGCACCGCGATCCCGACCTCTTCTGGGCGCTCAAGGGCGGCGGTGGCGGAAGCTTCGGCGTCGTGACGCGACTCACCCTGCGCACGCACGAGTTGCCCGAGTGGTTCGGCGCGGCGTACGGCACGATCAAGGCGACCTCGGACGCGGCGTTCCGGCGCCTGATCGCGCGCTTCGTCGAGTTCTACGCGGGCGCCCTCTTCAACCCGCACTGGGGCGAGAGCGCCGCGATCCACTCGCACAACGAACTCTCGCTCGGGCTCGTCTCGCAGGGGCTCGACACCGCGGCGGCACGGGCCATCTGGCAGCCGTTCTTCGACTGGGTCGCTGCCTCGCCTGGCGACTTCACGGTGACGGACGAGCTCGGTGCCTCGAGTCGCGCGGCACGCGAGTGGTGGGACGTCGAGGCGCGCCGGCGGCGCGGGTCGACGTCGGTGATCTTCGACGACCGGCCCGAGGCGGTGCCGACGCACGCCTGGTGGAGCGGCGACCAGAACCAGGTCGGCGCCTTCCTGCACGGCTACGACTCGGCATGGCTGCCACAGGGCCTGCTCGAGCCCGGGCGCCGGGCGGACCTCGTCGACGCGCTCTTCGCGGCGAGCCGGCACGCGACCGTCGAGCTCCACTTCAACAAGGGACTCGCCGGCGCACCCGCGGCGGCGATCGAGGCGGCGCGCGCGACCGCGACGAACCCCGCCGTCGTCGACGCATTCACGCTCGCGATCGTCGCGAACGGCAGCGCTGCGCGCTATCCGGGGCTGCCCGGGCGTTCGTCCGACGCCGAGAAGCCGCGCGCCGACGCGCGCGCGGTCGATGCAGCGATGGAGTGCCTCTTCCGCGTCGCGCCGTCACCCGGCTCGTACGTCTCGGAGAGCAACTACTTCAACGCACGCTGGAGCGATGCGTTCTGGGGGTCGAACTACCCGCGCCTGCGCGCCGTCAAGAAGCGCTACGACCCGGACGGGCTCTTCTTCGTGCACCACGGCGTCGGCAGCGAGGAGTGGAGCCCCGACGGCTTCACGCGCCGCGCGTAGCGGCCTTGCGCTACTTGAGCTCGCGGATGCGGACCTTGCGAATCGCGAGCGCGCCGTCGTGGTCGCCCTGGATGCCGATGAGGCCCGACTTCGCAAGGCCGTAGTTCGGGTACTTTGCGAACTTGCTCGCCCGCACCTTGGCGAGCCAGTCGGGACTCCAGAGCTCGTACTCGACGACCTTCGTGCCGTTGAGCCAGTGCTCGACGTGGCTGCCCTTCACGACGATGCGCGTCGAGTTCCAATGATCCGCCGCGTGCACGATGCCGGCGGGCGGCGCGTAGAGCGCGTACGCGGAGGCGGCGGCGGTCTCGCGCTTCTGGCCGTCCGGCGCGTTGGCGTCATCGAGCAGCTGGTACTCCGGCGCGCTCCAGTAGATGTGGTCATACTCGCGCGTGCCGCGGTAGAAGACGCCGCTGTTGCCGGCCTTGCCGAGCTTCCACTCGAGTTCGAGCTCGAAGTTCGCGTAGGGCTCGAGGGTGACGAGGTCATCGACCGGCTTCTCCTTCGAGAGCACGCCATCCTTGACGCTCCACCCCGCCGGCAGTCCGGGCGCAAGCCAGCCGCGCCACGCCTTCGCGCCGCCCGGCTCGAGGAGCGAGATCCACGCGCCCGCGTGCGGCTTCGCCGCGTCGGCGCCGGCGGACGGCGCGGTCAGGAGCAGGGCGGCAAGGAGTGCGGCCGCCTGGATCGTCCTACGCATCGAGTTCATCGCGTTGCTCCCTCCGGGTCTGGCCGTGCCGGCCCGCCTTGTGGATGGCTGTCTAACGAAAACCCTGCCTGAAGCGGTACGGACTCCCCTACCGGTCCTGCTCGACGGCGCTGAACTGTGCGCCACGTCTCGTCCCGGGGATGTCCCCCGCTACCGGCTGCACAGTTTCAGCGAGGTCGTCGGGATATGGTCAATTCCTTAAGTGTAACGCGAACAGGGAGTTATCGAGGTACCCCCACTCCAGAGGCCCTCGCGGCGGAGCCGCGAGGCGGCTGGCTTAAGGGTGCGCCGATCCACTCGACACGAACGGTCCATGAACAACAAGTCCGTCCATCCGGTCGTCTTCGCGACGCCGGCGCCGTCCGAGACAGCGCTGACGCCGAACCCGCTCGAGAGCGCGTTCGACGGGCTCGCGCAGCTCGCCGCGCGGATGTGCAACCGTCCGGTCGCCTCGATCGTGCTCGAGGACGGTGGCGCGAGCTGGTGCAGCGCGAACGGCCGCCTCGCCGACGGCACCGCCACGCCGCGCGATCCGTTCGCGCCGTTCACGGCCGCCTGCACGGACGTGTTCGCGGTGCGAGATGCGCGCGACGATCCGCGCTTCCGCGCGGCCGAGGGCCGGGTCGGCGGCTTCGAGATCCGTACCTATGCGGGCATCGGCCTGCGCACCTCGCGCGGCGAGCGCCTCGGCACGCTCGCCGTCTACGACAGCATCCCGCGCGAGTTCCTCCCCGAGCAGCGCGCGGCGCTCACGCTGATCGCGCAGCAGGTGGTCTCGCAGCTCGAGCTGCGCGCCGCACTTGCCGAGCGCGAGCTCCTGTCCGGGACGCGCGCCGAGCTCGTGAACTCGGGCGCGAACTCTGGGTCCGACACCGCCCTCAACCGCGCGCTCCTCGAGAGCGCGCCGGTCGCGATCTACCACACCGACGGCGCCGGCAATTCCGCGTACTTCAACCCGGCGTACCGGCAGCTCTTTGGCCTCAAGGAAGACGACGACGACGCCGACTGGGTCCAGTGGGTGCACCCGGACGACCGGCCGCGCGTGAAGTCCGCGTGGACCGACTTCGGCCGCGCACCGCGTCCGATGAGTTTCGAGTACCGCTCCGATCCCCGCAAGGGCGCGGGCCGCGTCCTCGCCGAGCAGGTCGTCCCGGTCGGCAACGGCCGCGGCTTCGTCGGCACGATTACCGACGTCACCGAGCTGATCGCGGTGCGCGACGACTTGCGGCGCATGGAGACGCTCTTCCGCAACACCTTCGAGCAGGCCCCGATCGGCATTGCCTACGCGGACCGCTGGGGCACGTTCATGCGCTGCAACGCGTCCTTCGCGGAGCTCCTCGGCTACGAGCCGGGCGGCCTCGACGGCCTCTCGAGCTTCGAGCTCACGCACGAGGAGGACGTCGGCGCCGTGGCGGCGGAGATCTCGCGCCTCTGGAACGGCGAGATCGAGTTCGTCGACCTCGAGAAGCGCTACGTCCACAAGAAGGGCCACGAGGTCTGGGTGCGCCTAACCTCGGCGCTGATCCGCGAGGGCGACACGGCCCCCGAGCGCGCGGTCGAGTTCGTGCGCGACATCACCGCGACCAAGGCCGCGGACCTCGAGCTCGAGCGCGTGCACAAGCAGCTGATGACGGCCTCCCGCCAGGCGGGCATGGCCGAGGTCGCGACCAACGTCCTGCACAACGTCGGCAACATCCTGAACAGCATCAACATCTCGGCCAGCCTCGTGGCCGACCGCGTCCGCCAGTCCAAGGCCGGCGGCCTCGGGCGGGTCGCCATGATGCTTACCGAGCAGGGCGCGAACGTCGGCACATTCCTCGTGTCGGACGAGCGCGGCAAGCGCGTCCCCGAGTACCTGGCGACGCTCGGCGAGCAGCTGGTCGCCGACCAGAAGGCGACGCTGACCGAGATCGCATCGCTGCGCGAGAACCTTGAGCACATCAAGGAGACCGTGACGATGCAGCAGACCTACGCGAAGCTCTGCGGCGTCACCGAGGTCGTCAACGTGAACGATCTGGTCGAGGACAGCCTCAGGCTCAACGCCGGCGCGTTCGTGCGCCACGGCGTGACGCTCAAGCGCGAATACGGCGAGGCGCTGCCGATCACGGTCGACAAACACAAGGTGCTGCAGATCCTGGTCAACCTGGTGCGGAACGCCAAGTACGCGTGCGACGAGTCCGGCCGCCAGGACAAGCTGCTGACGCTCCGCGTCGAGCCGACCGAGGCGGGCGCGCGCATCTCGATCATCGACAACGGCGTCGGCATCGCGCCCGAGAACATGGGCCGCCTGTTCCACCACGGCTTCACGACGCGCCAGTCGGGACACGGCTTTGGCCTGCACAGCGGCGCGGTCGCGGCGCAGGAGCTCGGCGGGTCGCTGCGCGCCGAGAGCGCGGGCCTCGGGCACGGCGCGAGCTTCATCCTCGAGCTGCCGCGGCAGCCCCCGGAGACCGGCCGTGGCTAGGAGCGCGAGCGCCGCCAACCGCCGGATCCTCGTCATCGACGACAACGCGGCGATCCACGCGGACTTCCGCAAGGTCCTGACCGCCTCGGCGGAGCATGCGGCGCAGGATGCGCTCTCGCTCCTCGAGGCGGGCGTGTTCGGCGAGGCCCCCGCCGCGTCGGTGCGCCCGGAGTTCGAGGTCGACTCGGCCCACCAGGGCCGCGAGGGCGTCGAGAAGGCCGCGGCCGCGCTCAGGGCCGGCCGGCCCTACGCGATGGCCATCGTCGACATGCGCATGCCCCCCGGCTGGGACGGCCTCGAGACGATCGAGCACCTCTGGGCGATCGACCCGAACGTGCAGGTCGTGATCTGCTCGGCGCACGCCGACTACGACTGGATGGAGGTCGTCGAGCGCCTCGGCCACTCCGACCGGCTGCTGGTGCTCAGGAAGCCTTCCGAACCCATCGAGGTGCTGCAGTGCGCGACCGCGCTTTGCCACAAGTGGCACAACGAGCAGCTGGTCCGCAACCAGGTCGATCGCCTCGAGCAGGTCATCGTCGCGCGCACCAAGGGCCTCGAGGCCGCGAACCGCCAGCTCAGGCACCTCGCCACGCACGACTCGCTGACCGGTCTTCCGAACCGCGTCCTCCTCGAGGACCGGCTCGCGCAGGCGATCGCGCACGCCGACCGCGACCGACGCTCCTTCGCGGTGCTGGTGTGCGACCTCGACCGCTTCAAGCTGATCAACGACTCGCTCGGCCATCACGCGGGCGATGAGCTCCTGCAGGAGGTCGCGAAGCGACTGACCGGCCTCATCCGGAGCGTCGACACGGTCGCCCGCTTCGGCGGCGATGAGTTCGTGCTGCTCCTGAGCTCGATCGGGGCCGCGGAGGACGCGCGTCGCATCGCGCAGGGCGCGATCGAGGCGCTGCTGGCACCGGTGACCATCGCAGGCCTCGAGGTGCACACCTCGCCGAGCATCGGCATCGCCGTCTACCCCGCGGACGGCAACTCGATCGATTCGCTGCTCGCGCGCGCGGACGCGGCGATGTACGCCGCCAAGCAGCGCGGGCGCGGCAACGTGCAGTGCTTCGCGCCCGGCATGAACTCGGGCGCCGAAGAGCGCGTGCAGTTCGAGAGCGAGCTGCACAACGCGATCGCCGCGGGCCAGTTCGAGCTCTACTACCAGCCCAAGGTCGACACGAAGACCGGCGAGGTCCGAAGCGCGGAAGCGCTCATCCGCTGGAACCATCCGCGTCGCGGCATCGTCGGTCCCGGGGAGTTCATACCGGTCGCCGAGGAGTGCGGCCTCATCGGCGCCGTCGGCGAGTGGGTGATCCACGAGGCCTGCCGGCAGGCACGCGCCTGGCAGACGGCGGGCACCGCGTGGCTCAGGGTCTCGGTCAACCTGTCGGCGACCCAGTTCCGGCAGGAGGGGCTCGTCGAATCCATCCGGCACGCGCTCACCGAGTCCGGGCTCGAGCCCAAGTACCTGGAGGTCGAGCTCACCGAGAGCGTCGTGATGAGCGACCCCGAGGAGTCGATCGCGATCCTCGAGCAGCTGAGCACGATGGGCGTGCTCGTGTCGGTCGATGACTTCGGCACCGGCTACTCCTCGATGAGCTACCTGCGGCGGTTCCCGATCGACAAGCTCAAGATCGACCGCGTGTTCATCAACGAGATCGTCAACCGCCCCGAGGATGCCTCGATCGTCCGGGCGATCGTCTCGCTCGCGCACAGCCTGCGCCTCAAGGTGGTCGCCGAAGGCGTCGAGACGCCGGCCCAGCTCGACTTCCTGAAGGCGGTCGGCTGCGACGAGTACCAGGGCTACCACTTCAGCAAGCCGCTGCCCGCGGCGGGCTTCGAGGCGCTGATTCGCGACACCCGTGCGGACGATGCGCCCTTCACCGACGAAGACGCCGCGCGCACGCACAGCAAGCTCGCCTCCTACGTGAAGCGCTGAACCCGGCTGCCGTCCGGTTTGCCGGGCATCGCGCGTACAATCGGCTCGCCCGACCCCGGGGGAGCCGCCGATGCCCACGACCCGCCTCTTCGTCACCCTGCTCGCGCTGACCGCGCTCGCGACGCCCGCCGCGGGCGCCGGCGTCGGACCCGTCCCGCCGACCCCGCCGCCGGCGGGGCCGACGGTTCTCCTGACCCGGCTCGCGCTCGACGGTCACGGTCACGTGCTCAAGGACGCACGGATCGGCGTCGCGAACGGGCGCATCACGTCGATGTCGGCCGGCGGCGGGGGCCGCGTCATCGACCTGAGCGGCTACACCGTGATGCCCGGCTGGATCGACACCCACGTGCACCTCGCGTCCCACTTCGACGCGAGTGGTCGCATCGCGACCGAGAGCGAGCCCGCCGTCGATGCGGCGATGGAGATCGCCGAGGCCGCGTGGGCGACGCTGATGGGCGGGTTCACGACCGTGCAGAGTGTGGGCGACCCGAGCGAGAAGGCGCTGCGCGATGCGATCCGCGACCACGACTTCCCGGGGCCGCGCGTCCTCACCTCCCTCGCCTGGATCGAGGGCACGTCGGCGACGACGCCGGAGGAGCTGCGCGCCATGGTGCGCGACCGGAAGGCCCAGGGCGCCGACCTCATCAAGATCTTCGCCTCGCGGAGCCAACGCGTCGGCGCGACCCCGACGTTCACGGAGGAGCAGCTCAGGATCCTCTGCAACGAGGCCCGCGCGGTGGGCCTGCGCACGATGGTGCACGCCTACCGCGCGCAGGTCGCGGCCGCCGCGCGCGCCGGCTGCCGCGAGATCGAGCACATGACCTACGCAAGCGACCAGGACGTCGCCATCGCCGTGCGCGCCGGCGCTTTCCTGAGCCCGCAGGTCGGCCTGGTCGTGCAGAACTACCTCGAGAACAAGGCCCGCTACCTCGGCGTCGGCAACTACACCGAGGAGGGCATGGCGACGATGCAGCGCGACCTGCCGCTCGACTTCGCGATCTGCACGCTCGCGGTGCACACGCCGGGCGCCAAGGTCGTGTTCTCGACCGACGCGACCGCGGGCGCGCACGGCCGAAACGCCGAGGAATTTATCGGGCGGGTCAGGCACTGCGGCCAGTCGCCGATGGCGGCGCTCGTCTCGGCGAACGCGGTGGCGGCGGATGCACTCGAGATGGGCGGCCACCTCGGCCGGCTCGCCCCCGGCTACGACGCCGACATCATCGCGCTCGACGGCAATCCGCTCACCGACATCACCGCCGTCCGGCGCGTCGTGTTCGTGATGCGCGGCGGTGTCGTCTACAAGTGGGACGGCTCTGTGAGGCACACCAAGTGAGCGCGCGGTCGGCCCTGCTCCTCGTCCTCGCGCTCGCCGCGGGCAGCGTCCACGCGGCCTATCCCGATCACGACTGGCCGGTGTACGGCGGCGATGCCGGCGGCATGAAGTACTCGCCGCTCGCCGACATCAACACGTTCAACGTCGCCAAGCTGAAGCTCGCCTGGAAATGGGAGACCGGCGAGAAGCCGCTCCCCGAGCACGGCACCTCGCCCGGCCTCTTCGAGGCGACCCCGCTCGTCGCGGATGGCGTCATGTACCTCAGCACGCCGTACAACCGCGTGGTCGCCCTCGATCCCACGAGCGGCCGGGAGCTTTGGGCGTACGACCCCAAGCCCTACCTTGACGGGCAGCCGCCGAACGGCATGGGCTTCGTGCACCGCGGCGTCGCGCTGTGGCGCGACGCAAAATCGCACGCGCTGCGCGTCGTGATCAACTCGCGCTACCGGCTGATCGAGCTCGATGCGCGCACCGGCCGGCCCGTCGAGGGCTTCGGCGAGCACGGCGTCGTGAACCTGGTCGCGGGCCTCGCCTGGCCCGTGAACCCGAAGCACTACACGAACACCTCACCGCCGATCGTCTACCGCGACCTCATCATCGTCGGGAACGGCGTTGCCGACCGGCTGATCTACCGCCAGGACCCGCCGGGCGACGTGCGCGCCTACGATGCGCGCTCGGGACGCGTCGTGTGGAGTTTCCACACAGTTCCCCGGGACGGCGAGTTCGGTGCCGAGACGTGGGGCGAGGGCTCGAACCACGTGACGGGCCACACCAACGTGTGGGCGCCGATGACGCTCGATGACAAGCGCGGGCTCCTCTACCTCCCGGTCAGCACGCCAAGCAACGACTACTACGGCGGCAATCGTCCCGGCAACGGGCTCTTCGGCGACTCGCTCGTCTGCCTCGACGCCGCGACCGGCGTCCGCCGCTGGCACTTCCAGCTGATCCACCACGGCCTCTGGGACTATGACCCGCCGGCGCCGCCCTCACTCGTGCGGATCGTGGTGCATGGCAAGCCCGTCGATGCGGTCGTGCAGCTGACGAAGCAGGGACTCGTG
>Ga0335083_10008085_pt1 | contig 12876 bp, 9 predicted proteins | sample Lox_Sample_42_FD_206716 | JGI IMG/M metagenome (GOLD analysis project Ga0335083, IMG submission 206716) | Soil microbial communities from Loxahatchee National Wildlife Refuge, Florida, United States - Lox_Sample_4.2 | ecosystem: Environmental > Terrestrial > Soil > Wetlands | place: USA: Florida...
TGGCAGGCAGTGTCCTCACGCCGGTCCGCGAGGTGGCGCAGGCGGCGCAACGGATTACCGGCTCCAATCTGAGTTTGCGCATCCCCACCCGGCAGGCCGACGACGAACTGGATTACCTCATCCTCACCTTCAACCGCATGATCGACCGGCTGGAATCGTCGTTCCAACAGATGAAGCAGTTCTCCACCGATGTCTCGCACGAACTGCGGACGCCCATCACCGGTATCCGCGGGCAACTGGAAGTGGCCCTGTTCACCGCCAAGACCACCGATCAATACCGCGAGGCGATGTTCAACGCCCTGCAGGATATCGACCGGCTGTCGCAGATCGTGCGCGCGCTGCTGCTGCTCTCGCAGGCCGAATCCGGCCAACTGGTCTTACAGAAAACGCGGCTGGATCTCGGCGAGGTGATCCGCGATCTCTCGGAAGAGTTCCAGATTCCCGCGGAAGCCGCCGGTGTACGCCTGACCGCCGATGCGCCGCGGGACTGCTTCCTGGAAGGCGACCGCGTGCAGATCGAGCGGATGATCACCAACCTGTTGTCCAATGCCGTCAAATTCACGCCCGAAGGCGGGCGGGTGAACGTGAGCGCGCATTCCTTCGAAAACCATGTCGAAATCGTGGTGGAGGATACCGGGCGCGGCATCCCGCCCGAGCACTTGCCGCACATCTTCGACCGTTTCTACCGCGTGACCGGTTCGGGCACCGCGCCGGTTCCCGAGCAGGGACTGGGATTGGGGCTGAGCTTCGTCGCCTGGATCGCCAAGGCGCACGGCGGAACGGTGGATGTGGACAGCGCGCCGGGCAAGGGCACGCGTTTCAGCGTCAAGATTCCGACCGAGACGCGCGAAACGGGCTCCATGGAGCTCGCCGGGCAACCGGCCGCCTCGTGAGACTCGCCGCCATCTTCAGCGTGCTGGCCTGTGGCGTCACGGCCGCCATGTGGCTGCGCGTTTCGCCGGTACTGGGCAATACCGGCTATGCTCCCGCGATCGGATTGGTAGCGGGCGCGCTTCTATGCGGTTTGCTGCTCGACCGCTGGAGCTATAAAGCCGCGCTGATCCTCGGACTTCTGCTTCTGAGCGGCGGATTGTGGCGCCTGGTTCTGGGGCCGTCATCGCCAATCGTAATCGTACTGACGTCCGGCGCTCTCACGGCCGGCGCCGCGATGTCGATGGTGGCCGCCAATGCATTGATTCTATCGTCGACGGCTTTGAGCGATGCGTCCGCGCTGGCCGTGCTGAACGTGGTGCTGCCGGTGGGGATGCTGTGCAACCCGATCCTGTCGCCGGCGGCCATCGGCTATGCCGCGGCGATTTTAGCTACCGGATCGTTGGCCTGCGCGGTCCTTATGCCGATGCCGCCGGGCGTTCCGTCTTCGCAGCCGGAAACGGCCGCTGCGCCGCGGCTGGTGGTATTGATGGCGGTACTGGCGCTGTACGGGGTATACGAAGGCGCCATCTGGAACTGTCTGGTGGAGTTTTTCGGCGACGTCAAAGTCCTGGAAAAAAACGACGCCTGGCTGGTGCTGTCGTACGGCGTGCCGCTCGGTCTGATTGTCGGCCGCATCGGCAGCGCGCGGATCCTGACGAACCTGACGCCGTCCAGGGTGGTCCGAATGAGCGCGCTGACCATGGTCTTTGCCGCCGGCCTGATGATGCAGGCGCGCAGCCCGTCAGCGGCGTGGATGGCGGCGTTTTGCCTGGGCGTGACGATGTCGCCGGTCCTGCCTTCGACCCTGGCCATGGCGTTCCGTGCCGTGCCGCGCGTGCGCGGACTCGCCATGGGCGTGGTGTTCGCGTGCGGAGCCATCGGAGTGGCGGCAAGCGGGCCGGCCATCGCTGGACTGTCGCAGCGGTACACGCTGCCCATGGCCCTGCTTCTGTTGCCGGCGGTATCGCTGGCGATGGCGTTGATCAGCCGGTAGGGTTTTGTGGCGCACGCTTCCAGCGTGCAGGGCCGGCGTTCCCCCAGGCGTGGCCGCTCGCGGCAAGCTAGAGCGCTTGCGTCACCCGGTCACCTTGGGTGTTGCGGAAGATACCTGTCGGCGAGGCGGTCGAATTCGCGCGGAGAGACCAGGCGGAATCGCGGCGGCAGGGTTGAAAAGGCGGCCAGATTTCGCGTCATCTTCTCGGACGGCAGTTCGTCCGTGGCGAGGTGAAGCTGCCCCAGATCCACACGGTAGGGCAGTACGTGGAAGCGCCGCACGGCTGACGCGGGAAGCAGCCGCGTAGCCAGGGGATCGACGTCCGCGGCGGGCGGAGGGCCCAGGGGTACGCCGGCCTGCTCGCTCAACGCCCGGTACAGGTCGTCTTCCGAAACGAAGCCCGCGCGGACCAGGAACTCGCCGAGGCGCGATCCTTCCGGCCGGTTGGCGTCGGCCCAATCGACCAGGCGCGATTCAATTACGCGAAGGCGCACCAGCATCTCGCCGATGCGCGGCCTCCCCGAATCGGCCGGCTGGTGAGCCGGGTACACATGCTGTGTCTTGCGCCAGGCCAGGGACCGGCCGAGCCGCCGTGCTTGAGCGAACTGGCGAACGGCCGCGAGCGTGGCGGCGTAGTTCACCAGGTTGCCCCACAACATGCGCAGGGGGGCCGCGGCGGCGAATCGCCAACCGTAAATTCGGGCGCTGAACCCGATGCGCATGGCCGCCTGCGCCACGGTGATCGGCAGGGTAAGGCAGTAGAGGTAGGCCAACCACACCGGGTGCGTGCCACCAGAGGTTCTCCATCCAAGGAGGCCATGGACGAGCGCCAGGGCTGCCAGGGGAGTGAGCAGGTTTCCGATCAGGCCTTTGCGGTCGCGCGCGAACCAGTAGCGCTGGCGCCAGGTGGTGCGCCATCCGTGCCGCTGCCATGCCTGGAGCGCGATTCCCGCCACCCAGCGGCTACGCTGGCGGACCGCGGCCCGCCAGCGGCGTGGAAAATACTCCCGCGTCGCCACCGGACCGGCGCCGTCTCTACGCAACGGGACGAAGATCTGAGGACAGCCGAGCTTGTGCAATTCGTAGCCGGTCTCGTAATCCTCGGTGAGGCACTCCGGAGCAAACATCGGCCCACCGCGTTGCGCCGCCAGCCGCTCCATCGCGTCGCGGCTGAAGCCGGTGCCCACTCCGTTTGACGGAAGGAACCCGCCGAGCATCCGGCGCACGGGGATGTCCTTCGATTGAAACTCGGCGAACTCGTCGCAGTAAATCCCGTGCGTGAATTCGCCGGCGCTCGTGGGCAGCGGCAGCACGGGAATCTGCACCATGTCGTATTCGCGGGAGAACCAGTTGATGAGCCGGAGCGAATCGGGGTGAATGACATCTTCGGCGTCGTGGATGACCATCACCTGGAAGCGCACGCCGTTCCGGCGCTCGTACTCGAGCATCTCCAGGTAGATCGAGTTCAGACAATCGCCTTTGGAGGTTGGACCGGATCGGGGACAATGCGCCACCTCGACGCGATCGTGCCGGCCGGCAGCATCTTCGACAGCTCGCGTGGTCGGCTCGTCGTTGGGATAGACACCGGCGAAGACACGGTAGTCACGGTAGCGGATGGCGGCCAGGTTTCGGTCGAGCATCCTTCCGATCACCGCATGCTCATTCCAGAGCGGCACGAAAACGGCGATCGGCCGTTCGTCCAGCAGGTCGAGCGCGCTCTCGGACGGCCATGGAAATCGATCGCCGGCACGGAGAAGACGGACGAGGCCGATGAAGAGATCGTCCAGACCGCTGAGCACGATCCACACGGCCAGAGGAACCAGACCCGCGGTTACCCAGTGGTCGAACACGATAGGCCCGAATAGGATAGGTGGGGCGGCACGCGGGATATTCTCAGCTAAGTTTCGGCGGCGGGCTCACGGCTCCCGGTCGGCCAGCGAGACCTTTGTATATACCACTTGAAATCCGGCTCGTTCGTAATTCCTTTGCGACGGACTGCCGGGCAGTGTGGTAGCGGTCGCCAGAGCGCATCCGCGCGCGGCGGTTTCATTGAGGCGGGCATCGATGAGCTCGCGATGGAACCCCTGGTGGCGAAAGCGCGGAAGAGTGGCATCGGCAAAAAGCGTGGCGAGGGTGTCATGGAAGGCCGCCGCGGCGCCCCCGGCCGGCTCGCCGGACTCGGAGACCGCCAGGTAGCAGACCGAACTCGGCGAATCGAAAATGGCGCGGCCGATCTCCATTTCCTCGTTGGTCAAGTGTGGCTGCTCGAAGAAACCTTCGCCGAGCGTGTGCGACCAGAGCTCGCGCTCATCCGCGCCCGCGCGGCGGACGCGAGGCGTCATGACGATTTCGGCCGACGTCAGGCTCTTCACCAGCACGTTATTGAACTCGGTGATGTGGTAACCGCGGCGGCCGAGCGATTCGAAGAGTCCGGGATCGGCGAGCGGACAGAGGTCCAGCAGGACGGCGGCCCTACGGCTGCGAAAGAACTCTTCGATGGCTTCGATTTCGGCTTCGTGAACGGGTCCGCGCAGGCCCATCCCGACGCCGTGCGACAGCGGCGATCCGGCGCCGGCGAAGACGGCACAACCGCCCGCGATTTCCAATAATGGCGTTTCGGCGCCGGTGAAGGCGCGAGCGTTTTGCGCTTCGGCTTGTTCGAGAAGACGGGCCAGGTGAAGGTCGGCGTTGATCGTTTGAGGATTCAAGACGCCCGATTCTAGCATGTGAGGATTTGCCCGGCTAAAGCCTCGTTTGGGTTGAAGCCCGCCGTCCAACCGAGACACTTCGGCGTCGCGATGACGGAATCGCCGTACGTTGCGGGACCGCATGGTGAAGCAAGAAACGTTCTTCTTCGAAGAACGATGAACGGACAATTCGGGGTTTGCGCGGTGGCGCCCCCCCGGGCGAGCCGTACTCGCCTGGACCGGTTGCCAACCTGCCCCACTATTCGATTTCGAAGGCGAGGTACTGGAGCTTTCCGTCGCGTTCGATGAACAGCGCCGCGGCGTCGCCGCGCTTGAGTTTCTCCATGGCGGCGCGCAGTCCGTCGACATTCGATACGGCGGTACCGTTGACCTCGTGGATGACATCGCCCACCTGGAGACCGGTCATACTGGCGTTCTGAGACGCGGACAGAGAGACCACGATCACGCCATAAGGTCCGCGCAGGCCGGGAAACAGATCGGCGGTTTTTTCGTCGACAGCCAATCCGATGATCCCGAGCGGCCGGATGCGATTGCGTTCCGGGTCGATGAGATCGAGGAGATGATCGGATTTGTGGGACTCTTCAACCGGAGTCGCCTCGATGGAGAGCTTTTCGCCGCCACGCAGGATCTCCAAGCTCACGTTCTTACCGGCAGGGTGGGCCAGGAGAATGGTCGTGAATAGCGGCACATTCTCGACACGCTCGCCGTCGATGGCGGTGACGATGTCGTTGAGCTTCACGCCGGCGGTTTCGGCGGGCCCGCCGGGGGTGACGTCGGAAATCAGCACACCGTCCTGGCTCGTAAGATGGAGGGCCGCGGCCAAAATGGGAGTGATAGCCTGCACGCCGACGCCGATCAACTGGCGGTGCATGTGTCCGTACTTGCGTAGTTGAGCGCAGGAAAGCTGTATGAGCGAACTGGGAATGGCAAACCCGATACCCTCGCTGCCGCCTGATTGGGTGAGGATGAAAGTGTCCATACCGACGAGTTCGCCGGAGGTGTTCACCAGCGGCCCTCCGCTATCGCCGGGGTTGATGGGCGCGTCCGTCTGGATGTAGACAAACGGGCTGTCTGGATCGACTTGCCGCGCGACGGAACTGACGACGCCCATGCTCATGGAATTGCCGAGGCCCCGGCGGCTGCCGAAGGCGAATACCACCTCGCCCTGCCGCAGCTTTTGATAGTCGGCAAAGTGCAGCGCCGGCAGCGCCTGCGCGGGGATCTTGATCAGCGCCACGTCGAGCTCCTTGAAAACGCCCACCAGAGTAGCGTCGATTTCCGGAGCCAGAGCTTGGGCCAGGGTGTCGCTGATGACGTGGCCCGGAGTGGACGTGGTATCGGAGCCCGCTTTTTGCACCAGGCGGTTGACGCGGATGCGCAGGGCATTCTCGACTACATGGGCGTTGGTGACGATGTACCCATCGGGGTCGATGATGGCGCCGGAACCGACCACCTGCTGGCGAGAGAGCACCAGGCCGGTTCGTCCGGTTTCGCCATCGTCGCGCGGAGCGAAGCGCGTCACCGTGATCTGGACCACGCAGGGCGAGACGCGCGCGGCCAGTGACTGGACGCTTTGGCTGAGTTGCTCCAGAGCATGGCTCGGGCCCGTGGGAAGTCCGTTTTGCGAGCGCGCCAGGAAGCAGCCGGAAAGGCAGACTGCGCCCGCTAGAATGATTGGTTTCATCGCCGCCACCAGTTATAGAGTACTCCTCAGTCTCTGTTTGTTGGATGCCGCGGTTGCCGGTTCCGTTGCCGGTTCCGTCCCCGGGGCGATGATGCCGGCGCGCGCTTGATGCTTCTCGGCGGCCCTGTGCCAAAGCGGCACATTGTGGAGTCATCGTTCGACATGGCCTTGGGGAATTTAGACCGGCCTCTGACGTAGCGCGCTCACTGGAACTGCGACAGAGAAGCGGTAAACAAGGTCAGCCGGTGCGAATTTTGATATGCTCTACGAATCACGCTTATGCTACGTAAAACCCTTCTCGTGTTGGCGATCCTCGCCACAGTGATTCCGCTGCTGTTGCTCGCGCAGCAGCAAGAAAAGATTGACCTGAACGTCATCCACAAGATTAAGGCAGCCGAGTTCGGCGGTGGCGGCCGCGGGGGCGGAGGAGGATTCGGCGGTGGCGGCGGCGCGCCCAGAATGGCGCCGATCATGACCACCATGTACGAACTGACCGACCACTACGGACCACGCCTTACGAACTCGCCGCAGTTCCGCAGGGCCGGCGATTGGGCTGTCAGTCAGCTCAAAGAATGGGGCCTCAGCAATGTCCACCTGGAACCGTGGGCCACAACCGGGGGACGCGGCGGCGGGATCCCGAGCTGGGAGATGAAGCACGTCTTTGCGGCGATGGAGGAACCAACCTACATGCCGTTGATCGCCTATCCGCAGGCCTGGAGCGGCAGCACCAATGGCACGGTGACGGGCGAGGCGGTGATCGCACAGGACGCCACGCAAGAGGATATGGATAAGTGGCACGGTAAGCTGCAAGGGAAATTCGTGCTGCTCGTGGCCGGCCCGGACCCCAGCGCCGCCGCCCTCGATCTGCCCTTCCCGACCACGCCTCTGGGCCACCGCTACACCGAGCAGGAACTGGCGGATCTGGTGCCCGACGTGATTCCGGGCGGCAATGCCGCCGGACGGGGCGGGCGCGGCGGACGCGGCGGCAACGCGGCTCAGGCCAACATGACCCCCGAACAACGGCAGGCCTTCATGGAGAAGCAGGCCAATTTCTGGAAAAACGAAGGCGTGCTGGCCACCATCACGGCTTCGGCGCGCGGACAGAGCGGCACGGTATTCGCCAGCAACGGCAGCCCGCGCTCGGGCGATCCCACCAAGAATCTGCCGTCGGTCGCGATCACCGCGGAGAACTACAACCGCATCGCGCGGCTGTTGGAGCATAACGTTCCGGTCAAGCTGAGCTTCGACATCAAGACGGAGTTCGACATGTCCAAGACTGAGTCGTTCAACGTTATCGCCGAGATCCCGGGCACCAGCAAGCCGAATGAGCTGGTGATGGTGGGCGGGCACTTCGATTCGTGGCACATGGGCACGGGCGCGACGGATAATGGCGCCGGCAGCGCGGTAGCGATGGAGGTAATGCGCCTGTTGAAATCGCAGAATCTCAAGATGGACCGCACGGTGAGGATGGCGCTGTGGGGCGGCGAAGAAGAAGGACTGCTCGGGTCGCGCGCCTATGTGAACGACCATTTCGCCAATCCCGCGGACATGAAGCTGAAGCCGGAGCACGACGGTTTCGCCGGCTATTTCAACCTGGACAACGGCACCGGACGAATCCGCGGCATTTATTTGCAGGAGAACGAAATGTGCCGGCCGATCTTCGAGCAGTGGTTCGCGGCGCTAAAGGACCTTACTCCGGGCGTGATTACGATTCGGAACACCGGCGGCACGGACCACCAGTCGTATGACGCGGTCGGTCTGCCGGGCTTCCAGTTCATTCAGGACCCGATGGATTACGACACGCGCACGCACCACTCCAACATGGACGTCTTCGATCGCATCCAACAGCAGGATATGGAGCAGATGGCGGTGATCGAGGCGGTGTTCGTGTACAACGCGGCGACCAGGGCTGAGAAGCTGCCGCGGAAGGAACTGCCGGCGGCTCAGGGCAATGGTCGCGGACGGGGCGGCAGGGGCGGCGGGAACTGAGTGAAGGCTGGGGCGGGGACGAGCGCGTCGGCATGAGTGCCGACGCGGCAGGCAGGAGTGCCCGTGCCACGGGTTTCAGGCTCCAAGTGTTTCGATCAGTCTGCTCATGCCTTCCCGGAATGTTTCGGGTTGGGTGAGCAGGCTGACTACCAGGAAGGCTTCGGTTTCGAAGTCGTAGAAGTAGCCGGGCTGCACCAGAACATCGCGGCGCGCGAGTACTTCCAGCGCCCATTCCTCTTCACTTCGGACGCGCGGCACTTGCAGCGTGAGATACCAGCCCCCCTCAACCGGTAACGGGCTGGCAACCGTTCCAGCCAGCTTTTCGCGTGCCCAGAGAAGATTTTCGGCCGTCCGGTCGCGAATCTGCTGTTGCACACCTTCAGCCAGGTCCAGGAGATGCCGCGCGGCGCATTGCACCGGAGTGCCCACCGAAAGATAGGTGTCGGCGATCCATTCGAGTTTCTCGAGCGCCTCGCGCCGCAGCCCTTCCGGCCCCCCGCAGACCATCCAACCCAGCTTGACCTGCGGCAGTCCACCCGCCTTCGAGAGCCCGCTCAGGGAGAATGCCAGACAGGCGGACTGCGAAGCGGCCATGGGAACGCGGTCCGGATCGGGATCGAAGGCGTAATCGGCGAAGACTTCGTCTGAGATTAGCGCCAGGCCGCGCGAGGCCGCGAGATCCGCGAGCGCGGCCAACTCGCCGCGCTTCAGGAATGAGCCGGTCGGATTATTCGGATTGACGACGACAATGGCGCGGGTGCGGCCGGTGATGGCGGCCGCCAGAGCCTCCATATCGATCGACCAGGCGCCGTGGTACCCCAGCGGATACTGGATAATGCGCAGCGACTCCATATCGGCGAGGAATTCGAAGAGCGGATAGGATGGGCGCGGCACAAGAACGTCGTCGCCCGGATCGGCAAGCAGCTTGAACAGGTAGGCGTAGGCCTCACTGGTGCTGGCGGTGAGCAGGATATGTTGCGGATCGACAGTATGGCCGCGATCGGCATAGTAGTGCGCCACCGATTCGCGGGCAGCGATAGATCCGGCGGGCGACGGATGGTAGATCATTATGCGGGGATCGGCGAAAGCTTCACCGACGGCGGCGGGATAGCAGAGACCGGCTTGCGTTGGATTGCTTTCGGTGAGATCGAGGATGCGGGCCCCCGAGGCCCGGCGCCCGCGCAGCAATTGAGTGAGACGATTGGGCCGCGCGTCCCAGTGGAAGCGGGAGGAGAACATGAACCTCTATTATGAAGTGTGGACCCTATCGTTCAGTTCGACCGGGTGGTCTTCAGCTACAACTACGTGGAAGTTTTGCACGAGATCTCGTTCTCACTGGGACGCGGCGAAGTGGTCGGGCTGCTGGGCCCCAACGGCGCCGGCAAGAGCACGTCCATCAAATTGATGGCGGGAATTCTCTCGACGCGAAGCGGCTCGATCACCGTCGCCGGCTTGCCCCTGCCGGAGCGCGCCGTCGATGTGAAGCAGCGGATCGGCTACGTGCCGGAAACCGCCGTGCTCTTCGACAGCCTGACGGGCCAGGAATTCCTCGAGCTTTCCGGCCGGCTCCACGGCGTCGAAGAGGACCTGCTGCAGGCGCGCATCTGCAGCATCCTGGAGACGTTTGCCCTGATGTCCGACCGGTCCAGCCGGCTGGACAGCTACTCGAAAGGCATGCGGCAGAAGATTCTCATCGGCGCGGCGCTGCTGCACAATCCGGAGCTGATCCTGCTGGACGAGCCGCTCTCCGGGCTGGATGTGAACGCCGCCATCATGATCAAGGACCTGATTGCCGCGCTGGCGGCGGCGGGCAAGACGATACTGTACAGCTCGCACGTTCTCGACGTCGTGGAGAAGGTGTGCGATCGCGTGCTCATCATCGACGAGGGCAAGCTGATCGCCGATGGAACCGCGGAAAGCCTGAAGGCCTCGACGCAGGAATCGACTCTGGAGGATGTGTTCCGCAATCTGACGAATTCGGCGAGCGTCGATCCCGGAGTGGCGCGCATTGTCGCGGCACTGGGCGTGTGAATCCGCAACTATGAAGACTTTCCGGCTGTGGCTGAATCGGCTGCTACGCGGGCGCGCGGCGACCCGCCTGCTGGAACGGCTGGGAATTCAGCCGCGGCAATACTGGCTGCTGGCCGATCTCTTCGGAGAACTGGCGGAGCGGCGGGAAATGCTGGGTAACCTGGGGACGAATAAATCGGCGCTTAAGATGAATGCCATGATTCTGGGCGCGATGACCGGCTTCATGGCGGTGCTGCTGATTCTCTCGAACTCGGTTCATGCAGTCTCGTTATGGCTGTATTTCGCGGCGTTCGGCGGCCTGACCGGCGTGCTGATGCTGGGCATGCTGTTTTCCGAGACCGGGAACAGCCTGGTGAATCCGGCCGAGGGGATGACGCTGGTCCATCAGCCGATCAATGGAGCCACCTACACGGCTGCCAAGCTGACTCACCTGACGCGTATCGTGCTGTTTCTGTCGCCGGCGCTCAATGCAATCCCGGCTCTCGGCGGTCTGCTGCTGGGCGCGCCCTGGTATTATCCCCTGCTGCACCTGGCGGCGACATTCGTGTTGAGCATGGTGATCGCGCTGATGTGCTGCGCGGTCTTCGGATGGTTGATCCGCTTCGTGCCGGCGCGGCGGCTGAAGACAGCCGGCCAAGTGGCGGAGATCTTCCCGTGGAGCATGTTCATGGTGGTCCAAAATGGGCAGAATCTCTTCCGGCACGTCCACTTCGAGCGCTGGCTGCCGTCGAGCGCCGCGGCGGGATGGGGATGGGGGTCGGCAATCGTGCTGGGGTCGGCCGCGGCGGTGGCGATGGGGCTTCGGAACCTGTCCGGCGATTACCTGGTGCGGGTTTCGGCTATTATGCACGGGCCCTCGGGAGCGAAATCGAAAGTGCGGCGGTCGTGGACCAGCGACCTGGTGGCGCGGCTTTTCGGCGGCCCCTCGAGCCGAGCTGGATTCGAGTTTCTCTCGCGGATGGTGCGGCGCGACTGGCAGCTTCGGCGGCAGTTATTGCCGATGCTGCCGAGCGTGGGAGTTTTGGTGGCGGTTTCGTGGCGGCACCTTGCGGCTTCGCCGTTCGAACGCGAGTTCACCGGGGCGCACGTGCTACCGCATTTTTTCGGCATGTTTCTGTTCATCCTTTGCCCGATGATTGTTTATGGCAGCGATTTCAAGGGCGCTTGGGTGTTTCTGCTGGCGCCGGCCGGAGCGTTTCGCGGATTCACGCGCGGGCTGTATGCGTTTCTCTGGGTGCGGCTGATTGTGATTCCGCATCTGGCGATCCTGGCCGTCACGATTTGCGTATGGGGGCCGGTACGGGCGGTGGTTTACACGGCCTACAGCCTGGCTGTGGCTTCGGTGTACGCAGGTCTGGTTATCCGGCTGATCGAAGGAGTGCCATTCAGCCGGCAGCCGCAGCCGACGCGTCAGAATTACCTGCTGCCCATCATGTTCATCGGAAGCGTGGTCATTGCAATCGCGGTGGCCGTGCAGTATTTCCTGCTGTTCCGGTCGATGGCGGCGGTGGTTGCGGTGACGCCGGCGCTGGCGATCGCGGCGTGGTTGGTTACGCGGCACTCTCTCCGGACGGTCGAGACGAATATCGTGTACGACCTGAATCTGATTGCCAATGATGGGCGGGTCATGTTTTCGGAAGTGGAAAAGTAGCGCCTGAACCTGAAAACCGGCCTCGTCTGCCGGTCTCAGCGTAGGGACTACTTCAGCCTCAATACCGTCGACTTATACACCAATTCCACCGACTTAATCGACGACGATTTGCCCGTGTAAGCGAAATACAGAAATCCGCTCGCCGGCCACTTCTGCGCCCCCTCAGGCAACGCCGTCTCGATCACCAGATCTTCGGCTTTCACCGGCGGCGTATGGTCGATTCCCGTAGGATCGTCCTTGGGCGCCTGAGGAATCGGCACGGGGTGGACGCTCGGGTCGGAAGGGTACGGCGTGCGCTGCGGCACCGGAACTCCGTAAATCACCGAAGCATTGCCCGCGCCGGCCGCCATCTCCACGTGCGGATCGGCCGAACGCCATTCGGCATGGGACAGCGCCGCTGCGACCATCTCCGGTGTCTGCGGCGCGAGAGCCTGTTTGCGTCCATTGACGCGAAGCAGGAAATCGGCGGGACGGATCTCGATCGTTTTACCCTCCGGCGGGAACACCGCGACTTCCACCACCAGATAGTCTTTGGCAATGTAGTACGCTTCGCCGCGCGAGAAACTGTGGACCATGTACTCCGCGCCGACGCCCACGCTTCCTTCGATCGCGTGCGCCGGATAGTCTGCAGGCGACGACTTTGGAGTGGTCCCCGGTTGCGCGCAAACGGCGGTAGCCAGGGCCGCAGCAACCAAAGCCTTCGTCCACACCGGTCCCACGAGCTTCATGATACCCGATCGGACGTTGGCGCGCACCCAGGAGGACGGGAGCTTTCAGCGATCAGCGGTCAGCCTTCAGCTTTTGAAGCCCCGGCGAGCTGGAATATATCAACCCGCTGCTGGCCAAGGATCTGAAGCTCATCAAGCCGAAGGATCACGCGGAACTG
>Ga0335083_10008086_pt1 | contig 12875 bp, 11 predicted proteins | sample Lox_Sample_42_FD_206716 | JGI IMG/M metagenome (GOLD analysis project Ga0335083, IMG submission 206716) | Soil microbial communities from Loxahatchee National Wildlife Refuge, Florida, United States - Lox_Sample_4.2 | ecosystem: Environmental > Terrestrial > Soil > Wetlands | place: USA...
CGAGGCGCGGGCAACCGATTATCAACCGCCCGCGCACGTGGCGCAGGCGGCGGAGTAAGCCATGGCAAAGCTCACCATTGATGGCATTGAGGTCGAGGTCCCGAACGGCTCGACCGTGATCCAGGCCTGCGAGGCGGCGGGCATCGAAATTCCCCGCTTCTGCTACCATGAGCGGCTTTCGGTCGCCGGCAATTGCCGCATGTGCCTTGTCGAGATCGAGAAGATGCCGCCGAAACCCGTGGCCTCCTGCGGCCAGCCGGTGGCCGATGGCATGGTGGTGCACACCGATAGCGAGATGGTCCGCAAGGGCCGCCGCGGCGTGATGGAATTCCTGCTCATCAACCACCCGCTGGACTGCCCGATCTGCGACCAGGGCGGCGAGTGCGACCTGCAGGACGAAGCCGTGTCCTACGGGCGCGACCATTCGCGCTATGAGGAAGACAAGCGCAGCGTCGCCCAGCCCGATTGGGGCCCGCTGGTGCGCACCACGATGACGCGCTGCATTCATTGCACGCGCTGCGTGCGCTTCACCACCGAGGTGGCGGGCGTGGCCGAGCTGGGCGGCACCTTCCGGGGCGAGAACACGAAGGTCAGCACCTATGTCGAGAAGGCGCTGAGTTCCGAACTTTCCGGCAATATCATCGATCTTTGCCCGGTCGGCGCGCTGACCTCCAAGCCTTACGCCTTCACCGCCCGCCCGTGGGAGCTGCGCAAGACCGACAGCATCGACGTGCTGGACGCGGTGGGTGCGAATATCCGCGTCGATGCGCGCGGCGCTGAAGTTCTGCGCATCCTGCCGCGCATCAACGATGAAGTGAATGAGGAATGGCTGGGCGACAAGTCCCGCTTCTCGGTGGACGGCCTCAAGCGCCGCCGCCTCGACCGCCCCTGGATCCGCGAAAACGGCAAGCTGCGTGCGGCGAGCTGGGAAGAGGCCTTCGCGGCCATCGCCAACAAGGTAAAAGCCACAGCGCCGCAGAAGATGGGCGCGCTCGCGGGCGATCTCTGCGATGTTGAATCCATGCTGGCGCTGAAGGAATTCTTCGCCGCCATGGGGAGCAACAATATCGATTGCCGCATCGATGGCGCGTCCTTCGATGCCTCCAAGCGTGCCTTCTATCTCTTCAACACCACCATTGCCGGAATCGAGGACGCCGATGCGCTGCTGATCATCGGCAGCAATCCGCGCCATGAGGCGCCGGTGCTGAACGCGCGCATCCGCAAGCGCTGGCTGGCGGGCGGGTTCAAGGTTGGCGTGGTCGGCAAATCGCATGATCTGACCTACAAGTTCGACCATGCAGGGGAGGGGCCGGAGGCGCTCCGGGCGATCCTGGATGGCACGCATCCCTTTGCCGAGGTGCTGAAGAGCGCGTCCAGGCCGATGCTCATCCTGGGCGCTGGCGCGCTGGCGCGGCCGGATGGCGCGGCCATCCACGCCGCCGCCTGGCAGCTCGCCGCCCAGTTCAACATGCTCACCGCGGACTGGCACGGCTTCAACGTGCTGCACCACGCCGCGGCGCGCGTCGGCGCGCTGGATCTCGGCTTCCTGCCGGGCAAGGGCGCGCTGGATGCCAAGGCGATGCTCGCCGGCGGTGCCGAGCTGCTCTGGCTGCTGGGCGCGGATGACGAGGCGGTGCGCAACATTCCGCAGAGCAGCTTCGTGATCTATCAGGGCCATCATGGCGATGCCGGTGCGGCGCGGGCGGATGTGATCCTGCCCGGTTCCGCCTACACCGAGAAAGACGGCATCTACGTAAACACTGAGGGCCGCGTGCAGCAGGGCTATATCGCGGTGAAGCCGCCGGGCGATGCGCGTGAGGACTGGCGCATCTTGCGCGCCATCTCCGCCTATCTCGGCCACGCTCTGCCCTACGATAATCTGGAGCAGCTGCGCGCCCATCTGAAGGCCGAGTACCCGGTCTTCGCCGAGGAATTCCGGCGCTTCGCCGGCACCGACAACACCGCCCCGGTTGCGACCGGCGCGGTGAGCAGCGCGCCCTTCGCGAAGCTGCTTGCCAATTACTACCAGACGGACGTGATCAGCCGGTCCAGCCCGACCATGGCCGCCTGTGTTGCCACGCATAATCCTGCCCTCGCGGAGGCCGCGGAATGAGCCTGTTCTGGGATAGCACGACCGGGATCGTGATCCTCACGATCCTGAAGACCCTGGCGCTGGTGGTGCCGCTGCTGATTGGCGTGGCGTACCTGACCTATTTCGAGCGCAAGGTGATGGGCGCCATTCAGCTCCGCAAGGGGCCGAACGTGGTGGGGCCCTTCGGGCTGATGCAGCCCTTTGCCGACGCGCTGAAGATGCTGACCAAGGAAACCATCATCCCCACCGGGTCGGACAGGCTGTTGTTCATCCTGGCGCCGATGATCACCTTCGGCCTCGCGATCATCGCCTGGGCGGTGATGCCGGTGAATGACGGCTGGGCCATCGCCAACATCAATGTCGGCGTGCTCTACCTCTTCGCCATCTCCTCGCTTGGCGTGTATGGCGTCATCATCGCGGGCTGGGCGTCCAATTCCAAATACGCCTTCCTCGGCGGGTTGCGCTCGGCGGCGCAGATGGTCTCCTACGAAGTCTCCATGGGCTTTGTCATCGTGGCCGTGCTGATCCTCGCCGGCAGCCAGAATCTGAACAGCATCGTGCTGGCGCAGAAGCATCTCTGGTTCGCGATCCCGCTCTTCCCGCTTTTCGTCATCTTCTTCATCTCCGGCCTGGCCGAGACCAACCGCGCGCCCTTCGACCTGGCGGAAGGTGAGTCGGAGATCGTCGCCGGGTTCTTCGTGGAATATAGCTCGATGACCTTCGGGCTGTTCTTCCTCGGCGAATACGCGAACATGATCCTGATCAGCGGCATGACGACCACGTTGTTCCTTGGCGGCTGGCTCTCGCCCATTCCGTTCGCGCCCTTCACCTGGGTGCCGGGGCCGCTCTGGTTCATCATCAAGGTGCTGATCTGCCTGTTCGTCTTCGTCTGGGTGCGCGCCACGCTGCCGCGCCTGCGCTACGACCAGCTGATGGCGCTGGGCTGGAAAGTGTTCCTGCCGATCTCTCTCGTCTATCTCGTCGCGGTTGCGGGCGTGATGGAATATCTCGGATGGCTGCCCAATGCGTAAGGGAGCGAAATCATGAACAAGGTCCTTCGTTGGACATGGGGCCTGGTGCTGTGGGAAATTATCTGCGGCCTCGGCATCACCTTGCGCTATTTCTTCAGGCCCAAGGCGACCATCAATTACCCGTTTGAGAAGAACCCCACGAGTGCGCGCTTCAAGGGCGAGCATGCGCTGCGCCGCTACCCCAACGGCGAGGAGCGGTGCATCGCCTGCAAGCTGTGCGAGGCGGTGTGCCCGGCCCAGGCCATCACCATCGAGGCCGAACCGCGCGAGGACGGCTCACGCCGCACCACGCGCTACGACATCGACATGACCAAATGCATCTATTGCGGGCTATGCGAGGAAGCCTGCCCGGTGGATGCCATTGTCGAGGGGCCGAATTTCGAATTCGCCGCCGAGACGCGCGAGGAGCTGATGTATAACAAGGCCAAGCTGCTGGATAATGGCGACCGTTGGGAGCCGGAATTGGCCAAGCGGCTCGAGCTGGACGCACCGTACCGGTAAGGGCACGCACATATGATCGCAAATCTCGCCTTCTATCTCTTTTCCTTCATCCTGCTGGCTTCGGCGGTGATGGTGGTGACCAGCCGCAACCCCGTGCATGCGGTGCTGTTCCTCATCCTCGGCTTCGTGAACGCCGCCGTGCTGTTCCTGCTGGCGGGGGCTGAGTTCCTCGCCTTCATTCTCGCCATTGTCTATGTCGGCGCCGTCGCGGTGCTGTTCCTCTTCGTGGTGATGATGCTGGACGTGGATTTCGCCGCCCTGAATGAGGGCTTCCAGCGTTATGCCCCGGTGGGCGCGCTGGTGGCGCTGATCATGTTCGCGGAGCTTGCCTTCATCGCGGGCAGCTGGGCCATTGCGCCCGCGGGCAGTGCGGACAGGCTGTTCCCCGTTCCCACGGATGTCACCAACACCGTGGCGCTGGGCCAGCTCATCTACACATCCTACCTGCCGCTCTTCCAGCTCTCCGGCGTTATCCTGCTGGTGGCGATGATCGGCGCCATCGTGCTCACCCATCGCGACCGCCGGCGCTCGCTGCACCAGAACCTGGCCAAGCAGCATGCCCGCACCCCGGCGCAGACGCTGGCGATGGTGCCAGCGAAGCTGGGCGAGGGCGCCACGCTGCCCGCGCCGCAGCCGGAAAAGGAGACGCTGTGATGCTCATTCCGCTTTCGCACTATCTGGTGGTCTCGGCCGTGCTGCTGGTGATCGGCATCTTCGGTATCTTCATGAACCGCAAGAACATCATCGTCATCATGATGTCGATCGAGCTGATCCTGCTCGCCGCCAACCTCAATTTCGTCGCCTTCTCGGGCGCTCTGCACGACATGGTCGGGCAGGTCTTCACCATGTTCGTGCTGACCGTCGCCGCCGCTGAATCGGCGATCGGTCTTGCCATCCTGGTCATCTACTTCCGTAATCGCGGCTCGATCGAGGTCGAGGACGTGACGCTGATGAAGGGCTGAAGATGTACAGCTTAGTTGCCGTTTTCGCGCCGCTTGTCGGCTCGATCCTCTCTGGTGTTGCCCGCCCGGTGCTGGGCAAGCAGCTCTCCATCGCGGCGAGCATCCTGTTCATGCTCGTCTCCTCCGCCGCGGCCATTGCGGCCTACCGGGCCGGGGTGCAGGCCCCCCTGCAGATCGCGCACTGGGTGCAGGTCGGCGCCTTCACGCCCGACTGGACCCTGCGCCAGGACCAGCTGAGCCTGGTGATGGTGGTGATGGTCAGCGTGGTCTCCATGCTGATCCATGTCTATTCCGTGGGCTACATGTCCCATGATGCGACGCCCCAGCGCTTCATGTCCTATATCTCGCTCTTCACCTTCGCGATGCTGATGCTGGTGACGGCGAACAACCTGCTCCAGCTCTTCTTCGGCTGGGAAGGCGTGGGCCTCGTCTCCTACCTGCTGATCAATTACTGGTATGACCGCAAGGCTGCCAATGAAGCCGCCATCAAGGCCTTCATCGTCAACCGCGTGGGCGACCTCGCCTTCGCCGTCGGCATCGCGCTGGTGTATTTCACCTTCGGCAGCATCCAGTTCGATGTGATCTTCGCCGGCGTGTCCAGCCATGTCAGCCAGTCCTACAGGCTGTTTGGCACGCCGCTGCCGGTGCTGGAGGTGATCTCCTTCCTGCTGTTCATCGGCGCCATGGGCAAGTCCGCGCAGATCGTGCTGCACACCTGGCTGGCGGACGCGATGGAAGGCCCGACGCCGATCTCCGCCCTCATCCATGCCGCCACCATGGTCGCGGCGGGCGTGTTCATGATCGTGCGCATGTCGCCTCTCATCAACATGGCGCCGGATGCCATGAGCTTCATCACCTTCATCGGCGCCAGCACGGCGTTCTTCGCCGCCACCATCGGCTGCGTGCAGAACGACATCAAGCGCGTCATCGCCTACTCCACCTGCTCGCAGCTCGGCTACATGTTCCTGGCCGCGGGGGTGGGCGCCTATCCGGTGGCGATGTTCCACCTCATCAACCACGCCCTCTTCAAGGCGCTGCTCTTCCTCTCCGCCGGCTCCGTGATCCACGCGATGTCCGACGAGCAGGATATCCGCCTGATGGGCGGGCTGGCGGGCAAGCTGCCCTTCACCTGCGCGATGATGCTCATCGGCTCCCTGGCGCTGATCGCGATCCCGCCTTTCTCGGGCTATTACTCCAAGGACGCGGTCCTGGATGCCGCCCTGGCCGCGCACACGCCGATGGCCACCTATGGCTGGGTCTGCGGCACGCTGGCGGCGGGTCTCACCGCCTTCTACACCTCGCGCCTGTTCTTCCTGGTGTTCACCGGCAAGTCCCGCGCGCCCCGGCATGTGCAGGAGCATGTGCATGAAAGCCCGTTCGTGATGCTGCTGCCGCTGCTGGTCCTGGCCATCGGCGCCTTTGGCAGCGGCATGGTGCTGAAGCCCTATTTCATCGGCGGCCAGTTCCAGAGTTTCTGGGGCAGCTCGATCGATGTCGCGGCCAACTCCGCCATGTTCAACATGGACAGCATCGTCGCCTGGGCCAAGCTGGCGCCGCTGGTGGTGGGCATCTTCGGAATTCTGGTGGCGGTGCTGTTCTACCTGGTGGCGCCGGCCCTGCCCGGGCGGCTCGCCCAGGCGCTCTCGCCGGTTTACAAATTCCTGCTCAATAAATGGTATTTCGACGAGCTCTATGACGCGTTGCTGGTCCGCCCCTCGCTCAAGTTCGCGAAATTCGCCTGGCGCTTCGGCGATAAGCAGGTGATCGACGGCGTGCCGAACGGCCTGGCGGCGTTGACCTCCGAGGCCTCGGCGCAGGCCGTGAAGCTGCAAACCGGCTCCATCGCCCTCTACGCCTTCATCATGCTGATCGGCCTGCTGGTCTTTGTCAGCCTCTTCATCTGGGTGCGGTGATCATGAACCAGCTCGGTTTTCCCATCCTCTCGCTCATCACCTTTCTGCCGCTGCTGGGCGCCTTCCTGGTCGCCACGCTGAGCGGGGATGACGAGAAGGCGGCGGGCAAGGCCCGTTGCATCGCCTTCCTCTTCTCCTTCATCGTGCTGGTGCTGGGCGTGTTCGTCTGGACGCGCTTCAACCCCGCCATCGCGGGCTACCAGTTCGTCGAGGTGATGCCCTGGCTCTCGGGCATCAATGTTGAGTACCGCATGGGGGTGGATGGCATCAGCCTCTTCCTCATCCTGCTCACTCTGGCGCTCACCCCCATCGCCATCCTCGCCAGCAACGCCATCAAGACGCGCGCGCGCTCCTTCTTCGCCGCCATGCTGCTGCTGGAGTCGATGACACTGGGCATGTTCGCCGCCACGGACTTCGTGCTCTTCTACATCTTCTTCGAGGCCGTGCTGCTGCCGATGTATCTCATCATCGGCGTGTGGGGCGGTGAGCGGCGCATCTACGCGGCGGTGAAGTTCTTCGTCTTCACCCTGGCCGGCTCGCTCTTCATGCTGCTGGCGGTGGTCTGGATCTGGCGCCATCTCGGCACCACGGACATCGCGGTGATGACCCATGCCGCCATCCCGGCGAATGCCCAGACGTGGCTGTTCCTGGCCTTCCTCGCGGCCTTCGGCGTGAAGGCGGCGGTGTGGCCGCTGCATACCTGGCTGCCGGATGCCTATGGCGAGGCGCCGGTGCCCGGCACCATCATGCTGGCAGCGGTGCTCTCCAAGATGGGCGCCTACGGGTTCCTGCGCTTTGCCTTGCCGATGCTGCCCAACGCCTCGGCCTCGTTTGAGCCGCTGATGTTCGTGTTCGGCGTGGTGGCGGTCATCTACATTTCCTATGTCGCCCTGGCGCAGACGGACATGAAGCGCATGATCGCCTATTCCTCCGTCGCGCATATGGGCGTCATCATCATCGGCCTGTTCACCTTCACGGTGGAGGGCATCGAGGGCGCGCTCTTCCAGATGCTCTCCCATGGCATCGTCATCGCCGGGCTGTTCATCTGCGTCGGCATCATCACCGCGCGTGAGCAATCGCTCAACCTGAAAAACCTCGGCGGGCTGGCGGCCAACATGCCGGTCTTCGCGGCGGCGCTGATGCTGTTCTCGCTGGCGAATATGGGGCTGCCCGGCACCTCCGGCTTTATCGGCGAGATCCTGGTGATCGTCGGCGCGCTGAAGGTGAATTTCTGGGTGTCGCTGCTGGGCGGCGCGGGCGTGGTGCTGGGGGCGGCCTACATGCTGGTGCTGCTGCGCGCCGTGCTGTTCGACAAGTTCACCCGCCCGGACCTGGCGAAGCTGAAGGACCTCACCGGCCGCGAATATGCCATGCTGCTGCCGCTGGCGGTGCTGGTGATGTGGTTGGGCGTCTACCCCTCCAGCTTCACCCATGCGTTTGACGCGCCCATCGCCGCTCTGGTGCAGGCGCACACCGCTGCCCTCAACCCGCATATGGCGCTGGCCATGGTGACCGCGAAATGACCGAATTCTATTCTCTTCTCCCGGCCCTGTTCCTCGGGGTTGGCGGCATGGTGCTGTTGCTGGGCGGCGTGCTGGCCAAGAAAACCGACACCACCCCGGCCGTCACCTTCGGCGCGGTAGTGCTGCTGCTCATCGCGGCGGCGCTCACCCTCATGGCGCCGGATGCGCTGCTGTTCCACGGGCTGCTGAAGACCAGCCTGTTCACCCGCTATGCGGATACGCTGGTCTATCTCGGCGCCATCGCGGCGCTGATCCTGTCGGTGGACTATAACAAGCGCGAGAAGATCGCCCGGTTCGAATATCCGATCCTGGTGCTGTTCGCGGTGCTGGGCATGATCGTGATGATCTCCGCCGCCGACATGATGACCCTCTATATCGGGTTCGAGCTGCAATCGCTTGCCCTCTATATCTGCGCCGCCCTGGCGCGGGATTCGGTGCGCTCCACCGAGGCGGGCCTGAAATATTTCGTCCTCGGCGCGCTGGCCTCCGGCCTGCTCGTCTATGGCATCTCGCTGGTCTATGGCTTCGCGGGCACCACGAATTTCGTGGCGTTGGCGAATGTCTTCCAGCAGGGTGCGGGGGTGGGCACCATTGTCGGCGTGGTGTTCGTGCTCGTCGCGCTGGCCTTCAAGATCTCCGCGGCACCCTTCCATATGTGGGCGCCGGATGTGTATGAAGGGGCCCCCACCTCTGTCACGGCCCTGTTCGCCACCGCGCCGAAGGCTGCCGCCATGGCGCTGTTCCTCTCGGTGATGGCGGGGCCCTTCGCGCATCTCACCGGCCAGTGGGAGTCGCTGATCCAGATCCTCGCGGTGCTCTCCATGGTCATCGGCGCGCTGGCCGCCATCGGCCAGTCCAACATCAAGCGCCTGCTGGCTTATTCCTCGGTCAGTCACATGGGCTATGCGCTGATGGGCCTGGCCACCGGCACGGCGGGCGGCATCCAGGCCAGCCTGGTCTATATCGCGCTCTATGTGGTGATGTCCTTTGGCGCCTTCGCCTGCGTGGTGGCCATGCGCCGCAACGGCCAAGCGGTTGAGAAGATCGATGATCTCGCCGGGCTTGCCGCCGAGCATCCGGGCTTTGCCTTCGCCTTCGCGGTGTTCATGTGGTCCATGGCCGGCATTCCGCCGCTCTCGGGCTTCTTCGCCAAGCTCTATGTGTTCTACACCGCCTTCAATGCCGGGTATGACACGCTGACCATCATCGGTATCGTCGCCAGCGTCATCAGCGCCTTCTACTACCTGCGCGTCATCAAGGTGATGTATTTCGACCACGGCCAACCGCAGTTCGACAAGACCGCCGCCGGCGTGGGCTTCGTGATGGCGGTGGGGGCGTTTGTCACCATCTTCTTCGTCGCCATGCCCGGCCCGCTGATGGCGCTGGCGGGAGACGCCGCGAAGGCCCTGATGGGTTGAGCCTCTGGCGTCTCGAGCAGCACGCCGAGCTGGGTTCCACCTCTGACGAGACGATACGGCGGGCCAGGGCAGGGGAACCTGCCGGGCTCGCCGTTCTGGCTCTGAAACAGACAGCGGGGCGCGGCTCGCGCGGCCGGGGCTGGAGCGCGCCGGACGGCAATCTGAATCTTTCGGTTCTGCTCCGTCCCACCCGGCCCGCCGCCCAGGCCGGGCTGTTCTCCCTCATTTCCGGCATCGCGGTGGCGCAGGCGCTGGAAGGGCTGGGGGCCACGGGGCTGATGTTGAAATGGCCCAATGACATTCTGTGCGGCGGGGCCAAGCTCGCGGGCATTCTCATCGATGCCGCGCCGGATGGCGAGCGGTTGGATTGGCTGGTGATCGGCATCGGCATCAATCTGAAGGCCGCGCCGGAGATCCCCGGCCGGCGCACCATGGCTTTGTCCGCCCAGGGGCTCGACATCACGCCTGAAACCGCCGCCAGGGCCATCCTCGCCCGGCTGGAGGCTTGGGCCGAGGCACCCGGCGCAAACATCCGTGAAGCCTGGCTCCGCCATGGCCATGCCCCCGGCACCCCCCTGGAAATCTCCTTTGCCGGGCAGCGCCGGGCGGGGCTCTTCGCGGGGCTCTCTGCCGGCGGAGAATTGCTGTTGCAGTGCGAAAATCGTATCGAGACAATCAATACCGGCGAAGTCTTGCTGGCAAACGAATAGATACGAGGAGAGCGGCATGCTTCTGGTCATCGATGCGGGCAACACCAATATCGTGTTCGCCGTGCATGACGGCACGGAGTGGCGGGGAAATTGGCGGCTGGCCACCTCCGCCCAGCGCACCTCCGATGAATATGGCGTCTGGCTGGAGGCGCTGCTGCGCCGCGCCGGCATCTCCGCCCATGAAATTTCCAGCGCCGTCATCGGCATCGTGGTGCCCGCCGCGCTCTATCATCTGCGCCGCCTCTGCCGGGAATGGTTCGATACCGAGCCGCTGATCGCCCGTGCCTCGCTGGATTGGGGCTTTGAGATCAAAACCGCCAACCCCGAGGGCGTGGGCGCGGACAGGCTGTTGAACGCGCTGGCGGCGCATACCCATTATCAAGGCCCCTTGGTGGTGGTGGATTTCGGCACGGCCACCACCTTCGATGTGGTGGATGAAACCGGCGCCTATATCGGCGGCGTCATCTCGCCCGGCATCAATCTTTCCATCGAGGCCTTGCACCAGGCCGCCGCCCGGCTGCCGCGCATCGGCATTGGCCGCCCGCAATCGGTCATCGGGCGCGATACGGTGCCCGCCATGCAGTCGGGCATCTATTGGGGCTATATCGGGCTGATCGAGGGGCTGCTGGCGCGGATCGAGGGGGAGTTCGGGCGCAAGCTGCAAGCCATCGCCACCGGCGGTCTGGCGCCGCTTTTCGCCGAGGGAACGAGCAAATTCACCGCCATCGACCCTGATCTGACTTTGGAAGGGTTGCGTCTGCTCTCCTTGCGCAATAAGCCCCCTGCTTTGCCGCGTGATCGTGCGCGGTTCCTCGAAACAGAATGACAGCGCACAGGAGTCGACGCGTTCGTGGCTAGATCCAAAGGCAAGACCGCCCCCGCAGCAGAGGAGAGCGAGGCAGGGTTCATCTTCGTGCCGCTCGGCGGTACCGGCGAAATCGGGATGAACTTCAACCTCTATGGCTGCGACGGCGCCTGGCTGGCGGTGGATTGCGGCATGGGCTTCTCCGGGCCGGAGTCACCGGAGGCGGAGATCCTGCTCCCTGACCCGGCCTTCATCGCGCAGCAGCGCGAGGATCTGCTCGGCCTCGTCGTCACCCACGCGCATGAGGACCATATCGGCGGCATTGCCCGGCTCTGGCCGCAGCTGCGCTGCCCGGTCTACGCCACGCCCTTCGCCGCCGCCGTCATCCGCCGCAAGCTGCAGGAAGCCGGCCTGCAGCGCGAGGTGAAGCTGCATGTCATCCAGCCCGGCGGCGCCTTTGCGCTGGGGCCCTTTGCCCTGCGCTATATCCACATGACGCACTCCACCCCGGAGGCCCAGGCGCTCGCCATCACCACACCCTACGGCACCGTGCTGCATACCGGGGACTGGAAATTCGACTCCGCCCCGGTGATCGGCGATGTCTCCGACGAGGCGGCGCTGAAGGCGCTGGGTGACCAAGGCGTGCTGGCCATCGTCTCGGACTCCACCAATGCCATGGTGGAAGGCCATTCCGGCTCCGAGCTGGATGTGAAGAAGAGCTTCGAAGCCTTTCTGCCGGACCTCACCGGCCGGGTGGCCATCACCTGCTTTGCCAGCAATGTGGCGCGCGTGGCCAGCATCATCGCGGCGGCGGAAATCGCCGGGCGGCATATCGCCCTGGTGGGCCGCAGCCTGAACAACTACATGACCGCCGCGCAGGAGGCGGGCTACCTGAAGAATGTGCCGGATTTCGTGCCGGAGGAGGAGATCGGCTCCATCCCGGATGACAACATCCTGCTGCTGGTCACCGGCAGCCAGGGCGAGCCGCGCTCGGCCATGGCCCGCATCGCCGCCGACACGCACCGCTACGCCGTGCTGGGGCAGGGGGACAAGGCGATCTTCTCCGCCCGTACCATTCCGGGCAATGAGCGCGCGATTTTCGCGGTGCAGGACCATCTGGCCCGGCGCGGGGTTGAGGTGATCGTCGATGGCGATGAGTTCGTGCATGTCTCCGGCCATCCGGCGCGCGAGGAGCTGCGCAAGCTCTACAAGCTGGTGCGGCCGAAATACGTGATCCCCACCCATGGCGAGTGGCGCCATCTCTCCACCCAGGCGGCCTTCGCGCAGGAGAACGGCATCAAGAGCCTGCTGGTCGAGGATGGGGACGTGGTGCTGTTCGGCGCCTCCGGGCCGCAGGTGGTGGATTCCGTGCCCACCGGCCGGCTGGCGGTGGATGGCGACAGGGTCGTGCCGCTGAAAACCGGCGTGCTGGCGGCGCGCAAGCGCATGCTGTTCAACGGAGTCGTGGTTGGCAGCTTCGCCATTGATTCCAAGGGCAAGCTGCACGGCATGCCCCGCATTTCCGCCCCTGGCCTGCTGGATGAGCAGGATGGCGCCCAGCGCCTTGTTTATGAACGGGAGTTTCACGACCTGCTGGATGATCTGGCGCCCTCACTGCGCCGGGACGAGGCCGCCTTCAGTGATGCCGCGCGGGCGGGGCTGCGGCGCATCGTCGGCAAGCCGCTCGGCAAGCGGCCTTTGGTCGACGTGCATATTCTCAAGGTGTGATTAAAATACAGTCAACATGTGCTGCTTTGGTTGGCGTGAGGGTAAAATTTAAACCATTCTCGCTCAAAAGCCTAAAAAATCCGCTATTTTGAGGGTTTTTTTCTGGACGGGATAGAATGCTGCGGTGCATGCTAAGCGCAGGATGAGGTTTGGTTCTTCATCCTGCCGTGTGACTGGCGTTTCCTCCCTGAA
>Ga0335083_10008087_pt1 | contig 12874 bp, 17 predicted proteins | sample Lox_Sample_42_FD_206716 | JGI IMG/M metagenome (GOLD analysis project Ga0335083, IMG submission 206716) | Soil microbial communities from Loxahatchee National Wildlife Refuge, Florida, United States - Lox_Sample_4.2 | ecosystem: Environmental > Terrestrial > Soil > Wetlands | place: USA...
TATCTGAGCCTGGTCGGAGAACATCTGAGTGTAGACAATATGAACAAGGCAATCCAACTGGTCAGCGAAGAAATGAATATCAGCATTCCGGAATTTACAGTAGCCGGGATTCCGCATGGACTCTTCTTCGCACATCAATGGTATCTTGCGAATGATGACAATGCCGATGCGGAAATTTTAAGGCAGAAAATCGACGAAAAACTTAAGGAGCTGAATGATGATTATGCGGTAGAAAGAAAAAGCGCCCTGAAAGATATTTATGTGAAAGTATTGCCGGAAGAAAAATTTCTGGAATTTATGCGTCAGGCAGGTAAGATCGGAGGACAGCATAAATTTCCACGAGTATTGAAAGGCAAAATGATGAAAGACTGGCAGCTTTTTCTTGAAAAAGAAAATATCTGATCATCCAATATTCCCTTGGTGCAAATGAATCTCATTAAAACCGTTTGTCTAAGTTAACTGCTTTGTAGCTTCATCTTTTTAAGCGGTGTCTGAATATTTGTAAATTGAGCCAGCAGAAAGCCTGTCATATATTAAAGAATAACAATGATTGAAGCAATATTGAAAGGATTTGCTCTTGGATTTGTTCTTGCCTTATCTGTAGGGCCCATTATCTTCACGATTATCAAACAAAGCCTGAACAATGGACATCGTGGCGGCTTCAGTTTTGTAGCGGGGGTATGGATGAGTGATATCATCCTGGTTGTACTGAGTAATGTATTTACAGCATTGGTTGAAGAATTGCTGGAATATAAAAAGATAATCGCCTATTGCGGGAGTTTTTTTTTAGTAGCCATGGGCGTGTATTTTGTTTTTTTCAAGAAAATTTCTCTGAATACTGATACTTCCGGGAATGCGGCTTTGTTTAGAAAACGGGATATGCTCCGGATATTTGCTTCCGGCTTTTTGATCAATACCCTCAATCCGGGAGTCATTATTTTCTGGTTGGGCAATGCCACTGTACTATCACTAACGCATACACTAAAACAGCGGATCGTCATTTTTTCTGTTTGTCTATTGGTCAATATGACCGCTGATGTCGGTAAAGTCCTGATGGCGGGTAACCTGAGAAAAAGACTAACTTTAAAAACCCTCTCTGTCATTAATAAAATTTCCGGGATTATATTAATTGGTTTCGGAATTGCTTTATTGTGGGGAGTGATATTTTTAAGCAATAAAATCACATAAGCAGCTACATAAATTCTCAGCCACCAGGCAATTCATAAAGATTTATGTATACCTTATTAACAAAACACTTGCAAGCGGCTTTGTAAGTTTGAAGTATATTTCTTTATGAAAAAATGGCTATTCATTTTTTATTTTATCCCTCTTTTTTGTGCGGGACAAAGACCGATGGATGATGTATTTGTGCTGCAGAAAAATGGATCTAATGTCAGGACTTATTCAACCGGCATGCCTTTTTCAATGGAAACCATTTATGAGCAATGGTTTGACGGCACAATAACCGCTATCCGGAATGATAGTATTTTTCTCAACGGAATTCCATTTCATTACAAAGAGATTAAAACGATCAGGTGGGAAAGAACCAAACTGAATTATACGACGGATGGAGTGTTGTTGATGATAGCAGGCGGAGGTGTATTGGTCTTAGGAGCAGTGAATGGTTTATACAGAGGTGATCAGGCTAAAGACTGGTATACACCTGTCAGCTTTATTACTGCAGGAGTTTTTATCGTTACTGGTTTTATATTGCTGAAGTCCAGGTATAAAAAATATTCGCTGGGAAAAAAATTTTCCATTCATTATTTGGAGTTGAATCCCAATAAAAATAATCCTCATCCGTTCTAGACCAGTAATTATCTTGCAGCTTTCTAAATTCAACGGATGGCTCTCAAAACAAAAGGATTTTTCCCCCGGCTCTGGCGAGTGACCAAGCGTGTTCTGATTTTCTTATTTATTTTCCATTTATTTTATTTGATCCTTTTAAAATGGGTGGATCCTCCTATTACCCTAACTCAATTAGGAAGTTTGTTTAGCGGAGATGGATTGAAAAGAAATTATGTGAGTATGAAAAATATTTCTCCCTATGCAAAACTAGCCGTTATCTCTTCTGAAGATCAGTTGTTTCCTGATCATGATGGGTTTGATTTTAAATCGATCGAAAAAGCGATGAAGCATAATCAGAAAAGCAAATCTCTTCATGGAGCCAGTACGATCAGCCAGCAGGTTGCAAAAAATGTTTTTTTGTGGCAGGGACGCAGTTGGATAAGAAAGGCACTAGAAACCTATTTTACTTTTATGATAGAGTGGATTTGGGGTAAGAAAAGAATTTTGGAAATGTATCTCAATGTGAGTGAAATGGGAAAAGGGATATATGGAATCGATGCGTCGGCAAAGTATTATTTCAATAAACCCGCAAAAAATTTAACCCGTACCGAAGCCGCGTTGATTGCGGCATGTCTGCCAAATCCAAAAGTGTTTACAATAAAACCGGTGTCAAAACATGTGGCCGCGAGATTTCCATGGATCATGTCACAGATGTACCATTTGCAGGAGGACGAAGATATCCAGAAACTAATCCAATGATTTTATTCTTTTAGTTTATTTATTTTTTCAATCGCAACAGCTAATCTCTTTTCATAATCACCGCTTATTTCGATCCAGTCCGTATTTTGATTAATCATGATATCCTTATAGATCCTGAATAATTTTTCCCTGCTTTCGATATCCGGGTATTCTCTTAATTTATCTGCAATCCAGGGCAGATCAATATTGCAGAGAAGGTAGAGATCGTATTTTCTCAATGCAATCTGATCCAGGATCCATTGATGACATTTACCAAATACGAATTCACACCAAACCTTCATCACATACATATCTGTGTCGATAAAAAGAAGAGGAGGAGGTGAGATATGGCCCATCGCCAATGGTCCATTGACCATGGACATTATATGTTTTTCTTCCAGCTCAACCTGTCCCTTCGCAATTGTCAATAAATCATCGAAATTATAATCCATGCCATGTTTTGATAAATATTCCCTCGCATATTCAGGACACCACTGTGTTTTATAATGCAGTGCCAATTGTTCGCACAGCGTGCTTTTACCAGTTGATTCAGGACCTATGACAACAATTTTTTTAAGTTGCATGAGACGATTCATTTACTCTTTTTATCCATTCCATCAACCCGAATATTGCCATGATCAATAAGACGAGATAATACACGCTGGTAAACACATAATGCTTTACGAAATACAAAGGGACAGAAGCTATATTAGTGATAATCCACCAGTACCAGCTTTCTACTTTCTTTTTTGCCATCAGCCACATTCCCGTATATGCGCTTGCGGAAGCAAAAGCATCTGCCCAGGGGATAGCCTGTGGTGCAAAATCCTTTTTTAAATATGTCAATGCAAAGAAAATAGCGATATAAAATGCCACAAAAAAAGTCAACTGCAATAACCAGAATTTTCCCGATGAATAGCTGATTTGCAGAACATGTTTTTTTTCTTCATCCTTCTTCGCCCAGAGAACCCATCCGTAAATACTCATAACAGTATAGTAAAAGTTTACGCTGGCTTCACCCAACAATCCACCTTCAAAACTGATAAAAATATAAATGATTGTATTGATAAGGCCGGTAGGGTATACCCATATGTTTTCAAGCCTGCTGAACCACACGCTAAGAATGCCGGTAAAAACAGCAATATATTCCAGCCATCCTGTATTCTTTATACCGTCAGCAAATTGGCTCCAGATTTCCTGTAATGTCATATTGCAGAGCAAGATAATCGGAATAATCCGTTTTATATCCCCTCTCGAAATGACTTTATCCTTGATTTTTCCAGCTTCATAATAATTTAATTTTTCCCGGAAAAAAAATAGCGTAGCTTATATATCCTTTTTAATTATTAAATCTTTTTTTATGACAACAAAAGTAGCGGTAATGACTACGCAGGAAGTAGCTGATCGTCTTTATGAACTTTTTGAAGAAGGCAAATGGAAGGAGGCCCAGGAAGAATTATTCAGCAAGGATGCAAAAAGTATTGAACCGGCGAATTCATCCGGATTGCCTTCAGTGGAAGGATTGGACAATATCAAAAAGAAAGCCGAAGTATGGGAATCAATGGTTGAAGAAATGCATGGCGGTTATACGGGTAAGCCCATCGTAGCAGGAAGCCATATCGCACTGGCTATGGGAATCGACGCTACAATGAAAGGATCAGGAAGAATGAAAATGGATGAGATTGCAGTTTATGAAGTAAAAGACGGGAAAATAATAAGCGAACAGTTTTTCTTCTGATCGTAAATGATTGCCAGTAAATCCCCCGGATTAAGAACTAATTCTGGGGGATTTTATTTTTTATGAATGCAATGGATATGCGAAAATGAATGAAAATTGAAGCGGATTTTTTCTAAATAAAAACGTCTCCACAGGGGAGACGTTTAAATAAAATAGAGAATCTTATCATTATTCAGATTCAGCAACCACTTCTTTTACTTCGGGGATCATTCTTTTCATCATCCCTTCGATGCCTGCCTTCAAAGTAATCATGGATGAAGGGCAGCCCGAACATGAACCCTGCAACATTAAATTCACAATACCTTCATTATAACTTCTGAATTGAATGGCGCCTCCATCCATTTCCACTGCCGGTTTCACGTAATTTTCGAGTAATTCTTTAATGCGTTTTACCACATCATTGTCATCTGCGGCAATTGTATTGCCATCAATTTTTGTAACAACAATTTCTTCTTCGTTGATAATGGGTTTGCCTTCTTCCAGGTATTCCTTGAGGAAATGACGAACAGTAGGAATGACATCATTCCAGTCGGTTTCAGTCGTCTTGGTCAGGGTCACAAAATTACTTGCTATAAAAATACTTTTTATGAAAGGGAAACCAAATAACTCCACAGCCAATGGAGAAGGTTTGCTGCTTTCAACATCCGGAAAATCGATACTTTTCCCGGGATATAAAAGCTTATTAGCCACAAACTTCATGGTTTCCGGATTCGGCGTCATTTCTGTGTAAATACTGATAACCGGATTTCCTGTTTTGATCATAACTCACTGTTTAGTCTGCAAAAATAACAATTACCCTGATTCTTTGTTTTTGAAATAGGGAAAACATCATAAAACCTGTTTCCGGGTCTTTTTAGTAACCCTGGAATATGAACGGCAAAGGCGGAAATTAAATATATGGGCAAGTACAATCGAAGAAACAGCAAGCGGAAGAAACCAGAATTGATACTCATGCCAAATTTGCTTGGCTATTAACAAAAGGATTCCCCCCGCAAACAATAGGACCGGTTTATAGTTTTGGTGATGTTTTCTGTATCCGTGCAGGAGTGCGGTCGAACCAATTAAAAATGCCGACACGATCATAAAATATTCAAATGCATTGTTGTTGATTATATTAACGCCAAAAATGGGGAGACTGGAAATCAGAAAAGGAAGAACAGCGCAATGAATGGCACATGCCGTCGATGTGGTAATGCCAATAGCGTCCCAATTTATTTTGGAGAACATAGGGTGCAAAATTAAATAAACGCAACTATGTTGCAAAAAATAAATCCTTAATTTTGCGAAATATTTCTTCCTATAGAAAGTAGACGGCTAACATAAATTTGCAAATTACAATTCTTGATCAGAATGAGTAAAAAAGGGTTGTTTTATATTGTTTTTTTTGTAACATTATTCATTGTTTTTTATCTCGTTTTAACCAGAATTATTCCTGGTTTCGGAGAAAAAAAATTACCTGTATTAAGTGATGTACAACCGTTTTCTTTTGTAAATCAGCAGGGAAAGATTATTTCCAACAGGGATGTTGCGGGTAAAGTATATGTGGCAGAATATTTTTTTACTACCTGTAAAGGGATTTGCCCGAAAATGAACAATAATTTGAAAGAGATTTATAATGAATACAAGGACCAGCCTGATTTCCTCATTTTATCGCATACTGTGGATCCTGAAACAGATAGTGTGAAAAGAATGAAATGGTATTCGGATTCACTGGGAGCTGATTCAAAAAACTGGTGGTTCCTGACGGGAAGGAAAGATAGTTTGTATAATGCGGCGAGAGTAAGTTATTTGTTGGACGACCCAAAGAATAACAATACGGATCTGAATCAGCAGTTTATCCATACACAGTTTTTTGCATTGGTTGACAAGAACGGACAGGTCAGAAAAATCTATGATGGTTTAAAAAGAGAGGAACTCGATGCTCTTAAAAAAGATATCAAAACCTTATTGAACGAAAAAGCATCAGGGAATAGATTTGCCAATTCTCTGTTTACAAACAACCCAAATTAGTGTAGGCGATAGCAGTAAATATGAAGGCAAATGTTGACGATATTCTAAAAAACAATCAGTTAAGCGTAACGGATAGCAGAAAAAAAATATTAAACCTTTTTTTGCAGGGTGCGGGCGCTTTAGCGCATGGAGATATTGAAAAAAAGGTGGGAGAAAAATTTGATCGCGTAACTATCTACAGAACACTTCAGACATTTTTGGATAAAGGAATCATCCATAGCATTCCAACCGTTGACAATTCGATTCACTACGCTTTATGCAAAGACGATTGCTCCTCAGGTCATCACGACAATCATGTTCATTTTGTTTGCAGTTCTTGTGGGAGCACGGTATGCCTGGAAGAAGTCACAGTTCCTTCTGTAAAACTTCCAAAAGGATTTACCCCCGCGCAGGTAGAAATGGTTGTAAGCGGGGTTTGTAAGAATTGCAATCATTAAATTTTCCAGCACTGCCAGAAAAATTTTTCAGTTTTTTTATAAATAATTTACCCTTACCTGCTTTCTAAGCGAATTGTTTATTTTTTCTTTTTTTAAAATGGGAAGATTTCAAAACATAAAGCCCCGATGTGGAAACACCGGGACTTTTGGTTAAGGCTCTGATTAGTAGCTATTTTAAAGCAGGACAAATAAAGTTCTGCTGATTAACAAGTTTGATGCAAATATATACCTCCTGAATCAGATTGACAAGAATCAATATATACCATTTTTATGGTATTTTTTCCAGTACTTATACGAGATTACACTTATGAAGCGATTATTGGCCTTTGCCATTATTTTAATAATTTTTTCATTTCAGTCTCTAAAAATCCCATTAAGTTTTTTATATAATCACCAGAAAATTTAAACTCCAATTCAGCTGCTTCATAGAGCTTGGGTAATGTTTGTGTACCTCCCAGACGCAATGCATTCATATAATTGTCCAAAGCTTTTTCCTTATTTTTTTTGAATTGCATCCACAAGCCAATCGCCCCCAATTGGGCGATCCCATACTCGATATAATAAAAGGGGACTTCAAACAAATGCAATTGTTTTTGCCAAAAATTTTTTTGAAATTCCTCCAACCCACTCCAATCTACAACCGAAGAGGAAAATTCCCGGAATATTTTGAGCCATTCGGTTGTTCTTTCTCCGACTGTATGCTGTGGGTTTTCGTATACCCAGTGTTGGAATTTATCGATCGTTGCAATCCATGGAAAAATGGTGATCACTCTTTCCAGCTGGTGTATTTTTGCTCTTTGTAAATCATTTTTGTCAGAAAAAAACACATCCCAATATTCCATGCTGAACAATTCCATTGACATGCTCGCCACTTCAGCAATTTCCATCGGATACTCCTTGAAAGCGCTTAATTCCAGCGGATGCGCCAAAAAAGAATGAACGGCATGTCCTCCCTCATGTACCATTGTAGTCACATCACTCATCTGTCCGGCAGCATTCATAAAAATAAAAGGAGCGCCCGTTTCGGCTAATGGACAATTATATCCGCCCGGAGCTTTTCCTTTGCGACTTTCCAGGTCGAAGCGGTTCATTTTTTTCATCGTGAGGAGACAGTCAGCAAAAAATGGTCTTAAATTCGTAAAACAGGCAACAGTTTTCTCGAGCAATTCAGTTCCTGTAGCAAATGGATGCAATGGTTCTATCCCGGAAGGTTCTGCATCTGTATCCCAGGGCCTCAATGTTTCAAGTCCCAGTTTTTTGCGCTTGGCTTCATTGATGATATCAACCAATGGAAGAATATACTTTTTGACAGCGTCATGGAATTTAAAGCAGTCTTCTTTTGTATAGTCGAATCTTCCAAGTTCAACGAATTTATAATCCCTGTAATTGGAAAAACCTGCATTGTGCGCCACTTTGTCTCGTTTTATTACAAGGCTCGAATACAGGTCGTTTAGTGCATCTTTATCCTGAATTCTTCTTTCCCAAATTTTTCTATAGACTTCTTCTCTTAATTTTCTGTCATCTTTTTCAAGGAATTTCATTGCCTGCTGCAGCGTATACTCACGGTCATTCACAGTGACCGTCATTTTTCCTGATATAGCTCCGAATTGTTGGCTTAACACACTGAGTTCGGCCTGCAGGGGGATATTTTCTTCCCGGAACAGATCAATACTTTTTTTGACTGCTCGCAGATAAGTAAAATATTTTTTGGGATCCAGTCCTTTTGTAAGTGGGTGGTCAATCAATTTACGATTTAATTGATCGGCATAGGGCTGGATTTTTGGCTGGATCTCCATTACAAAATAAGTGAAAGACTCTTCCAGCTTTTTATTTTCTGTATCACAGGTCATGCGAATATGACGCCAGGAAATATCTTCACTGACAATAGCTTCTAATTCACTCATGTCGATGAGCCATTTTTCCAGTTCCTGTTTGGAATTGATTTCTCTTTCGGCAAGATTTTTAAAATAAGGTTCGAGTGCGTTCCAATCCGTAACGACAAAATCTCCAGGCAAGAAATGTCTTTGAGGTTTCTCGATATCTGCTGAGTAATTCATAATTCTTTCTACGTTCTTTTAGTGAACTCTTTGAAAAATTTCCGGTGGAAGGAGCTAAGATACCAGAATAAATCAGCCAGGAAAAACAGGATATAGAACTGCATTTTTCAGAGGCTGTTCCTCTGTTCAGAAGTATTATTTTTTTGTTCTCTTTTTTTCCGGAGCTTTTTTAGATTTCTGTTTAGCGGCAGGTTTTTCCTTTTTAGGTTCTGCCTTCTTTTTTGCTGCTTTTTTCTTTTTTTCTTCTTTTTCTTCAGCTGGTTCTTCCACTTTAGCTCTTTTTTCGGCCTTTGGTTTTTCCTTTGAAGGTGTTGACGCGACTGGCTTTTCTTTTACTTCTTCTTCAGCGACCAACTCTTCTTTGGGAGGTTCTGTTAATTTTAATTCGATATTGTGCTTTTTTAAAGCGGAGAACCATCTGACCATTTTTTTCAAATCACTATTATATACGCGGTCAAAATCGATACCTGCATATACTTTTTGAAAATATTTTTTTAAGTCAGCATCATTTTTTTCGTCAGGTAATTTTTCTCCACTGATATCCATTGCTTTCAGTATGTCGATCAGATTCACATTTTCTTTCACCGTATATATTTCAATACTTTCAAGATGGGAGAACTGATGAATCCGGCTTGATACGAATTTCGTGCTTTTGTCATCCAGTGAGCGCACAATGGCACCGTCAGTTTTACTGTTTATCAATTCGTATAAACCAGGCAACCCTGTGATGGCAACAATTTTAGTATATTCCATGATATCCGTTCTTTTTAAAGTGCTGCAATTTAAAGCGAAAAAAATAAATCAAATTTCAGGCCTTTTTTGAGCCTGGGTCTAAGGAGGATCTCAGGCATCCATCCATTGCTTAAAAGCCAGCGTATTTTCCTGGCTGATGATAACTTCTTCACCAGCCGGTGGATTCAGCTCTATCAATAATTTACTTTTTGAATAGGATTTGATGCGCTGAATATGATGAATATTGACGAGGTATTTCCTGTTAATTCTAAAAAAGATAGCCGGATTCAATTCTTTTTCCAGATCATTCAACGATCTGTCGAGAATATATCGCTGCGCTCTTTGATCCACAATAAAAACGAGTTTGTGTGCTGCGTAACAATAGGCAATATCTTCAGTCTTAACATGAATAAAATCGGCTCCTTTTTTTATTAAAAATCGTTTCCTGTATTGTGTGTTTTGACTGGGCTGGGTCATGGGCTGAAAAACTGAAGAATAATTCAATGAGAAATGATTTTTCAGCTTTTTATATTTATTAATTGCATTTTCCAGTTTCTCCTGCCGGATGGGTTTTAGTAAGTAATCAATGCTATTTTGTTCGAGTGCCTCCTGCCAATATTCATCATAAGCCGTAGTAAAAATAACAGGACAATGAATAGCACAAGTGTCAAAAATCTTAAATGACAATCCATCCGATAATTCAATATCAAGGAAAATCAGATCAGGTGTTTCATTTTCCAGCAGCCAATCAGTAGCAGTTTGGATACTGTTCAGCATAGCTAAAATCTGAATTGTGCTGTCACAGCGAATTATGATTTTCTTTAATTTTTCTGCGGCCGGCTTTTCATCTTCAATAATAACGACTTTCATTTGCCTTTATATTATTTTCAAAATCGGTAATGTTACACTGAATTTCCCTTCATCGTAAATATCGATTGACTTATTGACAAGTAATTTATAGCGCTCATTCAGGTTATGGAGGCCAATCCCCGAAGAAGCTCTTCTTGATATTTTTCGTTTTGTTTCGTTTGTTGAGATCAAGGCATCATGGGAGAAACTAATATCAATCACCAGTGGCATGATATCAGAAAACTCATTGTGCTTAATAGCGTTTTCAATGAGAATCTGAAGTGAAATAGGTGGAAGAAGGTATTGATCATATAAATCCTTCGATACGTTGAGATTCAATTCTACAGCATTTTCAAATCTTATTTTAAGCAGGGAGAAATAATCCTGTATAAAAGATATTTCTTCCCGAAGCAATACCAATTCTTTTCCTTTGTTTTGGAGAATATAACGGTAGACTTCGGCCATATTATCATTGAATTGTTTAGCTTTTGCAGGATTGTCTTCGATCAGGTGGGATAGAGTATTCAGCGAATTAAAAATAAAATGCGGGTCTATTTGTGTTTTAAGAGCTTCCAATTCGGCCTGGGCTTTTGCCTTTTCCAGTTGTGCATTTTTAACCATTTCGCTTTCTGATTCCTTTACCAGGAAAACTGTTTCATAAACATGAGTAATAAAGACCACGCAGACCATTATAATAAGCGTGGTGACAGATACTGTATTCCAGTTCACTTTGCCTTCAGCAAAAATGTAATACCATCCGGTCAATAATAGGAAACTGATAGGAATGGTATAAAAGGAGATTGCGAATAACAAAGCAATGATCTTTTTTACCGGCTTATTGAACCAGTCAAAATAAGTCCTGAGTGTGAATAAAAGATATCGGTTTCCCTGCCATATGACAAATGCAATCAGGATGGTATAAGCAAAACTCAGTTTTGTGAGCCAGTGTGAAAGAATGGTTTCCTGGTTGAGTTTTGTGATCAGGGGAATGGCAATACCGAAAAAAGGAATAAGAATTAACCGGAACCCGATATCATTTATCTTTTCAAATGAAGCAGCTGGTCTTATCGGCATTATTATATGACTCGTCGCTTTCTTTTCCACCTTTGTTCCATTTTGATTTGTACTGTAAAATTTAGAAAATAGATTTGAATTACAAGGATGTATTTTATATCACCTTAAAATTTTATATATGGAAGCACATGTTAACTGGCTGGCGGTATTAGTAGCCGGCATCTCTGCCTTTATCATTGGTGGTGTTTGGTATTCTCCAGCTTTGTTCGGGAAAGCGTGGATGAAGGAAAACAGTATTACTGTTGAACAACTTCAAAAAAGTAATAAGGGTAAAGTATATGGATGGGCCTTTATCCTGACACTAATTATCTCTGTAAACCTGGCTATGTTTTTAAGCGCGCCGGATATACACTTGTCTACCGGAATATTGTATGGGTTTTTAACCGGTGTTTGGATTTTTTGCGGACTTGCGATTGTCGCACTTTTTGAACAAAAAAATGCCCGCTATATATTTATCAATGGCGGATATATGTTGGTAGCACTTACTTTGATGGGAGCTATTATTGGCATATGGAAATAAAATCAATTATTGAAAAACAACCTGTTTATGAAATTAAAAAATGCAATCAGCTGGTTCGAAATTCCGGCGACCGACCTGCAAAGAGCCCAAAAATTTTATGAAACAATTTTTGGAATCAGCCTGATTCCAATGGATTTCCCAAATATTAAAATGCGCATGTTCCCCATTGAGGATCCGATGGGTGTTGGGGGTGCTTTATGTGATAGCGGAGGCTTTCATAAACCTTCTTCTACGGATGGTGCTTTAATTTATCTGAATGCAAATCCTGATGTGCAGATTGTGTTGGATAAGGTTGAAAAAGCGGGGGGAAAGATTATTGTTCCAAAAACTCAAATATCTCCGGAATACGGATATATGGGAGTATTTATTGATACGGAAGGAAACAGAATTGCGTTGCACTCAATTCCTGCCTGAATCTTTTCCAGGATTTCAGAAAGTTTTATTTAAATTTCTGAAATGGGAAAGAAACATTTTTTTATCAGGCTCATTCCACCACGGATTAGTTTTACTGCGGATATGACTGAAGCAGAAAGAACCATTATGCAGGAACATGTCGTTTATTGGAAAGGATTGCTTGATAGAGGAATTGCGATAGTTTATGGACCGGTTTTCGATCCGAATGGGGGATATGGAATCGGGATCGTGGAAGTGGATGATGAAGAAAAAGTTCGTCATATCATGGATAATGATCCAACCATGAAATCCGGGCAGTTTACTTATGAAATCAATAGCATGCGCTGTGAGAAGAAAATAGATATTTCAGCAGGGTTATAATTTTAGCCACGGAAACACCGAGGATCATCCACGCCTTCGTGGCAATTAAAAAAACATAGGAATTTTTTCAATCAGGGAACTGAGATTTGTCAATCCCCGGAATAATTTTCAAAGCATTCTTATAATAAACTTTTTTTAGAATTGAATCGGGTAAACC